>Ga0134126_10001655_pt1 | contig 28385 bp, 24 predicted proteins | sample KB31752_FD_96881 | JGI IMG/M metagenome (GOLD analysis project Ga0134126, IMG submission 96881) | Terrestrial soil microbial communities with excess Nitrogen fertilizer from Kellogg Biological Station, Michigan, USA - KB3-175-2 | ecosystem: Environmental > Terrestrial > Soil > Unclassified ... | reverse complement strand
CAATCTTAAGATCGTCTTGCCCGGAGTCAATCAGGTCCCCGTCGTCTAGCCTGGCCTAGGACATCGCCCTTTCACGGCGGTAACACGGGTTCAAATCCCGTCGGGGACGCCAACAAACAAAAAGAGCCTCCAAAGTAGGCCTTTCAGGCTCTTCCGCTGCGACCTCCATTGGCAAGAACATTTTCACCAGTATGGGATATTACCCGCTGCCAATTCTGGTACTCACAGGCTAGCGTTGCCGGTTGGCAGTGGCTATCATTGGTGCCAAACCGATTTTGGTTACATCAACGGGGGGACCAGCACGACGGTAACTGTGAATCTGATAACTCTGCTGAGTTCCACCTCTGCATGGGCGGAAGTTCACCCAAGGGCACCAGTGTATTGCAGGGAATGTGGGTGTTCTTCAATAATGGCGGAGGAACCTACTATCTCGACAACGTCAGGACGCAGTAGACGATTGGCGCTGTCTCTTGTCGCGAAGGATGCCACGGAAGCGAAGCTGCATGCGCACACCTGTGGATTCTTCGCGTATTTCCTAAGCTTCTGGTTGCTTGTACTCGCGGCTCCCAGCTACTCGCAGACGACGGCTACGACCGATACGCCCGCCTATGGACCGTACAATGCGATTTTTCTACCTGACGGTGACGGGCTACAAAAGCCGATAAGCAAGGATGATTCCGTTCTCCGCGCGGATTCTCCATGGTCGCTTTACTGTTGGGTGCAATGGAACGAGCCGATCAATACGGCGACTCTGCTCGCCGGTGTTGGCGATCCCGACGAGGAATACTCACGATTCATCGGACTAGACGGCGCGCATGTAACCCTCTCCTTAGGGAAAGACGCGATCTCCGGAATGACATCGCTTGCCTCTGGGAAGTGGCATTTTCTTGCTGCCACTTTTGATGGGGAAACTTTCCGGCTTTATGCTGACGGCACGGAAGTTGCCAGCGGCAAACTCGATTTGGGAAGCGCGAGTCCGGTGCTACAGATCGCGCCAGCTTCGCGTAGTTCAAGCTGGCGCCATTTCGGCGGAAAAATCGCAGGCTTGACGCTGCTTCGGAATGCCTTGTCGGCTGAGGAGCTCAAGCGCCTTTCCGAACATCCTGAAGATTTTTCCATTCTTGAATTTGAGGAAGGTTCTAAGCCCTGGCCGGTGCAGACACGAGCGCAAGCCGGCTATAGCGCCCCGCAAGATCCTTCGACCATGCCGCACAGCAGGGCGCAGTTTTCTCGTCCGGTGGCGAAGCCGCTGCCTTCCCCGCAGGAAACGTTGCAGCCGAGTGGCGATGGCGAATGGACCCTGGCGGCGAATTGGGAGATGATTCCAGCGCCTAAAGTGAATGCGGATGGCGCGGCAATTTCTGAACAAGGCTTCAATGTTCGCGACTGGATGGCCGCGACCGTGCCGGGAACCGTGCTCACCACCATGATCGATCGTGGTATCTACCCCGATCCTGATTACGGATTGAATAATCTTGCGATTCCTGAAAGCTTAAACAAGCAGGACTACTGGTATCGCGTGGAATTCCGTACTCCGAAGGCTGCCCACGGTCAGCGCTTAACGCTGAATTTCGAAGGCATTAATTATGCGGCAGCGGTCTGGTTGAATGGAAAATCTCTCGGCTCAATTAAAGGTGCATTTATTCGCGGTGTCTTTGATGTGACGGATGTAGTGAGGCCTGACCGCAACGTACTTGCCGTCCGAATTTCGCCGCCGCCGCATCCGGGAATTCCGCAGGAGCAATCCATCAAAGGTGGGCCAGGCGAAAATGGCGGGATCATGTGTCTAGACGGCCCAACGTTCGTCGCAACCGAAGGCTGGGATTGGATTCCCGCGATTCGCGATCGCGACTCCGGAATTTGGCAGCCGGTCACGCTGAAAGCCACGGGCATGGCGAAGATTGGCGACTCGCAGGTGGTCACCACTCTGCCGCTTCCGGACACCAGCCGCGCCGACATCGAAATCACAGTTCCGCTGGAAAACGTTTCAAACTCATCTTTGACCGGCACGCTGAAAGCGTCATTCGGCGATGCAGTGGTCACAAAGCAAATCACACTCACAGCCGGCGAGAACACAGTGAAGCTCACGCCGTTGGAATTTCCTCAACTCAGGGTGCAGCATCCGCGACTGTGGTGGCCGAACGGTTATGGCAAGCCGGAGCTATACACGCTACAGATCAGCTTTGCGGAAGCGAATGGCGAACCTACAACCAAGACCTTGCGATTCGGGATTCGCGAGGTCACCTACGAATTGAGTTTGCTTGATTCCAGCGGCCACTTGCGACGCGTGGAATATTCGCCGGCCACAGCTCGCGCGAAAGGCGAGCAGGTCATCGATGTCCGTCGCGAAGCAATTCGCAACATCCCAGCCGCGGACCCATTCCCGCCAAACCTGCCACAGGAGTGGAAAGAAGGCTGGAAGTCATGGGTGTATTCGCTCGCGCCCGGAGGAGAACCATCTTCAGCAGTGCGGATGCTGGACGATACAAAAACCTCGCCTTATCTCGTAATTAAGGTGAACGGCGTCAGAATCGCCGCCCGCGGCGGGAATTGGGGCATGGATGATTCGCGAAAGCGAGTGTCGCGCGAGAAGCTGGAGCCCTACTTCCGCTTGCATCGCGATGCGAACCTGAACATCATTCGAAATTGGGTCGGCCAAAACACCGAGGAAACGTTCTATGATCTCGCCGACGAATACGGTTTGATGGTCTGGAATGACTTTTGGGAGTCCACACAGAATTACAACCTGGAAGCCGAAGACCCGGCGCTGTTTCTGCGAAATGCTCGCGATACGATTCTCCGCTTCCGCAATCATCCTTCGATCGTGGCCTGGTGCGGGCGAAATGAAGGCGTGCCGCAGCCCATTATTAATGAAGGACTCGCGGACCTGACTCGGACACTCGATGGAACGCGCTACTATTCGCCGAGTTCAAATGAAATAGATCTTCAGCACAGCGGGCCCTACAAGTACATGGATCCCGTGCTTTATTTCACCACCCTGAATCACGGCTTCTCGGTCGAAACTGGCACGCCATCGTTCTCAACGCTCGAATCTTTCCGCGCCTGGATTCCAAAACAAGATCAGTGGCCCATTAGCGATGACTGGGCCTATCACGATTGGCACCAGAGCGGAAATGGAGACATGGCGCCGTTCATGGCGCAAATCCAAACTGAGTTTGGCGCGCCGACGAGCCTTGAGGATTTCAATCGCAAGGCGCAGATGCTCGACTATGTTGATCATCGCGCTATTTTCGAGGGAATGAACGCGCACCTGTGGGCGCCGAACAGTGGCCGCATGCTGTGGATGACCCAACCGGCTTGGCCGAGCAACACCTGGCAAATCCTCAACTCGGATTACGACACCCAGTCTTCTTATTACGGTGTGAAGAAGGCGTGCGAGCCGGTACATGTTCAGTTGGATTTGTCGAACTACGATGTGGCCGTGGTCGATACCACGACAGAATCGCATGCCGGGTTGTTGGTAAATGCCAATGTGTATTCCCTCGATAACAAGCGGCTGCTTCATCGGGAAGAGAAAAAAGATGCAGCCGCAAACAGCGTGACTGAAGCTTTCAAACTGGGTCTCGCCCCATTGTTTGCTGAGAATCCAGTAGTGCTGGTGAGATTAGAGCTACGCGGACCGTCTGGGGAGTTGATGTCTGACAATTTTTATTGGATCGGAACAGACGGTGCTTCGTATCGAGCATTGAATCGGCTTCGTGCTGCTTCAATTACAGTCGCATCGAAATCGGCGCGCGTGGGCGAGAATGTGCACGTGCAGGTTGAGTTGCGCAATACTGGGCCTACAGCCTCGTTAGAAAACAAGCTAATACTCCTGAACGCGGATGATTCGCGAATTCTTCCGGCATACTATTCCGACAACTATGTTTCCCTTTTGCCAGGAGAGAGTCGCACCATTGAAATTGAATATCCGGCAAAAGTGGCCAAAGGCGCGGCGCACATTGGAATTAGAGGTTGGAATCTTTCGACCCAATCTCTCGCGGTAGAGTGACTGAAGATTCGTAACAGAAGATCGAGGGGTGGGTTCGGCGGTGTCTTCGCCCCAGATCATGACATTTGACTTGCATCGTAGATGGGTTGCCTTGGATTTCTGCGCGAACTCGATATCCAAAACCGAAGGTTCGGCAATCCAATGACCGGGAGAACCGAATTGTTTCGATTGAAGGGCGCTCGCGAGCGTGATCCGGCCATCGATGCGTGGAGGAAAGAGCATGCAGGTGAATTGGGAGCCATCGCGCAGAAGTGGTTTGAGGTGATGCGAAAATGCGGGGACGAAGTCCGGGAGCTTTTGCATGACGGCTCTCCAACGGCGTGCCTGGGAGATGCGGCTTTTGGCTATGTCAACGTATTCACGTCGCACGTAACCGTGGGATTTTTTCAAGGCGCATCGCTGTCGGATCCGGATCGGTTGCTGCAAGGCACAGGCAAGTTTATGCGCCATGTGAAGGTGAAACCGGGCACGGCCGCAAACGCCGCCGCACTAAGAAGGCTCATCGAAGCGGCGTACTCGGACATAAAAGCGCGCGTTGAACACGGCTAGCGCAGAGGACCGCTTTCTCCATCGCACAGATGCTCGCCAGATTGTTAAAGATATCTTCCATCTCCTCATCCGATCATAGGCAAATTCCGCGCATCGGCGTTCATCGTCAAGTTCTGAGTTGCCGAAACTCAGGCAAATAAGAGCAAACGGCAACTCGGATTCGTGATGTTGAAGTACATCAAACAGATCGACTTCGTCGCAAATTATAGAAATCCGGCCGAAGGCCAGGGCAGCTGGCGCGAAGATCATCAGTTTTACAGCCCGGAGGCGGCATCTAAGGAACACGAGGTGAAATGTGAGCACTATTACAGCGAGCGTTGAACAAGCGAATAGCTACAGATCCCTAAAAGATAAAGTTGTCCTGATAACCGGCGCCTCAAGCGGGATTGGCCGCGCTATTGCAATCGAAATGGCACGGCAAGGCGCCAATGTGGTGGTGAACTATATCGGCAAGCCTGATGCGGCACAGGAAGTCGTGCGTGAGATCGAGAATGACCATGGCGCCGCACTTGCCATTGAAGCGGATGTGTCTAACTCCGACCAGGTCGGGCAGATGATCTCGCAAACGATTTCACAATTGGGGCGAGTTGATGTGCTGGTGAACAATGCAGGCATCGAAAAAGAATCACCATTTCTCGACAAGCCAGAGAGCGAGTTCGACGCAGTGATCGAGGTAAATCTGAAGGGGCCTTTCCTCTGCACACAGGCTGCGGCCCGTGACATGGCGAAAAGGAAAAGAGGAACCATCATTAATATCTCTTCAGTTCACGAGGATTTGCCGTTTCCCGGCTATTCAGCGTATTGCGCCGCCAAGGGCGGCCTGCGAATGCTCTGCCGCGATCTCGCGCTCGAACTCGCTCCACATGGCATCAACGTCATAAATGTCGCACCCGGCGCGATCGACACTCCCATCAATAAACGCACTCTCGCCGATCCAGAGAAGAAGCTCGCATTGAAGCGTGAGATTCCACTGGGTCGGGTTGGTGAGCCGCAGGAAGTCGCAAAACTGGTTTGTTACTTAGCATCTGATGATGCCGCTTACATTACGGGTACGACGGTCGTCATTGATGGTGGCTTGATGCATCAGACAGGCTCGCTGTAAAGCCTGCCGGCACGCGGAAGCCGGGCCGATGCAGAGACGAGAGGTGCGATGGTGGTAGCATCTCAGGCTTGGCTATCGCCATAAAGCCAGTTGATCGTCAACGAACAAATCGTCGTCAACACCCTGCTGGTCGCCTTCGATCTCGGCGGCACGTTCGTTTTCGCGTTAAGCGGCGCAACTGCTGGAGTGAAGCACAGGCTGGATTTGTTCGGAGTTCTGGTTTTATCTTTCGCGGCGGGCAACTCAGGTGGGATTGCGCGCGACCTGATGATTGGAGCGCATCCGCCGGCAGCCATCACCGACTGGCGATACATCGCTGTGTCGATGCTTGCGGGGCTGATCACGTTCTACTGGGATGGGATTATCAACCGGCTCAGCAGCCCTGTGCTGGTGTTCGATGCTGCCGGACTGGCGCTGTTTGCGGTGGCAGGCGCAGGCAAGGCGCTGGCCTTTCACGTCGGACCAGTTGCGGCGACATTACTCGGCATGCTGACCGGAATCGGCGGCGGCATGGTACGCGACATCCTGGTGATGGAAATTCCCACTGTGTTGCGGACCGAGCTCTATGCGGTCGCAGCTCTGATTGGCGCAGCTGTCGTGGTAGTAGGAAGAATGTTGCGTATTCCCACCTCCGCGGCGGCAATAGCCGGTGCAGTTCTCTGCTTTGGACTTCGGTTTATTGCCATGCGACGAGGCTGGCAGCTTCCGACAGCCGGCCCACCGGAACAATCCGGATGAAAAGCGAATGCGATCTCAAGCCAGAAACAAAGCTAGGCCAGGCTTCTGCAAGAACAGAAAAAGCCGGGGGAACACCCCGGCTTTGAAGTCTGATTATCAAATCAGGCAATCACTTGCTAGCCGTCAGTACGTCGCGTCCTTTAACGATGATGACTCCCTTCATGCCGGAGCCTTCGTGTAAGGTGCAAACGTAATGATAAATTCCGGGCACCTCGAACACACGGCTGAACGACTGCCCTGGCTGCAAGTAGTCAGATCCGAACGGTTTGGCTCCCGACGGAAGTTTCACGTCTACCCGGTAGAGTGCCTTCGCCGCATCCGCGACAACGTTGTGCGTTACGTCTGAGGTATTCTTCCAGACCACCTTTTCGCCTGCGTTTACAACTAGAGTCTGCGGCAAGAAACCCATTTCGCTCATGCCCACAATTCCTTTAGTGGCTGCTGTGTTCTTCATCAGTACCTTTTGGATTTGTGCAGTAGAAATTTTTACGTTGCAGTTGGGAGCAACAGCATCTACCGTGCTCACTACAAAGCTCGGCAGGCGTGGGTCTTCCACCGTCAGTACCGAACCGAAATACCCTCCGACGTGAACCAGGCGGTTTGCGTTCTGGGAGAACAAGAATGGCTGTGCCTCCAGGCGGTAGACCTTCGAAGATTGAAGCACGTTAAGAATCGCCTTGCCATCCGGCGCAATAGTGAGGCACCCGTTCAGTGAGGATGTTGTTGAAGCGTTCCTTGTTGAGGTGGTCGCGGTCGTGTTTGGGATCACGGGAGCCTTGCGAGCGTTTTTAGGCAGGTTTGCCGCTTGATTTTGCATATGCATTCCCATCATCCCGCTCATGTCAGAACCGCTCGCCGGATTCTCCAGGTTCGCACCGCTGGTCTCAGGTGAGTTAGCTGCGTCACCAGCGGCGTTGCTGGCATCATCAGCCGGAGTGATCCCTCTGACTGATGCAGTGGTCGATTGTGAACCATCCTGTGCCGCGGGGCCGGGATGCATCAAAGCCACATCGTCGGTACCGCTGATATCGAACACGGCCATGTTGCCCTTCGCCATGCGCGATATTGCATGGTCCATTAAGGCGAACTTGCCGGGCTTTCTTGCAGCAAATTCGAAAACGGCAGCCGCGCCTGAAGGAACACCTGCGGTTTGTACATCCGTCAGCGGTGGCGAAGTCAAGGATCCGTCCTGATACACCTTCGTAAAAATTTCACCCACTACATGGCTTGATGAGGTTTCATTCGGTCCGGCATTTCCGAAAAGCACACGCACCGTCTCACCGACTTTCGCCGGCATTGGGTGTTCGGTCGTAAGCGCATCAACCGCGCCATTGAATACGAAATATTCGGGCTTTTCGGCCATGAGTTTTACAGCGCTGAACTGTTGCTGGCCTTCCTTTCCTTTCGGCTCAGCGGTATAAATTTCGCCTTGCATGACGTAATACTCGTGATCAACATGAGAGAGGCCGGCTTCTGGCTCGACCAGAATCAGGCCGTACATGCCGTTCGCCATATGCTCGGCGATCATGGGCGTGCCGCAGTGGTAGACAAACAATCCAGGCGTGGTGGCCTTGAATGTGAACGTCTTTGACTGGCCAGGTGTGGTTTGGGAAAGGGCCGCGCCGCCGCCAGGTCCGAGGGCCGCGTGGAAATCCACCGAATGAGCCATATGACTGCTGGCATCGTTCTGCAGTGTGACCTCGACAGTATCGCCTTGGCGAACGCGAATCATTGGTCCCGGCACCTTTCCGTTAAATGTCCAGTAACGGTAAGTAGTCCCTGCAGACGGGTCGAGATTTCCAAGTACCTCTTTGGCAGTAAGCGTTACGCGGACAAGAGTCGGAGTGCGATATGTGATTGGGGGAGGTATGTCTGTAGGATCACGAACAATATCGGCAGGCTTCGCAACAGTCCCTTGATGCGCTGAATGGGATGTTGTTTGCGCAAACGTGATTTTGCTTTCTGCGATCACGCCAAGGAAGATCAAAAACAAAACTTGTACGTATAAGAATTCAGAATGACTTCTGGTTTTCATGTATGTGTCCTTCCGGCTCAATGATGGTTTATTGGCCTCACAATAAGGATAGGAATTGGTTGCGAGTGCGGCGATGACTTATGTCACACGCACAAACCGAGTATTTCCAGCTAGTTGGAACGGAACAAGATCACGCAGGCTACAGTGGGCCTGTTCCTGCCGCGAAGGTGGGGCAATAGCAGGTAAAAAAGAACCAGCGAATCACCACGGTCGCTCGTCCGTATTTCGGCCCGTGTTGATTCAGGCTTGAGTTTCCCGCGTGGTCCTCTGCTTTCAGAAAGCGTGATTTTTAAAACATTTTGACTAATGACTCGGCGAGTTCTTTCGGATAGAATTCCCACCATCGCAGAGTTGCTGGTTTTACTGCCGTGCTCCCAGAGTCCCGCTTAACGCCTAACCACGCCAAAGTGCTCGTTTGCACTTTAGGCATTCTTGTCTTTGCTCTCGATATGGCGGTTCCCGCCGATCTTGATGTCGCGATCTTTTACTGCTTTGTCGTAGTTCTATGCGCGTGGACCCGATCTCCAGTGTTCTTGTGGACAGCCGCGACAATCTTCTTAACAGTCACGATCCCGGGTCTACTGCTCTCACCACGGCCCGTTTCGGGTCCTCTGTCGTGGGTGGACTGGGCCACTCGCCTGTTTGGAATGGGCGCGCTTCTGCTTGTAACGGTCTTTTTACATCTTCGCATGAAGGATTTCAGGTTGATGGAAGAGATCATTCATGCAAAGGAAAAGGCAGAACGAAAACTTCGCGACAGCGAAGATCAACTGAAGCTTGCGCAAGCTGCCGGCCACATCGGTAGTTGGGAGTGGAATGCCGCGGACAACACATATGGCTGGTCGGAAGAGTGCTATGAGATGTTTGGCATTGATCCGGGGGAGCAATCATTCGCAGCGAGATGGACGGCCGCTGTGAATCATGCGGATTTGGTTCTGCTGCATGCAGCTATGGCCCAGAGCGTCGACAGTGGAGAGATGGAACTGGATTACCGTTATGAACATCCCATGCGAGGCACGCGCTGGATTCACACCAAAGCCAAAGCGTTTGCTCGTGATCCCTCGGCGATTCGTTGGTTTGGAATCTGCCAGGACGTGACGGACCGCAAGCAGATCGAAAATGTTCTGCGGGAATCACGGTCGCTCCTGGAATCTCTCGTCGAAGAGCGAACGGCGGAGTTGCATAAGCTCTCGGCTGAATTGCTGCACTCGCAGGATGAAGAACGGCGGAGGATCGCACGCGAATTGCACGATAGCTTCGGGCAATACCTCGCGAGCATGAAAATCAATTTAGATGTCCTGGCGCAAAGGCTGCCCGCAACCGACCAGCAGAAGGGAGATCTTGCCAGGTTAGTAGCCGAGTGCCTGGAGATATTGTCAAAATGCCTCGTTGAGACCCGGACGCTATCGCACCTGCTTCATCCTCCATTGTTGGAGGAAGCGGGTTTCGCCTCTGCCGCCCGGTGGTATGTCGAAGGCTTTGCTAAACGTAGCGGTATTGAAGTTAACTTGGATGTCGGCATCGAGTTCCCCAGGCTCCCAGACGCAGCGGAATTGGCGCTATTCCGCGCTTTGCAGGAAAGTCTCACAAATGTTCATCGTTATTCAGGCGCATCAGCCGTTGACGTTACGATAACGGCGGATGCTGAGGAGGCTGTGCTTACCGTCCGCGACTATGGGCATGGCATGTCCCCTGATATTGTTTCCAAGTTTCGTGATCACGGGACCGGCGTGGGGGTTGGATTATCCGGTATGCGAGAGCGCCTGAAGGAATTGGCTGGGCAATTAGAGCTTTCGACTGGTATTGGCGGCACGAGGATTTCTGCCCGCGTACCGCTCCGCGCGTCAAAGCTGCAGAAAGCTCGTGCAATTGACGCCGCCTGAGTAAAGCGACGGTTGTGGTCCTGCGTGAGAATTCGGTGCCGCTCATCAGAAAAAAACACGCTGTCCAATTTCCTCTTTACTAATAGAACTAATTGACCGGGTTCGGCCCGCGGTTTATTCCGTTGAATCTACTTCTGCTTCGATTCGCTTCAGGTCGCGAATAGTAACTTGGCGTTCATCGATGTCAATAATGCCTTCTGCCTGAAGACGGCTCAAATTGCGGGAAACCAGTTCGCGTACAGTGCCAATCTGCGACGCAATCTCCTGATTGTTGTCTGGCAGCATGAAAACTATGCCGTTTCCGGTCGTTTGGCCCTCACGCTGGGCGAGACGAAGTAGCAAGGCTGCGAGTCGATGCCTGACCGTCGTGAAAGACAACTCCTCAATGATTCCAACCAGTCGGCGCAACCTTGTCCCGACAACTCTAAGCACCTTGAGCGCCACTTGAGGATGGGTCAGGCACAAATCACGAAAATCTTCTTTGCTGACGAACAGAAGTACAGCCTCGTCAACGGCGGCAACTGAAGCTGGATAGTTTCCTCCATCGAATACAGGGAGTTCAGCTACAGAACTGCCGGGACCGTCAATGTTCAGCACCTGCTCTCTGCCGCTCGCCGACGTCTTGAAAATGCGGACATGGCCTGAAGCCACGATATAGAGCCCGGAACACGGGTCTCCCTCGTTGAAGACAATCTGTCCAGACCCGTATTTGCGCGGGACCACACGACCTGCAATAAATGCCATTTCGCTCTCGGTAAGTCCCGAAAAAAGCGCGACTTTGGAAAGGACCTGCTTCTGTGCGTCGAGAACAGCCATATAAATATTTTAGCTGGTTCCGTCCTCAGAGCCGGTATTAGAAAGCTTTTTTCAGGCTGTGACAAAAGTCATCGGCAATTTGAGATGGATTTTCTAAAGTAAAGATGACGGTGGCAAGGTCTGAACAATCCGCCAAGGAGATGTTGATGAATATCGATACCATGAAAACTGTCCGTGAGATGGCGTTGAACATTCCCGGTGCGACCCGGGTCTTCGAGAAGCTCGGAATCGACTACTGCTGCGGTGGCAATAAGCCTCTCGCCAGCGCTTGTGGCGAGGCGAATATCCAGGTCCAGCAGGTGATTAGCTCCCTAGAGTCTGCTGCCGCCGAGCACAGGCAAAGAAGCAGCGGGGATGTGGAAAAAGCGGACTGGCAGAATGCGCCACTCGCAGATCTGATCGCGCACATTCAGAATACCCACCATAAATATGTGAAGGCAGAGATTGGCCGGCTCAGACCCTTATTAGATAAAGTCTGCAACGTCCACGGCGCCGCGCATCCCGAATTGATGCCCGTGCGCACGGATTTTCATTCGTTGGCCCAGGAACTCAGCACTCATATGATGAAGGAAGAGATGGTGCTGTTTCCTTACATCGAGCGTATGGAAGAATCGCTGCTCGCAGGCGAGCCGATCTTGCCGGCGCCGTTCGGCACGGTTGAAAATCCAGTCGCGAAAATGGTGCACGATCACGATTTAGCCGGGAACCTGCTGCGCCACATGCGCCAATTGAGCAATGGATACGAACCTCCGGAAGGCGCTTGCACGAGCTACAAGGCCTTGTATTGGGCTCTGGCTGAATTCGAGCGCGACCTGCACCAGCATGTGCATCTTGAAAACAACATTCTGTTTCCACATGCAATCAAAATGGAGCGCGAGAACCATGCCACCACTGATCAGTGTTGAGGAGCTTCAAAGTTCGCGAGGCGCCCAGAGCACAATCGAGTTCACGGCCGCTCGCGAACTTCGGCTCTCGCGTTTGTTGATCGCTTATATCGCAACTGGCTTGTTCTTCATGCTGCTTCCCGGGACGTTTCTGGGAGTATGGAACCTGATTGCGATCAGTAGCCACCGGTCAGTCGAGACTGTCTCTCCGGCGTGGATACAAGCGCACGGGCATGCCCAGGTGTTTGGCTGGATCGGCAGCTTCATTCTTGGAATTGGCTATTATTCGATTCCAAAACTCCGCCGCATGAAAGCCTTTGCCCTGTGGGCGCCATGGACTTCGTTGGTGATGTGGTCTTCGGGCGTGACGCTGCGCTGGGCCGCCGGTGTCTATGAATGGCACTGGCGGGCGTTGTTGCCGATCTCAGCAGTGCTTGAAATCGGGGCCTTCTTAATATTTTTGCCCATTGTGTCCAGCCATCGCCTGGCAACCGAAACTGTGGGTAACAATCCCCCAAAAGGCAGTCCGGCAAAATTGGATCAATGGATTTTGATCGTCATCACCGGCTGTATCGGCTGGCTGGCAGCGTTGGTGATCAACCTTTTAAGTGCGGTGTTTCTGGCCTGGCGTGGGTCTTCTCCCGTACTGCCGCACGGTTTCGATCAGCGACTGCTGGTTCTGGAAACTTGGGGATTTCTTGTCCCCTTCATTTGGGGATTCAGCACCAAGTGGCTGGCGGTTTTTCTCGGCCTGCGTGCCTTGCATGCGCGACCACTACTTTGGGCGGTGGCCCTGAATTCCACAGGCGTAATCGTCGCCTTGTTTGGCCTTCCCCTGATGTCGAGTATTCTTTTGCTGGTTGGTCTTGCATTTGCCGTTTATGCTCTGCGGCTATTCGCGCCGAGCGAGCGGCCCGCAAAAGTCAAAGGTGTGCATACCAGCTTTCCGGCATTTGTCCAGCTGGCATATGTTTGGGCGTTCGTATCATCGGTTCTGGCAATCTGGGCTTCTGTCACGGTCAACTCTGCTGGAATATGGGGTGCTTCAAGGCATGCGCTCACAGTCGGTTTTGTTGCCATGATGGTGTTCTGCATCGGGCAGCGGGTCCTGCCTGCATTCTCAGGAATGCGGTTGCTGTTCAGTACGAAACTAATGTTTATGGCTCTGTTGCTGCTCTCAATCGGCTGCTTTACGCGAGTCGGTTCCGAGGTCCTGGCATATCAGGGATTTGCTCGTGCGGCATGGGGTTGGCTGCCGGTTTCAGCCATTATTGAAATGACTGCGGTCACAATCTTCGCCGTTAATCTTGGCTTCACCTTCGCAAAGAAGAAAAATGGGGCCGAATCGCAGTATCGCGACGCCGCGTAATTGGTTGGCCAGTCCGCGCTGACTATGAGTTTGTCCTGCCTGATAGTGCCCGGTTTTACGATTGGCTAGCGATCCAGAGTTAAAGAGGCCTCAGCTTTCGATTGGCTGGGTTCGCCTGCCCATTCAAGCCAGTCGTCGCCAAACAGTTCACACGGATGCGGTGTGCGGATCGTCCCATTTCCGCAACGGAGCGCGTCAGCAGGGCAGTACTTGTCGCATCCCCAACAGATTCGTTCAGGCTGCTTGGGATGGAGGGCGATCTTAGGCGTGGCGCGTTGTGTCACCTCATAAAAATAGAGCAGCCATTCATACCTGTCTGTGACTTAAATCACGCCCTTAAGAAACGGTCCGAAGAATGATTTCTTCTCAGCTGCATTACCGTCGCGGCCCCACTGGGAGTGTTTCATTTAGCTTCTTTATGATGTCCTCGCTAGGCGTGCCTCCCTTGCAAGCGGGATGTCCGAAGCCGCTGCTGCTGACACCGTTTTGAATGTCGAAAATAAGATTGTCGCTGGGCCCAGGCGCCACTCCCATGGGCACGGAATCTAATCCCAGCGAATGACGCGTCTTCCATGCCACCACGTGGTCGGCGCAAGAGGTGTCACCGCTCACGCCTAGGGCTCCGACGATTTTTCCGTTTTTATCGTAAAGCGCCAGTCCTCCCCCGAACACAATAACGCCGCCAATCGGCTTGCCTACCAAAGGGTCGTCCTGCTGCCCAAATTTTTGCGGATCACCGGAGAATGCCGTATTTGGATCTGGCCCGCTCACAATACTGTAGAGAGAATTGCCGGGCTGAGCGGCAGAAAATATATTGCCGGTTGAAAGCGCAAAATTATCGGTACTGAAAGCGTTGGCTGTATTTGCTTTCTCCGCCGAGATAAGCCGGCTACCCGGCCATTCGGCGCCGCGATTTGGCCCGGTGAACACCACGGCACACACTATGCCATCGCGATTCACCACTGTGCCCCATTCCTGGTTGCCCAGGCCACCATTTGCACTTTTTCCCTCTTTCACCGCGCTGGTCAAAGCCGCTTTCAATTTGCTGTAGTCGGGGACCTTCGAACAGTCCTGCGGATTCTGCGCGAAAACTGCAGCCGGAAACGCAACGGACAAACACAAGATCAATCTGAAGGCGAATGCTGAAACAGTCATAATGATCTCCTCACTTATCTCTAGGCAGCGTGTACAAATAGGCTGCAATATCACGGCTGTCCTGTTGAGTGACTCCCATTTCAGGCATTGCCGTGTGCGGCTCGACCTGATGCGGATGTTGAATCCATTGCATGAGGTTCGTCGGTGTATTGGCAAGTTCTCCGGCAATGTAATATCGGCTCCGAATGCCATCGAGCGGTGGCCCGACCAGACCTCGCGCTCCCGGCACCCCGGAAATCGTATGACACGCGTTGCATCCGTATTTGCGGATCTCAAGTCTTCCGGCGACCGCGTTTCCCCCGCCAGTCAGCTTGCCGGCATCACTGATTTCTTGTTTTGAAAGACGATCGCAGCCGCTTACCAACGTAAGCACCAATGCAACTGCGAGATAGAGAAGCAGCCTCATCTGCTCCCTCCCTCTGAAAGCCGGGTCAGTTCTGCCATTCGCGTGTACTGCCACCTCACTTGCGATTGGTTGAGCCACTTGACCAGGAGCCATAACCCGACACCGATCAACAGTGTTCCTGCGGGAATCCACATAATGAGACCGCCCAACTGCTGGTCTTCCAGAGCAGTCAAATGCCAGAGCGGCGCAGTTGCTATATAAGGTGAATACCACGGACGCGGCGCGAAGGTGAGCAGTGCTCCCAGAATGCTGGTGTGTAGCGCAGTTGTAAAGACATAAACAATCGCAGCCCCATAACCCAACCGCGGCGTTGGATTCGTGAGCGGCCACCAGAAAAGAAGCGCAGTCAACAGGAATGTCGTATGTTGCGCTGCGTGGATCCAGTCGCTTTGCAATGTCTTGTCGAAGAGCCAGGGCAAATGCCACACCCATAAACCCAAGGCCGAAATCAACCAGGCAGAGATGGGCGATGAAAAGGCACTCCACATCGTCCTGAATGCACGAGCCCGCCCGATATTCGCAACCTGGTCGCGCCATCTTTGAGGTAGCGCCCACAGAAACGGAATCAGGGGCCGGCCTAGCACGAGCAGTGGCGCTGACACCAGCATCAGGATTTCGTGCTGCGTCATGTGGACCCAGAAAAGCTGCTCGCTGATTTCGTGCAGCGGCGAGTCGAGCGCGATCAGAAGTGAAATCCAGCCAGCCGCAAAGAATGCGATGGCGCTCGCGTGCTGCCTGGGCCTGGCACTTCGACGCAGCATTCTGACGGTTCCGATCGTGTATAAAACCGCCATCAATGCGAGCGCAGCCACGATCACTGGCGGCCAACTCCAGGTATTGACCACCGCCGCCCGATTCTCTGAGGCGGCGCACACCGGAGCAGTACTCAGCGCGAGTACCAGAGACAGCCAAACGAATTTGCCTCGGCGCATCAACTCAATCACACGGACCCAAAATCCATCGCGGCACTGCGCCGGCAATGATGACAACGGCGAATGAAAGACTGAATGCTATTCCCATCAATGCCTGGAAATGCGCTCGGTCGAAACGGCTTCCGCCCTCTTCCTTGGCATGGTGAGGAAGCGCCCTGAGTTCGGCGATTCCAAAGAAAAAACCGCTCAGGGCTATTAAGAAGCACACAAGTGAAATGACGTGCAGTACGTAATGATGACCCGTCGAGCAACTGTGCTGTTCGAGAATGTAGCTCAGGCCAAGATCGGTTCCCCACGCTGCAAATCCGGCTGCAAGACTCCACCACACCCCTAATGGCGTTTTACCTCTTTCAATCTCCTGTCGCGTGTCGGCCATATTCTTTCCTACAAAAATCGCGTTGTGCCGTAAATTAGAAAATCCATCAACAGCCCTGAGATGACCACGAAATACCAGTAATCCGAGTTGATGGCGACGTCGGCCAAGCGAGTGCCTTCCATCTTGGGTGTGAATGACATTACTAGCAGCACGAGAGTTTCAATCAATTCCGTAGCCAGATGTCCCGAGTGCAAACCGATCAACACCCAAATCGCGGATGAGTAGGCATCGTCGGACCAGCGGCAATTCAGTACCGTAAATTCGAAAATGCGGAGCACCACCGCCACGATCGCGAATGCGGATAGCGCCGCCAGCCCGATCCGTATGGCACGTAAATTTCCGGAAGGAGCACGCTTCTGCGCAAGCCGCGCCGGAACCACGCTCAATAAAAGAACTATCAGGTTCGCAAGACCATACGTGAAGGCGGGCGGCAGATGCCCCGGCGGCCAGTGCTGCACACGCGTGCGCAAATAGAAATACGTCGCGAACATGAGAGCAAACATCATGCCCTCGATCGTCATATAGAAGACATTCGCGAGCCATGTAGTGTTGTGCTCGCCGAATGCGACGCTCGGCAATCCGGAAACGTCGAGCGTGAGCGGCCGAATTGGTTCTCTCAATGGCTCCATGATTCCCTACCCCGCATGGGTGTCGGCGAGTGTCCTCGCGGCCACAGCCATCCGATCAAAGTAATAATCACCGGCGGCGCGCCCACAGGTATCGCCCATGGCGTAAAGATCGACCCAACAAAGGTCGCCGAAATTGTGAGTGATGCCAGAAGCGGCCAGATGCTTGGCCCCGGGTCCTCATCCTTGTGTTGCGGTTCTGTGTCGAGGCTATGCGTAACCAGCGTTTCGCGAATGTCGTCCCTCAGCCCGACCACCACGGGTTGATCGGGTAGCGCGTCCCACAAGGCATCGCGACCATTCACGGTTGGCGGATATAGATAGTTGTAAGCCGGCGGAGGCGAAGATGTTGCCCACTCGAGACTCGCATCGCCCCATGGATTATTGCCCGCTATTTCGCCGGCCACCCGGCTGCGGAAAACATTCACAATGAAAACGATCACTCCCGCGGTCATGAAAATGACACCACTCGAAGCGATCGCGCTGAGCGTTTGCCAGTGCATATCCGGGCTGTAGGTGTATACGCGGCGAGGCATACCGCGTAGCCCGAGAAAGTGCATCGTAAAAAAAGTTATGTTGAACCCAATGAAGAAAAGCCAGAAGTGCCACTTGCCAAGCGTTTCGCTGGCCATCCGTCCGGTAATCTTAGGGAACCAGAAATAGAGACCGGCGAACATAGGGAACAGCGCGCCGCCGATCAGCACATAATGAAAATGCGCAACGATGAAGTAGGTGTCGTGAACCTGAGTATCGAGCGGGACTGATGCCAGCATCACGCCCGAAAGTCCGCCAATCAAAAAAACGAAGAAATAGCCGAACACCCAAAGCATCGGTAGACGAAGCTGCAGTCGACTGTGCCAGATCGTTCCCATCCAAAAAAAGAATTGGACTCCTGTCGGAATCACAATCATCAGGCTGGCCGCAGTAAAAAAGCTTTCGCTCAGTTGCGGCAGCCCAGTGGCGAACATGTGATGCACCCAGACACCGAACCCGATGAACCCGGTCGCAATGACCGACACCACAATGGGCGTATATCCCAGAATCCTCCGCCGACAGAAGCATGGCACCAGCGTAGAAATAATTGACGCGCCCGGTAAAAAGATGATGTAAACCTCGGGGTGCCCGAAGAACCAAAACAGATGTTGGTACAACAGAACGTCTCCACCTTCGGCAGGATTGAAGAAGTGTGTCCCCACCAGACGGTCGAGTAATAACAAACTGCTGGCCACCATGACTGCGGGCATGGCGAAGATGACCATGATGGAAATGACCAATTTCTCCCAGAGCAGAATTGGCATTCGATTGAGCGTCATTCCCGGCGCGCGATGCCGCAGAATCGTGGTCGCAAGACAAATTGCGACACCTAGTGCCGAAACTTCCGTAAACGTGATCATCTGCGCCCAAATATCCGCGCGGTGTCCGGGTGAAAAGCCTGGGCCGGACAGTGTCACGTAGGCGAACCATCCCACGTCAGGACCAGTATTAGTAAGGAGGCCGATCCACATCAGCAGGCCGCCGCCAAGGTAAAGGTAGTAACTCAGAAGGTTGAGCCGGGGAAACGCGATGTTGCGCGCGCCACACATCAGCGGGACCACATATACGCCGAAGCCCTGAAACATCATGGGCACGGCAAACAGAAAAATCATGGTGCTGCCGTGCATGGTAAAGATCTGGTTGTAAGCGTCAGGCCCTAAGAAAGAATTTTCCGGCCGCATCAATTGCAGGCGAATGAGCGCTGCTAAAATTCCGCCCAGCAGAAAGAAGATGAACGCGGTGACCATGAACCGCACGCCGATTGCTTTGTGGTCGGTGTTGGTGAGCCACCCCCAAATTCCCCCATGCTGGCGCCAGGTGCGCTCCAGCCGGCCCGGAAGTTCGGGATCGGGCGTGAGCCTGGTTACCTGCCGGTCCTTCTCGATGATGGATTCGGTCACGGGCAATTTCGCGTCCTCACTGCAGCGATCGCAAATATGACACCAGCGCCTGCAGATCATCAGGCGCAAGCGGATTGGGGGTCATGCGGGCGCCTGGTTTTATGCGTTGCGGATCAACAATCCATCCTGCCAGTGCGCCCGTCGTATTGGGAAGCGTTTCTGCTGCGATCATTTTTCGGCTGGCAAGATGGGTAAGGTCAGGGCCAACACGCGATCCCGCATCAGTCCCGCGGATGGTGTGACACATCAAGCAGGTGTGCGTTAGAAACACTGCACGCCCTCGCGCCACTTCCTGATCGGTCGGTTCCGCCGCAGGCTTCAATTGTTGCTGCTGCCAGGCTTGAAAATCAGAAACCGATTGAGCAACTATGGAAAAACCCATGTGGGCATGCTGCAAACCACAAAATTCGGCACACTGACCTCGATACACTCCCGGCTGATCAACCTGAAACCAGAAGGCTGTTGAATATCCCGGCAGTAGGTCGCGTTTGCCAGTAATGCTCGGCGGCCAAAAGCTGTGGATCACATCCGCTGAATTGGTCAGTACGACCACCGGCGTTCCCACCGGAACGTGGATTTCGTTCGCGGTAGTAACCGTCTGGTCGGCTTGCGGATTTGGATACGTCACCTCCCACCACCACTGGTGACCGGTGACGCTGATGGTCACCGGATTCTTCGAGGTCGTCATTCCCGCGACCCGCTTTCCCGTGGCAACACTAATCGCAAGGACAACAAATAAGATAATCACCGTTATCGCAACCGCCGTGCCCACCGCCCACTTTGCCCTACGGTCACCTTCGGGGTATTCCGATATCGGCAGCGGCTCTCTCGAAAGCACGCGGCTCTTCGCGCCGGCCCGGGTGAAACCCACAATCATAAGCACATAAACCGCAAGCAAAATCCAGAAAATGAACCAGTACAGCCATTCGATGTGGCTGCCCTGCGGCGCTCCGGGATGCAAAATGTTGTGAGATCCAGGAGCGAGCGGCACTGCCTGCGCAAGCAAGCCTGCAAAATGGAAGGTCGCCTCCGGAATCATTTTCTTTGCTCCGGCTCTCCAGTTATTCCCGTCGGATTTTGATGTGGCGTGGAGGATTCGGACGGCTTTACGTTCATCTCGTCAGGACGAGATGGCGAAACATACTTCGGCAGCAATCCACTCAGCGAGCGTACGTACGCAACCAGCTCCCAAACCTGGTACTGCGGAATGCGATTGCGGAACGATGGCATCCCGTTCGGCCGCCCTTGCATGATGGTGGCGAAAATATTCCCCGGCTCAGAACCGTAAATCCAGTTGTTGTCCATCAGCGGCGGACCGATTCCTCCGCCTCCATGCGCATGACAACCCACGCAGTTGTATTGCTCATACAGCTTCTGGCCTTCAGAAACCGTGTAAGCACTCTCTTCATACATGTTCGAAGGCGGCGGAGTTGGAATTGAATTAGCGCCGGGGTTCAATCCGCTGATCTGTACAACGTTGAGAGTTTCGTCTGCCGGAGGCGGCTGTCGCAGAACTCGCTCTTCACGCTTGCATGAACCGAGCAGCAGCGCGGCAATCAGCATAAGCACGAATTGGGGAAGGCGTTTCATTGCTTCGCCGCGCTCTGCACGCTTGACGGAGCAAGCGGCAGCTGCGGAACTCCGTAGTTATTCAGAATTTCGTGAATCTGGGATTGCCGCTGGACAAGCACTCTGTCGAGTTTGTCTCGCAGGCTGGTATTCCCTTTGCGGACGCCCATCGAAATGGCGAACGTGAATGGCAGTCCCGGGGGATCAACTTCCGGCTCAACCGGCACAAGTTCCAGGCTGCCGTGATATTTTTTTGCGAAGTACCCCGCCAGCGGACCCCATACAACCGCAATCCCGACCTGGCGGTCCGCAACCGCTCGAATGATCGACTCAGCATCTTCAGTTGTGTCATATCCAACGATTGCTGCCTGCAACCCGCGCCTGGCGAGCGCTTCACCGGGAGGCGTGTACTCTTCGTCTAAAACCTGCACACCGATTTTCACTCCACGCAGCCCCGGCGAGTTGAAAGAGGTCACATCCAGATTGTTATTACGGCGAGTAACAAAGACGTAGCTGGACCGGTAATAGGGTGCCGTGGTGAGAACTGGGCGATAGTTGCTCGGAACGCCAATGAGCAGATCACATCGCGATCCCGCCAGGTACTCCCGCACGAAACCTCGTCCCATTCTTTGCCAGACGTAAGTGAGGTGCGCATCCAGATCTTTGGCGACCAATGACGCGATCTGATTCTCGAAACCTTGCAGCTTCGTGTTCGAAAACGGCAGGTTGTTGGGATCAGCGCAAACCCGAAGCTCTCTCGTTTGAGCCGTTGCACTCATCGCAAAAGCCAGTAGAACTATGCCGCTGCATAATCTAAGGGAGAGCAAAGACATAAAGCATGCCTCCCTTAGTGGTGTAGTGCGGCAGGTCTTTCATCACTCCTGCAAATCCGAGGGCGGCTGATTCATCACGCGCATCTAGTCCGCCGGCCACGATCGCGCCCGCCCATCCTCCAACACCTGATAGGATCGCGACGTATTGCTTGCCATCGGGTCCTTTATAAGTGGTGGGCTGCCCGATAATTCCCGAACCAGTTTTGAACTGCCACAGCAACGCTCCCGAATGCGCATCGACGGCCTTAAACCATCCATCCAGTGTGCCGTAGAAAACAACGTCACCGGCGGTCGCAACCGCGCCGCTCCATACCGGGAAATGATCTTTATTTGACCAGACTACTTTGCCTTCCACCGGGTCCCACGCAGTAAATGCTCCGCCGTACCCGCCGGGCGCGTCGTACATGCGCACGTTTGCACCAACATATGGCGTGCCCGCAATGTAATTAGGCGTCAGGTCCTCTTCATCCATGCAGAGGTGATTGTGCGGGATATAAAGCAGTCCGGTTCGTGGTGAAAATGCGGAGGGCTGCCAGTCTTTTGCACCCGGAGCCGTGGGACATATACCTCTGACTACCTTGCCCACTATCGGGCGTTTCTCTTCCACGTACTGCAGTTCGCCCGACTTTAAATCCACTCCGCGGCTGGTCGTGATCGGTGCGAACGGATTCGCTGAAAGCACCTCACCGGTCGCGCGATCCAGGACGTAGACATACCCGTTGCGGTCTGGGTGTACGAGAACCTTTCGCGTCTGACCCTTGATAGGAAGATCCAGGAGAATGTTTTCGTTTACGGCATCGTAGTCATACAGATCGTGCGGGCTGAACTGATAGAACCAGACAGCTTCACCAGTATCGGGATTACGGGCGAATATCCCGGACGCAAATTGATTCCTGCCCGGTCGAGCATCGGCGTCCCATGGGCCGGGATTCGACGTGCCGTAATAAATCAAGTTGAGATCAGGGTCGTATGAAATCCATCCCCATGCGCCAGCGCCGCCGATTTTCCATGCATCCGGCGGCCAACTCTTTACCCCAAGGTCCTGACCGCGATCTTGCGAATAAAACGGCCTAAATTTGGGCCCGATCAGCACATCCTTGTCTGGCCCCGCGCCATATGCGCGCCACGCAATCTTTCCCGTCTTCGCGTCAAGTGCGGTTAGCCATCCTCGAATGCCGAATTCGCCACCGCTGTTGCCAACCAGGACCTTACCTTTCACTACCAGCGGAGCCATGGTCATGCTCTCGCCTTTATTGATGTCACCAACACGAGTTTTCCAGACTTCTTTACCTGTATTGGCGTCGACTGCGACGGTTTGGTCGTCGAGAGTGTTGTAATAGATTTTGCCTTCGAAATAAGAAGCACCGCGATTTACAACGTCGCAACAAGCCACTCCCTGCGAAGCCGGAGTCGGCGCCGGCTGATACACCCACTTCATGGGCGCGCCCGGCTTGGTCAAATCGAGCGCATAAAGATTATTGGGAAAGGGCGTCACGATATACATCGTGTTATTTACGACCAGCGGCGCGGCCTCATGCCCACGCGTCATTCCGGTCGAGAAGGTGAACGCCAGCTTCAGATTCTTCACGTTGCCAGTATTGATTTGGTCGAGCGAGCTGTAGCGTGTGCTGGCGTAGTCCTTGGCGGGCCTAATCCATTGCCCATCATCGTTTTCGAGCTTGCCCTGATAAGGCTTGGGTTGATAGTTGTTCTCTGTTTGAGGCTGGAGCATGGGGCCCATTTGGCCGAGCGCCGAAGCGACAAAACAAAGCTGCAGAAGGATCGTGAGAGCGCTGGCAAATAAATCGTTCCGGAGCGGAATCGGCCTGCTTGCGCGTATCAAATTGGACTGCCTGGCTAACCAAAGCATTTTGAACTTACCTTGCCTAGTCAACAAAGCATTGAGAAGACAGCGCTGTGATGCCGGAAATCAGGGGTGAGTTGGAAGTAATCGATGCCAATGTGCGACAGCGCACAGCCGGGTCAGATGAATTCGTGTTGTGTTCCCATTAGCGGATGGTGTCTATTCGGGCGGGACTCGGCTGCTGTTGCTCAGCGGCCACAACATCCAACTGCACCGTTACCTCATTGCCAGCAACCAGACCGCCGTTATCCAGCACCTTGTTATAGTTGATGCCCCATTCCTGACGATTAATGGTGAACGTTGCAGAAAATGCGATGCGCAACTTTCCCATGGTGTCCTTGACTTTGCCGTTGTAGACAAATGGGACTCGTATCTCGCGAGTGGTGCCATGCAGATTCAAGTTTCCAATCAGAACGTAATCATGGCCGCTTCTTTCGATACGGCGGCTGACGAATGACATCTCTGGATACTTGGTGACCTCCAGAAACATTGGGCCGCGCAGATCGCTGTCTCGGCGCTCATTGCCCGTATCCACAGAAGCTGTCTCGACCGTGAATGCGACTGATGAATTCGGGAGATTGGCCTCGTCAAATTTTATCGTCCCGGAGAATTGCTTGAATCGTCCACGAACTTCGCTGACCACGATGTGTTTGACAGAAAAGGAAACACTCGAGTCTTTTGAGTCGACTTTATAATTTTGCAGTTCAGCGGCGTGGGTTGTTGCTCCCACCAAAACAACGAAAACGACGGCATGGAATAAGGCTCGTAGATAAATCTTTGTGGCATTTTTCATTTCTAATGTCAATTCTTTAAGTGGGGAAATTGAGACTCCGCTCGCTATTACCATCAGCCATGCATTCGACTGAACGCGTCAGTATCTTGCAATACTAAAGCCTTCTGTGCCGCGAGTGATCTCTGGTCCAGAACATTCAGGAGCGCGACATGAATCAAAGAGCAACTCGTTGGCATATATGCGAGCACCCCAGTAACGATTCATGTCCGCACGAGGTGTGCCGTTCTTCATAAATTCTCTTTTAAAGTCTCTGGGCTTAGTGACTCTTGCGTCTCGTATCGTACGCTCCATTCGTGGGCGGCTCGATTATCAAAAACGAAAGCTCTCCACCAAACCTTTACGCATCACACTTCGGCACGCTCAAAATCCAGTATGCAAACATAGAGGAGAGTAAAAATGTCATCAACTCAGACTTCACAAAATGAAAGCCTGAACACTTCCAGGCACCGCGTGGTCGCGTTCTTCAGGGACAAAGACGACGCGTACCGCGCAGTCAGCCAACTTCAGGCCCAAGGCTTCACTTCCAGCGAAATTGGAGTGATCGAAGGCAGTAATACAGCTGCCGGATCGCAAGCCGGCTACGATGATCGAAGCCGCGACAATGACAGCATCTGGCAAAAAATTAAAGGCTTCTTTACCGGTGAGTCTCACGACGAGTCCGGCTACGATTACGACGAATCCGTCGGAACCATGGACTGGGACAGAAACCGCGCAAACTACTACTATCAGGGAATCAATGCTGGAGGCGCTTTGGTCACGGTGTCTGGAGCGCGTGCCGAGGAAGGGCGGCGTATTCTGCAGCAGGCCGGCGGAGACCTGCGGGAGAGCGGTTTCGAAGACATCTCGGGCAATCGCCAAACAACTTCGAGTGATTCAATAGCAGGCGAACGCCGCATTCAGCTTCGCGGTGAAGTTCTCCGCACGTACAAAGAAAGAGTACAGCGCGGCGAAGTGCGCTTAAGAAAAGAAATAGTGACCGAAAAGCAAAATATTGAGGTTCCGGTCACGAGAGAAGAGTTGGTAATTGAGCGCGTACCCGCGTCTGGAGAAGCTCAGGCAGGCGAAATAGGAACTGATACCAATCAAGAGATTCGGGTCCCGCTTTCCGAAGAGCACGTTCGTGCGGAAAAGCAGCCGGTAGTAAATGAAGAAGTGCGCGTCGGTAAGCGTGCCGTGCAAAATACGGAACACGTAAGCGACAACGTACGCCATGAAGAGTTGCGCGTTGACAAGAGTGGAGACGTCAACGTGGACTCAGACGTATCCAAAGCGGGTAAGCGAAAGAAGCCCGCTGCTTAAACAGAAGGCACTGACAGACCCCACTTTTCCTCTGACTCGAAAAGTGGGGTTTCGTTCAAAAGATTGCCCGAATAGATCCGTAATTTTCAGCTGATATCTTTTCAGAGATCAATCCTGAGCGGGAACGGGCCAAAAATCAAAGAAATTCATCCACTGATCGTGGTGAGTCACTAAAGCTGCTTCCAAAAAACTGACAGCCTGGCACATGGCCTGGCACAAACTGGCATCGGCCTCGACCCTTTTATCGCGTGGCGGAGCTGCGGCGATCGGATCTCCCATCAGCACGTGGTAGCGCAACCAACCTCGTCGAATTACAAATGCGGGCAGCACCGGGGCCCCCGAAACCTGCGAAAGCATGAAAGGTCCAACGGGAAAGCCGGTGGGTTGCGAAAAAAAAGGCACATCGAAAGTGTGGCGCTGGTAAACGCGGTCTCCTTGGATGGCCACGATCTCGTTGCGACGCAAAGCCTGGAGAAGTTCTAACGTAGCCGGAATTCCCTTTTTGAGGTCCACGGTAGTGACCCGTTCGCTGGCCATCAGGTTTCGCAGCGTTATCTCCGCAGGATTGTCTTCGACTACTCGCGCCACGTTAACTCGTCCATACATCGACAGCAGTCGCGACGCGAATTCCCAGTTCCCCAGGTGTCCCGTCCACACAATGAGTCCATTGCCCGCAGCCAGGCATTGCTTGATGCTGGCGCTGCTGCCGTCAGAGTCGACCAGCATACCGAGAAGTTGCGAATCTGTGGCCTGTGGTACGAAACAATACGAAACCATCAGGTCGCAGAATGAATAAAAGACCCGATAAACTTTCCATTGCAGTGCAAGTCTGCGCTTGCCTGAAACACGGCGCAGGTTGCCGGTCACCGCCCGTCGCTCCCGCTTCAATACCAGGAAAAAAATCAAGGCCGTGACGGCCGCAACTGGAGGATGGAGGAACCGCGGCAGCCGCGGCATGACAACGAATATCATCCGTAGCGCCGTCGTGTTATGAAAACGGTGCTCGTACCAGCGCGTCATTTTTCCCCCATCATGTGTTGTCGTCTACATTGAAGACGCGCCATTGTATTCGGCAATTTTGATTGGTAAGGAGAAGCGGAATCGCACCAGAACCGCAGAATCAGGACCTTGCTTCCGCCATTTTCGATTCGATGGTTGCTGCCAAGGCGTTAATATTTTCGAGGTTTTTCTGGTTGAAATTGCCTTGCACCAGCTTGATTCCGAAGTGTCTCTCAATTTCCAGCACGAGTTGGAGTACGTCGATGGAATCGATCTCCAGTTCTCCGCCGAGCAGCGGCTGATCGTCGCGCAGGTCCGCCGGGGTCAAGTCGGTGATCCGCAAACTATTCAATATGATGGGCTTAAGCTGCTCCTTGATGGTCGACATATCGTTATTTACAGAGCAGCATACCACAAAGCTCAGCTGTAGAAATCGGCGCAAAGTCTCCGGAACAGCTTCTGGAAGCCATGTTGGTGGCCGTTCAAACTACAGCAGCCCTCCGTCCACGGCGATCACCTGGCCGGTGATATAACGCGCCTGCTCGGAACCCAGAAACGCTACCAAAGGCGCCACCTCTTCGGGTTTGCCAAAGCGCCCTAGAGGGATTTCCGAAAGCAGTCGTTTCTCTTCTTTCTCAATGTATTTCGCGGACATCGGGCTGGGAATCACGCCTGGGCAAACCGCGTTCACCCGAATACGGAATCGCCCCACCTCGCGAGAAAGCGCCTTGGTGAAAGCGATAACGCCGCCCTTGGCTGCCGAGTAATTGCACTGGCCGGCTTGGCCGCGAATTCCGGCTGGAGACACAATGTTGCAAATTGCTCCACTGCCCAGGCGCATCATGCCCGGCAAAGCCAATCGCGAACACAAATACGTGCCGCGCAGATTTGCATCGATCACTTCATCCCACTGCTCGTCTGACATAAAGGCTAGTAGCCCATCGCGGTTCACTCCCGCGTTATTCACCAGGTAATTGACGGTACCGAACTGCTTTTCAATATCATCGAACATGGCCGCGACGCTCTCTCCTCGGGAGAGATCGGCTCCCACGGCCCAAGCCTCTCCACCCGCGGTGACGATTCGCTCGACCACCGCATCAGCAGATTCTTTTCCGTGACGATAATGCACAGCCACGCGGAATCCCGCGCTCCCCAAATCTTTTGCGATCGCGGCGCCGATAGTCCCAGAGGCTCCGGTCACCAACGCGATACTTTTCTCGGCGGTGCGATCACCCACTGTTGTTTCAGTCATATTCGCGATTTAGCGCAACGGCTTGAAGATCAACATGTACACGGCCCAACGGGAGTTGTAGCGGGGAATATTCCCATCCAGCGCGTAGGAAACTGTGCCTTGCAACAGCGTACCCAGAGGACCCGGAGTATTGAAGTTAAGTTCCAGGCCATCGAATTTGCGGAATCGAAGCGACTCATCCAGATTGCGAGCGCGGGCATACGCGTACATGCCATCGATTTTCACCAAGTCCATCACATCAAAACCGTAATGCAGGTTCGCCATGGCAATGGCGTCAAAAGAATCCGTGCCGGGAGGAATGCCGTGGAGACGCGGCGTCGTAAGAAAGGAGGGGAAGTAACGAGAGAAGCGGTCCAGTTGATTTCCGCCCCAGTAAGAAACGTCCCATCCGCCTTTGGTGAACTTGTGGATGTAGTAATCCTTATTCAAGTCGAAGCTATAGAGCGTAAATGCACTTTGAGGGTGCTGGATCAATAAAGTATTTTCGGGTGGCGGGTTGGGCGAGGAAGATCCGCACCCCGGCGCAGTCTGGGCCAGCGAAACGCATCCGAAAGGCCTCCAACCGATCCGCTCGCCGCGTGTTGCCTGCGCGTCAAATACATAACCGTTGCGGCTGTACTTTATTTCAACACCTGGAAGGATATTCAATCCGTTGCGCGGCATTTGGTATTGCTCGACCGCCTGATACGTTCGCAGAAAATTGTCGTACGCGAAATAGGTCGTGCCGGTTACGCTCAAATGGGTGGCGGCTTGCCAGGAAGCGCGCACACCGACCGTTTGCTCCCATGTCCATACTTCTCCTTGCAGCAATTCAGTGTTATTGCCGTAGATGCGATTCTGGCCAGGCAAGCCTGAGAGCGCCAGGTCGAACGCCACGCGGAATTTGGGCCGGAACTGCTTCGATAGGTCAGAAATCAGGATAGGCCCGGCGAAAAATGTCGAAAGCTGCGCACCAGTGT
>Ga0134126_10001653_pt1 | contig 28407 bp, 24 predicted proteins | sample KB31752_FD_96881 | JGI IMG/M metagenome (GOLD analysis project Ga0134126, IMG submission 96881) | Terrestrial soil microbial communities with excess Nitrogen fertilizer from Kellogg Biological Station, Michigan, USA - KB3-175-2 | ecosystem: Environmental > Terrestrial > Soil > Unclassified ... | reverse complement strand
GTCGATGTGTACTTGTGCGCCTTTGGCCTCAAGGAGGTGTTTGTAAAAGCCGGCAACGATCATATAAGTCGTGTTCTGTTCGTAGCTACCGGGGCTGTTCAGCAGCCATACCTGCATGTTGGCAAGGGATGAAAGCGGTGTAATTGTTTCCAGTTGCTTTGTGATGCGGTCAGGATTGCTCTGTAGTGTGGTCAAGGTTGTGCGGTCATAAAAACTCACCGTTGAATGTTCCATCAGGTCGGATACAACGATTAGGTATTTTGTGGCCGCACCACTTGCAGCCAAACGGTTTGCCTCGGCTGCCACGGTTTGAAAGATGATGGAATGGTTGCATGTGCCGCTTGACTTCATGGTGTCAAGGCTCCGTTGCAAGTGCTTTTTAAACCGGGCAATGGTAGCTGCGCGCAATAACTTGTTGCCGCTCCATTCGTTTTCCGGTTCAAGGTCGATGACAGTGTGGTCGTTTAGCGCGACATCGCTGATGTGACTTAACACCACCCGGTAGCCTCGCCAGGGGTTTTGGTCGAGAGCCAGCGATTCGGTTATACCCTGCGCGCTGGGTACCACCGACACCGGGTCGGTTCGGTCAATAATAATGCTGACCTCGGTATCGAATCCCCGGCGGGCTTCGGTGCAACTTGCAAGCACGCAAGTCACAAATAGGTATTTGATTATTGTTTTCATGATTGTTGGTCTTTTAAGCGGTGGAAATAGGTGGTGAAGTTGAATGGATACGTTGTATCGTTAAATGCAAGCGGTCGGGCATGGTCGGGTCGCAGCATGGCATTGTGCTTCTTCCATAGTTCGAAAGCGGCGTGAGCGCGGGACATGATAACCTGCTCTTTCATGAAGCCATATTCGAGCATTGAGCCGTTGGCTTGCATTAAGTGCGCGTGAGCACGTTGGCGAGCCGCGATAGCAGCTACGATGCGCTCCTGCTCTGCGCTGTTGTGCACCTTGTCTGCCTTGAACGTTTGGTGCTGCCGTTTGGCTGCGATTTCGGCTTTGGTTGGCAGCAGGAAGTGGTTTACGGCGACGGACACCACGAATAGCAGGATTGAGGTCGCCACAAACGGCCACATGCTAATGTGCAGATTGATGGCGTTCGCGGCATTATCCGATACCTGCTGCGCGAGGTATTGTGCGCGGTAGTGGGCGATGAAGGCAAAGAATACGGTCAACAGTGTCATAAGTGTTGTGGCAATGAGCCTCTGTTGCCGGGGCGTTTTACCCAGTCGAACCATCGGTTCGAACAAATGGCTGAACGCAGCAATAACCCCGGCAAAGAGCAGTGCCATGCAAAGCGCTTCAAGGGTACTATAACCCCACCCCTGATATAAGGGCATTGATAATATGCCCTCAAAAAGCGCGATAACGGCAATCGCTGCCCAAGCAATGAAAACGGTGAGGGTGCTGTAGTGCGACGATTGGTCGGCGAGGCGTGCATCAATGACGATTTGCTGGCCTTTCACTTGGGTAAGGCTATTGTGCAGCGCGCGCACTTCCGCAGCGGTAACGTCCTTGTCAGTGATTACCTCGTTGCAGGCTGCCTTGAAGCGCAATTTTTCGTTAACCGCATTGATGAGAGTCTGAAATGCCAAATGATCTTCATTGAAGTATGGCCGCATGTCCCGGCCTGAAACCGGCGGATGATTGCTCACCGCGTGGGTCTGCGCGTTGATGATGACGCGCTGCTCGGTTTCGAACAGTGATTTTTCTAAAAAATCATCAAGTTCCTTGTTGGTATATCGGGTCGTTTGTATGTCCATACCTGAATCACGTGTTTGGTTTTCGAATAGAGGCGTGCTTGATTGCGGTGATTTTTCCATAATTTTATCGTTTAAGTTTATTGGGTTTGAGCCCTGCAGAACCTCGTTCATCAAGAATTTTGGCGTACACTTGGCCGATGGTGAGGTCGGAATGCTTGGCGGCTATCGACATCAGATAGGCGAAGCTTATTTTATTTTCAGCATCCACTTCGAGGGCTGAGACGTTTGGTTTGGATTGACTTTTCATGATTGCACAATTGAAATTAATGGTGCAATTTTAAGGATGAGTTGGGCTGGATATTTACCCCCAAATGTTCATCGTTTCATCTAAACTTTCATCAGTATGCAAATGAGTAATGACAACAAATCAATAGAGGATTATTTTGAAGATAGCGACAGGCCGTTTACTCCCTACAGCGAGCCTTTGAAATTTATCTTTAGCAATTTAATTAGAGAGTATTTTTTGGAAAAAAATATGCTCAAGAGATTTAATTCTAATAGGGCAAATTATAATCGTTTAGCCATTAAAATTTCGAATGAGTACGAAATCACGGATAAAATTGACGGCTCATATTTGAAAAATTTATGCTTTCCGGAAAGGGAACAAGAGAGAAGTCGAGATAAACTCAAACATATTTATGACTATTTAGATAGGTTTTTAGCATCAAAAAATAGAGTTGCCGGTCAATATTGGCTATTAAAATCGGAATCAAAAAAAATTGAAATAGAACATGGAAAGTCAACTCCCAAGTTGCCGTTGCAAGGGGCTATTTACATTGACCCGGAATTTTTTGAGAATATCAAAGCGGAAAATGCAAGTACTACCACTCGGGAGTTTTATCTGTCTAAACTCGAACCATATTGTCAGTGGTACGGCATAATGGAGGATTGGGACTATCCGCGAGGTCAGTTTGAATTTTTGGGACAAATCGCCTTGAACGCATTCAAGGGGGAGAATGCAGAGTCTGTAATAGCAGTTGTTACAGGCGACAGCGGAAATGGAAAGTCAACACTGTTACGACGACTGGCATTTACTTTAAAAGAAGCCGACTTTCACATTATATGGATAAATAACCTAAAGGACTTTTATCCAATACTTAAACAGCTAAAAAATAACGGAAGCGATTATCTGATGATAATCGACGATTGGGAAAAGAGTAAGAGTGATGAGACAACTATTAATTATTTCTTTCAACAATTGGTCGAATGCCTGAATTGCAAATTGGTTATCGGTGACTATTTTACAACTGATCAGGAATATTTAAATTATTTCGATGCGGACTTCGAAATTAAATTGAACACCGATGAAAATAAACAAATCCTACAGAAAATAGTATCAATCAACGATTCGTGGGAGGATGCCGCGCGTAAAATCTTAGCCGATGAGCAAATATTTTCGTGTCCAATTTACATGATACTTTTTGTACTGGCCAATACAAATATTGATGTTATAAATGAAAAATTGGCAAAGCCGAACGGTCTAAAGTCTCAATTTCAAAAGATCATAATAAACGATCAAAAACGAATTTATAAGACCTATCCCGGACTGGCACTGGCATTGTATTATTGGGCATGTATACAAAAAGACTTTAAACTTGTCATTTGGTGGGACATTTTTTTAAAAATTGCAGACCATTATAATGGCGGTAATGACACTATTAGCCGGCGATTCCAGCAAATTGATTTAAACACTACAGTTGGAACAATCCTTTCTCATTATTTATCTTTTCAGTATTATGACTTAAGCCCTTCAACCATTCCAGGCTTCAATCGCAAGGGATGGGTTATGTTTTTTCATCATGATCTTTTGGTATTTAAAGGCCTCGTAAACAAGGTTCACGACTATTGGCCAGATTTTAGCCAAAGCATTGCGCAGGAAATACTACAAAACATATACCCTTCGGAGTCACCGGATGGAGGCCAAATATTGCTTCTCGGCTAAAAATACATCTATTGACAATTTTCGAAATTCGTATTAAATAAAGGGAAACGCGGTCTCTCCTTGTTTATTGTCGACAGCATTTGAATCTCATGTCGAAAACTGTCGTCACTAAATAATCGAAATATGTCACCGCTAATGTTAACTGTACAGGACATTGAAATCCTAAAAAAGGCTCAAAGAAAACTTTTTCATCATAAGCGTTTGTCGCCTGATGAACGGTACGTGTTAGATAGCCTTCTTGATAGTTTGCCAGCCTCTGAAACACTCTTGAACGAAAAATTTCCGCTTGACGAACACTTTGAAATTAAAATCTTCGATATTGAAGAAATGTGGCCACAATTGAACAAGTGGATTGAGTTATTTAACTCTTTACCCATAGGCACACATGTCGGATTCATTGGAGTGGAGGACGACCGAGATTTTTGGCGTAGAAACGTTATTATAGAGGGTACGTTTATTCCGTCTATTGTATACAGCCGAAGAAAAAAAGACCAAAACATACTTATATATTTGAAGATTGACGGAACCGCTACTTTTGGATTTAGTAAAGTGAAGGATGCCGAAAATTTCCCTGACCTCTATGCTTTCAACGGGTCATGGAAGGAAGCGTATTTGTTAGTTATCAAAACACTCCAACAGGGGTGGCCCCAAACCAAATTTCCTACGGAGTTTGAACAACTACTAAAAAAGTGACAACCCAAAACCGATGCACATGCATCGGTTTTTTATCTTTCTGTAAAGGCGTTCAATGAATCTTCCCTTGATTTATTTAACTTTTTTGCAGTATCGGCAAACAAGATGTTTTCCTCGCATTCCGTAAGTAGGGGATTGGGATCGTCGTTAACGATTTCTCCATTTAAATCCAGTGTATAACGGGACATTTTTGCAGGCGACTTCTTGCCGCCGAATGATAAGAGCAAGTGAAGCATACCACCCGTTTCCTTTAGCGTTTGTCTGTTAAAGGCAATTTGGTCCACATGGATACGCGGTGTACCGAAGTGAAGGACATCCGCAAAATTCTCAAAAATAAGTTCGCTTGCCCCATTTATATACATCGGAGAAGTCGTTCGTTGTATTGCGCCATTTCCCCTGGGAAAGAAACCGCCGACACATAATAACCTAAAAAAGACTTTCTCCTCGTTTTGCAACTCGGTAAAGTTGAAAAGTCCAACCGAAACAGCAAGAGAATCACCATTAAAAACACCATTTATATTTCTGACTGGTTCGATTTTATGGAACTTAATCACTCCGCAAACATTCGGGTAGGTAATTCTCCGCAAAAGTGCTTCTACAACATAGTGCGGGGCCGGTCTTGATTGCCCATCAAGTCGGATAAAGTATTGGTACTCGTACTGGTGCGGCTTGTATGGGCTTTCTTGCACCTCAAACACATAAAGGTAGTTGCATCCGTCAACCAATATTTGAATGTTTATACCGATAGGTAACGGAGTGATTGCAGAACCAATTCTGTTTATTAAACTATCCTTATCTTTCAATTCCTTAACAGGGCAAAGATTCCCAACAAATGCCTCTTTGCCGTTTTCTGCTGTTGCCGAGGGTGCGCCCCATATTAGAACGCCGCCGTTTGAATTTAAAAAGCTACTTATTCCGCGTATTACTTTTTGCAAGCCGGTATCAAACGTTGATCGCTCGGCATAAGACTTAAACTCGATGGTCGCGTTTTCAATTCTCGGTTCAGTAAAATAGTTAGAAATATCTTCATAAGACAGTTCCGCAAGGGGTTTGCCAAAATATGACGCACAAAAATCCATAGTTCATTAGAAATAATTCAGATTAAATTTAGCTATTATTATTCTACTATTATAAACATTATGGCCATTGTCAAAATCCTTTCTCGTCATTCGCCTTCGTATGCATCGCTTTTGAAATATGTTCTCCGATATATTGTCAATGAGGAAAAGATCGGTAATGAACAGATTTATACCAATAATCTTCGTTCCGATACTATTTCCGGCTTTATCAGAGAGTTTGTCGAAAACGAAGCGTTTAGAAAATATTCACGGTCTGACCAAATCCACCTTTTTCACGAGATTGTGTCATTTGGTGCAGATGAAGATAGGGAAGCTATCACTCCGGCAATGCTTAATGACCTGGCACATGAATACATGCGGTTGCGAGGCAATACCGGGATGATGCTTGGGGCGGTACACTATGACAAAGCGCATATTCATATCCATTTTTGCGTATCTGCCTTGCACTACAGAACCGGAAAGTCCTTTGGACTGAATAAAAACCAGTTACAGGAGTTAAAACAGTCCTTTCAAACATACCATAAACAACGTTACCCCGAACTCACCAAAAGCTTACCCAATCACGGCAATAGGGCAGGGTATATAAATCATGCCCAATGGCACAGACAGCAACGCGAACAGATTATACAAACCGTGAAGGCGTGCCTTGCACAAGCCAAAACACAGCAGGAATTTTTAGCATTGCTCCGTGATAACGAATTACATCATTATGAGCGCAACGGAAACCCGACTGGCATAGAATATGAGGGGACGAAGTTTCGATTTTCCCGGCTACTGCCGGAAAAGCAATTTGAGAACTTGCCAAATGATAGAACAGATGAAGATAAGGCACTGGCAGAGATACGGGCAGTACGGGAGCGGGAACATGAACGGGACAGTAGAGAAATAGAAATTGGAGACAGAGAGCGGTAATAACAACAGAGCAAGATAGTGTGTCCCTCCGGTGACAACTGTCTTTCCGTCGGTGACACACTATCTTGCGGGGATATTCCCCGTACCCCTTTGGCAGCAACAGGTAGGCGCTCATAGTCTCAATGCCCGTAGGTCACCACAAGCTTTGAGAACGTCTCGGTCGTGCCGTCATGGTGGTTGTATTGAATGGTGCCAATCTCGTCAAGGGTCAACTGGCTCTCGGTGATGTCTTGCGGAATACTAAAGCCATACTTGACGTTGGGACTGCTGTTAAACCAGATGGTGAGGAAGACATCAACGCCATAGCCACCATTGGCCTTTTTGCTCGTGAATGTTCCGGCACTTTTGTCGAGATTGTCTCCGGTGAAGGTCATGCCGTCCAACAGCAATCCGCCAAAGTCATTGCTGGCAAGGGTGACGGTGGTACCATCAGAGGCGCGGATAGCGGTGGCGCTTTTGGCATTCCAGGTGCCGGTGGTCAGTAAATCCAGTTGGGTTTTGACGGGAGGCGGGGCGGGATTTGCTTTCTTGCCGCAGGCAAAACAAAACAGCATCATACACAGGCAGGCACAACGGACATACCGGGTATAGGGGGATGAATACATTCGTGTCATATAAGCGAGTTATGGTTGTACAATATGTTGTAAAAAACGGTATGTCAGCTTCCCCAGACGTATACCACATACTTTGCGTATGCTTTGACCGGAGTTGCTGCCCCGTCTCGAAAGGTAACGGGAGTGTCGAATTTGGTGTAGCTGCCAAATGACATGCCGGCACTATTAACCCGGATGTCAGAGACTTCCTTTGGCTGGTCTTTCGGGGTGACGGAAAGCACGGTACCCGAGGCATCAAGTCCCCAGGTGCCGCCGGCAGTTTCCGTAATGATACTGCTGTTGCCGGCATTGCCGTCCCCGAGAAAGTTGATGCCTAAATACGGCAAGGCACTTTTGTAGTATGCATCAAGGGGCACCAGTGTCATTTTTGCGACCGTGGTATCGCCTGGGTCGGTTTGCAAGTACAGTGCCGTTACCTTCCAAAAACTGCTGAGATTTTGATTTTGCACCAGGAATTTAACATTGATCTCTCTGGTTGTAGGTTGCGGGGGAGGAGCGGGTGTGCTCTTTTTTGAGCAGGATGCGATGAGGCCTGAAACCACCAGGCACAGGGCAATGAATCGTACAGAATATCTCATGATCGTAGGGTTAGTTTACATGCAATAATAGGGATTAAAATCCCTATATCAAAATAAAATCATTCCTTATTTATTGCGAATGATAAAAGGCGAAAAACAGCGGCGCAATGAAGCGGCAATTATGACCGTGGCAGGCAATATCAGGAAGTACCGACTTTTGAAAAACCTGACCATAGAAGAGTTAGCCAACATTGTAGGCGTGGACTATTCGCAGATCGGACGGATGGAGCGTGGCAAAGTCAATCCAAACATTTCCATTGTCTTCGATATTGCTGCGGTGCTGGAAATACCGCCGTCAAAGCTCCTTGAACCGTGAAAAAATTAGCAATTATATACACGACAAACAGAGATTAATGAACCATTTTACTTTCGGCATCACGCATAAAAAAGACCCATCACTGGGTCTCTATTTCTTCTGCTATTTGAACCGCTGCATCTTGGTATGAATGCACATTTAAGATGTAATCCGTTGCTCGTTGTGCCTGTCCACTGGCGTATACGAGCATTCGCTTGTCATTCTTCAATGCTTTAATCCATCCCTGTATATAGGCTACGCTGTTGTCAAATTCCGCAGTAAGTATTCCTGAAACAGAATTAAGGTAACACGCTCCTATTTCCGCAGTCAGTTCTTCAATACTGTATGGCTGTGAACCGAATCTGTTTGGTTCGACAATTTCCCTGCGGTTCAATCGTGACCGATGTCCGGTACTATGGACAAGCTCATGGAATAGGGCGCAATAATAGCTTTCGGGGGTGGTAAACGATTCCTGTCTCGGCATGTTTACATAATCCATTATGGGGTTATAGAAAGCCCGTTGTTGCTCGTGTTTGATGATCGGGCAATTCGGCATCCGTTCAACAATTTCATCACAAGCACTAAGTGGACTGAATGTTCCCTGTGGAAATGGAATAGTAAGGGCTTCCGGCAAATTGTCAATTTGTGCCACATTGAAAACATAATAGTATCGCAAGATGGATTTCGCTGGTTGCGGTTCTTCGTCTTTCATAGTTTCGTCTGCCTGCAATCGCTTCCAAAAAACTATCATAGTGCCTTTTTCGCCCTTCTTCACGCTTGCGCCGACTGATTTCAGTTGGTTCCACGTCAGGAAATAGTTTTGCGCATAACCAAGAGAGCCTAAGAGCCACGTATTAATGCCGGTATAGTAGCGTTTACTGAAAAGGTTTTGCGGGTGGCCGCCTTCGCTCCAGGGCTTTTGCCACGGAATGAATTGCGTTTCTAATTGCTCGATGATGCGATTGGTGATGATGCCAAATACATCTAAGTGTTGGGTTGTGTTCATGGCGTACAATTTTTATGTTAAAGAATTTTCTTTAATTGTACGGAGCCGCGAACAAGAAAATTAGAGTAGGGATTTTAATAAAAAGCTTAACGCGCTCTCGATATATTCCAGCGTTCATTTCATATTAAAACAGCGTGTGACCGCTGTTTTGTGTTGTTCTATTAAGTTGTATTGGCAAGTTGCTGCGCCCGGACAAGCTGTCGTTCTTGGTAGATATAGGCTGCTATTATCGCTTCAAAAAGCTTTTTATAATAGCTATGTTCGCTCCTTACTCCTTTATCAAACATAACCGCTAATTCAGGATAGAGCAAAGTGGTATAGGCAATTAACTCTTTGGTTGAACGTACACCTGTGCGATGCTTCATTTCGCGCTTTGTCGTGAGGTCAAATTCGCAGTGATACTTTTTGGCAAGTATTTCAAGATGTTTCATCATCAAGCTAAGCGGCTTTGTAATTTTATCAAGCGGTGGAATTTTAACAATAATGGCGGTAACATTGTGTTTGAGAATGTACTGCTTATAGCAGTTAATAATAATTCTTAATTTCTTATCCGACCAAGTATCGTTGAATTCGTGCATTTGCTTATCAATGAGTACCTCGTCTTTCAATACACAAACCCCTGTGCGCGCCGTGCCGAGGCTAATCCCAAGTATGGTCATGGGTGTTAAAGATTGATTTGGTAATTATGTTGGTGAACAGCCGTGCTCGGGTTGTCCGTATTGAATGGGCGGGCAAGGTACACACGTGGGTAAGTGTAGCAACGAGGTAGTCTTTTGGGTATTTTTTAACACATGACAAGTAGAACGCAAGCGACTTTCGGTCATCGAGCGCGTCTGCAAGTTCATGTGCCAATTGAACTTCATTTGGTGTATACATTGTGCTTTTTATTACTGTCATAAGGAACATATAAGGGCTGATAATGGAAACGTTCGTTACGATTATTTTTTCTCGTTTCGTTCGAACGTTGCAAAATTTGGGTGCAACAAACTACGCGCCCTATGTATCAGGGCTTTCAATTTTTCATTTTCTTGGGGAACTCAATAGCCTCCGTCGAAACTACTGTTACTATAGAAAGAAGAAATGCTGCTCTATTATCTCTTGATGATATTCGGGATATAATTCGTGTGGTGCTTTGTTATAGATAATACAAAGCTTTATCAGATTAGTACCGCTCGGCATTATGGTTTCGTTTTCCCAACTACAAAGCATGACAGAAGTTTTATGCCCTAAGAGCGAGGCAACGTGACGTTGTGTATAGCCCGCATTTTGCCGGATTACTTTAAGTCTATTTGGATAACGACGTTTGTAATCCACAGTCATACGATAACAATCGTACTAAGTATAAAATAGTATCCTAAAATTAAGATAAAACTTAATTAAATTTTACCAAAGAATTGTAAACGCAAAAACATCGTCGTTACTTTTATTTTTGATTTTTTTTACGTTAATTTTGTAGCACATGGGATTTGCAGAAGCATATAACAGCTACAGTACCTCTATTGCAAATACGATTGTTATCGTTGGCGGCTTTTATACTGCATATTTTTTTATTAAAAAATATGCAATGACCCTTTTAAAAAAAAGCCATTCCATAAAATTTTCCTAAAAAAATTGTGTTTGTTGCATGATATTGGGTTAAAAATTTTATTCTTCGCAAGAAAAATTCACTTAATTTTACCCTATGAATTTTTTTTAGTACTGGGTTTGACCGAGTATTCAGAAGAATTGAGCAGGAGTTTATAATTCCCACATGAATAGTTTTCCTCGTTAGGTTTGAGCTAAAAAAACGTAGTTGCGCCGTATCTATGGAGACCTTTGACCCGTTTCCTGTTCCTTGGTTTTGTTTTGAGTTCTAATGCTCTCCCTAAGCCCGCACCCTATGGTACGAACGAAATCAAAAGAGGCCGTTTGCCTATATTCTTCAAAGGTTTCCATCAGTCCCAACCGATCCTTTTCTTGCTGATAATGGTTTTTAAGGGCTTCTATGTCATAGAACCACTCATGCCTTGTAAACATTAACTTTTTTGCCTTTAAAACCCAGTCCCGACCAATATACTCACAAATGCTTTTTTTGACATACGCATCGCCGATTTTAAACCGTTCTACTATGTTTTCGGTAAAGTCCAATATCTTTTCGACCTCAGTTATCCAGCTTTTAATGCTTCCTTCGAGACGGTTGCATTTTTCCTGCACCCGTATAATCTGCATTGTTCGTTCAACTTTCTTTTCGTTATATTTTTCCTCTGATAGGTCGCCAGTAATCCGCATATCAAGCAAGGTGTCAAGTTCCTTTTGTAATTTGCGCTCACAGTTTCGCGTATTTGCTAACAGCTCCTGCTGTTTCTGCAATTCATCGTCATAATCCAATTTGATAGTTTCAACTACCCACATTTTCCATTTTGGCATAATTGAAATCTTTTCCAACTCATCAATAATCATTTTCTCCATTGCCTTTTCAGGAATATAATGTTTATCAGGACAAGCGGCCGCACCTTTTCGCTTAGTACAGTGATACCACGAGTAAGTTTTATATTCATCGGTCGTCTTTATTTTCTTTAATTTTTTTGAGGCGGTGATTGCGAAGCCGCACCATCCGCATCTCATTAATCCGGTGAATGCGAACACATGCTTATGTGACTTGGCTTTTTCCTTTCTTCCGAGTATTTCTTGTATGGTGTCAAACTCCTCAAGCGTTATCATTGGCTTGTATGAGCCCTTGTGGAGTTTGCCTTTATAATGAAAATAACCCGCATAAAATGGGTCAGTAAAGGCACGATGAAGCACACTAACAGCAAGAGGACTGCCGGGCCGTTTACTGCTGGAACGAGTGCGAAAGTTATATTCGTTGTTTAAAATTGAGGTGATTTGAAGCATGGTGTACCGACGAGTTAAAATAAGGTCGAACGCCTTCCTCATTAGTGGCCATCGCTGTGGATCAACAATGATGGAGTTAGTGCCACGTTCATTGCTTTTTGTATTTAAATAACCGACACGAGCGATTATGGGTGGCTGACCGAACAATAATACTTTTTTTTCCAATCCTCGTTTGACAATGATTGATAAGTCAATACTGAATTGTGTTGCCATACTTGCTTCAAGGGCAATCAGCAAAGCGCTATCACTGCTTTTATATTCCCGCTGTGTTGTCCAAATAGATTTAATAACCCCGGTCTGCAATAAATACATAAGTTCTCCCCACTCTAAATGATTGCGCGCCAAACGGTCGACTCGCCAGGTAATAATGCCGGATGCCCGACCCTGCTTGATGCGCTTAATCATGGTGGAGTAGTTAGGACGGTTAGATGGAATTTTTGCGCTGGCACTATCGGTAATGGTATCGACAACGACTAACCCCTCACGCGCCTGTATTTTCAAATCATCATCAATTTGAGAGGGAATAGACAAAGACTGCCGGTCTTCACCCTCGGTTGATTTACGTGCATATATAAAATAGTTGATTTTTTCTTTATCCATAACGCGCAAAAAGGGATACCGGAAACCACTTTGTCGCGAAACGAAAATGATCCGATACCCCTTTTTAGGTACAAAAACTATATTGGTTATTCATCTTCGTTTCGCATATTATTTATATCATCTCCATTAATTTTCGCAAGAGGCTTTATGCAAAGCGCAGCATAGTGTAACAATAGGGAAGCTTTTTCATAAGCCTGACTTCTTGTTAATTCTACCCCAAATTGCTCTCGATATAATTTTATAAATAATAATAACCGTTGTTCTTTAATTTCCATATCCATATCGTCTCATGTATAGTATGGAATTGATAACGGTACTATTTTTAATAAAAACATTAAAATTCCGATACTAAAAATCTTATCCGCAGTTCGCTATGCTATTGGTGATGTATGATTTTAAACCGTTCACCCCCATTGCTAAAACAACATGGCGACACCATTCACAGTTATTCGGTATTAAAGCCGCTGATCGTCTGCATCACATTTATTGTCTCGGAAAAACTGGTATGGGCAAATCTCATTTGCTTATGAACATGGCACTTGACGATATTATCAAGGGGAAAGGTGTTTGTGTGCTTGACCCTCACTCTGATACCGTTATTGGTTTGCTACAACGTATCCCTGACTATCGCAAACAAGATGTAGTGTATTTCAATGCAACCGACCTCAAAGCATTACCGGCATTTAATCCCCTCCATAATGTCCTCCCATATCAGCGACAATTAGTGGCCTCTGAAATTACCGCAACCTTTAAAAAGCTTTTTTTGGAGGCCTGGGGTAGTCGAATGGAATACATTTTGCGTTTTGCTATTCTCACGCTCTTGGAGTACCCCAATGGCTCATTGTTGGACATCAATAAGCTATTGGTAGATAAAACGTTCCGCGCCAAAGTGCTACAGCATACCAAAGACCCCTTTATCCTTTCCTTTTGGAATACTGAATATAATCTATATAATGCCAGTACACAGGCAACGACTATTTTGCCGATATTAAATAAGATCGGCGTGTTACTGGCAAACGATACGCTTCGGGGGATTTTTGGACAACCTCACGGCATTTCTATTGAACAGTGCATGAAAGAAAATAAGATTATGCTATGCAATCTTTCAAAGGGTATCATCGGCGAAGATGTTGCGACCATACTCGGCAGTTTTCTTGTGACAGCGATTCAAACCACTGCTATGCGCCGGGCCAATATTCCCGCATCAGCACGAAAACCGTTTTACCTCTACTTGGATGAAGCCCACAGCTTTATCTCCGCCACGTTTGCGACTATTCTTTCCGAAGTGCGCAAATATGGCATTGGGTTGTTTTTAACCCACCAATACCTTGACCAATTGGAGCCGGAAACGAGAAGCGCAATTCTCGGCAACGTGGGGACGATCATTTGTTTTCGCTTAGGACTGGATGATGCGAAAGTGATGGCGAGGGAATTTTATCCGGTCTTCAGCTATGATGATTTTGTATCGCTACCGAAGTACTACATCTACATAAAACTACTGATTGATGGGACGGAGAGTAAGGGGTTTAGTGCGGTAACCTTGCAAGATTTTAGCATCCCAAAATAGTACCGTTGCCTCCTACGCCAATCGCCACTCAATGCACTCGCATTCGGCTAAATTATATTTTAAGATAAATTTGGAAATAGAAAGCACGAACCGTATCTTCGCTATGGTTTGCTCTAAAAAAAGCAGAAACATCCAACCGCTTGGACCCGGCTGGATGTTAAAAGTCTGACTCCAATAAAGGAGCAAATGGCAACCAAAAAATTTCGTATGGCTTTAAATTTGGCTGCCGGTTTATTGTTTTTTGTATCAAAATTACACATTCATTCCACGTATCCAAATTTTTTGTAGTTTTTATACAAGGCACCGTACTGTAAAAGCCAAAATGAGCAATCGTTTTGGCTTTTTTAATGACCTGAATTATGAGAACAAAAAATCACTCGCCGTGAGGATAAATCGTTGCAAAGAAAAACCCGATGTTCCCGCTAGCCAGCAAAAAACATCGGGTAAAGTCCTACTTTTTGTCAAAAATAGAATTTTTCGGCAAAACGGTTGTAATCAAATTTTCCACTTTTCAACCATAAAAAAATTTGAAGAGTTTTCCTGAATCTATTTTTAAACTTTAATACAATGAAAAAATTTGAAGAACTTTCTGAATTCCATGCTAAACCATATTTGCTTAAAAATCAAGCGATTGAGTTTAGTCTTGGGTATAACCCGTCCCTTTCGATACGGGTAAAACGTGCCTATCTCATTGATGGCAAGTTTTTCGGATTGGTACAGACGGGAGAAATTTATCACCTTGTGACTGACCGTGAGGTGATGTATGCCGGTATTTCCTGCGCCATAGCACACCAACTACTTGACGAACACATGTTTGAACAGTTGGATGCAGCAATCACCTCGTGGTTAAGACGGTCATACGACATCCGTTTAAATCAGGCGTTGGTGGTTGAATAATTGACTTTCAGTGCCTTTAACGAACGCCTAATGATTAAGTTTATGGGCGTGTTGTCCCGTATCTCGATTATATGAGTTATGGGTGATTTACTATATTTGCAGTTCATATGGCGGAAGTCTTTCCGCCTTTTGTGATAAGGTTTAGGTTAAAGCCTCCAAACTGCGAGAGTGAGGAGGCTTTTATTTTTCAAAATCGTTAATGCCCTTAACCGCCTGCATATCCGACAAAAATCGAGTTTAATTGTCCAAGTGTCTGTAAATTAAAGTTCAGTTTTTATATTACGATAACGTGTTAACATCTGTCTTTCAGTCAGCAACTCCCACTGTTTTGTTTCTATGTTTGCAACTAAATAATACCATTCTAAGCGCTTGTTTGAGTTTTCCGCATTGTATTCGTCCTTACTATATTCTTTATACATGAACTGTAATAACTGGAACATTTCTTCTAACATTGCATCGGCCTCATCTTTGGGCATCTTATCGCTAATTAGAACGGTAATGTGCAACTTAGGATGGAGACTTGCTTTGAGGGAAATTGTAAGTGATTGATCGTATTTCTTAGATAACTTATCTGGTGACGCGCTTGCTGCTATTAAATTATATCTATTTCCCCGGTTGGCTATTATCAGTTTTTTACTTGTTCCTTAACGAGCTTATAAAGCTCTTTTCCGCCCTCGCTAAGAAACGCTTCAAAAAAGGGCTTGGTCAGATACGTTATGATTACAGTGGGGATTGCCCATTCGATGGCTGCATATGGACTCTGTTCTTCCGTTCGTTTAACTGAAAAATGCGCCTTTGGTAAAGTTATCAAATTTTCTATTAAAGTATTAGGATAGGACTTTGGTGCTGAAATAATTAATAGCTCTTCCATATTTAATAATTCAATTAATTAGATTTAGTTTCAAATCTACCATTTGTGATTATTATACGGTGAAATGTACATTAATATCCGATGCGTCATGGCAATAACTGTTTATACCGATGGATTACCACATCCCGAAACTATCTTTAATTAATTTTAAATCTTCCCAAAAGTTCGAGATTTGTCCCGTTCCGTCTACCTGAATTATCAGAAAATGAGGCAGTTACGCTAAAAAGTAACTGCCTTTTCTTTTTTTGCGCAAAAAAAATGTTTAAACAAAGCTAATTGCCACCAATTATTTTTAACCTACGATTGATGACTAAGTGACATAACTTATTAATTAACAATTATTTAGATGATACTGATTCACCGATAATTTCGGTTTTAGCGAGGATAGGGATCCGAAGGTGGACATTCCGGGAGGCTTGAACAGGCTATTCTGTGCACTTTGGAGCACCGAGTTGTGTAGGCAATTAGAAAAATCGGATTTAATAATCAATAAATTAACATGGTCAACGTGTTACGGAACTAACCGTTTGCCATTCCGGAACCGGGTAATCAATGGCTCGGTGATGTCCACCACTTAGCCTGTTTGTTTAATACATTTTCGAGAATTGGAATAACTTACAGAAGTCCAGGTAAAAGCACACCCTTACTCAAGGGGTAAAGCCTTTAATAATTAACTATTAACTGGTCCTTTATTTACTAGATAAAGGCCTATAAAGAACAGAGTATATTTTTATCCCTTTTGTTAAAATGGATACTATGCGAGATTTCTAATTTTTATGGTCCGGCATCAGCACCAATTTGATATAATTTTCTCCGCTTAAATATTTTTCTGCCATAATTTTTAAGCTTGCCTGGGTGACTTTAGACAGATCGCTGTTATAAGTATTCAGTTCATGCAGATCGTCTTGATTTTGCAGGCCGGTAACCAAATAATCCAGCCACCATGTATTCGATTTCAGGTCTGTTTCCTTGATACGCTGATCCTCGGCTTTGAATTTATCAACGTTTGCCAGCGGTGGGCCGGAGGTTTTTAGTTTGTTTATCTCATCCAGTGCTGAGGCGATCAATTTTTCGACATTTTGAGGGCCACAGCCAAACGAGATGACAAAATGGTATCGCGACTGCGGGTACTTGTCCACACCTTCGCCAACCCGCGGGCTGTACACACCGCTTTCATCCTCGCGTAGCCGTTCGATGAGCCTGATCTGCAGGACTTCCTTCAAGGCATCCATCTGTACTTTTTCTGCAGCACTGTAATTAAAGTTTCCTGTGAAGACCAGGTTGACCGTAGCTTTAGCTTCTGTACCTTTATAAACTGTTTTCTCAATCCTGCCATTAGGCGGACGTATCCCGAGATCTTTATAAGTTTCGCCTTTGTGGGTACACGGTAGTCCTCCAAGGTATTTCTCCAACAAAGGTTTGATTTTCTCAGTTTGAAGGCTGCCCACAAAAATGAAAGTGAAATTAGAGGCGTCGGCGAAACGCTCTTTGTATATCTCAAACGCACGATCCGAATTAATTTGCTCCAGCGTGGCGATGGTCGGGGAGGCCCGGCGGAGACTGCCTTGATTCAAAACAGCATTGACTGTATCCCCGAAAACGATATTCGGGTCGTTTCCCATATTGGCGAGGAAGCCTTTATTCCGGTTGATAAAGCCATCGAATGCTGCTTTATCCATCCGAGGTTCGGTAAAATCCCCATAAACCAGTTGTAGCATGGTTTCAAGGTCGCCCGTGGAGCAGCCGCCGCTAGCGGTCTGATAATCTTCGCTGATGCCCACGCCGGCACCGGCTTGTTTGCCGGAAAGATATTTCCTGAGTTCGCTTGCACTATAATTACCCAAACCAGATATTGAGGTAAGGTTGGCAGCGTATCTGGCAGATTGAAAATCGGCATCGCTATACAATGAAGTTCCACCCGGCGCAAAACCGCTAAGTAATACCTGGTTATTCTGGAAATCTGTCGGCTTCAACACGACCTTAACACCATTACTCAATGTCAGGGTCGTTGTGTGGAGTACCTCATCGGTTTCCTCTTTAACGATTTTGCCTGCAACAGGTTCATGTGAGAGTAAGGGCAGTTTACTCATTTCATCTTTATAAGGCTGCAGTGGTTCCGCTTCTACCTGCGACAGCCAGCTTTCAACCGTGCTTTGGTTTGGCAGTTTGACTTTTTCGCTTTCAGGAGCGGTAATTAAAATATCGCGATCTGTCGGTTTGATGTATTCCTTACCAATCGCATTAATGTCCTTTAGGTTGATAGTTGGCAGGTCTTTTTGTGTTAACCGGTACTCTTCCGAAATTCCCGGTGCAGTTGTCCCTTTCAGAAAATATTGCAGGTATTCGTTGACGTAACGGGTGGAGGCGGTTTTGCCTTTTTCTTTGAGACCAAACTCCAGCACGCTTAGATAACTCTTTTTAGCGCGTTCCAGTTCGGGCTCCGTAAAACCAAATATTTTCACCCTAACAGTTTCCCGCCATAACGCCTTCAGGCCTTTCTCCAGTTCGCCGGGCTTCGCTGTTACTCGTGCAGAATAGTCATCGAGGCCGTTGATGAAATTACCAATGCCCGCGCCGCCGGAAACATAAGGCGGGTCGGCTTGCCTGGTCACTTCTTCGTAACGGTCGCTAAGCATTTCGTTAAATAGCGAGCGGATGAGGAGCTTTCGATAGTCGGCAGCGGTTCTCACTATTTCTTCGGGGTGTTTAATCAGTATCTCTGCGGAAGTTGCTCTGTTTTCTTTATCAGTCACTGAAATGAACTGGTCTTTTCCGGTCAGAGGAACCGTATAAGCGATACGGGGTCTTTCATTCGGCGGGTTTTTCAGATCGCTGAACTTCTTTTTGATATCTTTTTCGATTTCATCCACGTTGATGTCGCCGACCACGATCAGCGCCTGAAGGTCAGGCCGGTACCAATCGCGGTAAAAACTTTTGATGGTAACAGTCTTAAAATTATTCAATACCGTGTCCACACCAATAGGCATCCTGTCAGCATAACGGGAGTGATTCATGATCATCGGAAAATATACGCGCCTCATGCGTTCTGATGCGCCTTTACCGAGGCGCTTTTCTTCCAGCACAACACCGCGCTCTTTATCAATCTCCACCGGGTCAAGTAAAGCCTCCTGCGCCCAATCACGCATGACTTGCAATCCGCCCTGCACCAATTCCGGCTTATCGGACGCTATGGGTAATTGATAAACCGTCTCGTCAAAACTTGTGTAAGCGTTCAAATCGGCACCAAACCTTACGCCGGATTTTTGCAGATAGTCAACCAGTTCATTTTTTGGGAAATGTTTAGTTCCGTTAAAGCTCATGTGCTCCATAAAGTGGGCGAGGCCACGCTGGTCATCGGTTTCTAATATCGAACCAACTTTATTAGCGAGGTAAAATATTACCCGGTTTTTCGGTTCCTCGTTATGCCGGATATAGTAAGTGAAGCCGTTAGGCAATTTACCCGCGCGTACCGCAGGGTCAAGGGGCAAGTTTTTAGCCTGTTTTGTATGTGTTTGTGCAAATACAGCAAACGGAACAAACAGCAATATGGCCAGTGATTTTATTCGAAAATTGATATTCATCTTTATATGTTCAGCAAGGTTTAATTCAATAATTGTTTCAGTTTATTTTCCAGCATTGGCCCGTAAAGATCCCTTGCGACGACTTTGCCTGAAGGATCGACTAGCAGGTTGCTGGGAATCGACTGGATCCCTAAACCGCTTGAGACTTCGTTTTTCCAGCCTTTGAGATCGGAGACCTGCGTCCAGGGCATTTTATCCTCCCGGATTGCATTTTTCCAGTTGACAGCTTTATTGTCTAATGATATCCCGAGAACAGTAAATCCTTTTTCCTTGAAAGCATTATAGGCTTTGAGTACATTGAGATTTTCTCTGCGGCATGGACCGCACCAACTGGCCCAAAAATCAATTAATACATATTTCCCTTTAAAGCTGCGCAATTCCACAGGTTTTCCACTGGTGTCGGGCATCGCGAAATTCTCCATTGGACTGCCAATTCTGCTCTTTTTCAATATTTCCAGCTTTTGATAGAGAATTCTTCCTGCCACGCTGTGCTTTGCCGACTCGTCGAGCTTATCATACAAGGGTTTAACTTCACTGTAACCATATGAGGTGCGGCCTGATATGAGGTAGATACTAAAATTGCTTTTAGGGTGATCTGAAATGAACTGGATTGTCTTGTTCTCTTTTTGTTCCTTGAGAATTTTACCTTTTTTATCTATTGCAGCTTTTTGTTCGGGAGATGCCTTATAATATCCTGAATATAGTTCTTCCTGCTGATCTGCGAGATCCTTTACATAATCGCTGAAGGCTTCTGCGTCCAATTGCATTTGGGAACCGGTTATCTTATAAGTTTGAGATGAGTCTTTGACGCCTGTGAGTTTGATGTGCCCCGGCTCGGCAAAAAATGAATTGCTTTTGTTGCCAACTATTACCGATATCAATTGCGGTTCCGTTAAATTTCCTTTCCAGGTAAAAATGTCGTTAGTCGCTTTTACGGAATCCTCTTTAAACGCTCCATTAATATTATAGCTGATCTTAACTGTTGCACCGGATAAGCCCTTTAAATTCCCGGAAAGCTCTGTATTTTGGGCGCGGGCGAATAAGCTAAGCGATGACAACAACACGAATAATGTATTGCCCAATAGATTCTTCTTTTTCATAAAGTATTTGAATTTGTATGTGAATAATGGATTCACTTACCGGGTACTGTCTCCCCGGCAAGTGAATCTTAAGCTATTTATAATGTAAAAATGGATCTCTCAATAACCCGGGTTCTGGGTTAATAAATTATCTAAGAGTATTTGTGACTGCGGTACCGGGTATAAAGCGGCATTGGCTGAGTAGCCGGTCTTTTCTGCACCAAGCACTGCCGCCGCTGTTCCGGTTCTTTTCAAGTCAAACCAGCGGTTGCCCCATTCACAAAAGAGCTCTACCTGTCGTTCGTGCATAACAGCAGCTAACACAGCGGTCTGCGAAGCGACGTCTGCTGTACTGGCCGCTAAACCTGCCCGGGCACGAATGACATTGACATCTGCTAAAGCCTGGGCGAGGTTATTCAAATGTGCGGCAGCTTCTGCACGGATAAGGTATAACTCGCCTAATCTCAATATCATTTGGTCTTCAGTCGGCGTGGTGCTTGCCGATACATTTTTATATTTATAAGGGTAATAGAGCGTATTGCCGTTCACAACTGATGAACCCACCCAATTTTGTAAGCGCTCATCGCCGGCTTCAAATGCGTTGAGCAAGGGAGCCGTCAATAAGAAATTAAGATTTGCTCCGGGATAACCAGGCACAAAATATTGCGCATCTGCCACACCGTAATATCCCTGGTTTGCAGGCAATTGCCATATCGCTTCATTACTGCCATCCAGGAACACATTATTGAGATTGGATTCAAGGGTATAATTACCAGACTGGATTACAGAATCAGCTTCATTATAAGCGCTTTGCCATTTACCATCGTATAAATTGACCTTGGCGAGCAGTGCTAATGCCGTATATAAGTTGGGTCTCGCTCGTCCGGCTGAAGGATAGGCTGCTGTCAATTTTTTCCGGGCATCAGTGAGGTCAGCCAGCATCTGTTTATAAATAACATCTGTAGTGGCCCGTGGTAAACGATCCGTTGCACTATAACTTGTTGAAGTTACCAGTGGCACACCACCAAACAAATTCACCATGTTGAAATAATAAAGGGCGCGTACGACTTCCATCTCTCCCGTGATTTGTTTTTGGAATCCGGTGGATAAACCGCTGTTGTTATTGACGCCATTCAGCACAGCATTCACTTCGTAAACGCTTTGGTAAGGATAGGACCAAAGATTATTAACAGCACTATTTAAGGGCGTCAGGCTGTAGTTATAAAATTGCTGAAAATCGGTACTTTGAGCATACAATAATTCGTCAGCAGACAGTCCCGTGGTATAAGTAAGCGCTGCATCGCTATACGCAAAGCCGTTTCCTGAAAAGTAGGTATAAACACCGGCGACAGCGCTGATCGTTGTAGAACTATCCGCAAATTGTTGTTTTTGTGTAATAGATGATGGTGGATTTGCAGGAATTTCGATGAATTTTTTGCAGGAGGCAAATAATACGGCAACCAGCAAAAACACGGTCATTGTTCTGTTTATTTCGAAAAATATCTTTTTCATAATCATTTTTACTTAAAATTTGAGATTTAAACCAAATGCCACGATTCGCTGTATGGGGAATGAAGTGAATGCACCGGGTGTTTCCGGGTCACCTACCTTGTAATCAGTGAACGTCAGCAGGTTTTGCCCGTTCATGAAAATACTTGCCCCTTTGATACGCATCTTCTTAAGAAGGGCATCGGGCAGCTGATAGGACAATGAAACAGTTTTTATACGCAGGTAGGTATCATCGCCGTAAACTCCGCTTGATTGTGGGAACCGCAATGCCGGACCTATAGCAACGGAGCCGTAGCTGCTTGCTAAGCGCTGCAAAGGGGCGATGTCTCCGGGCGCTTTCCAATAATTATTAAGTACTGCGGATGGCTGGTTATACGCAAATCCAAGCTGATTGCCGGTATATACTTCAGCCAGGTAATTTGGTGCATTCCGGCTGGAGAATTGGCAAAATACATACAGGCTAAATTGTTTGTAGGTGAATATATTCCCCAGGCCCCCGGCGTATTTTATTTCCAGGTTACCGATAGGTACTTCATCGCCGCCCGTCGCTGCTGGTCCATAAGCGGGATTAGAACTAATCGCTCCGTTTTTGGTGTAAAATTCAAACAGCCCGGTTTGAGGATTGACATCTTTGTATCTGTAGCCGTATATGATGGACGTTGGCTGGCCGATCTGGTACACCGAGGCGTAGCTGGAATTTACCAGGTTAGGGAACGCTATGAGTTTGTTCCGGTTGAATGATATATTAAAATTTGTTTTCCAGGTAAAATCTTTGGATTTTATATTAGTCGAATTGATCGCAAATTCAAACCCCTGGTTTTGAACTGTTGCATCCAGGTTACCAAGTACTGTCGCAAAACCTGATTGAATAGGTAAAGGGTAATTGACAAGCTGGTTATTTTCCTGATCGCGGTAATAAGTAGCATTCAATAAAAGGCGATTGTTAAAGAAACCAAGGTCCAACGCTATGTTCAACGATTTTTTTGTTGCCCAGCTGTAATCAGGATTGTAAAGATTAGTCGGGTAACCTGGCCTTATTCCCTGGAAATTGGGGACATAGGTAGGAAAACTTGCATATAATGCCTGGTATTGATAAGCCTTTATACCGTCGGACCCGGAAGTTCCATAGCTTCCGGACAGCTTTCCGTAACTCAATATACATGATGATTTTTTAAATAGCTTCTGCTCGGAAAATATCCATCCCGCGCCAACAGAACCAAAATTACCAAACTGGCGCCCGGGGCCAAAATTGCTGGAACCATCCCGCCTGCCTGTCAAGTTAATGATGAACTCACTATCATAAATATAATTAAGCCGGGCAAAACCTGCACTATATTTATAAATGTTATAGCCATCAAGAGCCGACACGATGGGAGCACTGTTGATCGATCCAAGAAAGTTATCATTTGAATATCCTTGTCCGGTGGTATACGTCGAATTGTTGGTATTCTTTTTATAAGTAGAGCCTATTAGAGCGCTAAAAATTCCTTTCCCAATATTTTTGTCGTAATTAATTTGCGGCTCTATATTAATCGTTTGAAAAGTATTAGCTGAAAAATTGGCTTGTCTGTTAAGATATGCCGGGTTTTGTGCCACGCCCGGATCAATTGAATGTTCATCTGTCGCGTTCCGGTTATAACCAAGGGTTGCGCCTATCGATAACCCGTCAAATAGCTTGTAGGAAATATGAAACGCAGTGTTAAAATTATAATTCTCAAGATCGGTGGGTTGCTTTAACGAACTATAAAAATTATAGGAGGTCAGATCCACCCCCTTGTAGTTCCAAAGTAAATTACCGGAGGGACCGAACAGATCAGGCAAATTCGGCGCTAAAACCACATCCTGCGCTCCGCCGTATCCTGCGGAATTATTCTGGTCATATCCAAAATCTGTTGTTAAATCTGCTGATAGCCGGTAATCCTGTGAGCTATGGTGCATATTGCTGTGGAGCGTATACCGCTGGTCGGCAAAATCACCAGGGTAGTTATAGGTTGACCGGTTGTAGCCTGTGGAAATCAGAAAAGTATTAGCAGCGTTTCCACCGGACAAACTGCCATGAACATCGGTGTTAGTGGTGTTTTGGCCATAGATTACCTTTTGCCAGTCGGTATATTTGTTCTGGTCAAAGATGGTCAGGTCAGGTGCATAACCGAGATAATTGTTTGGATCATTAGTTGGGGTTGCACCGTCTGCAGCATAAGCGTCTTTTCTTAACTGGAGGTATTGCTGTGTGTTGAGCAATTGAACCGGGCGGCCAACCGAATTGAAACCTGTGTTTACATTCAGGTCAAAGGTTGTAGCGCCGGGTTTTCCTTTTTTTGTGGTAATAAGGATAACGCCGTTAGACCCTTGCGTACCATAAATGGAGGTCGCATCGGCATCTTTAAGAATACTGATACTTTCAATATCAGCAGGGTCAATATTACCGAATGGGCTGATACCCGCGGATGTTGGGTTGATTCCCCCCGAATTAGATTGTGCTGTTACCAGGGAGGCAAATTGATTCACGTTAATGTTTTGAGCCGCAAACGGCACGCCATCCACGATAAACAAGGGCTGATCGAGGGGTTTAGTGGGATTTGAATATTGATTATCCTGATGCAGGTATAGGGAATTCTGGCCCCTTACTTGCACCAACACTTGCGAGCCCGGTATGCCGCTGGTAGCGGTTACATTAAGCCCTGGTGCCTGCCCTTGCAATGCGAGTAACGGATTACTTACAGGTTGTTTTTCGATATCTGTGGCCGTTACTGTAGAAACAGAACCAACACTAAAACGCCTGGAATCGGTGCCATAGGCAATTACGCGCACCTGGTCAAGCTGAGAAGTTGCTAAACGTAAAACGAACGCTAAGTGCTCGTATTTGCCGGTATTAGTAATGTCGACCTCTAACTTTTCATAACCTATATAGCTAACAACCAGCGTGTAATTTCCCTGGGGCATGTTAGGGAAACTAAAGTTTCCTTTACTGTCGGTTTGTGTGATCAAATTTTTACCCTTTATGGAGACAGATGCGCCAACTAATGGGTGGCCAAGTGTGTCGGTCACGGTTCCGTCTATCTCCGTTGGTATATTAAGAGCGCCTTTAACCATAGCTGATAATTGACCGAACAAAGAAGCTTCTTTTATGGATACCACAACAGACTTGTTTTGTATGGTATAACTCAGCGGCTGGCCCACGAATATTTTGTCTAATACTTCCTTCAAATCTTCGTTCTTTACATCGATCGTCACCGGCTTGGCAGCCTTTATCGTCGAGGTAGTATACGCGAAATCATAACCGGTCTGGTTTCGAATTTGCTCGAAGATCGTAGTTAACGATGCGTTCCGTTCGGAAAGAGTAACCTTTTGCGCAAGGGTGCCGGCGCTTACCTGCATAAAGGCTAAGAATAGCATCAGGGTGGTTAATTTCATGAACAACAAGAGTTTTTTTGTAAAGCCGGGTGGCAATACAAAGTGTTCTGAGTAAATTTTGTACATTTGCTTAGTTAGGGTTAAACGTTTTGCCTTTAGTTTTCGAAGACGCAGAGGCGAACGCGGTTTTCAAATAATTTAATTGTTTGTACGATCCTTTCGAAGTCATCCGGTTACCGCCAGGTGACTTTTTTATTAGATCATGATTTTTGTAGTTATTATTCTATAACGGTTATCCTCCTTCCTTCAATTTTAAAGTGTACACCTTTGGTATTTTCGAGTATATATAAGATTGCACTGATGTTTTTGCTGCGGCTTATTTGTGCATTGAAACCCTCTTTTGTTATATTGCCTTCGTATTTGATTTCGATATTATACCATCGCGAAAGCTGCCTCATAACGGTTTGGATATTGTCGTCCTCAAAATAAAAGTCGCCGTTTTTCCAGGCGGTGTAGCGTTTAGTATTCACGGTTTTAACATGGCTACCATCGGTCTGCTGACCTGGTGCCAGGAGCATATCATTTACTTTAACTTTCCCCGCGATGAGCGTTGTTTTCGTGGCAGGCTCATCGGTATAGGCATTCACGTTGAAAATAGTGCCTATATCTTCGATGGTTTGCCTTTGAGTTTGCACTTTGAATGGTTGCCTGGCATTATGTGATACTTCAAACAATGCCTCCCCGGTAATTTTAACAATTCTTTCCTTGCCGTTAAAGGCAGTTGGAAAAGTTATAGAGGATAGGGCATTTAACCATACTTTGGATCCATCCGGCAAAATTAGGGGATAAGGCGACTGCTCCCCATTGGCAGTAGAAAGCGTATTATAACTAGTTGTCTCTGTATTAACTTTTAAACCAGTAGTATAAGTAACGCCATTGTTAATCTTTATAGCTGTAGTTCCCTGTGTTAAATTTCTGTACAGCCCTTTAGTTAAAAGAATTTTCTGACCATTTGCTAACGTTAAGGTTGCCTGGCTGTGACCGGGCGGGATATCATTTTTAGCAATAACCATAGCTGGTGCAACAGTATTTTTATGCCAGATAAAATACCCGCTTATGGAAACAAATAATAAAATAGATACTGCCGCAGCGATACGAGGCCATAGGGTGATGGTTTTGGTTGGTTTTTGCGAGTTATTTATTTTAACCTTGAAGCTTTCTAACCTTTTTTCGGTATAGTTTTGCGGCCCCCCGGCCTGCGCAACCCAGGTTTCAAATTCTGTTTCGCCTAAATTCAGGCTGTGGAACCAGTCGTTCAATTCCTCTTCTTCCAACGGAGATAAGGTGCCTTGCTGATACTTCTCAAATAGTAAATAAAGCCGGTGCTGATCCATCCTGATTTTAATAATATTGGTGGTAAGACGAACAACTAAAGGGCAACCCTTATGTAGTCTGAAAATATTTTTTTGGATGGTTGTGAGATTTCTTTATTAATCGCACATTATTTCCACTTTGGTTGGCATAGCAACGTTTTATCCGCCTTTTAAACAAAGTACAAAGCGCCTTTTAAACAAAACAGCCGATACCTTTTAAAACGAATTTTGCTTCATCAAAAACATAAAAGATGAACACAAATTCAAATGTCGAAAAATTGGTGCTGGTGACAGGCGGTTCGGGCTTTATTGCCATGCATTGTATTATCCAACTGTTAAATCAAGGTTACCGGGTAAGGGCAACCCTGCGCTCGCTGGAACGGGACGCAGAAGTGCTGGCCATGCTGCGCGAAGGCGGAGTGGAACCTGGTGACAGGCTTACCTTTGTTAAAGCCGATCTGTCGGCTGATGAACATTGGAACGACGCCGTGAAGGACTGTACCTATGTGCTGCATGTCGCCTCTCCAACACCCAAATTAGATTTTAAACACGAAGATGAAATGACCGTCCCGGCGCGGGAAGGTGTATTGCGGGTTTTGCGTGCCGCCCGGGATGCGGGTGTTAGAAGAGTGGTTTTAACTTCTGCCATCGGCGCTGTTGTATATGGCCATCCAAATCAGGCAAAACCATATGACGAAATGAACTGGACAAATACAGCAAACGCCCCGGCTTATCAAAAGTCTAAAACGCTGGCTGAAAAAGCTGCCTGGGAATTTATTGAGCGCGAAGGCAATGGTATGGAACTAACCGCCATTAACCCGGTGGCAGTAATGGGTCCCGTATTGGGAGCCGACTATTCACATTCTATTTATTTGATCAAAAACCTCCTTACCGGCAAAATGCCCGGCTGCCCGAAGATCAACGCTGGTTTTGTGGATGTGCGGGATGTGGCCGACCTGCACCTGCGGGCAATGGTGGATCCGGCCGCCAAAGGCGAACGTTTTATCGCCACCGGTGGCGAAAGCATCTGGCTGGTGGATGTAGCTAAAATACTTAAAGAAAACCTGGGAACTGCTGCTGAAAAGGTAAAAGCAAAGCAGTTGCCGAATACACTGTTACGCGTTGCCGCGCTGAAAGACCCGATGGTCAGGAGCATGGTTCCTTTACTCGGTATCCCGATGAATACGACGAGCGCTAAGGCGATCCGTTTGCTGGGCTGGTCGCCACGCTCTATCCCCGAGGCAATACTGGCCACTGCGGAAAGCCTGATCCGGTTGAATTTATTGTAAATTGCGCTATGGAAGTCGCCGAAGTTTTCGTATCCTGTAAAAAGGAAGCTCATTACAGCCGGGAGCTGATGCTCCAATGGCCGGCGTTGGTCCGCGTCATCTCCGGTGAGGTTCGGATAGCGGCGGCGGACCGCAGTTTTCGTTTTTTTGCAGGTGATACCATACTGTTCCCGCGCGATCAATTGGGTCGGATGAGTAAGGTCCCGCTGAATGGCGAACCCTGTTTGGCGGTCTCTGTTATTTTCCGGAATGACCGTCTGAAACATTATTATAAGGACATAGTACCCTTAGTGCCGCGCAGCATTGAACCGGTGATGTTCGGCGATCATCCCTTGCTCCAAAGTTTATTCAACTCTTTACAGCCGTATTTTGATCTGGCTGACGCCTTGCCTGTTGACATCGCGGCGTTTAAAGTGGAAGAGGCTATTCGCGTTCTCCGCGCCATCGACCCCGCAGCTGACGGACTGCTGGGTCATTTTGAAGCACCAGGTAAACTTGACCTGGTCGCTTTTATGGAGCAGAATT
>Ga0134126_10001652_pt1 | contig 28409 bp, 23 predicted proteins | sample KB31752_FD_96881 | JGI IMG/M metagenome (GOLD analysis project Ga0134126, IMG submission 96881) | Terrestrial soil microbial communities with excess Nitrogen fertilizer from Kellogg Biological Station, Michigan, USA - KB3-175-2 | ecosystem: Environmental > Terrestrial > Soil > Unclassified ... | reverse complement strand
TTATAGTTTAATTAAACTATGAAAGCGAGTCTACTGATCCTTGGCGTGCTGCATCGGGGAGATTTTCATCCCTACGAGATCAAGCGCCGCCTCGGGAAGGCGATGGTCGAGTGCTACACGGATGTCGACGTGGGCACGCTTTACTACGCCATCCGGCAGCTCGAGAAGGAGAAACTGATCTCGGCGGTAGGGCAGGAGCGGGTGGCTCGCGGCGGCGTACGCACCGTCTACAGAATCACCGCGGCCGGAAAGGCGGAATTCCTCAGGTTGCTCTATGCGCAGTTCGACGAAGATGGGCCGGTCTCGCAGACGCTGTATGGCGCCCTGCTCTTCCTGCATCTCTGCAATCCCGAGGTCCTGGAGGAACGGGTCCGCCGCAGGATCTCACGGCTCGATGACCTCATCGCCAAACTGGGTCCGATCCGCAAGGAGCTGAGTCCGGTAATCTCGACCGGCGGCGAGTACCTGCTGCGACATCTGGACAGGCAGCGGCGCCTCGACCGCGCCTGGCTGAAAGAGCTCCTTGCCGATGTCGAGGCGCACCGCATTCACGACGTCGCCGACCCTGGCCGTCTTGCGGCGAGCCCATCATCGACGTGAGCCAAGGAGCCGTGATCATGACCGCGGATCTCAGACTGCCGCAGCTTGCGGTACTCGACTCGACCATGGCATATCGGGAGGCAGGCCCTCCCGGCGCGCCCGTCGCCATCTTTCTCCATGGCAACCCGACATCGTCCTACCTTTGGCGCAACGTCATCCCCCACGTCGCAACCGTGGCACATTGCATTGCGCCGGACCTGATCGGCTTCGGCCAGTCAGGCAAGCCCGACATTGCCTACCGCTTCCAGGATCATGTCCGTTACCTCGAAGCCTTCGTGGAGGCGGCAGGGATCACGTCCGCGTACATCGTCGGCCAGGACTGGGGAGGATCGCTTGGGTTCGACCTGGCAGCGCGGCGCCCGCAGCTTGTCAGGGGGATCGCTTTCATGGAGTTCGTCCGACCCGCACGCGACTGGGAGGACTTCCACAGCTCCCCCGCCGCGCGTGAGCTGTTTCAAAAGTTCAGGACGCCGGGCGTGGGGGAGCGGCTGCTCCTGCACGACAATGCTTTCATCGAGGGTCTCGCGCGCACGGTCGTGAGAAAATTGACCGATGAAGAGATGAGCGCGTATCGCGCTCCATTCCCAACGCCACAGTCCCGCCTCCCGGTCTGGCGCTTTCCCCAGGAGCTCCCGGTTGCCGGGGAGCCTGCCGACGTCGCTGCAATTCTCGGGCGCGCGTTCGATGCACTGCACGCCTCCCGCTACCCCAAGTTGTTTTTCACCGCGGAGCCGGGCGCGACGGTGCCACCGGCATATGCTGCCGCCCTGGCGGCCTCTCTGCACGACTGCAGACTGGTAAAGCTGGGCCCCGGCACGCACAACCTGCAGGAGGATTATCCTGAGGTCATCGGCCGATCCGTGGCCAAGTGGATTCGGGAGACAGCGCAGCTCAGAGCACTTCCATGATCCCCGCCGCGCCCATGCCGGTGCCGATGCACATGGTGACCATGCCGTAGCCTTTGAGGCCTTTGCCGCGCATGCCATGCACCAGGGTCGCGGTGCGGATCGCTCCGGTGGCGCCGAGCGGGTGGCCGAGCGCAATCGCCCCGCCCTTCGGGTTGACCCGTGCCGGATCGAGGCCCAGGTCCCGGATCACCGCCAACGCCTGCGCCGCGAAAGCCTCGTTGAGCTCGATCCATTTCAGGTCGTCCCGTGCGAGGCCGGCTCGCTCGAGAGCGGCGGGAATGGCGACCTTGGGACCGATACCCATGATGGCCGGCGGAACTCCCTTGACGGCAAAAGTGACGTAACGGGCGAGCGGTGTCAGGTTGTGTCGCTTGAGAACGGCCTCAGAGACGAGCAACACCGCGCCCGCGCCATCGGAGGTCTGCGAGCTGTTGCCGGCCGTGACACTGCCCTTGGCATCGAACACGGTTTTCAACCTGGCAAGCGCCTCGAGCGAGGTGTCGGCCCGGGGACCCTCGTCCTGGCGGAGAGTCTTCTTCGAGTAACGCACTTCGCCCGACCGCAGATCCGGCGTGCGAGAAGTGATCTCGAGCGGCGAGATCTCGGCTGCGAAAGCTCCCGAGGCGGTCGCCGCGACGGCGCGCTTGTGCGACTCCAGCGCAAAAGCGTCCTGATCCGCTCGCGACACCTGCCATTGGCGGGCGACTTTCTCCGCCGTGATGCCCATGCCATAGGCGATGGCGTAATTCTCATCCCTGGCGAAGATCTCCGGATTCAATGCCACCTTGTTGCCCATCATCGGCACCATGGACATCGACTCCGCGCCGCCGGCGATGACCACTTCGGCCTCCCCCACGCGGATGCGGTCGGCTGCGACCTGCACGGCGTTGAGGCCCGACGAACAATACCGGTTGATCGTGATGCCGGGCACCCCGTGAGGCAGGCCCGCGAGCAGCGCCCCGATGCGCGCCATGTTGAGTCCCTGCTCCGCTTCGGGAAAAGCGCAGCCGACGACGACATCGTCGATCTCCCCGTGCTCGATCGCCGGCACTTGCGCCAGGACGCTCTTCAGCACGTGTGCAAGCATGTCGTCCGGGCGTGTGTGGCGCAGCATGCCGCGCGGAGCCTTGCCGACCGGCGTGCGGGTCGCGGCCACGATGTAGGCTTCCTGAATCTGTCTGGACATGTCTTCGATCTCCGTGAGCCTGTCAGTTGCGCAGCGGCTTGCCGGTGGCGAGCGTATGCGCGATGCGCTCCTGAGTCTTGGGGTTCCTGAGGAGCTCGAGGAAGTGCCGCCGCTCGAGGGCCAGCAGCCACTCTTCGTCCACCTCCGTTCCGGGCTCCACATCGCCCCCGGTCATGGCATCGGCGATCCGCGAGCCGATCTCGAAGTCGTACTCGCTGATGAAATGCCCCTCCAGCATGTTGACGAGCTGTCCCTTGATCGAAGCGGCGCCGGCGCGGCCGGCGACCTGAAAGCGCCTGCCCGGCACGGGTGGCCGGTAGCCGGCCTCGTGCAGCGCCAGCGCCTGCTGTTTGGCGACATGGAGGATCTCGCCGGAATTGAATACGACGACATCGCTCGCGCGAAGGTACCCGAGCTCCTGTGCCTCGATGGCGCTTCCGGCCGCCTTGGCGGTCGCTATCAGCATGTAGTAGTCCTTGAGCGATGCGAAGAGATCGCCCTTGCTCTCCGCGGCCGCGCGCAGCGCAAGCTCTTTCGTGCCGCCACCCGCCGGCAGGAGTCCCACACCCGCCTCCACCAGCCCGACATACGACTCCAGAGCGGCAACCGCCCGGTCGCAGTGCATCACGAACTCGCATCCGCCGCCGAATACGTAACCCTGGGTCGCTGCCACTGTCGGAACTGCGCTGTACCGCAGGTGCATCGAGGTCTTCTGAAAGAGCGAGATGATCCTCTCGATGCTCTGCCAGTCACCGGCAGCGAGCGCGGACCGCAAGGAATCCAGGTTGGCGCCGACGGAGAACGGAGCCTCGGGCTGCCAGACGACCAGCCCCTTGTAGCGTTCCTCCGCGATGTCGAGAGCGCGGTTGAGTCCCTCGAGAACGTCGGGACTGACCGAGTGCGCCTTGGTCTTGAAGGAGACGACCAGGATGTCATCTCCGCTCGTGAATGCGCGTACGCCGGGATTCTCGTACACCGTGTCGCCGAGCGCCGTCCTGCGCGCCCCTAGCACGGTGTCGGGCCAGAGCTGCCGGCGATAGATATCGAGCGTCGAAGGACCCACCAACTGGTTGCTCGCCGCGTCATGGGAGCCGGCCGGGAAGTGCACGCCCTTGCGTTCCGGTTCCCGTGCCCAGGCGGGCAGCGGCGCGCCGGCGAGAGTCTTGCCCGCGGCGATGTCCTCCTCGATCCAGCGCGCCACCTGCGGCCACCCCGCCGCCTGCCAGGTCTCGAAGGGGCCGAGCTTCCAACCGAACCCCCAGCGCATCGCAAGATCCACATCACGGGCGGAGTGCGCTATTTCCGCGAGGTGATGAGCGCTGTAGTGAAATACGTCCCGCAGGCAGGCCCAGAGGAACTGCGCCTGGGGATGATCGCTCGCGCGCAGGCGCTTGAGCTTCTCACCCGGATCGTCGAGCTTCAGGATCTCCGCGACGCTGGCGTCGGCCTTGCTGCCGGCCTCGACGTACTCGCCGCTCGCGGCATCCAGCACCCGCAAGTCGTTGCCCTGCTTCCGATAGATGCCGCTTCGTGTCTTGGCACCGAGCGCGCCCGCCTCGATCAGCCTGGTAAGCCAGGGTGGAGCGCGGAACAGAGCATGCCACGGATCCTGCGCCAGGGCGTCCTGCATGGTCTTGACCACGTGCGCGAAGGTATCGAGACCCACGACATCGGCTGTGCGGAAGGTGGCGGATTTGGGCCGCCCGAGCCGTGGCCCGGTAAGATCGTCGACGACATCGAAGCGGATGCCGAATTTCTCCGCGTTGGCGATGGTCGCCAACATCGAGAACACCCCGAGCCGGTTGGCGACGAAGTTGGGGGTATCCTTGGCGCGAATCACGCCCTTGCCGAGCGTGGTGACGAGAAATCGCTCCAGCGTGTCGAGCACGGCCGGCTGTGACTCCTCGCAGGGAATGATCTCCGCCAGGTGCATGTAGCGCGGCGGATTGAAGAAATGCACCCCGCAGAACCGCGGCCGCAGCTCCCGCGGCAACGCCTCTGCGAGCCTGGCAATCGACAATCCCGAGGTGTTCGACGCGAAGATCGCATGTTGCGCGAGGTGCGGAGCGACCTTGCGGTACAGGTCAGTCTTCCAGTCCAGGCGCTCGGCAATCGCCTCGATCACCAGATCGCATTCCGCGAGCAGCGGCAGATGCTCATCGTAGTTGGCCGCGTGCATCAGCGCCGCCGTATCCCGCCCGGCAAGCGGCGGAGGCTGGAGTTTCTTCAGCCCCTCGATCGCCTTCCTCGCGATGCCGCTCTTGTCGCCTTCCTTTGCCGGCAGATCGTAGAGAACCGTCGGCACGCGGGCGTCGACCAGGTGCGCGGCGATCTGCGCGCCCATCACTCCGGCTCCGAGCACGGCCGCTTTGCGTACGATGAATCTGGTATCCGGCATGGTTTCCCCTCGAAACACCACTAGTTTCCTGCGAAAGCGCTCGGCGGTACAGGTGGCGACGCCAGTCCGACGTTCAGGTACCACTGCTGCGTACCCGCCGCCCGCCGCCGCGCGATGACCTGCTCGTGCAGCTCGAACATCCCCGGCAACAGATGATGCGCCGCTCGGGGTGCGTCGCGAAACTCGAGAAACGCGCGATCGTGGCCGTATGGAAGCCACGCTGCGGCGCCGGCTGCGACCGGGACGCCATCGCGGGCAAAGCTCGTGAAATAATCCATGATTGCTTCGCTCAGCGCGCGCTCGCGCGCCTCGTCTGGCGGGCTGGGCCAAAGCTCCGGCCAGCCGTCCGCGGCGCCGATGCGCCCGAATTCGTAGGGCAGCTCGCTCGCGTGAAAGGCCTCGAGACGTAGATTCTCCTGCTCCGGATAGCGGTGCGCAAAGAAATAAAGATGAGCCGGCAGTCCAAGCCCGGTTTGCGCTCGCGCCAGACGTTCCGCGCTCCATCCATAGAACGCGTCGCGCGCCGCCGCCATCGCGCTCTCCTCGATGTCGTCGGCCGGATAGCGGGCGAGATAGCTCGCCGCCAGGTCGCCATAGATGCCTCGCACGCGGCTCACGTAGTCATCGGCACCAGCGGGCAGCTGCGGTGAGAAATACATGCGCAGGGAGCGGACTTCGCCCTCGTTGAAGCCGACGATCATCGGTATGGCAGCCTGCTCGCCGCGATCCAGACATTCGACGATCTGACGCGGCAGTACCCAGCCATCGATGGTGGCCCGCGGGTCGAATCCGGCGGCGTCCGCGTTTCTCACCAGGGCCCCGGCCGGCATCGCGCGCAGCGCGGCGAGGTCTGCCGCGCCCAATTGCCGCGCCAACCGCTCACCCACGGACTCCGCCGGCGGCTGGCCGAAGCATGGATGCTTCAGCTGCGGATTCGATACCAGGTAGCCGCTCTGCAGGATTACCTTGTGGAAAAGGCCCTTGCCGAGAGGACTGCACATCAGCTCGATCGCACTCAACGCGCCTGCCGACTCGCCGAACAGCGTCACGTTGCCGGCGTCGCCGCCGAACGCTGCAATGTTGGCGCGCACCCAGCGAAGTGCCGCGGCCTGATCGAGCAGCCCGTAATTTCCCGAAGACGCGTGCGGCGATTCCGCGCTCAGCTGCGGATGGGCGAAATAGCCGAGCACGCCCAGGCGGTAATTCACGGTGACGATGACGACGCCCTTGCGCGCCAGACTTTCACCGTCGTAGAGACCGCTCGCCGGGTCTCCGCGGCGCAGCGCGCCGCCGTGCAGCCAGACCATGACGGGCGCGTTCGCGGCGTTGGCTGGCCGCCATATATTCAGAAACAGGCAGTCCTCGCTCATGCGCCGCGGTTCCTGCGCGTAGATGCTGCCCGGCGGCGAGGCAGCCTGAATGCATGCCGGCCCGAAGTCGACTGCGCGCCGCACTCCGCTCCACGCGTTGGCTGCAACAGGAGGCTTCCAACGCAAATCGCCGACCGGAGGCTCCGCGTAGCGGATGCCTCGGAACGCGGTGACCCCGCCGGCAAGCTCGAGTCCGGTCAGCGCGCCGCGTGGGGTAAGTATGCCGCCGGCATTCATTTTCATTCAGCCATTAATTAATGTTCTTTCGGTGGTGTGCGCCCCGTGCCGCCGCGGCGGCGGCTCAGCGGGCCGCTTTCCTGCGCGGCGATACCGCCCTGACGGATCGCCCGGACTGGCCGCACAGCTCGATGAAGCCGGCCGCCATGAAGCGCGCCAGACGATCCTTGGCCGCCGCGAAGTCCTCGGATTTGCACGCGCCGCTCGAAAGGCGATCGATGCGGCCCGTTCGGCCGAGCACGTGCATGAATGCGCCGGTCACGAAGTCGTAGCCCCAGAAGATGTCGGCATCCGAGCACCCGGGCAACGCCTTCTTGAGGATGCCGATCAGCTTCAGCACCACCGGATCGAAGTGCAGGTCCATCATCGCGGCCCCTTCCTGGGAATTGCTCACCTGCGAGGCGAATGCCGCGAAATTCCGCCAACCTTCCCCGCCGTTGATGTAGAGGTCCAGGTCCGTGTCCAGAAAGGCGCGCAACGCGCCCTCGACGGTCGGCGACCCGCCGCACTCCCGCTCGTAGTGGTCCAGGGCATCCAGCCTGCGGCTGCTGGTCGTGCCCGCCCGCCGCGTGAACACCGCCTCGAACAGCCGGCGTTTATCGGCGAAGTAGTAGTGCATCAGGGAGGTATGCACCCCGACTTTCAGCGCGACGTCGCGCAGCGTCACGCCGTTCAAGCCATGCTTGGAGAACAAATACTCGGCGGCATCCAGCATCTGCTCGAGGGTCTCGGCGCGCTGCTCCGCCTTCGTGCGCGGTCTTCGCCTGTTCGTGAGACGCCTTGCCATCTTCGCAAACCTTCTACGGGAAGCGGCTCCGGGAACGCGAAGATTAGCATCAATCGCAGCCGGCTTGCCCCGCCCTAGCCTGTGGCAAACTCCGCGCGCAGACGCTTCTTGTCTATTTTCCCGGTGGCGGCGAGTGGCATCCGGTCGAGAAGCACGATGTGATCCGGCAGCCACCAGTCCGGCACCTTGCCGCGCAGTACCGCCAGGAGCCGCTCCCGATCGACCTGATGGCCGCTGCGCGGCTCGACGATCAGGACCGGCCGCTCGCCCCACTTCTCATGCGGCCGCCCCACCACCGCCACCAGACCGACCTCAGGCAGGCTGCCGACGATGTCCTCGACTTCACGCGGGTTGATCCATTCGCCGCCCGACTTGATCAGGTCCTTGGTGCGGCCGGTGATCGTCAGATAGCCGGCCTCGTCGATCAGTGCGAGATCGCCCGTGTCGAGGTACCCCTCGGCGTCGAGCACCGGCTCTGACTGGTTGAAGTATCGTTCCGCGACGCTCGCCCCCTTCACCATCAGCCGCCCGATGCACATGCGCTGCTCCGGCAGCACGACCCCGTTTTCATCCACCAGCTTCATGTCGAGGCCCATGGGAGCACGTCCCGACATTCGCGGGCCGGGACGGGGCGGCACATTGGCCGGCTCGATCGTCCCGAGCGGCGACAGCTCCGTCATGCCCCAACTGGTCTGCACACGCACCTCCAGACGCTCCTCGATGCGCCGCAGCAGAGCTTCCGGACAGTGCGAGCCACCGATGATGATGCGGCGCAGACTCGGCAGCTCGCCGCCTGTCTTCTCGAGATGCTCGACCAGCCCGAGCCACACGGTCTGTACGGCCGCCGCTACCGTCACCCGCTCCGCCACGATCAGCTCGCACAGGTGGACGGGCTCGGTGCTCCTGCCCGGCAGCACCATCTTCGCGCCGGCCGCCGGGGCGGCAAACGGGAATCCCCAGCCGTTGGCGTGGAACATCGGCACCGCCACCAACACCGTGTCTTCGGCGCTCAGCGCAACCGCATCGGCCTGCAAAGCCCGCAAGGTGTGCAGGTAGTTGGAGCGGTGGGTATAGACCACCCCCCGCGGCTTGCCGATCGTCCCCGAGGTATAGCAGAGACCGGCCGGCGCTTCCTCGTCGAACTCCCCCCACGGCGCGGCCCGCCCGAACAGCCGCAGCAAGTCCTCGAGACTCCACCGCCGGGCCCGTCCCTGAACGTCCTCTTCCGGTACCTGCCCATCGAGCAGAATCACCGTTTCGAGACCGGAACACGCGGCGAGCAGCTCTCCCGCCAATGATTGCAGCCCGCAGCCGACGGCGATCCACCGGTCCTGCGCCTCGTTCACCATCTCCGCAAGATGAGCGACACCGAGGCGCGGATTGAGCGTGTGGCAAACCAGGCCCACGCCCATCGCGGCGTAATAGAGCGTCAGGTGGTCCTCGGTATTCCAGGCGAGCGTCGCGACCCGATCGCCAGGCCTGAGTCCCTGATCGAGCATCGCGCCGGAGACCAACCGGCAGCGCGCGTGCAGCTGCCGATAGGTAATCCGGTCAGCCTCGCCATCGCCATCGGTCGAAACCACGTGTGACGTTCCATGCCACTTGGCGGCGTGATCCAGAAACTTGTCCACCGTCAGAGCGTACCGCTGCATCGTCCCCGTCCGTATCCTCACAATGACCTGATCGTTACCTGTGGCGATCCTTCCGCCGCGCCGCTTCCAATCAGAAGGTCTTCATGACCCGGATGCCGTACTGCCGCGGATAACCGGCCCAGCGCAACCCGGAATCCGCCGCGGCAACGTAGGCTTCGTTCGTCAGATTCGTACCATACGCGGTGACGGTCCAGCCGCGCACTCCGTATGTCAACTCCGCCGACGTCAGATTGCGCGCGCCGAGATAATCACCCAGCGCGGCATTGTCGAACAGGGTCGCCCACTGCGAGCCGACATGCGAGTAATTCGCGTGCATCGTCAGCGTGCTTCCGCCGCCCAGATAGAACACGTACTGCGGGCCGAAGTTGTACGTCAGGCTGGGCGCATAGGACTGCGGGTGGCCGCCCAGGTCGATGCAACTCGAGGACGACGGTCCCACCGCCGGATCGCAGGTCGAGACGACCGGGAGGCGATTGTCGGTGGCGAAGAAAGTCCCGAGGCTCGTGCGCTCCCAGCCCACGTTGGCATCGAAGGAGAAGTGGCCCAGCACCGCCTGCGCGGAGAACTCTACGCCGTACAGCGTGGTGGGCGATGGACTGTTCACCTCCAGTCCCTGTGTCGGCAGCAGCGGGTCACCGATCGTGACCTGGAAGTGCTGGTATCTGTCGTAGTAGCCGTCCAGCTGCGTCCGCAAGTGATCGTCCAGTGCCGAGGACTTCCAGCCGAGCTCGTAGTCCGTCACGTATTCGGCCCGAAACGGCTGCTGATACTGGGTGCCGATGGGGAGATTGAGCCCTCCCTGCTTGTAGCCCGTCGCGACGAACGCGTAGAGGTAATTGTCCGGATTGACGGTCCAGCTCAGGTCCGCCTTGCCGGTCAGGCGATCGTCGTGCTCGCTCTGATGCGCGTACTCGTTGTAGAAGAATTCCGGAATCACGTTGTAGACGCGGTTCGTCGTGTCGTTCCAGGAATACCGCGCGCCGATCTGCAGCTTCCAGCCGTGACTGAAGTGGAAGCCCAGCTGTCCGAATGCAGCCGCCGTGTCGTTGGGCACCTTGCCCTCGATGTACTGGTCGTAGAAACCTGGCGGATAGCCGACGTAAAACCCCTGAGTCAGCGGATAGGAGTAATCCAGTCCCTGGTAGTAGACGCCCGTCACCCACGTGAGGAAGCCCCTCTCGGGCGAGATCAGGTCGAATTCCTGTGAGTACATCTCGCCGGGAACGAGGTCGCTGAAGGTAAAATTCAGCAGATCGGTGCCATCGAGGTCGGTTATGTAGACGGAGCGTCCCCATTGCACGCCGGTTATCGAGCGCAGCGTGACCCCGCTATCCATCTTGTAATTGACCTTGAGCGTCGACCGGGCGATCTGATCGATGGCATCCATCTGGGCATTCGCCGTGATGTCGTACAGCGGTGTCTTCGCATTGGCCGGTGACGCCGGATAACCACCGTTGTCTATATAGGAATAATCCGTCTGCCAGAGGGCGCTCAGCTTCTCGGACGGCTGCCACAGCAGGCTGAAGCGGATGGAAGATTGCTTCAACCCGCCGTTGCCGCCCGTATAAGGGCCGCTGACGTGAAAGAACGTGCTGCGGGACTCGTCATAGAAGGCGACGCGGGTGGAAACCGTATCGCTCACCGGCATGTTGACGGCGCCTTGTACCATGGCATCGTTGAAGTTGCCGTACTGGCCGACCACGTAGCCGTTCACGCCGTTGAAGTTCGGCGCGGCCTCGGTGATATAGACGGCGCCGCCGGTCGAGTTCTCCCCGGCGAATGTGCCCTGAGGGCCGCGCAGCACTTCGATGCTCGAGATGTCGTAGAACGGCTCATCCTCGAGATAGCCCGGGAACGAAGCCACGCCATTTCGATAGGTGATGACGCCGGCCTGGGTCTGCGTGTTGTGCTCTGCCTTGCCGATGCCGCGGATATTGAATTCGTCGCCCTGGCCGAAGTTGTCGACCGCCAGCGACGGTGAGACGGTTTCCAGCTGGTCGACCGTGATCACTCCGTTGTGCAGGAGTTGCGCGCCCGTGAGGACGACGGCGGCGATCGGTGTCTGCTGCAGGTTGGTAGTCCGCTTCTCCGCCGTGACCACGACCTCCTGGAGCGCCGGCGGCGATTGGGTCGAGGCCGCGGCCGCGGCGTCGCCCGCGGTAGCGCCGGCCGCCGCGTTCGCCGCCGACTGATCCTGGGAGCCGCCCGCCACGGGGTCTGTTGGCAACGCGGCGGCTTCGACCGCCGCGGCGCCGCCCAATACGAGAGCGACGCTGACGAACGCTGTGATCTTCATTGGGTCCCCCGCACTTCTTTGGATCGCGCACCCGATGACGCGGTGGCCAGAGCGTCTCAGCTAAATAACTGCTTGTCAAGTTCATTCACACGAGAAATAATATCTTGCGTCGACCTTGGGAGAGAAAACGGGTACGGTCTGCGACCGCTGCTTCGTGCGAGGTTCAATCACATGTCCATGATTTTCCGGGTCGGGTTCGCATGAGCGGCCTGCTGTCGCAACGCGTGGCAATCGTTACGGGCGCCGGCCGCGGCCTCGGCCGGGCGCATGCGCTCGCCCTCGCCCGCAGCGGCGCACGAGTCCTGGTCAACGACCTCGATGCGCCGAGCGCCAGGCGGATCTGCGAGGAGATCACCGGGCTCGGCGGCGAGGCGCTCGACAGCACGGCGAATGTGCAGGACATCCATGCGGTCGAAGCGATGGTGGCGTGCGCGCTGCAGCGCTGGGGTCGGGTGGACATACTGGTCAACAACGCCGGCATTCTCCGGGACCGCACTTTCGCGAAACTCGATCTGGCGGATTTCCGCCTCGTGCTCGACGTTCACGTCATGGGCTCGGTCAATTGCACCAAGGCGGTGTGGCCGCATATGAAGGAGCGCGGCTACGGCCGGGTCATCTTCACGACCTCCTCCTCCGGCCTGTACGGCAACTTCGGCCAGTCGGCCTATTCGGCGGCCAAGATGGCCCTGGTCGGCCTGATGCAGACTCTCGCCCTCGAAGGGGCGCGCTACGGCATTCATGTCAATTGCATCGCGCCGAGTGCGGCCACGCACATGACCCACGATCTATGGTCGCCGGAGGATCTGGCCGCTCTGGATCCGCGGCGTGTCAGTCCCGCCGTGGTCGCGCTCGCAAGCGAAGCCGCGCCAAACAGACAAATCGTCCTCGCCGGTGCCGGCAGCGTGAAGCTGGCGCATGTGACCATGACCCGCGGCGTGTACCTTGCCGATGACCGGCTGAGCGCCGAGGAGATCCTGGCGCAGTGGGGCCGGATCGGCGACCGTGCCGGAGAGCTCGTGCCGGCGACCGGGTCCGAGCAGTACCGGTTCGAGGCGGAACAGGCCCGGGCCGACAATCCACGCAAGGAAAATTGACGTCTCGAGACCCTTATGTCGATCTCGGCATTCAAGCTGGCGGCCACCGACCTCCTCCCATACGGGCAGGGCCTGCAGCGGCCGGAATGCGTCTGGATCGACCGGGAAGGGGTGTGGGCCTCCGATGCGCGCGGCGGCGTGTGCCGGGTTCATGCGGATCGCGAGCCGCAGCTGCTGGGCAACGGTATCGCCGACCCGAATGGCTTCAGCCGGCGGCCCGACGGCAGCTTCGTGGTCGCGGGCCTCACCGACGGCAGGATCTATCACATCACTGGGGACGGCCGGACGCGCGTACTGCTCGAGAGCATCGACGGAGCTCCGCTCGGAGCGGTCAACTACGCCTGCTCGGATGGTCCCGGGCGGATCTGGGCATCAGTGATGACGCGTCATTTACCGTGGGTCCCCGCTCTGCAGTCGCGCAAGAAGGACGGTTACGTCATCAGGATCGACGGCGATCACGCACGCGCGGAGATCGTTGCCGACGGACTCGATCTCACCAATGAGGTCAAGGTCTCGCCCGACGGCCGCCATCTCTATGCGGTCGAAACCCTCGGCGGCCGCCTCGTTCGGTTTCCGATACGCTCGGACGGCTCGCTCGGCGCGAAGGAGCGCGTCGGGCCCGAGAGCCTGGGCCGTGGCGCACTACCGGATGGCTTGACGTTCGATCCCGCGGGCAACATCTGGGTTACGATCATCAGCCAGAATGCCATACACGTCATCGATCGGGACGGAGCGGTGCACGTGGTGTATTCGGATGCGAACGCGGCGGCGGTCGAAGCCATGGCGTGTGCGGTCGAGCAGCGGACCGGAACGCTCGATCACCTGTTGGCCTGCATGGCAGTCTCGGGGCCACTGCGGCTGCCCACCAGCCTCGCGTTCGGCGGTTGCGACGGCCGCACGGCGTTCGTCGGCTCCGTCGGTCTGACGCATCTCATCGCGTTCCGAGTGCCGCCAGGACTGTGGTAGGGTATTCAATCACATGTTAATTAATAACTATGGCTGCCCGACAACCCGCCGCGCCGACTGAGCTGGCCGGGCAGGCCTGGCCGTCGCCGCAGGCACCGCCTGCACCTGGAGCACGCGCCTGGATCGCGCTCGCCGTGCTCTGCGGCGTCTACATCCTCAACTTTCTCGACCGCTCGCTGCTCGCCATTCTCGCCAAGCCCATCCAGGACACCTTGCACATCACGGACGGACAGCTCGGCCTCATCGGCGGACTCTATTTCGCGTTCTTCTACTGCTTCATCGCCATCCCGATCGGCTGGCTCGCCGACAAGACCAACAGAGTCAACGTGCTGTCCGTGGCCTGCGCGATCTGGAGCATCGCGACCGCCTGCTGCGGCCTCGCGGTACGTTACCCGCAGCTCGTCGTCTCACGGATGATGGTGGGCGTCGGCGAGGCTGGCGGCGTGCCGCCCTCCTACGCTCTCATCAGCGACTTCTTCCCGCCCGGCCGGCGCGGGAAGGCGTTCGGCATCTACAACCTCGGTCCGCCGATCGGCGCGGCATTGGGCATCGCCTTCGGGGCCGCGATCGCCGCTGCTTTCAACTGGCGCGACGCGTTCCTCGTCCTCGGCGGCGTCGGAGTCATTGCGGCGATCGCGGTTCGCCTGATCGTGCGCGAGCCGCTCCGCGGCGCGCTCGATCAGACGCCGCCAGCCACCGCGGTTGCGGCCCGAACGGGCTTTCACGAGACGGTGACCATGTTCTTTTCCCGCCCCGCTCTCGTGCTCGCCGCGCTCGGCAGCGGCGCGACACAGATGGTCACCTACGGCTTGGGTAACTTCACCAGCCTCTTTCTCATGCGCGAGAAGGGCATGACGCTGGACGAAATCGCCATCTGGTACGCGCTCGTAGTCGGTGTCGTGATGAGCGCAGGCATGCTGGCCTCGGGACAAGTAGTCGACAGGCTCACCCGCCGGACGAAGGCCGCCTACGCAACAGCCCCCGCCGCCTCGCTGGTACTCGCAATCCCTTTCTACCTCGGGTTCGTCTGGGCACCATCATGGCCCCTGGCCATGGTCTTTCTCATCGGCCCGATGTTCCTGAACTACTTCTATCTCTCGTCCGCGATCGCGCTCGTCCAGGAGGAAGTGCGGCCCGATCAGCGGGTCATGGCGGGCGCGCTGCTGCTCCTGGTCATGAACTTCATTGGCCTGGGCCTCGGGCCGGCCTTCGTCGGAGCCGTGAGCGACTTCTTCCATGCCGCTCATCCCGCGCACTCGCTGCAGATCGCCTTGTATTCACTGACCCCATTCTACGTCATCGCCATCCTGATCTTCCTCGCGCTCGCGCGCGTTCTGCGACGCGACAGCCGCCCTATTGGAGCCGATGCACCATGATCCCATTTCGTGCTCTCATCATCGCCGCTGCGGTTGCCTGCCTTCTCGGTACGTCGCCGTCCAACGCCAACGACACCCCTGCGTCGCGCGCACTGGCCGCGGCCGGGCGCAGGGCAGTGGTGGATGCGCCGGCCGGCAGAATGAAAGGCATCCTCGAAGGCAATCTACGAGTCTTCAAGGGCGTTCCGTATGCGCGTCCGCCCGTCGGAAAACTGCGTTGGAAGCCGCCCCAGCCGCTGCCCCGCTGGCAAGGAGTACGCACGACCACCGAGTTCGGACCGGCCTGCTTCCAGCCTTCGAATACCTTCGTGAGCGTCTACGTCGCGCGGCCGATGCCAATGAGCGAAGACTGCCTGACTCTGAATATCTGGGCACCCGCGGATGCGCACGATGCTCCAGTCTTCTTCTGGATCTATGGCGGCGCGCTCTGGGGAGGCGCAAGCCGTGATCCGCTCTATGATGGCGCGCGCCTGGCCGAGCACGGCGTCATCGTCGTCTCCATCAATTACCGTCTGGGTGTGCTCGGCTGGCTGGCACACCCCCAGTTGAGCGCGGAATCCGCCCAGGGCGTCTCCGGCAACTACGGCGTGCTCGATCAGATCGCAGCGCTCGAATGGGTACGGCGCAATATCGCCGCCTTTGGCGGTGATCCGGCAAACGTCACCATTGCGGGCGAGTCCGCGGGTGCCCTGAGCGTCATGTACCTGATGGTCTCGCCCGAGTCCCGCGGTCTCTTTGCCAAGGCGATTGCGGAAAGCGCCTACATGATCTCCATGCCGTCACTGAAGCAGGACAAATTCGGCATGCCATCGGGCGAGGGAAGCGGAGTGCGGCTCGCGGCGGCTGTTCATGCCCCGGACATCGCGGCTCTGCGCGCCATGGATCCGCTGAAGCTGACGAATGCCGCCGCGGCGGCCGGTTTCGGCCCGTGGGGCACCGTGGACGGCCACGTGTTCCCGGAGCAGATGGTCACCGCCTTCGACAGGGGCAATCAGGCCCACGTGCCGATCCTCGCCGGTTTCAACAGCGGCGAGATCCGCTCGCTGATGGTGCTCGCCCCGCCCGTGCCGGCCACCGCAGCCCGGTACGAAGCTGTCATTCGCGATCGCTACGGTCCGCTTGCCGGCGATTTCCTGCGGCTCTACCCCGCGACGAACATGGAGGAGAGCATCCTTGCGGCGACGCGCGACGGGCTGTATGGCTGGACGGCGGAGCGGCTGGTCAGGAAACAGACGGCGCTCGGGCTTCCCTCTTACCTCTACCTGTTCGATCATGGCTATACAGCCGCCGACGACGCTCATCTGCACGGCTTCCACGCCAGCGAGCTCCCGTATGTCTTCGGGACGTTCGACGGCACACCGCCGATCTGGCCCCCGGTCCCTGCCTCACCGCGCGAAAACGAGTTGTCCGACGCGATGCTCGATTACTGGACGAGCTTCGCGCGCGCCGGCAAGCCTCAGGCGGCAAATGCCCCGGATTGGCCGGCCTACGGGTCGGCAGGTGCGTATATGCACTTCAGCGATGCGCCGCATCCGGAATCTCATCTCATGCCCGGCATGTATCGTCTCAACGAGGAGGTGGTCTGCAGGCGCGTGGCAGCCGGGAATCTGCCATGGAACTGGAATGTGGGTCTCGCCTCACCGAAGCTGCCGCCGGAGTCGGCGCAGTGCCATTGATCCCCCCGCCGGCCTGCGCAACCGGTTGCCCCAGGATATCCATGAATCCAACGATGCGCACATTGGCGATCGCGATTTTGCTTGTCTGCGCCGGTGAGGCCCCAAGCGCGACCGCAACCGCGAGATCCGCTGCGGACAGGCCCGTCGTCACGATCGCGCAAGGCGCCCTGGCGGGGCGAGTCGAGGCGCGGGGAGTGAGGTCCTACAAGGGAATTCCGTTTGCCGAGCCGCCCATCGGCAGCAGGCGGTGGGCGGCACCGGGTGCGGCGCCCGGCTGGAAAGGAGTGCGCGATGCCGGCCGGTTCGGTGCCAACTGCATCCAGCCGTCCTGGCCGCCCAAGATCATCTACGACGACGGCCTCTCGAACTTCAGCGAGGACTGTCTCTTCCTCAATGTGTGGGCGCCGGCACACGCGAGGCACGCGCCCGTCATCTTATGGATCTACGGCGGCTCGCTCATATTCGGCGGCACTTCGGAGCCCTACTACGACGGTACGAGCTTCGCGAAGCGCGGTGTGGTGTTCGTATCGACGAATTACCGGCTCGGCGCGCTCGGCTGGCTCGCCCTACCGGCGCTGAGCGCGGAATCCCCCCATGGGGTGTCAGGCAATTACGGCCTTCTCGATCAGATCGCGGCGCTCAGATGGGTCCGGCGCAACATTGCCGCCTTCGGCGGCGATCCTGACAACGTGACCATCATGGGCGAGTCGGCGGGTGGCTTGAGCGTCGCGTATCTGCTGGCGAGCCCGCTGGCGCGCGGTCTTTTCCAGAAAGCGATCGGCGAGAGCCTCGGTATCTATTCGGAGCCGGAGCTGAAGAATGCGGACCACGGGCTGCCGTCGGCCGAGGCCACTGGCACCCGGATCGAGAAAGCCCTGCACGCCGCAAACCTTCAGGCGTTGCGCGCCATGGACGCCACGGCGTTGAACATGGCGGCGCTGAAAGCGGGATTCGGCCCTACAGGCACCGTCGATGGCTGGTCGCTGGCGCGTCAGCTCGTCGACACATTCGACCGCGAAGAAGAGGCGCGCGTGCCGGTGCTGATGGGATTCAACGCCGGGGAAATCCAGACGCTGCCCGGCTTCCTCCCGCCGCTGCCCGCCTCGAGCGCGGTCTACGAAAAGGAGATCCGCACGCGTTACCGCGATCTGGCTCCGGAATTCCTGCGGCTCTATCCGGCGAGCGACATCAAGGCCAGCATGATGGCAGCGGGGCGCGACGCCATCTTCGGCTGGGGCGCAGAGCGCATCGTGCGCGACGAAGCCGCGCTGGGTGAGCCCTCCTATCTCTACTTCTTCGACAACGACTACCCGGCGGCACGCGCGCTCGGTCTGCATGCCTTCCACGCCAGTGAGATTCCATTCGTGTTCGGACGGGTCGGCCCGGGCGCGCCGATGCTGGCTTACTGGCCACGCGCGCAAGGTGCCGGCGAGGAAGCGCTGTCGAATGCGATGATCGCCTACTGGACGTCCTTCGCGCGAAGCGGCGTCCCCAAGGCGCCTGGACAGCCCGATTGGCCCACCTTCGCACCCCACGAAAGCTACATGCACTTCGCGCAGCGACCCGAGGTCGCGACCGACCTGATGCCCGGCATGTATACGCTCAACGAAGAAGTGATGCAGAGGCGCCGGCGCGCAGGCAATCAGCAATGGCGCGACGATGTCGGTGTCGCCGCACCCGTGCTGCCGCCTGCCACGCATTCGTCTACAGCGCACTCGCCCGCAAAGCCTTGACGCTTGCCGCAGCCGACGTGGCATCGAGCGCAGCCTTGAATTCGTCCAATACGGCAAACCGTCGCCGTATCAGCATGGCGGACCGTGAAAGATGCAACTCGCGCACTTTTCGCCGCATGCTCGGGCGAGTGCCGTCGGCCGTGCGGCAAGACGGCCCGGCATTCAGGCAAGTACCCGGGCCGGGTTGAGCCGGTCGCCGGCATCTTCTTCGTTTGCCGTTTCAGAGTGTGCTTGCTTGCGATCCGGGTGACTAGGACTGAGCAGGCCCTTTTGCGATGGCAGGTGTACGCACGTGCTCAGGCCGAAATCCGACTGCGAGCAGGCGTGCGGGAACGCGCTGCAGCGGCGGCACTGCATTGAGCAACTTGAACACGAACGGCGGTTTCGGCTGTTGAGCGGCATGCAGGACGGGCCAGACGATCTGGTTCTGCATCACGAGCTGTACTCGCTGCGTCATCCGCGCGGGCCAGACGCGCCGAGCCTGTACCGCCTGCAGATCGGCGCCGCTCACCCGCCCCTCTCGCAGCGGGATGGCCAGGCGATTGGCCGCCGCCACCGCGTCCTGAATGGCGATATTGATCCCGACTCCGCCGATCGGAGACATGGCGTGCGCCGCATCGCCGATCAGGAGCAGGCCCGGCCGCCACCACTGCCGCAGAAGATCGACCGTTACGGTCAGGAGCTTCACATCGTCGAAGCTGCTCACCTCTGAAAGACGATCGTCCAGGAAAGGCGCGAGGGCACACACCCGGCTCCGGAACGCCTCGATGCCCTCGGCCTGCACACGGGCAAAGCCGCCCTTGGGAATCACATAGGCGCACTGCCAATGCTCCCCGCGGTCCAGCATGATGAGCAACCGGCCGCGGCCAACGTGGCCAAATGGTTCCCCGGAGTCGCTGTCCCGCCGCGTGACCCGGAACCAGAGCACATCCATTGGGGCGCCGAATTCGTCGCTCTGCAATGCGGCCCTGGCCCGGAGTGTCGAATGCCGGCCGTCGCACGCGACGACCAATTGCGCCCGCACATCGAGGTCCCCCTGCGGGCCTCTCGCTCGCACGCCAACGACCTTCCCTTCTTCCTCGATGAGGTCCGTAGCTTCCGTTTGCATGCGCAGATCGAACGTCCCGTAGCGGCTGCCCTGCCTGGCGAGAAAGTCGAGGAAGTCCCACTGCGGCATGAGCGCGATGTATTTGCAGTGGGTCGGCAGATGGCGAAGGTCGACGACCCGGATACGCTCGTTGCCGATCTTGAGAGCCAAGCGCTCCAGCTTGCGGTGCGGCAATGAGAGGAATTCCTCCATCAGCCCGAGCTCGTACATCAGCTCCAGCGTCGAGGGATGCACCGTATCGCCGCGGAAGTCCCGCAGGAAGTCCGCGTGCTTCTCCAATACCGCGACATCGACACCGGCGCGCGCCAGGAGAAACCCGAGCATCATTCCGGCCGGTCCGCCGCCGACGACGCAACATTGCTTGACGATGGAAACGGCGCTCATGAGTGCCCTCTGACGCTGGAGATACCTGACGATCACAATGCGCGGGGGCAGACAATGTTTCGGCTGCCCAAATAGTCACCAGCAGTGATGTATCACATCACAAAACATCAGTTGTGGTGATCTATAAACGGACGCATAGTGCTCCCCGTCGGCAACGCAACAACTCACCTCTTACGATCAGGAGACTCACATGGCGCGTCTGTTCGCTTACATGCTTTTCGATGGCGATTGTGCATCGGCCATGAGCTTCTACCAAAAGGTTTTCGCCGGCCGGATCGAGGCGCTGACCACGGTGGGAGAATCGCCCATGGCATCTCAGTTCCCGCCTTCCAGCGCCCACCGGGTCATTCATGCCAGCCTGAGCTTCGACGGCAACACCTTGATGGCATCCGACTGGATGGCGCCGGAGCCCTATCCCGGCATCATGGGCACGCGTTTCACGCTCGCGTGCGGGAGCGTGGAGGAAGCAACCAGATTGTTCACGGAGCTCTCCGAGGCGGGGAAGGTTCAAATGCCCCTGCAGAAGACGTCCTGGGCCAAGGCCTTCGGCATGCTGGAGGACCGCTACGGGGCGCCCTGGCAGGTCATGGCGCAGTAAGAGCAAGGTAGTCAGCTTCGAACGAGGAGAATCGACGTGGAAATCATACTCATCGACCAATTCATGCTCCCGCAGACCGCCGCCCGCGAGTTCCTGGAACAGGTGCATTTCTCGGCGAGCATCGTCAAGACCCGCCCCGGATTCGTGGAGGGCTATGTCTACCAGCGAGCAGTGGACGACGGGCAGGTGAATGTCATCACCACGGCCGTGTGGGCCAGCGAGTCCGCCATGCAGGAGGCCCGGAAATCGATCGCGGCCGAATTCGCCAGCATCGGATTCGACCCGCCGGGCATCATGCAGCGGCTGGGTGTCCAGATGCAGCGCGCCACCTATCGCCGCGCTCCCTACTGACCGTGTGTCCTGACGGCCGTGCTTCCCAGCGACCGTGTTCCCTACTGACCTGCAGCTCGCCTTCTGCCACGCCGCGTGTGCGCCTTCCCGGCGCGCCCGGGAGCGCCACCGGCGCGTGTCGCAGGCGGGCTCGTGGCCGAAGCCCGCTGCACCAAATCGCGAAATGCCGTGGCGGCGGGATCGGCGTGGGTACGCTCGTGCCAGCAGAGGTTCGTGACGATGGGCAGCGGCGGGATGGGTGCGGGGAGTGTGCGCAGGCGCAGAAGCGGTCCCACGACGCCGAACAGCGATGCCGGAACGGTGGCCACCAGGTCGGTAGCGGACACGACGGCGGCGGCGGCCGAAAAGCTCGGTACTGTCATGACAACATCACGAACGACCCCGGCCCGCGCGTATGCGGCGCCCGCGAGGTCGCGCAGTAGCTGTCCAGGCGCCATGTCGATCGCGACGTGGCGCAGACTGCCCGTGGGCCTCGGATCGGAGCCCTTGCTCAGGGCGGGGTGCCCCTCCCTGCAGATCAGGACTGCGTTCTGCTCGAACAGCCTCTCGGCGTGGATGTCGCCATCGGCTGCCTCGGGGCCGATGACCACATCGACCTCCGGGCCGGCAAGGCCGCCGAGAAGCACGAGTGCATCGATCCCCACCGCCCGCAACCGTGCCCGCGGCATCTCTTTGAGGAAGAGTGCGCCGATCCGCGGCAGTAAAGCGGCCTGGCCGACGTCCGACAAGGCAATCGTGAACCGGCGGGTTGTCGTTGCCGGCGAGAAACCGCCGGCGCGTACCGCATCGTGCAGATCCCGCAGGCCCTTGGCCAGGATCGGCCCCAGCTCGAGCGCCCGAGGGGTCGGCACGATGCCGCGGCCTTTCCGCGTCAGCAACTGGTCGCCGAGCATTATCCGCAGGCGCGCCAGTGCGTTGCTGACGGCCGAGGGCGTCACATGCAGCCGGCGGGCGGCCTTCGCGACGCCACCCTCGGCCAGTACCGCATCGAGGACCAATAGCAGATTGAGATCGAACCGCGACAGGTTCACGGACAGCACCACTCATGCCACTGGGGATCGACAACCCGGATGATTCTTGCACATATGTTGTTGGCACTGCATCATCGGCGTTCATGTGCGCCCGCCGCCGCGAAGTGCTGACCGCGATCGTCGCATCGCCATTGATGATGTCGTCTTTGTTGGCGCGCGACCGTAAGGAGCCGCGAGGCATGTTCGGCCTCATCACCAAGATCCGTGCAAACCGTGGCGCCCGCGACCGATTGGCTTCCGTACTGATCAAGGGCTCAACATCGATGCCGGGGTGCCTCAGTTACGTCGTGGCAGCCGATGCGACCGATTCGGACGCGCTTTGGATCACCGAGGTCTGGAGCTCGGCGGAGCTTCACAAATCGTCCCTGCAGCTGCCGCAGGTGCGGGAAGCCATGGCGGCAGGCCGCGGCCTCATCGCGGGCTTCGGCGAGCGGTTTCAGACGACGCCGCTCGGCGGATCGGGAATCGCGGCCCCATAGCATCACAGCGACGAATACAGGAAGAATGCCGATGCGACCGCCATCAAGGCGGTCGCGGCCCAGCCTGTCAGCTTCAGGCGCATCGAGATGCGGAACTTCCCCATGATGTCTGCACGGCTGCCGAGCAACATCACCATCGCCATGACCGGTACCGACACGATGCCATTGAGAACCGCGGCCCATACAAGGGCTTTCATTGGGTTGATCCGCAGAAGATTGGCAAGCGCACCGAGCAGCGTCGCAATGGCAATTGACCCATAGAACGCCTTGGCGCGCATCGGTGCCCGCGAGAAGCCCACTGGCCACCGCCGCGCCTCACCCAATGCATAACCCGCGGAGCCTGCCAGCACGGGGACTGAAAGAAGGCCGGTGCCGATGATACCCAGGGCAAACAGGATGAACGCGAAGTCACCGGCCACGGGCCGTAGAGCCACGGCTGCCTGGGCCGCCGTCTCGATTCCCTTGAGTCCCCGCTCTTTCAGAGTGACGGCCGAAGTGACCAGGATTGCGAGTCCCACTACATTGGAGAACGCCATGCCGATGAGGGTATCCAGCCGAATGCGGGTGAGCGCGCGACTTGCCTGCCTGGGCTGCTCGAGCAGAGGCTGCCGGGCGGGCTCGGCCTTCGTATCCTCCACTTCCTGCCCGGCTTGCCAGAAAAAGAGATAGGGGCTGATCGTCGTGCCGAATATCGCGACCACCATCAACCAAAAGCCCTGATCGAGGCGTACGTCGGGCCAGACCAGACCGCGCACGAGACTGCCCCACGGGATCCGGACGGTCGCCAGCGTCCCGAAGTAGGCAAACAGCGAGAGCGTCAGCCATTTGAGCATGACGACGTAACGCGTGTGCGTCAGAACGATCTGGCCGCCAGCCGTAATCAAGCCGAACAACGGCACGCCGAGCCACATCGGGACTGGGACCAGCAGCCGCAACGATTCGGCCATGGCACCGAGATCGGCCCCGAGGTTGAGGACATTGGCCGCGAAGAGCAGCCCCACGATGACCGATAGGATCCAGGGTGGATAGTGCTCGCGAAGATTGCCGGCGATGCCGCGGCCGGTCGTGCGTCCGATTCGGGCACAGATCGCCTGGATTGCGACCATGAGGGGATACGCCAGAACCAGAGTCCACGCCAGGCCGAATCCGTACCGCGTTCCGGCCTGAGCGTAGGTGCCAATCCCGCTCGGATCGTCGTCGGCCGCCCCGGTGATGAGGCCGGGACCCAAGGTCTCCCAGAATCGCAGTCCTCTGCGACCGGTGGGGCCCGCTCGTCGGGGTCGCTTCATGACAGCAACGTGAGGGTCGGCCACATGCGTTTTCGGACTTGCACCAACGCGACCTGAGCAAGATCCGAACCCAGCACACCAGCGGTGCAGCGGCCCTTCGCCATGACTCCGAGACCCGGGGTCAACCGCGGCCGTAGCTATCTTGGGTAGACGTGACGATGATGCGCCGGATCCCTGTACACCGTATAGCGACGGGCCATACGCTGTATAGTAGAGGCATCGTCCATGAGGGCGCACTTTCCAACCGAGGGGCGATGGCGTCCAGCCTGACGACCGAGCAGCGTATCCGCCGCACCGCCCTGCGTCTGCTCGAGAAGAGCGGCCCGGAGTCCGTGACCATGCGCCGTATCGCCCAGGCGATCGGCATCACGCCGATGGCGATCTACCACCACTTTGCGACCCGCGAAGCACTCCTCAAAGCGGTGGTAGATGCCGAATTCGGCGAATTTCTCGAGATGACCGGAAACCAGCCGGTCTACGGCTCGCCCGAGGAGCAGATGGTTCACGCTCTCGACGGCTACATGGACTATGCGTTCACCCGCCCCCGGATCTTCGATTACGTCTTCGGCAAGCCCAGGGAAGACGCGCGGCGGTTTCCTGACGACTTTCGCGCGGGCCGCTCCCCCACTCTGAATCCGCTCGCCGCTGCGGTCACCTCCTGGATGGAAGCGGGGGTGATCAGGAACGACGATGTCTGGGAAGTCACGTTGGAGCTTTGGGCTCACGTACACGGCTACGTGGCCCTCCATCGGGCGGAGCGCTTCAACCTCTCGCCCGAGGAGCTCAAGGCTTTGGTCCACCGCTCGCTGAGGAGACTCTTTCGGGGGCTCAAGCCGGAGTCGCGATGACCCGCCCTATCGGGAAGCGTACCTCTCGATATATTCGCTCAGCGCCGACGGCTGCTCGTCCGCTATGAAATGAGAGCTTCCTTGAACAACGCCAAGGCGGACGTTTGTGCACCCATGTGCTCGCAATGCCGCGGCTATGACCGGAAGGTCCTTCGCGACAGGCGACTCACTGCCGGCCAACAATACGAGCGGAACGTCAATCCTATCGTGTTGTGAGGCATTGAATTTCGCGTCGGCCGGAAACGCGCGGTAAATCTCGAACGCCGCATGGAGCTGTTCCGACGTGGCATACGATCCGGCATACCGGGCCACGGCGGCATCGCTGAAGTGCGCCGGATCGAGAAAATACCGGAAGTAAGCCGTTTGTCGGCCTGTAACCAGCTCTTCAGGCAGGCCGGGCACCTGCTGAAAATGAACATGCCAGACAAAGGGCTGCGCGATGAATTCCTTCCACGGCGCCACCCCGGGAAGAGGTGCATCGACAAACATCGCTCCCCGCAGCGCCCGGGGGTAACGGCGGACGAACGCATAGGCCACCATTGCGCCAACATCGTGGCCTACGAGGTAGGCATGCTGCAGGTGGAGTTGCTCTTGAAGCTGACGGATGTCGGCTGCCATAGCCGTAGCGGAGTAGCCGCCCGGTTTCGCCGTCGAGCCCCCGATACCGGGAAGGTCAACGGCCACGACGGTGAACTTTCCGCCCAACTGCGGCATCACCTTGCGATAGGCTGACCAGTCTTCCGGAAACCCATGCAGTAGAAGCACGGCCGGTCCCGTTCCACCGCGTACGTAGTGCAGCGTGATGCCATTGACCTGCACACTGCCGGAGGTAAAACCGCTGCCCAGGCCCGCAGTACCCGCATCCGGCGATAGGTTAGCAGGCGAGTTTCCCGCGTGTAGCTTGCGACCGGCTTCAAAGCAGGGATTCATCTCCTGGCGTATACAACCCCGAGCCTCGAGCGTTGCAAAGAAAAGCCGGACGTCCCGCACCAGCAGATCAGGCTGTTCGAGGGCGGCGAAGTGCCCGCCCTTCGGCATCACAGTCCTTTGCACGACGTTGTACAGCGGATCGATCCAGCGGTCGGGCGGGACGACGACTTCCTTCGGAAACAGCGCGAGCGCAATGGGAGTCTGCATTGGCGGCGGTGCGGGCTCCTCCCGGTCGAAGACCCGGCTCTCACGGTAGATGCGCATGGAGGAGCCCACCGTCCCGGTGACCCAATAAAGTGTCACGTCAGTGAGAAACGTGTCTCGATCCACCGCGTGCAGGAAGTCCCCGTCATTATCGGTGAGGTCTTGAAATCTCTCCGTCATCCAGGCCAGCCACCCCACAGGTGAGTCGGTCAGCGCGTAGGCAATCGTCTGCGGCTCGCGTGCCTGAAGCTCAAAGAAGTCGCTCCTCCCCTTCTCCCACCAGTCCATATCGCGGCGATGCTCTTCGGCGGTCAGCTGTTTCAGCGCGTCCGGGCCAGGCGGCGGAACAAAGATAAGGTTCAAGTGAAGCCCGATAACATGGGCGGGTGCCTGGCGCGCCATCTGCCGCGCTACCTGGGAACCCCAGTCGCCCCCCTGAATGCCGTATCGCGAGTAGCCGAGGCGATCCATCAGGACGATGAGGGCCCTGGCCATCCGCTCCGTGCCCCAGCCTTCGGTCGTTGTCGGCCCGGAAAAGCCGAATCCGGGAAGCGAAGGGATCACGACGTCAAAAGCCGGCGCATTGCGGTCCTTCGGATGCGTAAGGGGCTCGACCAGACTCAGAAATTCCAGGAAGGAGCCCGGCCATCCATGAATCAACATCAAAGGTATCGCGTCGGCTCGTGGCGAGCGCTCATGGATGAAGTGGATCGTCTGCCCATCGATAACGGTCGTGAACTGGTGAAATCGGTTGATCCGAGCCTCTTGCGCACGCCAGTCGTAGCCATTCTGCCAATAGCGTGCGAGCTCGCGGACTTTGCCGATATCCGCGCCGTACTCCCAGGTCGTGCCCGGCAGTTGGTCGGGCCATCGGGTCTCCGCCAATCGGTGTCTCAGATCGGCGAGCACGCTCGCGGGAACATGCACTTTGAAAGGCCTGATTGCCGCCGGGCCGGCAACCTCGTTTCGGCCGTAAGCAGGCTGGCCCGCGGCCAGGACGAGTAACGCCGCGATCGCGGCGCTGATGGTCAAAAATGTGCGCACACCAATACTTTACCACATAGTGATGTGTCAGGAATCCCATATCGGGACACGCCGGTGGCGTCCCGCCTTGCCGGATGGGATCTGCCTGCCCGGCCTCCGGAACATGGATCAGGAACGGGCGCGAGACGCCCGGCACCGCAGCCCCCTGCTTTCGTCGCAACGGCTTCAGACGGCTCGCACTGGCGCCGGATAACTGGCGACCAATTTGTCCGTGGTCAGCAGTATGACGCCCTCGACGAGGGCTTGCGCAACGAGAACACGGTCGAAGGGATCCTTGTGCAAAGGCGGTAAAGTATCGATCGCAACCACGTGTTCACTGGCGATGGGCAGCTCGGTATAGCCGTTGTCGAGCATTCCCCGTCGCAGCAGCCTGGCGTCCACTTTGAAGTCCTCGCGGCCCAAGCCCTGCTTGATCACGATCTCCCAGAGGCTCGCGGTGCTGAAAATCAGCTCACTGCCCTCCGCCTCGATCAGGTCGCGCGCAGTCTTGGGCAAGCGGTCCGGCTGGCCCGCCGCCCACAAGAGCAGGTGCGTATCGAGCAACAGCTTCACGGGCTGTCGCCGAAGAGCCGCTCGATGTCGGCGCTCCCCATCCGGTCGAAATCGTCCGGCACAGTGATTTGTCCCGCCATGAATCCGATGCGCTTGACCTGCCCCGCCTGGGGCGCGTCCAGCGCCACGACCTTGACCAGCGGCTTACCCGACTTGGCGATCACAAAGGACTCTCCCCCGGCCGCTTGTTCCACCAAACGCGAAAGATGGGTCTTGGCCTCGTGAATATTGACTGTACGCATGCACCACCTAAAACTTAGTCCACCGAGCTTAGTTTACTCGTGACTGCGGCGACAAACAATTTCCAGTCGTGAGAGCGCGCTAGCAGCGGAACTCGAGCTCAGCCGGGTCCATCAAGACGGGCTTTGGTCCAGCGCTCCCTGGGGAGGCTCTTCAGGGGTCTCAAAGCCTCATGAGGGGTCATGGATGCGCGCACGCAATGGCGCGCAATTGAACCTGCGGCGTACGCTTGTCTCCCCTCCCTGCGACGCCGTGCGGTCTGCATGTGCGCCACTTCCGGGGTTGGGATTCGAGCTCATGCAAAGCGACCGGAGATCAGTTGAAGTCCCACTCTGCCGTGAGGAGTTCCCCGTGTGACCCATAGATCGTCACGAATATCTCCGCTGCGGGCAGAGGTCCCCGAGTGACGGATGTGATGGGCAGTCCGTCGCAAGTGCTCGGCAGTGTGATGGTGCCCAGCAGCCCACCCGCGGACCGAGAAACCTGCCCCTGCAGCGAGCAGGTGGGCTCGCCTCCGCCGGCCGGATTTACAGCGACTATCCCGGAGAGGAAGACTTGATAGACGGACACCGTAGCCGGCGGATTCCACCGAACCGTCAAGGGCTGCCCAGCCTGCGCGGCCGATACCGCGTGACTCGAAGGGGCCGTGAAGGTCAGCAATTCCGTGGTGTATCCCGGGATCGTCCGTGCAAGGGAGGCCGTCGGGGAACCCCCATTGAGCGAGAAGCTCAGCGTGTTGCCTACCATCGCCGGCAAGTCTGCCGCGCTCAGCGACAGAGTGTCGCCCGACACGTCGAATTCGCAGGCGTTCGAGCTCAAGGTTCCCGGCAGGCTGAAAAGATACGAGCTCTCGGTGAGAGCATAACCACTGGGTTCCAGCGTCACTGTCGCGCCACCAACTGGAGTGGTACCGCTGATCGCCGCCGTTGGGAATACCGTCGCGCTGCTCGCGTAGGCCGATGAGCACGGAAACACGGTGGGAGAAGCCGCGGGGACCATCAAGGCAAGAGTCAGCCAGTCATCGCTTCCGCCAGATCCGGTAACCGGGTAGTCCGCACGGTCGCCATATTGC
>Ga0134126_10001650_pt1 | contig 28445 bp, 29 predicted proteins | sample KB31752_FD_96881 | JGI IMG/M metagenome (GOLD analysis project Ga0134126, IMG submission 96881) | Terrestrial soil microbial communities with excess Nitrogen fertilizer from Kellogg Biological Station, Michigan, USA - KB3-175-2 | ecosystem: Environmental > Terrestrial > Soil > Unclassified ... | reverse complement strand
TACACCTTCTTCGCCTCCCCGGAGGTCGAGTACTTCTATTTCGCCGACCCCGACCCTTCCCACCCGCCGGTGGCCCTGGACGCCGGGTCGTACTTCGACGCCGGGGTGGCCGACCTCTCCAGCACCCTGCGGCGGCGGACGGTGCTGATGCTCGAGGAGATGGGCATCCCGGTCGAGCACGCCCAGCACGAGGACGCCCCCAGCCAGCACGAGATCGACCTCCGGTACACCGACGCCCTCACGATGGCCGACACCGTCATGACCACCCGCCTGGTCGTGAAGGAACTGGCCCGTCAGGAAGGGGTGCACGCCAGCTTCATGCCCAAGCCCCTGGCCGGGGTGCAGGGGTCGGGGATGCACACCCACCTGTCCCTGTGGGAGGGCGAGCAGAACGCCTTCGTCGATCCCGACGACCCCTACGGCCTGTCGCCGGTGGCCCACCGGTTCATCGCCGGCCTGCTCCGGCACGCCCCGGAGATCACCGCCGTCACCAACCAATGGGTGAATTCCTACAAGCGGCTGGTCAGTGGCTACGAGGCCCCTGTCCATATCGGCTGGGCCCGGAACAACCGGTCCGCCCTCGTCCGGGTCCCCGTGGTCAAGCACGGCAAGACCGAGTCCACCCGCCTCGAGTACCGGGCCCCGGACAGTGCGTGCAACCCGTACCTGGCGTTCGCCGTCATCCTCGCCGCTGGGCTGCGCGGCATCGAGGAGGGCTACGACCTGCCGCCGGAGGCCGACGCCAACCTCTTCAGCCTGTCCGGTCCCGAGTTGGCGGCCAAGGGCATCCAACCGCTGCCCACCAGCCTCGACGACGCCGTCGACGTCATGGAGCAGTCCAAGCTCGTGGCCGACACCCTGGGAGAGCACGTCTTCGAGTGGTTCCTCCGCAACAAGCGGGCGGAGTGGATGGCCTACAAGTCCGAGGTGACCCAGTTCGAGCTGGACCGGTACCTCCCGACGCTGTGATGCCTCCCGACGCTGTGACCACCGGCTGACCATCCGTGGAACCGCTCCTCTGCTATCCCGACCCACTGCCCCCGGAGCTCCAGGCGGCGTTGCGGCAGGGCGGCTACGACTTCTGTAGCCTCGGCCGACCGGAACTGGTCGACGCCACTGAGCAGACGGCGACCAAGGACGGGTGGTCCGGAGCCGTGGTCAGCGCGGTGGCCGACCTCGTCGGCGGCATCGCCTTCTGCCGACACCTCCGCCGGCGGGAGGTGCCGCTGACCCCGCTGCTGTTGGTGGTGGCCCCGAACCAGGTAGCCGACCTGGCCTTGCGCGACGACTTGTTCGACGATTTCTGCGTGCTTCCCGTCGGCCCCGACGAGGTCGTCGCCCGGATGGAGCACCTGTTCTGGCGGTCCGGCCGGGGACTCCAACCGGATCTCATCGAGTACGGCCCGTTGGTTCTCAACCTGGAGACCTACCAGGCGGCCGTGACCGGCCGGGTGCTCGACCTCACCTACATGGAGTACGAGCTCCTCCGGTTCCTGGCCGCCCACCCCGGCAAGGTGTTCACCAGGGAGACCCTGCTGAACCGGGTGTGGGGGTACGAGTACTACGGCGGCGCCCGCACCGTCGACGTCCACGTCCGCCGCCTCCGGGCCAAGCTCGGCGAGGAGCACGCCCACCTCATCCAGACCGTGCGGTCCGTCGGGTACCGGTTCGGCCAGGTCGGCTGGGGGATCCCCCCGGCCCCGGCGGCCGAGGAGCCCCAGCTCTAGCGTCGCACCGGGGCCGGCGGCGCTCCCTCGATGTGGGTGTCGACGATTTGGGTGTCGACCTCGGCAATGTGCTCCAGCTCAACCCACGCAGAATTGCCGTGACCAGGGGTGATGGCAGTGGGGTCGGGAGAATTGTCGGGTCCCTGACCTGGGGTTTTGCCAATTCGCCGGTAGTTGAACCAGCGAACATTGCCGAGGGCTCCCGGCCCGGCGACCGGCCCGGGGCAGACCCCGGACCCCGGACCCCGGACTCGGGGGCCCTACCGGTCCACGTAGGGGCAGTGGCGGCATCCCTGGTCGCAGCAGGTGCCGCGGGCCCAGAGCCACCCGGCAGTGAGCACGAACAGGCCGGTCACCGGGTCGCGGTAGCCCGCCTCGCCGGCGTCGAGGGCGGCGCCGTGGGCATGGAGGATCTCGTCGTAGGCCGGATGGTGGGGGTCGAGGCGGTCGGGGTGCGGAACTCGAAGGAACGCCTCGAACGGGACGTCAGGCCCCGGATCGGCGGTGGGCTCAGTGCCGGGGGGCACGGGCCCAGGCCTCCACCTCCACCCGCGCCCCCATCGGAAGGGCGGCGACGGCCACCGCCGAACGGGTGGGCCGGTGGTCGCCGAAGGTGTCGACCCACACGGCGTTGACGTCGGCGAACTCGGCCATGTCGACCACGAACAGGGTGGTCTTCACCACGTCGGCCAGCGTCGCCCGCTCGGTCGCCAACACCGCGGCCAGGTTAGCGAGGGCCTGACGGAGCTCGGCCACGGTGCCTCCGGCGACCAACGCCGGGGTGCCGTCGGGACCGGGGGCCACACCGATCTGCCCCGAGGTGACCACCCACTCCCCCGACCGCAACACCGGGCTGTAGGGGCCGATCGGGGTCGGGCCGTCGGCGCTCATGACCCGCCCCCGGGTAGGCCGGCGCCGCCTCGTCGGGTCGGCCACGTCGGGGCCAGGCCGTCGGCCAGCCAGGCGGCGGCGGCCGTGGCGGCGAAGACGGCGTCGGAGCCGTTGACCGGCCACCGGTCCGAGGGGTGCAGGGTGACGTCGACGTGGGGGGTGTCGCGGGCCGAGAGGATCCCGAAGGACCGGATGGTGAGGTCGTGGACGGCGCCGTCCTGGTCGACGGCGACGCCCTCCGACCGCACCCACCCGAGGGCCTGGTGGACCGCCCCGAGGCAATACGACCGCAGGGTCACCGGGTCGAGGACCTCCCCCGCCCACACGTCCACCGCCACCGTCCCGTCGTCTGCCACCACGACCCGGGCCCGGCCACCGGTGGGACCGTCGACCTCCGCCGCCGTGCCGGGGCCGGTCCGGCCGGCGGTGATCGCCGCCAGGGCCGCGGTGACGGCGGCGGCCTCGGCCCATCCGGCACCTCGGAGGTCGGTGGAGGTCGGTGGACCGACGACGTCGACGACCTCGACCGTCAGGCCCGGTGCGACCTGGTCGATCCGCTCGACCGCGGCGTCGAGGAGGTCCGGACCGGACCGGGCCAGGCGGAGGACCCCGGTGCCGTCGGCCCGGATGCCGATGGCCACCGGAGGGCGCTTCGGCCCCCGTCGGACCACGTCCTCCCGGGACCAGAGCACCCGGACCGCCCGCCCCATCTCGGTGGCCAGGGCATGGGCGGCCTCGGGCACCGGCGATCGCCGCTTGCCACCGAACGCTCCACCGTTGGCCAACGGCGAAGCCGGCGGACCGCCCGGGGCACACCACGAGGCGTCCGGCTCCAGGTAGGCGGGCTCGACCCACGTCGTCCGAAGGGACAGCGCCCAGTCCCCCGGGGGGACGTCGACGGGGTGGACCAGGGGCACCGTGGAGTTCCGTCCCTGCACCTTCCCGGATCGGCGACGAGCTTCCGCCGGGGTGTCCCCGGTGGTCAGCCGGTCACCGTCGGGTACCGCCACCACCGCGCCGATCGGGGCGGTGTCGTCGGCGAAGCCGGCGTGCCCGAGCACCGTGCCGGGGCCGACGGACTGGAACATCGGTCCTTCGAGCTGAGCCCGCCAGGCCGCCAACAGGGGGTCACGCCCGACCGGAGGGTTGGCGGCCTGGGGATCGGCGGCCTGGGGGTTGGCGGCCTGGGGGTTGGCCGGCCCGGGGCCGCCCGCCGGTACGACGCCGAGGACGGCACAGGCGGCTTCCACCACGGTCTGCCAACCGGTGCACCGGCAAAGGTGGGCCAGAAGGGCAGTGCGGATCGCCGCCTCGTCGACGTTCGGGCGGTCGGCGAGGGCGGCCAGCCGCATCACGATGCCCGGCGTGCAGAAGCCGCACTGGCTGGCGCCGGCGGCGACGAAGGCGTCGGCCCAGGCCCGGCGAACATCGGCCGGAAGGCCGTCGACGGTCGTGACCGTCCGGCCGACCACCCGGCGGACCGGGGTGACGCAGGACACCCGAGGGGCGCCGTCGACCAGCACGGTGCAGCAGCCACATTGCCCCTGCGGGCTGCACCCGTCTTTAGGGGACCGGCAGCCCAATTCCTCCCGGAGGGCGTCCAGGAGGGAGCCGACGTCGTCGGTGACCTCAACGGACCGGCCGTCGAGGTCGAAGGAGATCAGCTGAAGGAGGACCCGCAGCCGCAGGTCCGGGTGGCGTTGGGGTTCGTGATGTGGAACCCGGCACCCTGGAGGCCGTCGCTGTAGTCCAAGGTGGCCCCGGTGAGCAGCTCGGCGCTGGCCGGGTCGACCACCACGCGGACGGTCCCGAACTCCCGGACCAGGTCGTCGTCGGCCAGCTCGGAGTCGAAGAACATCTCGTAGCTGTAGCCGGAGCACCCACCGGGCTTGACGGCGACGCGGAGGGCCAGGTTGTCGCTACCTTCCTCCTCCGCCAGCAGCTCGGCCACCTTGACCGTGGCAACGTCGGTAAGGGTCACCGGGTCCGGCTTCTTGCCGATGCTCACCGAGGTCGTCATCGTGGTCACAGTTGCCTCCTACGATCCCTGCGATCTGGCCCTGCGGACTCGGCCTTGCCTCTGGCCGGCCCGTCCCTGGGAGCCACGCCCCGCCGTCGGGGCTACAAACCATGTTATCGGCGTCGGACCATCGGCCACGCGTCAGTAGAATTTGGGCCGTGCCAGCAGGAACGCCGCCAACACCGACCCAACCGACCGCTCGGCCAGGACCGCCGGGACCTCCAGGACCGCCGGCGCCGACGGTGGAGGACGCCCGGGACGCCCTGCGGGCGGTGGTCGACCCTGAGCTGGGGGCCGACATCGTCGATCTGGGCATGGTCCGCCACCTCGAGGTCCGGCCCGACGGCGTCGTCGAGGTGGCGGTGGCGCTGACCATCGCCGGCTGCCCGCTGCGGGACCAGATCGAGCGGGACGTCCGCGGGCGCCTGGGCGGGTTGCCGGGGGTGGCCGGGGTGACGCTGACCATCGCCGAGATGGACCCGGCGGAGAAGTCGGCGGTAATGGCCCGGGCCCGCTGGAAGGCCCGGGAGGAGGCCCCGGCGACGGCGGTGCCGACGACCACCCGGGTGCTGGCCGTGGCGTCGGGGAAGGGCGGTGTCGGGAAGTCGTCGGTGACGGTGAACCTGGCGGTGGCGTTGGCCCGGCGCGGCCTGACCGTCGGGATCCTCGACGCCGACATCTGGGGGTTCTCGGTCCCCCGGCTGCTCGGGATGGACGGGGAGGTGGAAGCCCGCGCCGGGAAGATGGTGCCCTTGGAACAGACGGTGGCCGGCGCCGGTGGCCGGCCGGACGGTCGCCTCCGGGTGCTGTCAATGGGGTTCCTCGCCGACGAGGACCGGGCGATCATGTGGCGCGGCCTCGTCCTCAACCGGGCGGTGCAGCAGTTCCTCCAGGACGCCCACTGGGGGGACCTGGACTACCTCCTCATCGACCTGCCGCCGGGCACCGGTGACGTCCAGATGGGGCTGGCCCGGATGCTGCCCCGGACCGAGATGTTGATCGTCACCACCCCGCCGCTGGCGGCCCAGAAGGTGGCGGCCCGCGCCGCCGACATGGCCCGACGGGGCTACCTCCGGGTGGCCGGGGTCATCGAGAACATGAGCGACTTCACCTGCGACCACGGCACCACCTACGCCCTCTTCGGCCGCGGTGGCGGCGAGCGGTTGGCCAACGAGCTCGGGGTGCCGCTGGTGGGCACCGTGCCCCTCCACCCCGACCTTTCGGCGGGGGGTGACCTCGGCCAGCCGGTGGCCTTCGGCGACGGGGAGCTGGGGGCCGCCTTCGCCGACCTGGCCCGATCGGTGGCCGAAGAGATCGCCCCGGTGGTGGACGCCGCCGGCTGCACCGCCCGGCTGCTCGATCACGTCGAGGCCGCTGTCGCCGCTAAAGGCTGAGCGGCCGTTGGCTATACGGCCATTGGCTAAACGGCCATTGGCTAAAACGGCCGTCGATCAGCCGGCGCCGGACGGGCCGGGGTTGGCCGCCCGACCAGCGACGGTGGCGATGTCGTTGAAGTCGAGCTGGTCCGAGGACGGCAGCGGGCCGGCCGCGGCGTCGAACTCGGGGTCGCCGGGGAGGACGATGCGGTAGCCGCGGCCCTCCATGATGACCCTCGGCTCGATGACGGGGACCGTCGCGGCCTCGGCCATGGCGGCGATCAGGTCGGCGGTGGTCGGGAACCGGCCGATGTCCTGGAGGCTCCGCACCGTCGGCGGCATGAGGGCGATCTCACCGTTCCGGTGCCGGTCCAGGGCGTCGGCCGGGCGGACCCACTCGTGGGCGATGGTCTCGGCGGCGTCGTGGGCGGCGGTCTGGGATGGCGGCGCCGCGGCGACGAAGAACCGGGTGTCGTACCGCTTCGGTGCGCCTACCGGGGTGATCCAGTGGGCGTAGTAGTGGACGCGGTCGGCGGCGAGGACGAGGCCTTCGTCCCGGCAGACGTCGAGGAACCGCCGCCGGCCGGCGTTGATCTCGGCCCGATGGGCGAGGAACCGTTCGACGGTGTCGGGGTCGACGACCGAGACCACGTCGTCGTCGCCGGCCGGGGTGGCCAGGAGGATGCCGGCCTCCTCGAAGCACTCCCGGAGGGCGGCCACCCAGTAGGCGAGGCCCCCCGACGGCAGGCCCAGGAGACGGCTGGCGTCGGCGTCGGTCCGTCCGGTGCAGCAGCGCTCGGCGGCCGGACCGCGGTCGTCGGGGTCGACGGCGCCGCCGGGGAAGACGTAGGCACCACCGACGAAGTCCGCCCGGAGGTTGCGGCGCACCATCAAGACCTCGAGGGGGGCCTCGGAATGGTCGCCGTCCCGGGTGACCATGACGGTGGCCGCCGGCCGCAACGGCACGGGGCCGGGGGCGTCGGCGGGGGTCGTCACTGGCCCAAGGGTACTCGTGAAGGGCCGAACGCATGACCGCCGAACCCTGGTCTACGCTAACCCGGACATACCGCCCCACCAGGAAACCTTCATTACCCGTCCTGGTCGGGAGCCCCGCCAGGCCGCCACACGCGAGGACTCGACCCAATGGCAGACACCGACCAACCGAACCGATCGCCGGACGCCAAAGAACGCAGCCGGCAGCAGAGCCGTGCCATCAGCGGCAAGGACGCCGCCAAGGGCGTTTCGGGGAAGCCCGACCGTGGTGGCCCGTCGTCGAAGAGCGCCAAGGGACCGCAGGGCAAGGGACCCCAGGGCAAGGGGCCCCAGGGGGCGAAAGGTCAGGGCGGGAAGCCTGGGGGCGGTGGGGGCCAGCGACCGTCCCGGCAGAACGGCCGGGCGGCCGGTGCCGCCGGACCTCGTCGGTCGTCGACGGCCCTGTTGACCTGGGGCGTGGTGGGCCTGGTGCTGATCATCGTGATCGTGCTGGTCGTGGTGAAGCTGACGAGCGGGTCGTCGTCACCGGGGACAGCGCCGGTCTCCCAACCGCTGCCGGCCAGCATCGCCCAGCAGGTGACCACCATCCCGGCGTCGGTCTACGACACCGTCGGCATCTCGTCGCCGACAGTGGCGGTGAGCCCGCCGAAGGTGTTGAAGGGGAAGCCGCCGTTGACCTTCAACGGGCAGCCAGGGGTGTTCTACATGGGCGGGGAGTTCTGCCCGTACTGCGCCGCCGAACGGTGGGCCATCACGGCCTCGCTGTCGCGGTTCGGCCAGTTCACCGGCCTGGGCACCATGCAGTCCAGCTCGACCGACGTCTACGCCAACACCCAGACGTTGACGTACGCCAAGGCCACGTTCACCAGCCCGTATGTCACGGCAAAGTTGCGGGAGTACTACAGCAACGTGCAGAACAGCTCGGGGACGGGCTACACGGTGTTGAACCCGCTGACCAAGACAGAGCAAAAGCTGGTGTCACAGTTCGACGTCGGCAAGTACACCGGAGCGTCCACAAGCAGCTCCGGGTCGATCCCGTTCATCGACATCGGCAACAAGGCGCTGGTGGCCGGGGCGAGCTTCACCCCTTCCATCCTGGCCGGGCTCACCCGGGCCCAGATCGCCGGCGGGCTGACGACAACCAAGAACCCGGTGACCCGGGCGATCATCGCCACCTCGAACTACATGTCGGCGGCCACCTGCGCCGCCACCGGCGACAAGCCGGCGTCGGTATGCACCAGCAAGGGTGTGACCGAAGCGGCCAAGGCGCTGGGCTTCAAGTCCTGACGCCAGTGAGCCGGTGATCGTGGGGGGATGACATCGTGACCGCCATGACCGAGCCGGAGCAGCAGCCGGACCAGCTGTACGCCACCCCGGCCCGCTGGCGCGTGGCCGTGGCCCTGCTGCTCTCGCTGATCGGACTGGGCATCTCGATCTACCTGACGGTCGACCACTTCGCCAAGATCCCCCTGGCCTGCAGCGACCAGGGGCTGATCAACTGCCAGAAGGTGACCACCAGCGCCCAGTCGTACTTCCTGGGCATCCCGGTGGCCGTGCTCGGGCTGGTGTTCTACACGGCGATGGTGGTGATCGACCTGCCGATGCTCTGGTACGCCGCCGACCGCCGGATCCACATGGTCCGCCTGGCCATGGCCACGGTCGGGGTCCTGTTCGCCCTCTACCTGGTGTCGGCGGAGCTGCTGATCATCGGCAACATCTGCCTGTGGTGCACGTCGGTGCACCTCGTCACGTTCATCCTGTTCGTCCTCATCCTGGCCACCAGCCTGCCGATGCTGGGCTGGGGTTCCCGGCGGTACACAGACGGCGGATACGACGACGAGTACGTCGAGGAAGACGAATACGCCGAGGAAGACGGCTGAGGCGGGCGAGCCCGAGCGGAAGGGTCAGCCGGCCCGGCGGTCGAGGAGCTGCTTGCGCTCCATCTCGTTGAGGCCACCCCAGATGCCGTGGGGCTCACGGATCGAGATGGCGTAGCCGAGACAGTCGTCGCGGACGTGGCAGCCGGCACAGATGCCCTTGGCCCGGGCCTCGCGGGCCAGCTTCTCTTCCTTGCGCTCGGTGTGCGAGGGAGGGAAGAACGCCGAGGCCTGCGGCCCTCGACATGCTGCCTTGCCTTGCCAGAGTTCTACGCCTTGCCGCATTGCCACCCCGCTGCGACCCCCTCCCACGTCCGTGACCAGGGTATCCCTGCTCGTTGGGAATAGACAAGGGCGTTTATCAGGGATTCTGTGTGCGGCGCTACGCTCCCCGCGGATGGACGTGGCCGCGTTCTGCGCAGAAAGCCGGGTGGTGATCGTGGCCGGCAAAGGGGGGGTGGGCAAGACCACCATGGTGGCGGCCCTGGCCCGGATGGCCGCCGACGCCGGGTTGTCGGTCCTGGTGGTGGAGCTCGAAGGCAAGGCCGGTCTGGCCACGGCCCTCGGTGGCGCCGGGACCGACCCGTTGGGGTACGACGAGGCCGTCCTCCACGAGGCTCCCGGCGGTGGGGTGGTCCGTGGCCGGCGGCTGACCCCGGACGACGCCCTGCTGGAGTACCTGGGCGACCACGGGCTGCAGCGGGTGTCGAAGCGCCTGGTGTCGTCGGGGGTCCTGGACGTGGTGGCCACCGCCATCCCCGGCATCCGGGACGTGCTGGTGCTGGGCAAGGTGAAGCAGCTGGAGCGGGCCGAGGTGGCCGACCTGGTGCTGGTGGACGCTCCGGCCACCGGGCACGCCATGACGTTCCTGACGTCGGCCGGAGGGCTGCTGGACGCCACGCGGGGCGGGCCGGTGCGGTCCCAGGCCGAAGAGGTGGTGGAGCTGCTGACGGACCCGGCCCGGTGCCGGGTGGTCCTGGTGACCCTGCCGGAGGAGATGCCGGTGAGCGAGACGGTGGAGGCCGGGTACCAGCTGGAGGATCGAGCCGGGGTGCAGTTGGGGCCGGTGATCGTGAACGGTTGGGACGAGGTGCCCGGCGCCCTGTCGACGGCGACGGCTCAAGCGGCGGAGACCGCCGGGGTGGACCTGGACGATCGGCAGCTGCAGGCGCTCGAGGACGCCCGGCAGTTCCGGGTGCACCGGCACCGGCTCGCCGAGGAGCAGGTAGATCGCCTGGCCCGGGAGCTGCCGCTGCCGCAGCTGCGAACCCCCGTGCTCGCCGAGGCGGTGATCGGCCCCGACGACGTCGGCATCCTGGCCCGGGCGCTGGCCGACGGGGTGGGCCGCCTGGAACCCGCCGCCGAAGGGACGTCGTGACGACACCGGGGACGCCGGGGACGCCGGGGCCGCCGGGGGCGCCGGAGGTGCTGGCGGCGACGTTGGGGCCGTTGGCGAAAGAGCGCAAGGTGGTGGTGTGCTGCGGCCCGGGCGGGGTGGGCAAGACGACGGTGTCGGCGACGTTCGCCCTCCAGGCCGCCCGACAGGGTCGGCGGGCCTGTGTGGTGACGGTGGACCCGGCGCGGCGGCTGGCCGACGCCCTCGGGGTGGAGTCGCTGCCGAACACCCCGGCGGTGGTGCCAGGGGACTGGTCGGGGGAGCTGTACGCCCTGATGTTGGACACCAAGGGGACGTTCGACGACCTGGTCCGGCAGTATGCCAAGACGGAGGAGCAGGCGGCGTCGATCCAGGCGAACCGGCTGTACCAGAACCTGGCCGGGGCGCTGTCGGGGACCCAGGAGTACATGGCCATGGAGAAGCTGTACGAGCTGACCGACGGCGGGGACTACGACGTGGTGGTGGTGGACACGCCGCCGACCCGGAACGCCCTGGACCTGCTGGACGCCCCGCGGCGGCTGACCCAATTCCTGGAGAACCGGCTGTTCCGGGCGCTGCTGCTGCCGACCCGGGCGGGGTTGCGGGCGGTGGGGGTGGCCACCCGGGCGGTGCTCCGGACGATCTCGAAGGTGGCGGGGGCGGAGATCGTCGACGACGCGGTGACGTTCTTCCATGCGTTCGGGGGGATGGAGGAGGGCTTCCGGGACCGTGCCAGGGCGGTACGGGCCCTCCTGGCCGATCCGGCGACGGCGTACGTGCTGGTGACGTCGCCTCGGCCCGATGCGGTGGAGGAGGCGGCGTTCTTCGCCGAGAAGCTGGCGGCGACCGGGGTGGTGCCGGCCGGGCTGGTGGTCAACCGGGTACAGCCGCGGTTCGGGGCCGAGGAGCTGGTGGTCCCGGAGGCACCGACCGGCAGCGACCTGGCGGCCATCGTGGGCAACCTGGCCGACCTCGACCGGGTGGCCGACCGGGAAGCGGCGGCCTACGACGAGCTGGTGCAGAGGGTGGCGCCGGCCCCGGTCGGGCGAGTGCCGCTGCTGGGCACCGACGTCCACGACCTGGACGGCCTGGCGGCGGTGGCCGATCACCTGTTCGGATAGGGCACCTGTTCGGGTAATGTTCGGGTGGTGCGCACCATCCTGGTCGCCAGTGACGCCCCGACGGTCCGCCACGAGGTGGCGGCGGTGACGAAGGGCCCGGACACCGAGGTGGTCGAGGTGGCGTCGGGACCGGAGGTGGTGAAGGCCGTCCTGGACGATCCGCCGGATCTGGTGGTCGTCGACATGCAGATGGGCAACATGGGCGGCATGGCGGTGTGCCTGGAGCTCCGGCTGGAGGAGTCGTACCTGGACATCCCCCACGTCCCGGTGCTGATGCTGCTGGACCGCCGTCCGGACGTGTTCCTGGCCCGGCGGTCGGGAGCGGAGGGGTGGTTGGTGAAACCGCTCGACCCGCTGCGACTGCGCCGGGCGACGGCGGCCCTGCTCGACGGCGGGACCTACACCGACGATTCCTACCAACCGGTGCCGGTGCTCGTGGGGAACGGCTCGGAACTGACCGCCGGCCCGACTGCCGGCGGCTGACCAGAACCGGCGGACGATGTCGGGCAGCGGCGCCAACCAGCCTCCACCAGGGCAGCCGGAGCCACGCCGCCACTGGTGGTCGCGGTCCGGCCGGCCCGACAAGGCGAAGTCGGCGGCCGACCAGGCGTACGAACGATCCGCCGCCGGGGAGCAGGAGCGGCTGATCACCGAGGCCCTGGCCGACCTCCGGCACATGGACGTCCGGGAAGTGATGACCCCCCGGACCGACGTCGTGGCGCTCACCATCCCGGTGACGGCCGACGACGTGGCTCAAGCCGTCCGCGAGTCCGGCCACCAGTGCTTCCCGGTGGTCCACGACGACCTGGACGACCTGGTGGGGCTGCTGTTCGTCAACGACCTGTTCCGGTCACGGCGGAGCCAGGGGGCACGCGGCCGGTCCGGTCCGCAGGCGGGCGAAGCCGCCGGAGACGGGGACGGCAACGCCGACGACGGCGGGAGGGGTCCGGAAGGGCAGGCGGGCGACGACACCGCCCTCGGCACGGCGGGGACCGCCGATCCGTCGCCGCTGGAGATCTCGCGGCGACTGCGGCAGCCGTACGTGGTGCCGGAGTCCCGGGGGATCCTGGAGGTGCTGGCGGAGATGCGGCAGCAGCGACGGGGGTTCGCCGTGGTGGTCGACGAGTACGGCGGGGTGGCCGGGGTGCTGACGGTCAAGGATCTGCTGGAGCCGCTGGTAGGCGAGCTGCACGACGAGTTCGACCCGGCCGACGACGAGGCGGTGGTGGTCCGGGTGGACGCGTCCCGGTGGCTGGTGGATGGCCGGGCGAGCCTCGACGACGTCCGCGACGACCTCGGCATGGACGTACCCGACGGCGACTACGTCACCCTCGCCGGGTTCCTGCTGGACCGGCTGGGCCACATCCCCGAGGAGGGGGAGACCCTGGTGATGGACGGCTGGGACCTCCGGGTGCAGGAGATGGACAAGCGACGGATCGAGAGCATCGTCATCCGGCGCGTCCCCGAGCGGACGTCGCCAGGCGGCTCCGATGGGGGGGACGGATCGGGAAGGGTCGGCTACGACGCCGACGGGCCGACGCGTGGCCAGCCCAACGGCGGCGGCAACAAGCGGGCCAACGGCGGCGGTGCCGGCAGGGAGGCTCCGTCGGCGACCACCGGCTCGGCTTCGGGCGGCTCCCGGGGGCGCGGCTAGGCTGTCGATCCTGTCGGAGCCCCTGGTTCCGGCGGACGGGCTGTGGCGCAGTTTGGTTAGCGCGCTGCGTTCGGGACGCAGAGGTCCCCGGTTCAAATCCGGGCAGCCCGACCACTGAAGCGCAGGTCAGCGCGACCGCTGGTCTAGCGGGGTGTGAGGTGGAGGCACCGGGTACGGGAGTCCTACGAGCCGGCCTCGAGTGGACCCGTCGGAAATTAGGTCGCCCCTTCGTCGAACGACAGCTCGCCCGCGGCCCCACATTGGCGTGGACGAGAGCATCACCTTCCTCCAGTTATCTGCCTAGCGACAGTCTGAGCGGACGGCATCAGGTCATCCAACGTTACCCACCTTCGCTCCAACGCGCTGAGCAATTCTGCCGTCATCGAAGCAGGGAGAGTTATACACCGAAGCAACGGAGAGTTCGAATTACCTCGTGCCACTATCCTTACGAAGTCTTCGATCGAGGGATAAACTCCGTTGTTTACAAGAGCATAGCAGCCAGCTCCCCACGGAAAGGTAAAGACACCTCTTTGAGCCCGTAGGTACGCATTATTTGAGCGTTTTGGCCTAATAATTTGCAGCGAGAGCCCGACACTCCCCCACAAGTTTATCCCCTTAGCTGCTACCTTATCTTCGTTGAGACCCCACACGCAGACTCGATCGGCCGAGATCATTCGGTCGTCAGGTCTCCAAGCGGAGAAAAACGCTGCAACAAGCGGGTCATCTGACCAATCAAGCAACCTGGTCGGAATCCCATAATGTTGCGCAAGAGCAGCTTGTGATGCCAGTCCCTGCAACTGAAGAAAGTCGTCGGCCGCCACTGGACGAGCGTGTTCGAAGATTCCGACGTGATGTAGAGGGGGAACTAGCTCTCCCAGTATGTCGATGCCGAGCTTGTCAACTCTATGAATGAACTCGCTTAGTAGAGCGAGTTCGATGTTGGCTTGAACGACCACTTCCTTAGCGACGTGAAGATCAACAACCGGAGGCGGTGGAAGGCCACCTGTTTGATCCCAACTCTTTACTTCCTTGAGAAATGGAATTCGCGACTCGATCTTCTCTCTTATCCGTTGAACCACAAGGTCCGGAGGACTGCGCCAAGCCGAAGGGACAAGATCCCAGCCCGAATTTAGGTGCCCTCGAAAAATCCAGGGCGATCTACGAAGGTCCCGAATCCACCCCCAATCGCCTGTTGTCGACAAGAGCGCGAGAAGCTCAGGCACCGAGTCACAATTGATCGTTCCGATCCCGTCCTCAATGATCCAATCACCCATACAAGCCATTGTTTCATCGTCGAAGTCCCAGGGTTGGCTCCCCCTCAGTGCCGCCGTCTGCTTCCGGAGGTTTGTGGTGGCATCGAAGGGCGCGGAACCAAGGCGGACGGGACTCGATAACCGACGAGATGGTCCGTCGATCAGGGGCCTACATGACCCATTCGGCGCCGGGAAAGGCCTCAGTCAGGATGCGTATCGCCCGCTCGACCTCGGCTCGGTCAGCGTCAGCCTGATCGATCTCGTCGGGGTCCAGTAGGAGCCGGAGCTGCTGACCCCTCTCCGAGCCCGCAGCAGTTGGGTTCCGGACTGGTCGGAGGTCGGCGCGCTGGTGGTTACCAGGCGGCTCCTCACTGTCGTACACCGCATAGGCCACAGCTACCCACCAACGTTCCGTCGGTCACTGGCGAAGTGACATCACGCTTTCCTCACCCTTCGAGTTCCCTCGGGGGAAGGAAATACGCCAGATCGGCTGGCCGGTGGCCTGCCGCCCCCGGGTTCAGCCGAGGGTCGGGTCCTCCGAGCTGTCGGCCCAGTCGGCGAAGGTCGGCGAGGCGTCGAACCGCACCGCCGGGCTCGCATAGCGGGTCTCGGGAATGGCGTACAGCGCCTCGATCCTCGCCTTCCAGTCCGGGTAGCCCGCCACCAGGCCGGCCACCTCGTCCTCACTAGGTGACAACCCCGCCGCGGCCAGTGCGTCCCGAACCGTGGCGGTGGTGGCCTCGTCTTGCTCCGCCTTCCGGCGCTCTGTCTTCTGTTGCTCCGCCGTCACGGCGTCTCCTTTCCGCCCGACGCCGCCGACCCTTCGGGCGACGCCGACAGGCTGGCGAGGAGCGGTGACTGCCGGAGGTGCCAGTCGGTCACCCGCTGGTAGGCGTCCCCGGCGCGGAGGGCGGTCGCCTCATCGAAGGGTCGCGCCGCCAGCTGCAGCGACAGCGGCAGGCCTCCATCGGTGAACCCCATCGGTACCGCCAGAGCGGGGTGACCGAGCGCGTCCCAGTACCCGGTGAACACCTCGAACAGCTCACCGAACTCCTTGGTGGGGTCGGCCAGGTCCGCGTTGGTGCAGGCCCCGCCGGCCGTCGTCGGCCCGACGATCAGGTCCACTCCCTCGAACAGCGTGGCCACCGCGGCCTGCGCCACCCGGCGGACGCGGGCCGCCTGCACGTAGTCGGCCGCCGACGCCAGCGCCCCCCGGGCGAGGTTGACCCGGGTGAGCGGGTAGTAGTCGTCCCATCGGGAGGCCAGGTCGGGCCGGTGGTAAGCAAGCGCCTCCGCCCACATGGTGACCCACAGCGCGGTGGCCACCTCGTCGTACCACGGGAGGGTGACCTCGACGAGCTCGGCGCCCAGATCGACCAGCGCGGCCAGGGCGGCGTCGAAGCAGTCGGCCAGCGCCGGATCGGCCGTCGGAGGGAAGTGGTTGGCCCGCTCGACCCCGATGCGTAGCCCTTCGAGGTCTCCCGTCAGGGCGCCCAGGTAGTCGTCGACCGGACGGTCGGCACACGACCCGTCGCTCGGGTGGTGGCCGGCCATGACGGCGAGCATCGCCGCGCAGTCACGGGCCGACCGGGCCAGCGGCCCGATGCGGTCGAGGGTGTACCCGACCGGGATGCAACCCGACGTGGGCACCCGGCCGAACGTCGGCATCAGGCCGGTGGTCCCGTTCCAGGCCGCCGGGATGCGGATGCTCCCCCCGGTGTCCGTCCCGATCCCGGCCAGGAACAGGCCGGCCGCCAGGCCGTTCCCGGTCCCGGCACTCGACCCACCCGGCGACCGGGCCAGGTCCCACGGATTCGCCGGCATCGGGAACGGCTTGGTCGGATCGGGGGACCCGATGGCGAACTCGAACGTGGTGGTCTTGCCGGTGATCACCGCGCCCGCCGCCTTCAGCCGCCTGACCACCGGCGCGTCCCGACCGGCCCCCCACGACCGGTCGTGGACCACGCTGTTGCCCGTCGTCGGTCCCTCGGCGACGGCCACGATGTCCTTGACGGCTATCGGGATTCCCTGGCAGAGGCCGCGGTCCACCCCCCGGGCCAGCTCCTCGTCGGCCTTGGCCGCCCGGGCGAGGGCGGACTCGTCGAGCCGGGTCACATAGGTGCCGAGACGCTGGTCGACGGCGTCCGCCCGGGCCAGCACCGCCGAGGTCAGCTCGACGCTGCTGAGCTCGCCCGCCCGCAGACGAGCCGCCGCCTCCGTCACCGTCAGGGGGAGCGTCCCCCTTTCGGCTGCCTGCTCGATCGCCATCCCATCCCTCCGGCCCATCCCCCCGGTTCCACCAGACGTTAGGTCGCCACCAGCATGGACACTCAGCCGAAGTGCTCACCACCGTTGGCATCGATGGCCTGCCCGGTGACGGGCGACGACAGGTCGGAGGCCAGGAAGACGACGGACCCGGCCACCTCCTCGTCGGTGGGCACCCGGTTGAGCGGGATCGGCTCCTCCAGCTCGGCGACCACCTCCTCGGCGGTGATGCCCCGGCTGCTGGAGGTCATCTGGATGTAGATGTCCACCGACGGTCCCAGCATCCAGCCCGGGACGACGGCGTTGACCCGGATCGCGCTCGACCCGAGCTCGCTGGCCAGGACCCGGACGGCAGTGAGCAATGCGCCTTTGGAGATGGCGTAGCCGCCCTGCAGGGCCGGTGGCCGCCGGGCGGCCATCGACGCCACCATCACCACCGATCCCTTCCCCCGGGCCCGCATGGCCGGCAGGGCCGCTTTGGTGAGCTGCAACGACCCGAACAGGTTGGTGTCCATGATCGCCCGCCAGGCCGCCAGGTCGACGTCCTCGAAGGTCTGGAAGACGTCGTACTGGAAGGCGTTGTTCACCAGGACGTCGACGCCGCCGAGCTCGGCCGTGGCGGCGTCCATCACCCGACGGCACTGGTCGGGGTCGGTGATGTCGGTCGGCACCGACAGCGACCTCCCCCCGATCGCCTCGATCTCGGCGGCCACCTCGTCCAGCGTGGCCGGCCGGCGGGCGGCCAGGACGACGTCGGCACCGTGGGCCGCCAGCGCCACCGCCGCCCGGCGGCCCAGGCCCGGACCGACGCCGGACACCACGCACACTTTTCCGGCCAACAACCCTTCGGCCATGTCGAGATCCCCCCTCGTTCTCGGCCGACGGCGGCCTGCCCGCCGTCGCCGTGGTCGGACAGCGTACCGACGACCGGTCGGCCGGGATCGATCGACCCGACGGAGCGGGACCCCGACCAGGCGAAAGGGGCCGGCCGGCCAGCCTTGGGGTAGCGTTTGACGGGGTCATGGCGAGCCTGCGGTTGGCGGTCCCGTGGTAACGGGTGGCGGCCGGACGGCCATGGGAGTGCGGAGTGGAACACGGCAGTCCGACGACAACCACTGCCGCAACGGCGCCTCCGCTGGCCGGACTGACGCCCGACGAGCAGGCGGCCGCCCTGGCCCTCCTCCGCAGCACCAGCCACCTCCCGGCCCTGTTCGACACCGACGGCACCATCCGCTGGATCGGCCCCTCCATCGTCGGCGTCCTCGGGTACCACCCCGAGGAGTTCGTGGGCACGAACCTGCTCACCTACCTGCATCCGGCCGACCTGCAGCTGGCCGCCGACCTGTTGGACTTCGGCGCCACCAATCCGAGAGACGGCGACCTCGACCGGGACGATGCGGCGACGGCGACCGACTTCCGGCTGCGGCACCGGGACGGCCGGTGGGTCACGCTGGAAGTGCTGTTCAACTCATTCGTCGCCACCCCCGGGATCGGGGGCAACCTCACCATCGCCCGGGAGGCCACCGGCCGGCACGCCCTCGACGACGCCTTGATCTCCCTGGCCCGCGACGCCGTCGGCGACCGACCTCTCCGGCGCCTGCTGACCTTCGTGGAGGTCCGGGTCTCCGACGCCGACGTGGCCTTGTTCTGGCCGAGCGGCGACACCACCTGGGTCGGCCCGGCGGTGGGCACCGACCTGCAGGCCCCCGACGGGCCGTGGGTGGACGCCATGAAACGGGGCGAGTTCGTCCTCATCGAGGACCTGACGGATGCCACAGTGGTCGACACGGGCCTGTTGCCGGAGGCCCTGGCCCAGGCCGCCGTGGCCGCCGGGTACGTGGCCTGCTGGAGCGTCCCGGTCCCGGCGCCCCACCACCCGGGGTCGCTCGGCATCGCCGAGCCCGAGGTGGACGTGCGCGAGCCGCTGGGTTGCCTCGTGGTGTGGTCCAGGACCCACCGGGTGCCCCTCATCGGGCACCTCGGGACCATCGAGCGGGTGGCCGCCCTGGCCTACCTGGCGTTGTCCCGGCGGGAGGCCGACCGGGAGCGGGCCGCCCGGCTCGAGATGGAGCAGGAGCAGAACCGTCGGCTGCAGGACCTCGACGCCATGAAGACGGACCTGGTCCTGTCGGTGTCCCACGAGCTCCGGACCCCGTTGACGTCGATCATCAGCTTCGTCGAGCTCCTCGCCGACGACCCGGAGACCCGCAGCTCCGAAGAAGGCGGCGAGTACCTGGGGATCGTGAAGCGCAACGCCGAGCGGCTCCTGCACATGGTCGGCGACCTCCTGTTCCTCGGCCGGTTGGAATCGGGTATCTCCCCTCTCACTGTCGGCCCGGTGAGCCTTCCCGACGTGGTGGTCGCCGCGGTGCAGGAGGCTCGGGCGACGGCGGAGGCCAAGGGCGTCGCCGTCGTGGTCGACACCCGGCCGGGCCGGCCGTTCCCGGGCGACGTGGAACGGGTCCACCAGCTCGTCGACAACCTGCTGTCCAACGCCGTCAAGTACACCAAGCGAGGGGGCACCGTCCGCGTCGAAGCCCGGCCGGGTGACGACGGATGGCACTTGGTCGTGGCCGACGACGGCATCGGCATCCCGGCCGCCGAGGTCCCCCAGGTGTTCGAACGGTTCTTCCGGGGATCCAACGCCCGGCAGGCCCAGATCGCCGGGTCCGGCCTCGGGCTGGTCATCGCCCAGGCCGTCGCCCAGCTCCACCACGGGTCCATCGAGCTGTCGTCGGAAGAGGGAAAGGGGTCCACCTTCATGGTGACCCTCCGTGGGGCCTAGCCGACCCCAGCGCTGCGTACGCCGGTGCTACTTGGCCTTCGCCTTCCCTTTCGCCTGGCGGAGCGCCTTCTTCAGGACGGCGTCGTACGCCTCGAGGCCCTCGCGGTAGAGCCGGCCCTCGGGCCCGGCGGCGATGCCCACCCGCTCGGGGACGACCCCCCACACCGCGACCCCCTGCTCCGTCCACCAGTCGATGGTCTGGGCCAGGTCGTTCGTGCCCAGCCGGGCCGCGCACACCACCACCCCCCGGGGGGTGGCACCGGGGAGCATCTCCACGGTGGCGACCACCCGGGTGTACTCGACGCCTCCGGCCCGGGTCGGGATGATGACGGCGTCGGCCCGCTCGATCGCCGCCTTGACGATCCGCTCGTCGCCGGGCGGCGTGTCCACCACCGCCAGGCCGTTGTGCCGCTCCATCGACCGGGCCACCGTCCGTTCCGACGGGGCCTCGACCAGGTCGATCCCTTCGACCGGGGTCTGCTCCAGCCACTCCGCCGCCGACGCCTGCCGGTCGGCGTCGACCAGCAGCACCGGGTCGTAGCCCCGGGCCACCGCCGAGGCGGCCAGGTACACGGTGGTGGTGGTCTTCCCGACCCCACCCTTGACGTTGCTGACCACGATGTTCATGGAGGGGGGCTCCTCACCGGCGATCGGCTGCGCCGCCAAGAGTAGCCACCTCGGCCGGCCGGCCAGCCGAAGTGGCCATCATCGTGCTCACCAGGTCCTTCGGCCCGGCCACCAGGACGTATTCGACGTTCCGGAGGTGGGACACCTGGCCGACCTTCTGGCCGCTGGGGCTGTACACCCCGATCTGGGCCCCGACGTACCGCTTGGAGTCGAAGGCCAGCACGCCGACGTCGCCCCGGACCGAGCACATGTCCACGAGCTCCTCCAGGGTGACCCAGGATTCGTTGTTGTAGGACAGCACCAGCACCCCCGCCCGGACGTCGCTGATCAGCCGGCGGAGGGCCGTCGGCATCCGCCGGGTGACGTTGAAGACGCTCTTGGTCAACGGGTCCCTGGCGTCGACGCGCTTGCACGCCACCCCGTAGTGGACCGGCGCGTCCCAGGCCACCAGGGTCTCCCAGATGTGGTAGTTGGTGTAATAGCGGTGCTGGTTGTACGGGGGGTCCAGGTAGGCCAGGTCCACCTTCGGCAGTCCGGGGGCCACCGAGCAGGCGTTGGCGCGGAGCGACCGGCCAGGGCCGGTGAACAGGTCCGGCGCCCGCAACTCCAGGCGCTTGAACGACCGGGGCGCCCACTCCTTGACGTAGGCCATCTGCACCCCGGTGGTCGAGTCCACCCGGTCGGCGGCGTAGATCAGGCCGGTGAGCAGGATCGGGTACAGCGGGTTCCCCCTGAACTCCGCCTCCAGGGCGTCGCGGATGGCGTCGATACGGGCCCCGTTGAACGGCTGGAAGTACCGGGACCGGACGCAGAAGGTCTCGGTGAAGTACCCCGGACGGCCCGGCAGTGTCGACAGGTACCGCAGGGCGTCGTGGAGGTCGTCCTTGTCCACCTTCGTGGCGTCGGCGGCGATGTGGCACTGGGCGAAGACCTGCGAGTACCGGGCGGTGTCCACCGCCGTCACCATGGCGCCGCGACGTTTGAACTCCTGCGCCACCCGGGTGGTGCCGGTGAACAGGTCCAGGGCCGTCTCCGCCCCCGACGCCGTCAGCAGTTCACCCAGCACCGGCACCAGCCGGCGCTTGGAGCCGATGTACTTGATCACGATCCCTCCGACCGTCCGCACATGGGCCTGACCCAGACGATAGTCAAAACCGGGAGGCCTCCCCGGTCCGCTACTCGGCGCCGGCCAGGATGCGGCCGATGTCCGCCCCGGCGATCGGGCCGTCGTAGATGAGGGCACCGTCGAACATCCCGAGGCAGCGGTCGGCCCGGCTCAAGAAGTCGTCCTGGTGGGTGGCCACCACCACGGCCGCCCCACCAACGGCGGCGTGGTCCAGCAGATCGAGCAGGGCGGCGCGGCCGGGTCGGTCGAGGCCGACGAAGGGCTCGTCCACCAGGACCAGCGAGGCCGGGCGGACCAGGCCGAGGACCAGGGAGGCCTTCTGGCGCAGTCCCCGGCTGAACGTCGCCGGCAGCTGCTCGAGCCGGTCGTGGAGGCCCAGCCGATCGACCAGGTAGTCGCCCATCTCCGCCCAGTTCTCCGTCTCGTGCATCCGGGCGACGTACTCGATGTGCTCGGCCAGGCTGAGGTCGTCGTAGAGGACCGGGTTGTCGGGGATGTAGGCCGTGGCGGCCCGGGCACCGAGCGACCCGGGCGGCTCGCCGTCGACCCTCACCGTCCCTTCTGTCGGTGTGGTCAGACCGGCCACGAGCCGCAGCAGGGTCGACTTCCCGGCCCCGTTGAGCCCGACCATGGCCACCCGCTCCCCGGCGGAGACCGAGAAGGTCACCCCGTGCAGCACCGCCACCTCGTCGAACCGCTTGGTGACCTGTTTGACGTCGAGCATCACGTGTCTCCCTTGGCGACGGCCCAGCATCCGACAACGATGCCCACGGCGATCGGCACGGCCACCCAGGCCAGGGCACCCGAGAACAGTCCGAGGCCCTGCCGGGAGGCGACCCCCGCCTCGAACACCGGTAGGAGGCCGGTGCCGGCGACGGCCAGCGGGAGGACGTCGAGCGCCAGGTAGACGGGGCCGGTGATCTCCGGCGACACGTCGAGGCTCCGCTTCTCGCCCTGGAGATCGGTGAGGAGGCCGGCCCCGAGTGCGGCCACGGCGCCGGGGACCACCAGGAGGGCGCCGGCGGCCGGCAAGCCGCCCGAGGCGCCGGCGATGGTGGCCCCGCCTATGGCCACGACCGCGGCCACCAGGGCGAGGACGCCGGGGACCGGCAGGTGCCGGAGCACCAGGCCGCCGCCCGCCACGGGGAACCCCCGGGCCCGGTCGGCGTGCTCGGCCTCGACGGCCACCGCCCCGCAGACGTCGACACCCAACAGCCACGCCGCCACGGCGCCGAGGGGCACCGTCCACACCACGCCGGCCCAGGCACCCCGGGCGGCGAGCCCGACCAGCAGCCCCAGGGCGGCCACCCGGGCGATCCTGGCGGCCGGCCACCGCAAGGCCCCCTGGACGTCCCGCTTCCAGACGGCGAAGCGCCGGCCTCCGCCGGGCCGCAGGCGGACCAGCGGTCGGATCCTGGGCCGTTCCCGGGACAGCGCCCTCGAGAGGACGATGACGGTCCGGAAGTCCCTGGTGGCCAGGCCGAACTTGATGCGGGAGGTGAGCGCCGCCCGGCGTTCGGCCGCCTCGAGCGACAGCGCCGGCGCCATCACCAGCCCGACGAGCACGACGGCGGCGATCGGGGCCACCACGACGAAGGTGGCCGGTCGGTGGAAGAGCGGGAACAGGGCCATCTGCCCGATCCACCCGAACGGTGGGTACGGCGCGCCGGCGGCCACGGCGGCACAACCGTAGCCGGTGACGGCCACCGTGACGACGGTCACGGGCCGGGACGGCAGCCGCAGCCCGGACACCGCCATGGCGGTGCCGGCCGCGCCTGCACCGGCGCAGGCCCCGAAGAGGAGGCCGGTGGCCACCCACGGACCGCGGCCACCGGGGAGCCGGAGGGAGGCGAGGAAACCGGACGCCGCCCCCACCAGGAGGCCGGTGGTGGTCCAGCTGGCCAGCTTCCGCAGGGCCGTCGGCCGGAGCACCCTGGCCCGGCTGATCGGGCTCTGGAGGACGTAGAGGACGTCGGCCGGTGTGATGGCCAGCGGTCCGCCCCGGACGCCGGACCGCGCCCCCAGTCCCAGCACAACGACCAGGGCCAGTCCGAGGGCCGCGGGGCCGAAGGTGTGGACGTCGGCGAGCTGGGCCGGGGAGGTCGGCTGTTCGTGTAGGAGGGACGCCAGGTAGGCGGTGGCCAGGGCGACGAAGAACACGGTGAGGTAACCCTGGTAGAAGCGGTCGAAGAGCGCCTCGGTGCTGCCGAGGAGCCGGTACCGCCTCGCCCGGCGCATCCGCCGGTAGGCGGTGTACCCGTCCTCGTCCGGATCGGCCGCCGAGGGGACGTCGGCGAGGGAGGCCTCCACGAGCCGAGGCTATCGATGGGGTGCTCATCGATCCGGTCTCTTGACAGGTCCCGTCAGATGGTTGACTATTGTTGATAGATAATCTATCGCTGATAGACAAGGAGTCGGGATTGGTGCCGCCTGATGGACGCAACGACGAGGACCGGCGGGGTCGCCGTCGGGAGGCCAAGCGGGCGGCCATCCTGGCCGAGGCCTGGGTGCTGGCCCGCCGCGACGGATTGGCTGCCATCTCCCTGCGCGACCTGGCGGACCGGGTCGACCTGCGCCAGCCGTCGCTCTACGCCTACTTCGACTCCAAGCTCGGCCTGTACGACCTGATGTTCGCCGACGGCAACCGCCAACTCCTCGACCTCGTGCAGTCCCTCCCCTTGGACGGCACCCCTCGTGACGCCCTGGTCGAGCTCGTCGAAGCCCTCGTCCGGTTCTCGGCCGAGGACGTCGTCCGGCACCAGTTGCTGTTCCAGCGGACGATCCCGGGGTTCGAGCCTTCACCGGCGTCGTATGCCCTGGCGCTCGAGTTCTACGACGTCGCCCGCCGGTGCCTCACCGCGGCCGGCGCGTCCGAGCCCGGCGACGTCGACGTCTTCAGCGCCCTGGTCAGCGGCCTCGCCCACCAACAGGTGGCCAACGATCCCGGCGGTGACCGGTGGGTGCGCCTCAGCGACCGGGTGGTCGGCATGTTCCTCGCCGACGTCGACCGACGCCGGACAGCCGTCCCCCAGCACACCCGAAGGAAGAGAACGCAGAGCGTCCAGAAAGGAGCACGGCCATGACCCAGGCAACGGTGCGCGAGGTGGGCACCATCCCGAGGATCGGCCACGACGAGGCCATGGCCATCGGCGCCGTCGAGAACACCAAGTTCGCCGGCCTGCTCCGCAGTTTCGACGTCGACGACTGGGGCAAGCCGACCGACTGTGCGCGGTGGAACGTGCGGGCCCTCGCCGCCCATGTCGTCGGATCGGCCGCCGGCCAGGCGTCTCCCCGGGAGTTCGGCCGGCAGGTTCGCCGGGGCCGTCCGCTGACCGCCGAGATCGGCGGCCAGTTCTGGTGGGACGGCATGAACGAGCTCCAGGTCCGTGAACGGGCCGACCTGACCACCGAGCAGCTCATGGCCGAGTGGGACTCCACCTCGGTCAGGGCGCTGCGCGCCCGCTCCCGGCTCCCACGGTCGATCTCCCGGCTGCCCTTGCTCAACCTCCCGGCACCGGTCGGCCGGCAGCCACTCGCTTACCTCTTCGACGTCGGCTTCACCCGCGACGTCTGGATGCACCGCATCGACCTGGCCCGGGCCACCGGGCGACCGCTGGACGTCGACGCCGACCACGACGGCCGGATCGTGGCCGACATCGTCACCGAATGGGCCGGCACCCACGGCGAGCCCTTCGTCCTGACCCTGGCCGGCCCCGCCGGAGGGGCGTTCCGGAGCGGGAGTGGCGGCGAGCACGTCGACCTGGACGCCGTCGAGTTCTGTCGGATCCTGGCCGAGCGGGGTCACGGCACGGGCGTGCTCCGCCACCCACTGCCTCTCTAACCTGCTTCTCTAACCCCTATCCCCTCTGATCCCCCTGTCCCCGATCGACCAAACGAACAGGAGCACCCAATGGACATCCAGATCGACGAGGTCGCCGAAGGCATCTACCGGTTCTCGACCTTCGTCCCCGATGTCGGGCCCACCGGCTTCACCTTCAACCAGTACCTGATCGACGACGAGGAGCCGTTGCTGTTCCACACTGGCCACCGGGCGGCGTTCCCCTTGCTCGCCGAAGCCATCCGCAGCGTCACCCCCCTCGAGCGCCTCCGCTGGATCACCTTCGGCCACGTCGAGGCGGACGAGTGCGGGGCCATGAACGAACTGCTGGCCACCGCGCCGCAGGCTGAAGTGGCCCACGGAGCCCTGGGCTGCCTGGTGTCGCTCAACGACCTGGCCGATCGCCCACCCCGGGCGCTCGCCGACGGCGAGGTCCTCGAGCTGGGCCGGCACCGGGTCACGCACCTCGACACCCCGCACGTCCCTCACGGCTGGGAGGCCCGGGTCCTGTACGAGGAGACCACCCAGACCTTGCTGTGTGGGGACCTCTTCACCCAACTCGGCCGCGGTCCGGCCCTCACCACCGACGACGTCGTCGGGGCGGCGGCGGAAGCCGAAGACCTCTTCGGGGCCAGCTGCCTCACGCCGAACACCGCGCCGACCATCCGGAAACTGGCGGCTCTCGGGCCGACCACCCTGGCCGTGATGCACGGCTCGTGCTTCGCCGGCGACGGGTCCGGAGCGCTGCTGGCCTTGGCCGACGACTATGAAAGGCGCCTCTCCGCCGCCAGCAGTTGACCCACCCCGACCCCGGGTGTGATCAGATCCGGGGGTGTCGAAGGTGGGGGGATGGGAGCGACGTCGGGCCGGCCTGGTCGGGTCGTGCGCACTTCTCGTCGCCTCGGTGGCTGCGCTGTCGTCGCTGGTCGTCACGGCATCGTCGGCCGCCACCGCTACTGCGTTCATGACCACCGCGTCCGGCACCGGCGGCAGGCCGCCGGGGACGCTCACCACCGCACCCGACCAGGTCGTCACGGCGCTGGAATCCCTGCGGATCCCCGGCGGGGTGGTCGCCGTGTCGGTCGGCGGCCGAGGGTCGGCGGTCGAGCCGTTCGGCACCGTCGCCCCCGGCGGGGCCGCGGTGACGGCCAGGACCCATTTCATGATCGGCAGCGTGACGAAGACGTTCACCGCCACGGCGGTGCTCCGCCTGGTCGACCAGGGCAAGCTGCGCCTGTCCGACCCCATCGCCCGGTACGTGTCCGGGGTGCCGGACGGCCGGGCGATCACCATCAGGGAGCTCCTCAACCACACCAGCGGGGTCCCCGACTACGCGGCCAGCGCGGCCTTCCAGCGGCAGGCGAACGCCGACCCCGACCAGCGGTGGAAGCCGCAGGAGCTGGTGCATTTCGCCGCCGGCCTCCCGGCGTACTTTCCGCCCGGTCGGGGCTGGCGGTACTCGGACACCAACTACATCCTCCTCGGACTGGTCCTCCAGGCCGTGACCGGCCAGCCGGCGGCCCAGGTGATCCGCAGCCAGGTGCTCCGCCCGCTGGGGCTGCACGACACCGGGCTGGCCACCACCCTTCGACTTCCCGGCCCGGCGGCCCGTCCGAACCAGGTGCACCTCGACGCCCAGGGAACCGATCCCCAGCCGGCGCCGCCCGACGCCCTCAACCCGTCGGCGTACTGGACGGCCGGCGGCATGTACTCGACCGTGGGCGACCTGCTGGTCTGGGCGCGGGCGCTGGCCACCGGCTCCCTGCTCCAGGCGAAGACCCAACGGGCCCGCCTGGCCTTCGTGGACACCGGGGAGGACATCCTCGCCCTGCAGCAGCTCGGAGGGGCCAACGGCTTCCCTCTCACCTACGGGCTGGGCATCTACGACCTCGGCGGCATCCTCGGCCACGACGGCGAGATCAACGGGTGGAACGCCGCCATCGGGTACCTGCCGGCGGCCCACGCCACCTTCGTCGTCCTACTCGACGCCGAGGTCGTCGCCGGCAGCGGCCAGACAGCGGCGCCGGTTCCGGTCACCGACGGGGCGATGGCGGCGCTGGCCCAGCTGACGGTGCCCACCTTCCTCCATCCCGGACCGGCGACCGGCACGCCGGGACAACCCGCCCGGTAGCGGAGGGGGTCGGAGTCGTTAGGTGGGTCGGAGCTCGAACAGCGGGTGGCGCTGCGCTTCGTCGAGGTAGTCCTGGGCGGTGTCGTCGATGCGCACCCGATATCGGCGCAGAAGGCCGACCGGCGGCCGCACACGCGGGCCGAGCAACCGGCGCAGGAACAGCGATCGGTGGAAGGGGGCAAGCGCTCGCTGAAGGATGGTCGCCGCCTCGTCGGGTGGGATCTCGAAAGGGCGCGCCGAACTGCGGCGCCCACCGGAGTGGACCACGGTCACCTCTTCGGCCGCCCGGAGGTTCCGTCCCCAGCCCGAAGCTCCGTAGGTCGCTTGGACATACGTCCGTCCCTCGAAGTCGAGCACGGTGACCGGCATCGTGCGTTCGATACCGGATCGGCGCCCGGGGACGAGCAGCAGGACGTTTGGGGCACCCGTCGGCAGACCGGCCGGGATCATGCGGCGGGTAAGCGGGTTGACCATGCGGAAGAACTCCAGGACGATCCGTTCTCGGGGGTCGCGCTGATCGAGCGATGGACGGTCGTCGGTCATCGGCTGTCACTCCCTTCTTCGCAGACGGGTTCTTCGCAGATACGGGCCCTCGGTGGGTCTTACCCGGATTCACGTCGCAACGATCGGCTCGGATGTGGGTACGCTGTCGGCCACCACGATGATGGCCTAAGGGCGCCGCGAAGCCCGTTGCCGATGCACAACACTGCCGGTCCCCGTGAGGAGCTCATCCAGACCCAGTGACCCGGCGAAATCGCCGTCCGGTACCCGATGCCGAGCGACGACGAAGCCCGTTCCCGTGTGCCGATCATCTGATCGTGGCTCCACTGTGGGTGGCCTACGGCGCCAATCTGGGCACGCTCCTGCGGACCTGTGATGCCGTGGGCGCCTGCATGGCGGTGCCCGAGACCGACCATTACCACCAAGCGCTGAAGAAGGGCGACACGCTTCCCCAGCGCCCATGCATCCACTGGGTCGACGCAAAGATCGACTGGATCGTCCGTGAACAGCGACGAGGTGCCAAGGTCGTAGGGGTCGAGCTGGACGAGGATTCGATCTCGCTCCGCCAGGTCCGCCAAGCCACGAACCGGACCATCGTCCTGCTCGGCCACGAGCATTTCGGCCTGCCCGTCGAGATCCCCATGATGGGGGTCGGGCGGTCGCTCAACGTCGCCGTGGCCGGATCCTTGGTGTTGTACCGGCTCGCCGGGCTGGGATGACCACACCGTCGCTGATGTCTCGCGACATCACAATGGTGGAGGCGATGGTGTCTCAGTTCAGGACATAAGCCACACCTGTAGGTTCGGGTGTGTCAAGACATGAGCGACACCGAGCGGGAGGGGTCGTCTCATGGACAAGGGCCGGTTCGTGATCGAGGTGCACCTG
>Ga0134126_10001649_pt1 | contig 28466 bp, 27 predicted proteins | sample KB31752_FD_96881 | JGI IMG/M metagenome (GOLD analysis project Ga0134126, IMG submission 96881) | Terrestrial soil microbial communities with excess Nitrogen fertilizer from Kellogg Biological Station, Michigan, USA - KB3-175-2 | ecosystem: Environmental > Terrestrial > Soil > Unclassified ... | reverse complement strand
TCCTCACCAGGTTCACCGCTTCAAGCTTGAACTCCCGACTGAACGTCCGTCTCGTTCCCATTGACCACCTCCGGCTTCATCATCACACCCAAACCCAGTGTCTGTGAAACCGGCAGCAGCTCACATGTTTTTCGTGATTGTTCATCGCGCCAACATCAACGTGCTATGCCTAACTATTGAATATACGGATTGGACGTCCGGCTATACATGTTGTGCCAGCACGGGCTGAGGTAACGCAGGTTATTGATGACGAAGCCATTTGCAACCCCTGCATCCGGCTATACGTTGGAAGTATAGCCGGACTGCAGTGGATGACATTTCCGTACATTCGACCTCGAACGAACCCATCGCTTGCGTAACTTCGAATCGATTTGTGTGCGGCTAGAGCAGCGGCAAGAGGAATTGCCGGAACGCTGGCTTTCGTGCGCATTTCTGGAGAGAAAGCGACTTGACTCCTTGCCCGGCAAGAGCGTGCATTGCGGCAAGGAGGCTCGATGCGCGCCAACGAAAAGCTATCGAATCCGCCCCTCGCGGCGACCGACTTTCACGCCCTGCCGCGACGCGAACTTGCCCCCATGTGGCTGGCCACCTTCGGGCGCCCGCTGCCGGCGACGATGCGGCAGCCCTTGGCCGCGCAGGTGCTGCTGTTTCACCAGCAGGAATTGGCCTTTGGCGGCTTGCCCGCGCACGTGGAGGCCTATCTGGCCTCGCTTCTGCCGTCACGGCGGGGGCGCACGAGTTCGCCGGACGCGCCGCGACGGTTGCGGCCCGGGACGCGGCTGCTTCGGACCTGGCGCGGGGAAACCTATGTAGTCAACGTCACCGAAGGCGGGTTTCTGTACGAGGGCCAGACCTATCGCAGCCTGTCGGTGATTGCCCGAGAGATCACCGGGACGGCCTGGTCGGGGCCGGCGTTCTTTGAACTGAAGTCCAAGGTTTCCTCGCCATGAAACCGACGCCTGCTACCCCACTGCGTTGTGCGATCTATACCCGCAAGTCCACCGAGGAAGGACTCGAGCAATCCTTCAATTCGCTGGAGGCCCAACGCGAAGCCTGTGAGGCCTATATCGCCAGCCAGCACCATGAAGGCTGGCAACTGCTGAAGACCCGGTACGACGATGGAGGATTCTCGGGGGGCACGCTGGAGCGCCCTGCTCTGCAGCGACTGCTCACCGACATCGCCGAAGGGGAAGTCGATCTGGTGGTGGTCTACAAGATCGACCGGCTGACCCGGTCGCTGATGGACTTCGCCAAGCTGGTGGAAGTCTTGGATCGGAGCAAGACCTCCTTCGTCTCAGTGACCCAGCACTTCAATACCACCTCCTCCATGGGACGGCTCACCTTGAACGTGCTGCTGTCCTTTGCCCAGTTCGAGCGGGAAGTCACGGGGGAGCGCATCCGGGACAAGATCGCCGCCTCCAAACGCCGCGGCATGTGGATGGGCGGCCAGGTGCCGCTCGGCTATGCGGTGGTGGACCACAAGCTCGTCATCCACGAGCAAGAAGCCCAGCGCGTCCGGCAGATCTTCGAGCGCTACTGTGCCTTGGGGTGTGTCCACCGTCTCCACGATGAACTCCTGAAGCTTGGGGTGCGGGGACGCGAACGCCTGCAGCGGGATGGCAAGCGGGAGACAAGACCGCTCTCAAGAGGCGCGCTCTACGTGATCCTGAAGAACTGTCTCTATCTGGGCGAGATCAGGCACAAGGAAGAGATCTTCCAAGGGCTGCATCCGCCGATCATCCCGAAGCCGCTGTGGGACAAGGCCCAAGCGATCCTGCGTTCCAACTGGCACGACCGCAAACGTGGCAATCCGCTGGCCCATGCAAGCCTGCTGGCCGGGATGATCGTCAACCAGGAAGGCAAGGCCCTCTCCCCGAGCCATACCACCAAGAAGGACGGCAAGCGCTATCGCTACTACCTGGACCGACCGATCGAACCGCGGGCCAAGGGAAGCCGAGCCCAGCGCCTGTGCCTACCCGCCTACGATGTGGAGCGCATCGCCACCGAACAGTGGTCGCAGCTGTTGAGCGCCGCGGATCTCGATGGCCAGCTCGGCGTCAAGGAGGTGCAGGACAGCGTGAAGCTTCGGGAGCATGCGCAGGCACTGGCAAATCGGTGGCCGAAGCTCGGCACGGGCGCACGCAGGGAAGTGCTGGCCAAGGTCGGCTTCCAGGTACGAATCGACAAGGCGCGCGTCGAGATCGGCATCGATCCCGTAAAACTCGCCTAGACGCTGCTCGACTCCAAGAAGCGAATGGTCGTCCACGGGCGGCACCGCGCACCGCAGCTCACGCGCGTGATCGAAGCCTCGCTGATCAAGGCCGGCGGCGAAACGCGCGTCGTCGAGCAAGAGACGAAGCCACCTGCGGCAACGCTAAGCCAAGGTCAGAAGACGTTGTTGAAAGCGATCGCACAGGGACGTGAGTGGGCACGGCTGATCATCGCCGGGGAAATCGATTCAGTGGAGGAAATCAGGAATCGTTACAAACTTTCGTACGCGCACGTCGCGCGCGGGCTGAAGTGCCTGAGGATTCCGCCAGACGTGCTGACCGCGCTGGTCGAAGGCAGAGCAACGACAAATCTAAATTGGCTAGCGGTGCGACCGTTAGAGAAAGAAACTTGGGGCAAAGCGATCAAGGATTGGCGAAAAATCGCTTGAACGCTTATTGCGAATGTCTTCGTTCAGCCAAAAGCGGAAATTGGCAGTGATGCAATGGCGAAGTCAGACTGGTCCGCCGCCGGAAACCATCTGTTTAGGTCCATTCCTCCGGTACCAGTGCAGGTGGCTTAGTCCAAGGCTGTTCCACCAATGCCTCTTGGAACCATTTTTCTCGGAGGTTGGCATGCTCGGTAACAATCAACTGAAATCCAGGAACGTCCTCTTGAGTGAACTTCAACAACAGTTCGAACAGCCGGCGCACCGCCTTGAGGTCGGCATCGGCCTCGGTCTTCTGCACCGAGCCATCGGCGTCGCTGTAGACCTGCTCGGATGGGAAGTAGACCTGGGTTGGCTGGTCAATCAACAAGAAGCGCGGAATCGGGCGATTGTTTTGTGCTGCGAACAGATGCAGGGCAAGTAGTGCCGACAGATGGTAGGCCAAGTGGTTCTCAGCACCGCCGGTCCGACTCATCGGGACCGGACGCTCGGGTCGATCAAAGATAATCGTCAGCTGTGGCAGGCTGAGACGCGCGGGATAAGGACCGAATTCGGCATTGAACTTCTGGATGTACTGCGATACCTGCGCAGAGATGTTGTTGACGATCGAGGCTAGGCGCTCGCTGCTGTCGTCGGCGCCGATCTGGTCCTCAAACTGTTTTACCTTGTTGTTGAGGCGGCGATTCTCCGCTTCAAGCTTGGCAATATCCTCGTTTGGGTGGAGCGTTTCTAAGAACAGGCTTATGCGGCCGACCACGCGCGCGGCTGCGTTGTTGCGGGTGCCCATTTGAGCGATGACCTCGTTGGCCGAGATTGCCGCGGAAAGCTCCGCTTCCTCGTGTTTGATGGCACCCGCAATTTCATCCGCGTTGCCGACCAATTCGGTTATATAGGCTTCGAGTTTTGGGCGTTGGCCAGTGGCAATGCGCAATTCCTTGTCGAGCGATTCCAGCTCGCGGAGAAGGACGACGGCGACCGGGGATTCCAGCGCAAGGTTTCGCTCGCTAAACGGCCATTGCCATTCGCCGTAATCGGGGTTCCTCGGCAGCGCCTTAATCGATGCCAGCCGGTCTATTTGTTCGGCGGCCTCGCTCTCGTAGCCGCCCGCTCGCTTCACGAATTGTTGTGCCGTGTCAATTCTGGCCTGGATGTCGCGGCGCTCTTGGCGCAACTGGCTCAGTTCTTCCTCGAGAAGCGAAATTCGGCTGCCATCATCGTCGGGTATTGTTTCGGGGGTCCACAACAACGCCGACCTCAATGCGCCGATTATCTCATCTGCGTTCGAACCTCCGTCGATGTTTCCGATAACGCCGACCGTCCTTGCTTCCGAATAGAGGCCAATGGCTTGTTCGTGCGAAGTATCGACGGCATTGCGCGCCTGTTCCAGTTTCTTGTTGCTAATCCTCAAGTCCCGCTGTGCCATGCGTAGCCTAGATTCCAGCTCGTAGCGGTCGTGGGAGGAAACACCGAGCAGGATTGGCAGCGTGTCGCGGATCGCCTGCGGCTGAAACTGCTCGTTCTGGCGATAGAAAAGCTGGTCTTTGTTGGCGACCAATCCCTGCTTCTGGAACAGATAGTAGAACGTGTGTTTGACGTTCGCATCGTAGCTGTCGCGACTGTGTTCGAGAGCAACATCGGTACGGTTCTCGGGAATGCCGAGTAAGCGCGACAGCAGTTCGACGATGCTGTCGTCGTCGGTGTTGACCACCAAGTCCTTGAACTCGGGAGCCTGCAACTGGACACCTCTTCGCAGCATTGCCGTGCTGCAACTGGCACTGCCGCCGGGCGGGGTTGGCTTTGCGACCAGCACTTGCTCGTTTTCAAACTGGTAGATCACGGCGAACCAAGCCACCTTGTCGCGGATGACGCCTTCGGGGACGTTGAACGTGGAGCGTCCCATGCAGTATTCGATGATGTCAGAGAGCGCGGACTTGCCGGTGGAGGAGCGACCGGTGATGACATTAAGCCCGTCCACCTTGAACCGGAGATCCCGGCGCTGACCGTCGTGGCTGTAGATGTGGATGGAACTGATTTTCATGGGCGAATCCCGAAAGTCGTGTAAACGGTCGCCCGGTCAGCGATGCGTGCGAACTCCCTTCCGACAATGCGCGCCACTTTCTGGCAGGTGACGGTCTCATCAGTCCCTTTTATGGTTGCGCGTACCTTGTTGGGTACGGTCTTGATGCGACCATCGTCCGCGACGGCGATGCAGCCCCTTTCCATCAGCAGGCCGAATCCCTCGAAGGCATAGGGAAGCATCTGCGTGACCCGGTTGGCGAAACCCACCATCACCTGCTGGTTCTTCTCCGTAATTTTAAGCAGATAACTGCGTGGACTGCCGGCGATCACCTCGCGCGAATCCCTTTGCAGACACAGGGGCAGCACCAGCAGCGACAGCGAGAAGGGCATGCCGCGGGAGTCTTCTTCCTCGTAGCCATGCAGAGCGCGGAACAGGACCAAGCCGCAGAAGGCAGGGTTGAACAGGTTCCGAATCTCGAAGGGGCGCTGGTCCCATCGCTTCATTGGTTCACCTCTAGCACCTTGCCGAGACGGTCGAGAAACCTGGGGTGCCAGTAGACCCTGGGTTCCGGGGTGGCATCCGCCAGGATGTGGAAGCTGCCGCGAAGGACATAGGGCTCGGTGACTCGCGCGCGGATGCGCAGGGACTCGATCTTCCCGGTTTCGAACTCCGCCCAGTTATAGAGGGTCGCGCCGGCTTTGCGAAGCGTATCCTCGGCGCTATCGTCCTTCAGCTTCTCGAAGGCGACATCCTTATAGCGACTCCACTCGTCGACGAGACGATCTTCATATTCCTCGACTTCTCCTGACACCAGCAGGTTCTCGCGTGCCCAAGCCGATCGTTGCTCGAACGAGCGGTAGTAGTCGAGGATTGCACTCCTGATCCGGTTGGTGGAAATGCCGGTCTCGCGCAATTGCGCCACGAACAAGCGCGGATCGGTCTCAGTGTCGATCTCGTCGGCGGGCACCTTCCCACGGAAGGTAATCGGGAGGTTGTCCGCCTTGTATTCCTCAGCGAAGTTGGACAGCTTGTCTGAGACTTCGTAACCGAAGATTCCTTCTGTGGCAGCGCCACTCAGCTGCCTGATCACGGCGTCAGTCCACCAGCCTTCCAGCCGTTCGAAGACAAACTCGCGGTGCTCGCGGCGGATGCTTCGCATATGCTTGTCCCTGATTATTGCCGGGATGTCACCGATGCGCGGGCTGCCGTCGAGGATCAAAATGCGTTCGAGAAAATCCTGCTTTTCGGTATCACTTAGTTCGTTAAACGCCGTGGTGATCGGCGCGATGAGTTGCGACGTCGACTTGGCGAGCGCGGCATCGGCAAACTCGGTCAGCGCGGCCGCATCGCCGGGAGGGCCGGCCTTTTCGGGTAAGAGGCTGGCAAGGAACGAATCGGCCGATACGGTGCCGGTCGTGAACAAAAAGAACCTTAGGTTCGATCCGGCACGGCCATCGCGTTTATAACGGGCCAGCCAAATGTTGACGGACTTCCAGAAATCGGTCGACAGGTCGGTTAGTCTGTCGCTGACTGCCTTGTGCTTGAGCGAGGCTAGGGATTTGCCGCCGGCGCCGTCGATGAAATCGAGGTCATCGTCTTTTTCCAAGAAGACGGCGGTGTTCTCCGGAAGCTGCAGCAATTGGAACAGGGCGAGACGCGCTTGATAGATGTACCCCAGCCCCTGCTGGCCCGCTGAATACTTGTCCGTAGACTTATCAGCCACGTTGCCCCCTCTCGAGCGTAATGGGCCGAAAGGTGATCGAGGCAATCTTGCTACACCCCGAAAACACCCATAGCCCCGCGACTCAGGGTATCAAATGCGTCGGTTTGTAACTCTTGGCAATAGGCTCAATATTGGTGAGATTTTGGCCCTCGTACAACTGCTTCGAGTCGAAACCGGTCGTTTCGTTGCAGAGCAACACGACCCATCTTTTTTGGTCGTGAAAGTAGTCATCCGAGAAAATCAACGAGGAGTCGCGGCAAGGGTGCCACCCCACCGATCTCGGCGGCAAAAGCCGCTCGCGTAAGGCGCGGAAACTTCGCCCTAATTTGGAAGGGGCGCGCGGAGAACGGGATCAAGGCTGGACTGGTTGGTGGGCCGTGATGGGATCGAACCATCGACCAACGGATTAAAAGTCCGCTGCTCTACCGCTGAGCTAACGGCCCCACGCTGACTCGAAGAACACGCGCGCCATCATCGCGATCCCTTCTTGCGCGGACGCAGGGAAGCAATGGACGAACGGTGAATCGAGCCGTGCATTCTATCCGCCCGCGCGGGTCAACGGTAGCGCGTCGGATCCTTCGCCTTCGCATCGGCGAAGCCCTGTGCGCGCAACGCGCAGGCGTCGCATTTCCCGCAGGCGCGACCGTCGGCATCCGCGCCATAACAGGATACGGTGGCCGCGAAATCCACTCCCAGGCGCATGCCTTCGCGCACGATGTCGGCCTTGGTCAAATCGATCAACGGCGCGAGCACGCGCAGGCGGCTCCCTTTGGCGCCCGCCTTGGTGGCGAGATTGGCGAGCGTTTCGAATGAAGCGATGAAAGCCGGCCGGCAGTCCGGATAGCCGGAATAGTCGACCGCATTGACACCGCAGAAAATGTCGTCGGCTTGCAACACTTCCGCCCAACCGAGCGCGACCGCAAGCATGATGGTGTTGCGCGCGGGCACGTAAGTCGCGGGGATTTCGTCTGCGACGTGTACTCGCGAGTGCTCCGGCACCGCGATGTCGGCGGTGAGCGCGGAGCCACCGATCGCGCGCAAATCGACATCGACGATCTTGTGTTGCGCCGCGCCGAGCATCGTCGCCACGCGCGCCGCGGCGGCAAGTTCGGAAACGTGCCGCTGGCCGTAGGCGACGCTCAGCGCATGGCATTCGAAACCGCGCTCGTGCGCCAGCGCCAGCGTGACCGCCGAATCCATGCCGCCTGAAAGCAGTACCACCGCACGCGCGTTCATCGTCCCGCCACATCGCCCCACAGGAATTTGTGCAACTGGATCTGCAGCCGCACCGGCAAGCGGTCCTCGAGGATCCATCCCGCGAGTGCGGAGGGATCCATGCTGCCGTATACCGGCGAGAACAACACCGTACAACGCGAAGGCATGTCGTACTCGCGCAGGGTCGCCACCGCCCATTCGTAATCCGCGCGATCGGCCAGCACGAATTTCAACTGATCGCGCGCAACCAGATGCCGCACGTTGTCCCATCGGTTGCGCGCGGATTCGCCCGAGCCCGGCGCCTTGACGTCGACCACGCGCCGCACGCGCGCATCGACCTTGGAAATATCCACGGCGCCCGAGGTTTCCAGCGAGACGTCGAACCCGGCATCGCACAACGTCGCCAGCAGATCCAGGCAACGCTTCTGCGCCAGCGGCTCGCCGCCGGTGACGCAGACATGCCGCGCCCCGAAGCCGCGCACTTCCGCGACGATCGCATCGATGTCGCGCCACGCGCCGCCTTCGAACGCGTAGGCGGTGTCGCACCAGATGCAGCGCAAGGGGCATCCGGCAAGGCGCACGAACACGGTCGGCCAGCCGACGGCATCGGCTTCGCCCTGTATGGAATGGAAGATCTCGGTGATGCGCAAGCGTGGCGCGGCAACGTCTGCCGGCGCTGTCGCCTGTGCCTGCACGGGGTCAGCCGCCGTTCTTTTGAAGCGCCACCGACCGCAGGCGGCTCTGGGCCAGGCGTGCCACGGTGGTGCCAGGATATTTCTTGATCACGGCCCGGAGCGTGGCTTGCGCGGCGTCGTAATGCTTCATTTCCGCCTGGCAATAGCCGATCTTGAGCAACGCGTCCGGCGCCTTTTCGCTGTTCGGATAGCCCTTCAGAAGATTCTGGAAGGTGTCGAGCGACACCTGGTAGTTCTGGGTGACGTAATAGGATTCGCCCAGCCAGTAGAAGGCATTGGGCGCCAGCGCGCTCTGCGGATAGGTCTGCGTGAAAGTGCGGAATCCGCGCGAGGCGGTGACGTAGTCGCCGGCCTGCAAGGACTTGAATGCGGCGTTGTAGGCGGCCTGCTCGTCGGCGCCGGGTGGACCGGGCGATGCGGAAGTCGCGACTGCAGGCCCGGCACTGGAAGAAGCGGAGGCTGCCGGCGCTGGGCCGCTGCTGGAGGATACGGATGGCGGGCCGCCCTTGCCTTCCAGCTTGCCGACGCGGGAATCCAGATCGAGGTACTGATCCTTGTTCTGCTGCTGCAACTGCTGGACCTGATGCTGCAAGTCCTCGATGCGGCCTTCCATCTGCTGCAACTGCGATTGCAGATCCTGGATCTGGTTGACCAGCCCGACGCCACCCTGTGACGGTTGCTGTTGCGCCTGCTGTTGCTCAAGGCGAGAGACGCGCTCGGAAAGGCTCAACGTCTGAGCGCCTGCGGACGTGGCGGCGATCGCTGTCGCGATCGCCGCCGTCATTCCGAGCGTTTTGCCGAAGTGCAACGCGCGAACAATCATCTACGACTGACTTGCCGCCCATTATTTGGCGGTGTAGACGATCTCGACACGGCGGTTCTTCGACCAGCAATCCTCGTTGTGCTCGCGGCAGGTCGGACGCTCCTCGCCGTAGGACACCACGTTGATCTGCGAGGCCTGCGCGCCATCCGCTTCCAGCGCGCTCGCCACCGCATTGCCGCGACGCTCGCCCAGACCGAGGTTGTATTCGCGGGTACCGCGCTCGTCGGTGTTGCCTTCCAGCGTCATGCGCGCCATGGGACGGTCACGCAGGTACTTGGCATGGCAGGCGATGATCTGCTGGAACTCCGAACGGATATCACTCTTGTCGAAATCGAAGTACACCACGCGCTGACGCAGGCAGGCGTCGGTATCGAGGTCGGCCGGGGTGTAGGCACCCGCGGTGGTGGCTTCGGGGACCGGCGGCGGAGCGGATTCCGGCGGCGGCGGCTGCACGGTCTGCTTCTTGGCGCAGGCCGCCAGGCCGAGGCACAGCACGGCTGCAAGAGTGATGCGAGCGGTAGCGTTCATGGCGATTCCTTCTTCTTGAACGGTGAGTCAATCGATTTGTTGTGCGAATTGTTCGATCAATACCTGTTGCTTGCTGCGGACTTCAACTGCGGCGTCAATTCTGCCGGTACGGGCCCCAAGCCGGATTGGTCACGTCGCCATCGCTCAACACGAGGCGTTGGCGAACCCTTCCGTCCGCCGATGCGGCATACAGCACCCCGCGGGGACCCTCGGTGGATGCGTACAGCAGCATGCTGGCATTGGGCGCAAAACTGGGCGATTCATCCAGACTTCCCGGCGAAACGAACCGGATCTGGCCGCCCAAGCTCTTGTCCATGATTGCAATACGATACACGTTTCCATTGCCCTGCACCATTGCGAGCTGGTTGCCGTCGTAGCTGATCGAGGCGTCGGCGTTGTACTGGCCCTGGAAGGTCAGTCGCTGCGCCGCACCACCGCCGGCCGCGACCTCGTAGAGCTGCGGCTTGCCGGAACGGTCCGAGGTGAAGATCAGGTTGGCGTCGTCCGGGGTCCATTCGGGCTCGGTGTCGATCGCCAGATTGGTCGTGATCCGGCTCAGCGACCCGGAGCCGAGGTCCATCACGTAGATCTCCGGGTTCCCCTGGTACGACAGCGACACCGCCAGCCTGCGGCCGTCGGGCGAGAACTTGGGCGCGCCGTTGATTCCGCGCTGGTTGGACAGCAACCGGCGCGCGCCGGTGGTGATGTCCTGCATATAGATCGCCGAATCGCCGTGCTCGAAGGACACATAGGCGAGCTTGCTGCCATCCGGCGACCACGCCGGCGACAACAGAGGTTCGCGCGAACGCACCACTGTTTGCGGATTGTAACCATCCGAGTCGGCGATGATCAGCGAGTATTGCGAATTGTTGCCCGTGCCCACCGCGGTCACGTAGGCGATGCGCGTATCGAAGGCACCGCGCACGCCGATGATCTTCTGGTAGATCTGGTCGGCGATCTTGTGCGCCACGCGGCGCAGGTCGCTGCCTTGTCCGGTGATGGAGAGGCCGAGCAGCCGCTGCTGCTTGTTGACGTCCCACAATTCGAAGTCCGCGCGCAGCGCGCCGTTGCCGGCGTCCGACGTGCGCCCGACGACGATGTAGTCCTGCTTCAACTGTTGCCAGGTCGGAAACTTGATGTCGGTGCCGGAGGTGGGCGTTTCCACGATCTCGCTCTTGCCCAGCGCACGGAACTTGCCGCAGCGGTTCAGATCCATGCTGACCACGTCGGCGATATCCGTGCCGGGCGGCGGACCCGCGCTCTGGCCGAACGGCACCACCGCGATCGGAATCGCCGAAGGCACGCCGTTGACGATCTGCACGGTGAGGCCTTGTGCCAAAACCCGGGCACTCAGCAGGACCGAGCATACGAACAACAACATGGTGGAAAGGAATCTACGGTTTCGCATGGTTGGAGATCCTTACTGCGAAGTCGGGACGACAAAAGTGATAGGGATGTCGCGCTGAAATTCTTTTTCAAAGCCGTGATAAGGCAATGGAGAAGAACGAAGCACTGCGGCTTCTACCGAGTGCTTGCCTTCATCGTCCATTGGACAATTCTGAGGGACGACTTTGGCAGAAAGCACCTGACCCCCCGGTATCTGGATGATGTCCACCGTGCAGGTCGTGCCCGGCAGCATATTGATCGGACGAAACCAGTTCGGCGTGATGGCATTCTGCAACGCCGCGATGTAAGCATTGTTGTCCTTGCCGTTCTGCCCAGTCATCGCCTGCTTCGCGGGCGGCACGCTGTCGTTGGCGTCCTGGTTGTCCGGCGTGTCTTTCAGGTCGGCCAGTTGTTGCGCCTTCTGCTGTGCCAGCTTGATCTGCTTCTGGGTGGCCGCGCTCTGCGCCTTGACCTTCGCCAGTTCTTTCAGGATCCGGTCCGCCTCCTGTTCGCGCGACAGTTCCGCCATGCGCTGTTTCTCTTTTTCTTCCTGCGCCTTCTGCTGGTCGGCCTGCTGCTGCGCGATATCCGCGATTTTTTCCTGGTCCTTGATGTCGGGGTGTTCCGGCGGCGGCGGCAGCACCTTCACCGGCGCCGGTTTCGGCACTTCCGGTTTCGGCAATTCGCGCTGGTCCGGCGGGGGATTGGCAGGCTGCGCGCGCTTGCTGTGCCTGGGCGGCGGCGCACCGACCGGCCCGACCAGCGTGGCGTCGATGATCGGCCCGACCAGCTGGATCGGGCGTTCGCACGCCACCGGGTTCGGCAGGTGCAGGAAATCCGTGACGCCCTGCCAGCTCGCGCAGTTGAGCATCGCCAGCGCGAGGAAGCCGATGATGCACAGGTGCAGCAGCGCGGACAGCATCACCGCGCGCGGCGTGGCGCTACTTTCTTCCATTGCCGTCGGGCGCCGGTTGCTGCGGCTGGGTCATCAGGCCGATGTTGGGCACGCCGGCCTGCTGCAGCAGCACCATGGCCTGCATGACATGGCCGTAGTCGACATCCGCGTCGCCGCCGAACAGCACCGGCGTCTGCGGGTTTTCCTTCACGAAAGCCGTGACCTTGGCCTTGAGCGTGTCGGCGTCGATGGGTTCGCGCTTGGCGGCGCCGAGCGTGAGATAGAGCTGGCCGTTCTTGTCCAGGCTCACCAGCACCGGCTGCTTGTCCTGCTGCAGCGACTTGGCCGCGGCCTGCGGAAGCTTGATGTCGACGCCCATGCGCAACAACGGCGCGGTGACCATGAAGATGATCAGCAGCACCAGCATCACGTCGATGTAGGGAACGACGTTGATCTCGGCCTTGAGCTTGCGGCGTTGGCGTTTGCGCGGCGGTTGCATGGCTCAGGCGTGCTCGTCGGCCTGGATCTGGCGATTGAGGATGGACGAGAACTCCTCCTGGAAGGTGTCGTAGCGCACCGTGATGCGTTCCAGCCGCATCGAATACCGGTTGTAGGCCCACACCGCGGGGATCGCAGCGAACAGGCCCATCGCCGTGGCGACCAGCGCTTCGGAAATGCCGGGCGCGACCATCGCGATGGTCGCTTCCTTCACGGAGCCGAGGCCCTGGAACGCCACCATGATGCCCCACACCGTGCCGAACAAGCCGACGTAAGGGCTGATCGAACCGACGTTGGCGAGGAATTCCAGGTTGTGTTCCAGCTTGTCCGCCTCGCGAGTGGCGGAAACGCGCATCGCACGCTCGCTGGCTTCCAGCACCGCGCGCGGATCGCTGCTGCGGCGCTGCTGCCGCTGGCGCGCGAATTCGCGGAACCCGGCCTCGAACACGGAAGCGAGTCCGCCCGCGTCCTCGCCGCGCGCGCTCACCTCGCGGAACAACGCGGCGAGGTCGGCGCCGGACCAGAAGCGCTGCTCGAACGCGTCCGCGTCGCGCGTCGCCGCATCCAGCATCGCCCACTTGCGGAAGATGATCACCCAGGAAGCAAACGAGAAGACCACCAGGATCGCCAGCACCAGTTTCACCGGCAGGCTGGCGTGCAGCACCAGGTCGAGGATATTGAGTTCGCCGTTCATCGGTCAGGGGATTCCTTGCAGTTTCCTTCGATCAAATGCGTGATTGCTTCCGGAATGCGCCGCGGCTGCCAGTCCCGCGCATCGACGCAGGCCACACGCACGCTCGCGCGCGTCAGGATTTCGCCATCGCGCACGCGTCGCAGCGCGTGCTGCAGCAGCAGGCTCGCGCTGCGACGCTGCATCAGCACGACATCGGCTTCCAGTTCGTCGTCCAGCCGCGCCGGTTTTTCGTAGGCCACCGTGATCTCGCGCACCACGAACAATACCCCGCGTTGCTCGCGCAGCTCCGTCTGCCCCAGCCCCCGTGCCCGCAGCCATTCGGTGCGCGCGCGCTCCAGAAACCTCAGGTAGCCCGCGTGATACACCACGCCGCCGGCATCGGTATCTTCCCAATACACCCTTAGCCGCCAACTGAATGCGGGCCGAACCGGCGCCCGCTCTATCGCATCCGTGCGCGCAGTCGAACCCGCCATCTATGACCTCGCGGCCTGGAACAGGTTCAGCGCGGGATCCGCCGGCGGCGGATTCCAGCCGAAGTGCCGCCACGCGCGCGCGGTGGCGATGCGCCCGCGCGCGGTGCGCGCGAGATAACCCTGCTGGATCAGGTAAGGCTCCAGCACGTCCTCGATGGTGTCACGCGCCTCGGCCAATGCCGCCGCCAGCGAATCCACGCCCACCGGCCCCCCCTCGAACTGCTCGATCACCACGCGCAACAGCCGGCGGTCGAGTTCGTCGAAACCGCTTTCGTCGATCTGCAGCATGCCGAGCGCTTCCGCCGCCGCCGCGCGGGTAATGCTGCCGCCGGCACGCACTTCGGCGAAATCACGCACGCGCCGCAACAACCGGTTGGCGATGCGCGGCGTACCCCGCGCACGATTGGCGATTTCGTCCGCGCCGTCTTCTTCGCAGGCGATGCCGAGGATGGCCGCCGAACGACGCACGATCTGCGCGAGTTCGGACGGCGCGTAGAACTCCAGCCGCTGCACGATGCCGAAGCGGTCGCGCAACGGCCCGGTGAGCATGCCGGCGCGCGTGGTGGCGCCGATCAGCGTGAACGGCGGCAGGTCGAGCTTGATCGAGCGCGCGGCCGGACCCTCGCCGAGCATGATGTCGATCTGGAAATCCTCCATCGCCGGATACAGCACTTCCTCCACCAGCGGCGAGAGGCGGTGGATCTCGTCGATGAACAACACGTCGTGCGGCTGCAGGTTGGTCAACAGCGCCGCGAGGTCGCCGGCGCGTTCCAGCACCGGGCCGGACGTGCTGCGCAGGTTCACGCCGAGTTCGTTGGCGATTACGTGCGAAAGCGTGGTCTTGCCCAGTCCCGGCGGTCCGAACACCAGCACGTGGTCGAGCGCATCGCGGCGTCGGCGCGTCGCCTCGATCGCGACGCCCAGTTGCTCGCGCATCGCGCGCTGGCCGATGTATTCGGCGAAACGCCGCGGACGGATCGACGCCTCGATCGCCAGTTCGGCGCGATCGGCGCCAGCGTCGCTCAGGCGATTCTCCGTCATGCGGGGATTATGCCGCAAAGTGGGGAGGGCCAGCGGTCAACTGTCGGCGGAAGGAGCATGCGCACCCGCGCTTCCACCGCGCAACGCACACCCGCGCTAAATCTGCACCTGCGTACCCAGCTCCACCAACCGGTTGCCGGGGATGTGGAAGAACGCGGTGGCCGCGAGCGCATTGCGTGACATCAGCGCGAACAGGCGGTCGCGCCATACGCCCATGCCGGCGCGGTGGCTGGCGACGATGGTTTCGCGCGAAAGGAAGAACGTGGTGTCCATCATGTCGAAACGCATGCCAGCCGCGCCGCACGCAACGAGCGCGGCGGGCACGTCCTGTTCCTCCGCAAAACCGAAGCGCAGGGTCAGCGCGGAAAACCCGTGGCCGAGATCGCGCAACGCGATGCGCTCGCCGGGTTCCGCCTGCGGCGTGTCCAGTGTCTCCACGGAAAGGATCACGTTGCGTTCGTGCAGCACCTTGTAGTGCTTGAGGCTGTGCAGCAATGCGTGCGGCACGGCTTGGACGTTCGCGGTCATGAACACCGCGGTGCCCGGCACGCGTTGCGGCGGATGTTCGCCGATGCTGGCGATGAAGGGTTCCAGCGCGAGGCCGCTCTGCCGCAATTCGCGCAACAGCGATTCCCGCCCGCGCCGCCAGGTCGTCATCACGATGAAGACCAGCAATCCCAGCACCAGCGGGAACCAGCCGCCATGCTCGACCTTGATCAGGTTGGCGCCGAACAGCGAGACGTCGATGACGAGGAACAGCGAACCCAGCGCGATCACCGCCAGCCACGGCCAGTTCCACATGCGCCGCATCACGATCAGCGCCAGCAGCGTGGTCGCGACCATCGTGCCGGTCACCGCGATGCCGTAGGCCGCGCCGAGATTGGCGGAAGAACGGAAGCCGATTACCGCCAGCACCACCAGCACCAGCAACATGCCGTTGATCCATGGCACGAACACTTGCCCCGACAGCATGCGCGAGGTGTGCACGATGCGCATGCGCGGTGCGTAACCGAGCTGGATCGCTTCGCGCGTCATCGAGAAAGCGCCGCTGATCACCGCTTGTGAAGCGATCACCGCGGCGACGGCCGCCAGCACGATCATCGGCACCAGCAGCACGCGCGGCGCCAGCAGATAAAACGGATTGCTCACGGCCGCGGGGTCGGCAAGCAACAGCGCCCCCTGTCCGAAATAATTCAGCAGCAACGCCGGCAACACGAAAGTCAGCCACGCCATGCGGATGGGCTTCGAGCCGAAATGGCCCATGTCGGCATACAACGCTTCGCAGCCGGTCACCGCCAGCACCACGCCGCCCAGCGCGACGAAGGCGCCGAAGCGATGCGAGAGGAAGAACCGCACCGCGCAGACCGGGTTCAACGCCGCCAGCACCTGCGGTTCACGCAGGATGTAATGCAAACCCAGCAACGCGATCACCACGAACCAGACGCACATCACCGGCCCGAACAATGCGCCGATGCCGGCGGTGCCGCGCTTCTGCACGTAAAACAGCAACAGCAGGATCGCCACGCTGATCGGCACCACCCATTGCGCGAGCGAAGGTTCGACGACCTTCACGCCTTCCACCGCGCCGAGCACCGTCTGCGCGGGCGTGATCACGCCATCGCCATAGAACAGCGCCGCGCCGAAGATCGCCAGCACCGCGATCGCCCAGCGCAAGCGCGGTTCGCCGCGCGCGCTGCGCTGCGCCAGCGCCATCAGCGCCATGATGCCGCCCTCGCCCTTGTTGTCGGCGCGCATGATGAAGATCACGTACTTCAGCGTGACCACCAGGATCAACGCCCAGAAGATCAGCGACAGCACGCCCAGCACGCTGGCCGGCGAAACACCCAGACCGTATTTCGCGCTGAAGACTTCGCCCATCGTGTACAGCGGGCTGGTGCCGATGTCGCCGAACACCACGCCGATCGCGCCGATCGCGAGCGCGCGCAGCGAGGGACGTTCGTTCCCGCCGAGAGCGGCGATGGTCATGATCGGTGCGGTGCGTTGTGGCGGGACATGGACGCTCCTGCAGACCTTCAGATTTCAACCTGGGTGCCGAGCTCGATCAGGCGATTGCTCGGGATGCGGAAGAACGCCGTCGCCGGCAGCGCGTTGCGCGCCATGAACGCGAACAACTTGTCACGCCACATCGCCATGCCCGGGCGTTCGGTGGCAATGATGGTTTCGCGCGAAAGGAAAAACGTCGTGTCCATCATGTCGAAACCCAATCCTTTCGCCGCGCAGCTTTCGAGCCGTTCCGGAACATCCGGGTCCTCCGCGAAACCGAAGCGCAGGGTGACCCGATAGAAACGGTGGCCGAGATCCTCGATCGCGATCCGTTCGTCCGGATCGGTGAACGGCGCTTCCTGCGTTTCGCCGGTGAGGATCACGTTGCGCTCGTGCAGCACCTTGTTGTGTTTCAGATTGTGCAGCAGCGCGTGCGGCACCGCGTCGGCGTTGCTGGTGAGGAACACCGCGGTGCCCGCCACCCGCGTCGGCGGATGTTCGCTGATGCTGCGGATGAAGGGCTCCAGCGCCAGGCCGCTCTGCTTGATCTCGCGCATCACCAGTTCGCGCCCGCGCCGCCATGTCGTCAACACGGTGAAGATGCAGCCACCCAGTACCAGCGGGAACCAGCCGCCATCCGGGATCTTCAATGTGTTCGCGCCGAAGAACGACAGATCGACAGCGAGGAACACGACCCCCACGGTCGCGACGCGCGCGATGTCCCAGTTCCACATGCGCCGCGCCACCACCAGGAACAACGCAGTGTCGATCGCCATGGTGCCGGTTACCGCGATGCCGTATGCGCCAGCCAGTGCGTTGGAGGAACGAAAGCCGATCACCACCAGTACCACGGCCACCAGCAGGAATCGGTTCACCCACGGCATGTAGATCTGCCCGATCGACTCGGTCGAGGTGTGCACCACCGGCATGCGCGGGATGAAACCGAGCTGGATCGCCTGGCGCGTGATCGAGAACGCCCCCGAGATCACCGCCTGCGAGGCGATCACCGCGGCCGCCGTGGCCAGTACCACCATCGGGATGCGCGCCCACTCCGGCGCCGCGAGGTAGAACGGATTGCGCTCGGCGCCGGGATAGTGCATCAGCAACGCGGCCTGGCCGAAATAATTCAGAAGCAGGCCGGGCATCACGAAGCCGAACCACGCCAGCCGGATCGGACGCCGCCCGAAATGCCCCATGTCGGTATACAGCGCCTCGGCGCCCGTCACGCACAGCACCACCGCGCCGAGCGCGAGCACGCCGCCCCACTGATGGTGCACGAAGAATTGCACGGCGTACCAGGGATCCAGCGCGCGCAGCACCAGCGGATGCTGGACGATGTTCCACACGCCGATCGCGCCGAGCGCGAGAAACCAGATCACCATCACCGGCCCGAACACGCTGCCGACGCGTCCGGTGCCGTGCCGCTGGAACCAGAACAGCACCAGCAGCACCAGCACCGTCAGCGGCACCACGTACCTGCCCAGCGCTGGCGCGCTCACCTGCAGGCCTTCCATCGCCGAGAGCACCGAGATCGATGGCGTGATCACGCCGTCCCCGTAGAACAGCGCCGCGCCGAGGATCGCGAACAGCACCACCATCCGGCGCAGGCGCGGATGGCCGCGGCTGGCGCGCTGCGCCAGCGCCATCATCGCCATGATGCCGCCTTCGCCCTTGTTGTCCGCGCGCATGATGAAGCTGACGTACTTCACCGCCACCACCATCACCAGCGTCCAGGTCACCAGCGACAGGATGCCGAGCACGTTGGGGGCGTCCACGGGCATGCCGTGCGGGCCGTAGAACGCTTCCTTCATCGTGTACAACGGGCTGGTCCCGACGTCGCCGAACACCACGCCGATCGCACCGATCACCAACGCGCGCATCGCGGTGTGGTTGCCGCTCGACTTGTCTCCCGCGGCGACGCCCTGCGCGGCGTCGACTTCGAGCTTTTCGCTCGGGCGTTCGTTGGGCGCGTTGGCGTTCATCCGTTTTCCGCGTCAACGACCCAGCGCCGCGCGCAACGCCTTGCGGATGATCGCCTCGGCATCGTCGCCGTCCTGCATGGTGTTTTTTGCCAGGCGCGCGGCTTCGACCGGTTTGTAACCGAGCTGTTGCAGCGCCGCGACCGCTTCCTCCTGCGGCGAGGATGGAACACGGCCGACACCCGGCGACGTGGCCACCGCACCGGCGTCCACGCGGTCGCGCAGTTCCACCACGATGCGCTCCGCGGTTTTCTTGCCGATCCCGGGAATCCGCGTGAGCGCGGCCACGTCGGCCTCGCGCACCAGCCGCGCGAATTCCTGCGTGCTCACGCCCGACAGCACCGCCAGCGCGATGCGCGCGCCGATGCCCGAGACTTTCTGCAGATTGCGGAACAGTGCGCGTTCTTCCTCGCGCAGGAATCCGTACAGCGCGGCGGTGTCCTCGCGGATCGCATAGTGCGTGAGCAGCGTCGCCTCGCGCCCGGTTTCCGGCAGGTCGTAGAGCGTGGACATCGGCACTTCCAGCTCGTAGCCGACGCCACCGACCTCCAGCACGATCCACGGCGGCTGTTTCGAGACCAGCGTTCCGCGCAACCGCCCGATCATCGCCGTCTCCACGCGACTGCGGGCACGCCCAGCCGTTGCGCGCTTGCGCGAGTGTGTGCATGCGTGATCGCCACAGCCAGCGCATCGGCCGCGTCGGCCTGCAAAGCTTCGCGCAAGCCGAGCAATACGCCGACCATGTGTTGTACCTGGGCCTTGTCGGCGCGCCCGCCGCCGACCACCGCCTGCTTGACCGCCGTCGGCGCGTACTCGTGCACCGGCAGCGCGCGCCCGACCGCCGCGCAGATCGCCGCACCGCGCGCCTGCCCCAGCTTCAGCGCGGAATCCGCGTTCTTGGCCATGAACACCCGTTCGACGGCGATTTCGCGCGGCGCGTGTTCGTCGATGATCGCGAGCACGCCTTCGTAGATGCGCGCCAACCGTTGCGGGAATTCGTCCTCGCCGCCGACCTGCAGCGTGGCGTGCGCGATGCAGCGCAGGCTGCCATCGCCGCGCGCCTCGATCACGCCGACGCCGGTACGCAGGCTGCCCGGATCGATGCCGAGGATGCGGAGGCTTTCCATGTCCGTAGCGCGTCGAACGCGCTCAGTCCCCGACCGGCAACGCGGCGTTGCAATACACGTCTTGCACGTCGTCCAGTTCGTCCAGCCATTCCAGCAGCTCGGCAACCTGCTCGGCCTGTTCGCCGCTCACCGCGATCGCGTTGTCGGCGCGCAGCGTCACTTCCGCGCTGGCGGGTTGCAGACCGGTCTTCCCGATGGCGTCGCGCACGCCCTCGAAGGAATCCGGATCCGTCAGCACCACGATCGAACCGTCGGCATTCGCCACCACGTCCTCCGCGCCGGCCTCGATCGCCGCCTCAGTGATGCGGTCTTCGTCGGCACCCTTGTCGAACGCGATCACGCCGCGTTTCTTGAACAGGTAGGCGACCGAACCCTCGGTGCCCATGTTGCCGCCGAACTTGCCGAACGCATGGCGCACATCGGCCACGCTGCGCTGGCGATTGTCGGTGACGCAATCCACGATCACCGCCACACCGCCGGGCGCGTAACCCTCGTAGCGCACTTCTTCGTAGGTCACGCCTTCCAGTTCGCCGGTGGCCTTCTTGATGGCGCGCTCGATGGTGTCCTTGGTCATGTTCGCCGCCAGCGCCTTGTCGATCGCTGAGCGCAGGCGCGGATTGCCGGCCGGATCGCCGCCGCCGGCCCGCGCCGCCACGCTGATCTCGCGCGACAGCTTGGTGAACATGCGGCCGCGACGCGCGTCCTCCGCGTTCTTGCGGCCTTCGATACTCGGGCCTCTACCCATGGAAATATCTCTTCAGTGCTTGTTGCGGTTCGATTCTGCAATCGCTGCCATGTCCCACATCCCCGACAATCGCTTGCTGCGCAAGGATTGCCTGCCCCTTCTCCCCAGGGGACCCGAACGCCGCATATCGGATATTGCGGATTTTACTGCATCACCGGCGCGGCCTGCCCTTCGAAACGGCCATGCCGCAGGAACGCGACGGTTTGCGCCGCCGCTTCCGACGAAAACAGCAAGCCGCTGTGCGAAGCCGCCACCACGCAATGATCGGTGATGCCGGGCAGGCGCGTTTCCGCCACGGCCACGGTACCGTCGTGCTCGCCTTCGAATTGCGCGAGGTGCGAGCCCAGGCCATGCGGCATCGATCCTGCGACCACGCCGACCTCGCGTGCGCCTTGCCACGCCGGCACGCCATCCACCAGATCGGCTGCGCTGTGGCCGAACAACATCTGCCCGACCGGCCAGTCCGCGAAAGCGCGCGCGGCGGCGCTGCCGGTCAGCGGCGTGCCGAGGCAGACGATGCGTCCCGGCGGCAGGTCGACGGCATCGCTCGCGCATTGCAACGCGAAGATGCCGCCGAGGCTGTGGCCGACCAGATGCACGTGCGCCGCGGCATCGCCACCCTCGGCCAGCGCGCCGATCGCGCGTTGCAGGCGCATCAGCGTATGCGCGGGTTGCGACATCACGCTGGCGTATTCGAAGCCGTGCACCGCGAATCCTTCGCGCAACAGGCGCGCCCGCAGCGCCAGCATCGAGAACCCGCGCATCCACAAGCCGTGCAACAGGACGACATGTTCGTTCACTTCGCCGCTTCGTCGAGAGCCGTGCGCACGTGCAATTCGCGCAACTGCGCGTCGGACACCGGCGACGGCGCGTCGGTCATCAGGTCCTGCGCGCTGGTGGTCTTGGGGAAAGCGATGACGTCGCGGATCGCATCCGTGCCGCCGATCAGCATGGCCAGGCGGTCGACGCCGAAGGCGATGCCGCCGTGCGGCGGCGCGCCCAGCGTCAGCGCCTTCAACAGGAACCCGAACTTGGCCTGCGCTTCTTCCGCTCCGATGCCGAGCAACTCGAACACCGCGCTTTGCATGTCCGGGCGATGGATGCGGATCGAACCACCGCCGATCTCGGAACCGTTGAGCACCATGTCGTAGCCGCGCGACACCGCAATCGCGGCGTTGGCGCGCAAGTCGTCGACATCGTCGACCTTGGGCGCGGTGAACGGATGATGCAACGCGACGAAACGCCGCTCCTGCCCATCGTATTCGAACATCGGGAAATCGGTGACCCACAAGGGCTTCCAACTGTTCTCGACCAGGCCGCGGTCGCGCGCGACCTTCAGCCGCAGCGCGCCCATGAAATCGCACACGGTTTTCCACTGGCCCGCGCCGAACAGCAGCAGGTCGCCGCTCCGCGCTTTGGTGCGTTTGAGAACCTCGGCTAGCGCGGCATCGTCGAGAAGCTTCGTAATAGGCGACTTGACGCCATCGCGCCCCGTTGCGAGGTTGTCAATCTTCAGCCAGCCCAAGCCTCTTGCCCCGAACTTCGTGGCATGAGCGGCGTAATCGTCGATCTGCTTGCGCGACAGTTCCGCGCCGCCCGGCACGCGCAGCGCGGCCACGCGGCCATTCGGGTCATTGGCCGGTCCCGCGAACACCTTGAACTCGACGTGCTTCACGATGTCGGCGATATCGACCAGTTCCATCGCCATGCGCAGGTCCGGTTTGTCGGAACCGTAGCGACGCATCGCTTCTTCATAGGTCATGCGCGGGAACGGATCGGCCAGTTCGATGCCGCCGATTTCCTTGAACACGTCCCGGATCATCGCCTCGACCGTGTCCTGCACGTCGCGTTCCTCGACGAACGCGAACTCCATGTCGAGCTGGGTGAATTCCGGCTGGCGGTCGGCGCGCAGGTCTTCGTCGCGGAAACAGCGCGCGATCTGGTAGTAGCGGTCGAAGCCGGCCATCATCAGGATCTGCTTGAACAACTGCGGCGATTGCGGCAGCGCGTAGAACTGGCCCGGATGCACGCGCGACGGCACCAGGTAGTCACGCGCACCTTCCGGCGTGGCCTTGGTGAGGATCGGCGTCTCGATGTCCTGGAAGCCGCGTGCGTCCAGCCAGCGCCGCAGCGCCTGCACCAGCCGGATGCGCGTGCGCATCACCTTCTGCATTTCCGGGCGGCGCAGGTCGAGGTAGCGGTAGGTCATCCGCAAATCCTCGTTGGGGTTCTCGTGCAATGCGAACGGCAGATTCTTCGCCGGATTGAGCAGTTCGATGGATTCCGCGATCACTTCGTAGCGACCGGTCGGGATGCGCTCGTTGACGCTGCTGCGCTCGCGCACCGTGCCGGTGACCCGCAGGCAATCCTCGTAGCCCACCCGGCTGGCGATTTCGAACACGCCGGCACGATCGGGGTCGGCCACGACCTGCACGATGCCTTCGTGGTCACGCAGGTCGACGAATACCACGCCGCCATGATCGCGGCGCGCGTCGGCCCAGCCACACAGGCTCACGCGCTCACCGAGTTGATGCTCGCCGATCAGGCCGCAGTAATGGGTACGCATGGGGCGATCGACTCCAGAGGATGGCCTCGGCGACGAGGCAAAGCGGAAATGCTAAGCGGAGTCATGTTGCACCGCAAACAAAAACGCCCGCCAAGGTCGGCGGGCGTTTCGCTGAAACACTTCCTGTCCGGGGGAAACGGCCGTCCCTGGCCGTGATTCCGCAGGCTCGCTTACCAGCGGCGATCGACCACGAAACGTCCGCCGCAACCGCGGTCCACCCAGATGCCGGCGCGGTTCCAACCCCACGTCTGGCCCTCGACGCAGGCGGAATGCGAAGTCTGGCGCCGAATGTAGACGCGGCCATGGCGGCCGACATCGACCTTGCAAAAGCCGTAGCGGTGTTGCGAACTGCCGCAACCGATCTCGAAACGCTGGTTCCAGTTCGGCGGGGGAACCCAAGCTCCCGGAGGCGGAGGGCCGTATTGCGGCGGCGGTGGCGGAGGCGGCCGTCCGTAGTACTGCGCCTGCGCTGCCATGGCCAAGCCAAGCGTGAGCAATCCAAAGATACCCGCAGTGACGCTGCGCATTGCACTCCTCCCTTTCGTTGCGTGATGGGCGAATCCAGTGTCCGTGTTGCGACATGAACGCCGGCTGGCAAGGCTTTCCGCCATTCAGCTCCCGGAAGCGTGAGTCGAAGGTGAAGCCGGAGCGGCAGTTTCCGCCTTCGTCGGCGAGGCCTTCGGTTCGGTCGCCTTGGAAGCATCCCTGGCAGGCTTGTCGGCCGGTTTTTCCGCAGGCGCCGACGATTCGTCCTTGCCTGCGAGATTGCGCCTGGTGTCCTTGTCGGATTTGAAGTCGGTTTCGTACCAGCCGCTGCCCGCGAGCCTGAAGGCGGGCGCGGTGACCTGCCGCTTGACTGTCTGCGCGCCGCATTCCGGGCATTCGCCCGGATCGGGATCCGAAAGCTTCTGCAGGCGATCGAACGCATGACCGCAGGTTTCGCAACGAAAAGCGTAGATCGGCATGGGAATGCGCGTTCCGGAAGGCACACAACAATGCGGCATCGGCCGCCGCGATTCAAGATGCAGTCCCGCATTCGCGGCACGGTGCCGCGGCATGGCAAGCTTGCGCGCCGGTCGCCGGCCGCGTGGAAACAACGACACGGAGCAATGATGCGCGCAACACTTCGACCATGGGCATGCTGGCTGTGCGTCGCCGGCATGGCGGTCGCCTGGCGGGCGGGTGCCACCGACGTGGAATGCGCCGCGTCGAACACCGCGGTTGCACCCGCCTATCGTCAGCACGTGGAGGCGATGGATCACCGGCTCGGCGTCGCCGACGATTATGCGGAATTCCATCATCTCGAGCTGATGCCGCAAGCGGCCCGTCTGGTCGATGCGGGCAAGGACATCCAGGGACGCACGGTGCGGCTGGCGCCATCCGCAGCCACGGCCCTGCGGGAAATGATGCTCGCCGCGGAAAGCGAGGGCGTGACGCTGCAAATCGTTTCCGGCTACCGCAGCGCCGAATACCAGGCCGAGTTGCTGCGCCAGAAAATGCATCGCGGCATGCCGCTGGAATCGGCCCTGCGCATCAACACGCCTCCCGGCTACAGCGAACACCAGACCGGCTGCGCGGTGGACCTGACCACGCCGGGCGCGGCGGCGACCGAATCGTCGTTCGCGGACACCGCCGCGTACCGCTGGTTGCAGCGCCACGGCCCGGAATACGGATTCCGCCTTTCGTATCCTTCGGGCAATCCCAACGGCATCGAGTTCGAGCCCTGGCACTGGCGATATGCCGCCACAACGCCAACCGCATCATTTCCCCGGAAACCAATTCCGTGACGAAATCCCGAGCGGCACCTGGGCATCGCTGATTCGCCATCACGCCATGTCGGAGGCGTAAAGCTCGAGCAGCGCGGTTTCCGCAGCGTCCAACTCGACGCGCAAGGCGTCCAGACGCATCGCCATTTGCGCCGAACGCGCGGCTCCCGCCGCATACGTGGCCGGATCGGCCAGTCGCGACTCGGTCAGGCTTATCTCGCCTTGCAGTCCGGCAATGTGCGTTTCGAGTTTGACCACGCGATGAGGATTGGGTTTGCGGGTCTTGCGTACTGCGGGTGCCGCAACGACCGGCGGTTCGGGCTGGCGCGAATCATTTGCCGGACGCGATCGCAACCACGCCGCGTAGTCGTCCAGATCGCCGTCGAAAGCCTCGACGCTCCCGTGCGCCACGCGCCAGAACGTCTCGCAGACCAGCCCGATCAGATGCCGGTCGTGCGAGACCAGCACGATCGCGCCGGGAAAATCCACGAGCGCCTCGGCCAATGCTTCGCGCATGTCCAGGTCGAGATGGTTGGTGGGCTCGTCCAGCAGCAGCACGTTGGGTTTGCGCCAGGCGATCAACGCCAGCGCCAGGCGCGCGCGTTCGCCGCCGGAAAATCCGTTCACGTTCTCGAATGCGCGGTCGCCGGGAAAATTCCAGCGCCCGAGGAAATTCCGGAAAGTCTGTGTCGATTCGTTCGGCGCGATGTCGCGCAGATGGTCGATCGGCGACTGGTCCGGGCGCAATGATTCGACCGTGTGCTGGGCGAAATAGCCGATCACGAGTTCCGGATGTGCATTGCGTTCCCCGGCCAGCAGCGGCAATTCGCCGACCAGGGTTTTCACCAGCGTCGATTTGCCCGCGCCGTTGGGCCCGAGCAAGCCGACGCGATCGCCCGCCTCCAGGCCAAATCCAATGTCGTGGAGAACACGCAAATCGCCGTAACCCGCATCCGCATGCCTCAGGCGGATCAACGCGTGCGGGAGTTTCGCCGGCGGGATGAAATCGATGTGCAGCGCGCGTTCGGCGCGTACCGCCTCGGTGCCGGCCAGTTTCGCGAGTCGCTTCATGCGCGATTGCGCCTGGGTGGCCTTGCTGGCCTTGGCCTTGAAGCGCGCGATGAATCGCTGCAGATGTTCGCGTTCGGCTTGTTCCTTTTCAAACGCGATCTGCTGCTGATGCAGGTGCTCGGCGCGTTGGTGTTCGAAGCGGGTGTAGTCGCCTGTGTACAGACGCGCACGCCCATCATGCAGATGCAGGATGTGTGTCGACACGCCATCCAGAAATTCGCGGTCGTGCGAAACCAGAAGCAGCGTGCCAGGATATTTCAACAGCCATTGTTCCAGCCACAACACCGCGTCCAGATCGAGGTGATTGGTTGGCTCGTCCAGCAACAGCAAGTCACTCGGCATCATCAACGCGCGCGCCAGATTCAGCCGCACGCGCCAGCCGCCCGAAAACGTCGACACCGGGCGCGCGTGCGTATCCGCTGGAAATCCCAGGCCGTGCAACAGGCGCGCTGCACGAGCCGTCGCGTCGTAACCATTGAGTTCTTCCAGACGATGATGCGCGTGCGCGACGCCTTCGTAATCCTCACGCGCCATCGCATCGGCTTCGTCCCGGAGCGCCGCCGCCACTTGCGCGTCGCCGCCCAGCACGAAATCCAGCGCGGCATCCGGCAGCGAAGGCGTTTCCTGCGCGACGCTGGCGATGCGTAGACGCGGCGGGATTTCCAGGTCGCCGCGGTCGGCTTCCAGCTCGCCCGTCAGCGCGGCGAACAGCGAGGATTTGCCGCAGCCGTTGCGGCCGACCACGCCCACTCGCCAGCCATCGTGAAGAGCCAGATCGACACCGGACAGCAGCAAATGCTGGCCACGCCGCAGCGCGAAATCGCGAAAGGAAATCATCGTCGAATTTTAGCAGGCGCGTCCACGCGTCGAATCCGGGAAAGCCGACCTCACCGTTTGCGGAACACCAGTTTTCCGCCTTCCGCATCGATCATGATCGTGTCGCCGGCGCCGAATTCGCCGCCGAGGATCATCGAAGCCAGCGGATTCTCCAGTTGCGTCTGGATCGCGCGCTTGAGCGGACGCGCGCCGTAGACCGGATCGAAACCCGCGTTGCCGAGCAAGGCGAACGCCTTGTCCGAAAGCTCCAGGTCGATCTGGCGTTCCTGCAGGCGCTTCGCGAGGTATTGCGTCTGCAGCCGCGCGATCTCGCGGATCTGCGTCTTGTCGAGCGGATGAAACACGACGATTTCGTCGAGGCGATTGATGAACTCCGGACGGAAGTGCGCCTGCACCACGCCCATCACCGCCGCCTTCATCTGGGTATAAGCCTCCGGCGAATCCTCGTCGATGCCGCTGGCCGCGATTTCCTGGATCTGGTGCGAGCCGAGGTTGGACGTCATCACGATCACGGTGTTGCGGAAATCCACCGTGCGGCCCTGGCCGTCGGTCAGCCGTCCGTCGTCCAGCACCTGCAGCAGGATGTTGAATACATCCGGATGCGCCTTCTCGACTTCATCCAGCAGGATCACGCTGTAGGGACGCCGACGCACGGCCTCGGTGAGATAGCCGCCCTCCTCGTAGCCGACGTAACCGGGCGGCGCGCCGATCAGCCGCGCGACGGAATGCTTCTCCATGAATTCGCTCATGTCGATGCGCACCATCGCGTCGGTGGTGTCGAACAGGAATCCGGCGAGTGCCTTGCACAGCTCGGTCTTGCCGACGCCAGTCGGGCCGAGGAACAGGAACGAACCGTAGGGGCGATTGGGATCGGACAACCCTGCGCGCGCGCGGCGGATCGCGTCGGCGACCGCGCGCACGGCTTCGTCCTGGCCGATGACGTTCTTGTGCAGCGCATCTTCCATGTGCAGCAGTTTTTCACGCTCGCCTTCCAGCATCTTCGACACCGGGATACCGGTCCAGCGCGACACGACCTGCGCGATTTCTTCCGCCGTCACCTTGTCCTGCAGCAGCCTGAAGCCGGTCTTTTCGGCCTCCTGCGCGGCTTGCAATTGTTTTTCCAGCTCCGGCAACCTGCCGTACTGGATCTCGCTCATGCGTGCATAGTCCTGGCGACGTTGCGCGGCTTCCAGTTCCAGCCGCGCCTGCTCGATCTGTTCCTTGACTTTCGTGGTGCCGGAAACGGCGGCCTTCTCGGACTTCCATATCTCGTTCAAGTCGGAGAACTCGCGCTCCAGTTTCCCGATGTCGGTTTCCAGATCGGCCAGCCGCTTCTGCGACTCGGAATCTTTTTCCTTCTTCAACGCCTCGCGCTGGATCTTCAACTGGATCAGCCGCCGCTCCAGGCGATCGAGTTCCTCGGGCTTGGAATCGATTTCCATGCGGATGCGCGACGCCGCCTCGTCCATCAGGTCGATGGCCTTGTCGGGCAACTGGCGGTCGGTGATGTAGCGGTTGGACAGCGTGGCTGCGGCGACGATCGCCGGATCGGTGATCTCCACGCCATGGTGCACGGCGTACTTTTCCTTCAGCCCGCGCAGGATCGCGATGGTGTCTTCGACACTCGGCTCGCCGACGAACACCTTCTGGAAACGCCGCTCCAGCGCGGCGTCCTTCTCGATGTACTTGCGGTATTCGTCCAGCGTGGTGGCGCCGATGCAGTG
>Ga0134126_10001648_pt1 | contig 28476 bp, 23 predicted proteins | sample KB31752_FD_96881 | JGI IMG/M metagenome (GOLD analysis project Ga0134126, IMG submission 96881) | Terrestrial soil microbial communities with excess Nitrogen fertilizer from Kellogg Biological Station, Michigan, USA - KB3-175-2 | ecosystem: Environmental > Terrestrial > Soil > Unclassified ... | reverse complement strand
TTTCGATAACTTTTTCCTCAGCAATTAATTCGTTCAAATACTTTGTTGTAAAGGGGAGGCTTTTACCAGTCAATCTGCACAAATCTGCACAAGAGAGCATTCTTGAGAAATAAAGATGTTTTTTAAGTTCCCTTTTGTAAATAGTAGACTTATCAGACACTCGTTTTGCAATTAGTTTAAAAACTTTTTAAATTATTTTTACAAATTTGTGACTCTTTTTAAACATATAATTGCTATAAATTACCTTTCTGTTAATCAATATTACCTTCTTTGATAAAAACTTAACAATAGAAGTTAAGTCGTGGAAATATTTCACTCTATTTTTTTGGTCTTAATACCTACCATTTTTTCGAAAAATCCGTGCTAAAACTAGATAATAAAAATGTGGATTATTTGTTGGTTTGCTGCTAAATATATTGATACTTTCTTCCGTATATAAATCCCGGATGATGGGACAATTTGTAATTATGATTTTAATTTGAGCTAAAGCTTAAATGCCTTCTGCCACGGTCCAAGTCTCTTGTTGAAACTCAAGGCAAATCAGTGAACCAATAAATAAGGGAAATTTCTATTTTGTAAATAAAAATAGAAAAAATGATCTTATCGCTTTAAAATTCTTACGCAATCTAACATCGCCTGGTTGACATCGCCATTCATGTTTTCATTCCAGTTTTCGAAACTGATGGAAACATGGTGCAAACCCTTTGTCAGGTGGATTTCTAACGAATTACTCCAACCCCAGTTACTCCATTCGTCTTTACCTCTTTGAGGAAAGACAAGCGTTCTTAAAGTTGAACTGTCTATTGATAATGTTCGGAACGCGCACTTATTTTCTGTATTGATTGGACCGTTGCCATTTGCATATCTTACGTCAAGAATATAATTTCCATCTTCATTTATAGTGATGGGGAAACGTAAAACGCGGTTGACTGTATTGCTGATTTCCACGAACCCCTTACCTGTAAAGCCCTGGTAGGTTTTAGCGGATCCTGGAACAAAATTCTCAATCTGAATTATTTGTTCGTTTGCTGCCGGATAAACCTGTAATGGTTCGCTGGCAAAAGATTCCATGTTGTTGTCATCAACCGCAATTATCTGAAAATTTCCATATGCTGCAGTATCAACGCTTTGTGAGGTGCCATGAATTTGCTGTAGGAGTTGCCCATTCTTTATCACTTTATATGAGGTGATACTATTGCCCGTATCTTTCCAGGAAAGCATTCCTTTCTCATATTGTACGGAAGGCATTTGAGGGCTAAATTCATTTTCTACGCTATTTATATTCGCAGAGGTCAGATTATTATTTCCCAACACAATTTTGATAGCGTGACTGCCCTGCAACATTGATGAGATAATGTGGTCAGGAGATTCTTTGTCGTCTATCTTAAACGATTTTATTTCATTTCCGTAGCCATTCATTTCTATATTTAAAATGGCTTTCCTGTATTTGAAATTATTGAGTGTTCGCATTCCACTAAACACTTTGGGCACAAACGGATGAAAGAAAATATTATTTGCATTGAATCGCATGCCGAAGAGCACCTTATAAACCAAACTAATATTGCCCGACAAACTCCAGAGCATGTTGCTGGAGTTGATTTGTGTACCCGCATAATCACCATTGTCTGCCACAAAATTTTCCTTGTTCGTCAAAAATAAAGCGGCGGGACGATAGACCGATGCAATCGCCTTCACTACAGATTGCTCATTGCCAGCTTTCGCTGAAGCCTGCGCCCAGAAAGATTCTACGAAAGGCCAAACAGCATCATTATGATATGGAGGAATACCCGGGATCTGGGGATAAATGCAGGAAATACCAAAAGGCGTAACCGGCGTATTGGAAATAATTTGTTGCTGACGCGTCTTGTCGGCAACATCAAAAATTACTGAGAGCGCTTCACCCAGCGCTTCCGATCTCGGCGAAAGAATTTTATCTACCCTACCATACAAATATTGTGCATAATACCTTTTTTCTTCCTGCCATAAATATTTATTAATGCCATTTTTAATTTGGGCAGCAACATCACTGTATTTTTTTGCTTCGTTCCCGAATCCAAGCTCCGCAGCCATTTCAGACAAAACAGTGTTTGCTTCAAAATGCACTGCATTGGTTCCAAGACATTCTGATTCATAAATATCTGCTGGTTGCATCCAGGTGGGATACGTTTGTTCACGCCAATCCAGGAAAGAAGATTCACCCTTCATCATGCCTGTTTGCGAATCGAAAATATTATGCAGGTCATCGTCAACAGAATTTTTCACAACCTGGTAGGCATAATTGAGCCATTCCTTATCACCCGTAACTTTGTAAACTTCCCAGGCAGCCACTGCCCATATTTCCCTGTCTGTTGAAATTGGATAAGCGCCACCGGTTCCGGTATCCTGTATAATTTACCCATTTTTCACTTTTCTTTTCAGGCTTATCATCGCCACTTTTGGTTGCAAAATCCCCATTGACAAAATAATACTGTAGCTGATGTCGCGCGTCCAAACGCCCGCCCATTCTTTGCCCGTGCGAAAAGTACTATCGGGCTCAATCGCATTTTGCATTTCTTCCAAAGCAAGGTTATACAATGCATCCGGCAATATATCTGGAGAATGATACTGGGGAAAAGCGCTGATATCTTTTGATAATTTCCATGATGTAGCGGTTTTATTTTCACCAGGATTTTGATTAAGTATTAATGTAGTTTCATAAATGCCATCATGATGGCTGTCAGTTAATTGCAATTCTTTATGAGAATATAAATTGTTCCAATCCCATGTGAGGGGCGCGATATTTCCCGCAACAAAAACACCTTTAAAATCATTTTTATAAATCTTCTTCCCATCAAACGTGATATAGAATCCTTTGTCTTTAAAGGAATTGAATACATCAGTCATGTTTACACGCAAAGTAAGTTTGACATCTTTTTTTAAATAGGCGTTCGACGATATCTTTGTTGAATCAAGAAATTGTTTACCAAAAGGAATCACCGGACTTTCATAATTTCCATCACCACCGGCGCAAATGATCACATTATCTTTTCCTGTTGGGGCTGAATTATCGGCGCCATTAATACTGAATTTGAATTTCACTTCAGGGCTTTTAAATTCATCGGCCGGGCTCACATAATTAGAAACAATTTCATTCCTGGAAATTGCCTTCGCGACAAACCTGCCCTGTACGATGCTATCTCCAAAAACAGAGAATTCGTTCGATTGATAAATAATGTTGTTGCGCATCAAATCACAGCTATTAAAAAGGATTAAAGAAATGATTAAAAGAAAATAAGATTTATACATTTATGAAAATTAAAAATTGATCGACAAGACTCTTTAGCGGTCAACAAAAATAGGAATCTTTTAAAAAACTTGCTTTACTGTATCAGGCAAGGGCAACAAATTGTAAATTATAATTTTGATAACAATTGTATAGATGACCGTGCAAACTAATTGCCGGTTTAGCATTGTTGCCAGCTATATATTAGATTTCAAAGATTCTTAATAATAAAAAAATATTGGGTAAAAAGTCCGTTGGCTCACCCTTAGGGATTCTTATCGGTAATCTTTTTAAACATTACAGTATCGTTATCTATGACTTCTATCAAGACGCTGATAAGTTACTTTAATTCGTGATCGCTCCAAATAGAGATTTAGATAACATGCCATCTTATTTATGCATGACATTTATGCAACAAAGGCAAGTCCTTTTAATAGAATCGAAAAAATCAAGCACTGAAATTTTTCTCTTCAGGTCGGATTCGGAAAACTGCTCTATGATTTATTTAATTTTCGTCAGGAGGCCCGTCTAAAATTTCCAGCTTAACTTTTATAATTCCATAGGACATCAGGTTTATTTTCTTTGCTGCAATCTTAGAAAGGTCAACCAATCTTTTATTTTTGGGATGCATCCGATCATTAATTTTTACTAAAACGGATTTGTTATTGGTGAGATTAGTAACCCTTACCCAGGTATTCAAAGGAATTACATTACATGCCGCAGTATATCTATCAGGAAGATAAAGTTCCCCACTGGTCGTCTCGCGTCCTTTAAATTTATCTGCATAATAACTTGCGACACCATACCTGGCTGCATTTTTTTCCGAGGATACTTTCCCGGGAGAAGATTCGGTAGCGTTCGGGCGAATTTCATTACTCGCTATCTGGGCACAAATATTTTGATGCAACGCAAGAGAAATAAAAATAACACCCAAAATTTTCATCATGAGATAGAGGATTTTATAGTAAATAGTGATTCCATAGAAACTTAATTTTTGATAACCTGTTCATTCTTTAACGAACAATATAATGTTTTAATATGGACCTCAAAAAATAAAAAAGGGGCCGGATAAAAATCCACCCCTGTTATAATCCAATATCCTATGAAAAACCGAGTTTAATCCGCCTAAACGGATTTTTATATCTTTTAAAGCTTGCGCTCTTTTTATTTTTTAATTAAGAAAACTTTTCTTCAAATGTTTTTGTTATATAGATTACTTCTGACCCGAAAACGTTGCATGGGTTTAAAACTATTTTTATAAAATTTTTAAAAAAAAGGGGCCGAATGGAAATTCACCCCTTATATAATCCAATATCCTATGAAAAACCGAGTTTAACCTGCCTTAGCAGATTCTTATAATTTATATGGCTTTCACCATGTAGTTTCAAATTTTTTTGAGAATTCACTAAAATTTTCGGATTTATAATTTCCATCTCCAAAATATTTAAGAATTACCTCTATCTCTTTTGGCTCCATAAAACCAGGAATGGATGCCGGCTGATTTTGCACCTCCGGAAAAATTATCGTATTCGGAAATGCTAATTGCCCCTGCGTGGCATACAAAGCAAAATTATTTATCTTATCATTCAGATTAAAAGTATAGTCCTTATTATCCCAAACAACTGTATCCTTTGTCTCAGCATTCAATCTCACCGCATAAAAATGTGCATTAATATACGAAATTACCTCTGCGTTATTATAAGTCTTTTTATCCATCACTTTACACCAATAGCACCAATTTGTATAAAGGTCAATCAGTACAGGCCTCGGTTCAGTCTTCATTTTCAAATTCACGTCTGCAAGACTTAACCAATTAATCTTTTCCTTCACAGTTGGTTTAACTTTGCCGAAAGAAAAAACAAAAAAACACACTATTAAAGCAGCGAGTGCTTTTTTATCCATAATTATTAAACGAACTTTATTTGGTTTTATTTGATTAAAAATTAAAATAGTTATAAAATATAAATAATGACTAAAATTATAGTTGCCATTACAGGGGCCAGTGGTTCTATTTATGCAAAAGTATTATTAGATAAGCTCTTTTTGATAAAGTCTCAGTGGTCTGCGTTGGGAATAGTAATCACAGATAATGCCAAAATTGTATGGAAGACTGAATTAGACGAAAATGACTATGATAAATATGATACTAAGTACTATGACAAAAATGATTTTATGGCTCCTTTCGCCTCCGGTTCTGGTAATTATAATACAATGATAATTGTACCATGCAGTATGGGCACTATTGGCCGCATAGCCTCCGGCATTTCGAACGATCTGATTTCGAGAGCAGCAGATGTAATCTTAAAAGAAAGAAGAAAATTAATTTGTGTGGTGAGGGAAACTCCTTACAGCCTGGTTCACCTAAAGAATATGGAAACAATTACACAGGCGGGTGGGATTATTTGCCCCGCAACACCGTCATTTTACAGTAAACCAAAAACAATTGAAGAAGTAGTTGCTACTGTAGCTGACAGAATCATCGATCTTGCAGGTTTAAAAATTGATACTTTTAGATGGGGTCAATAACCTTTATCTTAAATCCACTACTTCCACACCAGGATAATTTTTAGCATTAAAGACAAACAATGAATCAGGCAGATTGGAATTTACTTTCATCGAAGTAACGGTATAGACATACCGGTTGCCATTTTTATCAAATACTTTAGTTGAAAGAATATTCTTTGAACTCTTGTCAACCTCAACCAACACCTTAAAAAAAGTTTTTGTCTTATCTACGGGCGTCAATTCAATTTCCTGAATTGTTTTGCCGCTTTTCCTGGTTTCTCCATTTAGCTTATATAAAAAATCCTTGTCGTAAAAGTTTGTAAACATCTTTTGCGGAGTAATGGTATTTGAATTAGGATCAAACTTGGTAATCTGAACCTCGTTTGCAGATTTATCAAAAGTCCAAATATTGCTGCCATCGCTGTACATTACCTGGTCTGATACATCTACCTTGTACTTGGAACCTTTCATATATACCACTCCCTTTTTGGACCCCTGAACCTGGTCACTGCCATTAGTAATTGTCAGGGTAAAATTAGCAGTAACCGTTTTATAAGTTTTAAATTTCGCGCTGACATTATCCAGAATCACCTTCGCTGCAGGGTCACTTTTACCTAACGAATTGTTCTGAGAAAAACCGTTAAATCCAAAAAATGTAAAAAAACAAAGTAGTAGTATTTTCATCTTAAAAATTGAGATGTTTTATAAATCGATTCTTACCAACGACAGTTATAAGACTTACGGAGATAATTTGGGTTTAACCCCATTCAATAACCATTAAAAAAAATTACACTTCATACTTCACGCCCGCCACTTCATTTTTAGCCTGGTTAGCCATGCTAAATTCTTTTGCAGCTTTGATAAAATGAACAAAAACCGGCTGGGGATTTTCCACAGTGCTTTTCAGTTCAGGATGAAATTGCACTCCAATAAAAAACGGGTGGTTGTTAAGCTCAATAATTTCCACTAGCCCACTCTGAAGATTTATTCCACTGGCAATCATTCCTGCTTCTTCAAACTTTTTTAAATATTTATTATTAAACTCCCAGCGATGCCGGTGTCGTTCGTTTATTTTCGTGGTTCCATAAATAGAATAGGCAAGTGTATTCTCCTTTACCTCGCATGGATAAGAACCTAACCGCATTGTGCCACCTTTCATCGAGATTTTTTTCTGATCTTCCATCATATCTATTACAGGCTCGGGCGTATCAGGATTCATTTCTGTAGAATCAGCTTCTTTAATTCCCAATACATTTCTTGCAAATTCAATAGCGGCCATCTGCATACCAAGGCAAATTCCGAAGAAGGGAAGATTATTTTCGCGCGCGTACTTTACGGAGATAATTTTTCCCTCGACTCCTCTGAAACCAAACCCCGGCGCCACCAGTAATCCGTCGAGCCCCATTAATTTTTCATTTACATTTCCTTCATCAATATATTCACTATGCACATTAACTACCTGTACCTTGCAGTCGTTCATAGCGCCTGCATGAATAAAAGATTCCAATATGGATTTATAAGCATCCTGGAGTTCAATATACTTACCTATGAGACCAATGGTAACTTTTTTTGTTGGATGCTTTACTTTATCGAGGAATTCTTTCCATTTTGTCAATTCAGGCTCACCATAATTAGTAATATTTAATTTCTTCAATACAATCAAATCCAGTTTTTCGCGGAGCATGAAAATCGGAACTTCGTATATGGTAGAAGCATCACTGGCTTCAATGACAGAATCTTGTTTTACATTACAAAACAGGGCTATTTTTCTCTTCAATTCATCGCTCAAAGGGCGCTCCGTACGGCACACTAAAATATCCGGATGGACTCCATTTTCACTCATCAATTTCACACTGTGTTGTGTAGGTTTTGTTTTTAATTCTTTGGCTGCTTTGAGATAAGGAATTAAAGTGAGATGCACCACCAGACAATCCTCATCCGGTAATTCCCATTGTATTTGCCGCACTGCCTCAATAAATGGAAGACTTTCAATATCACCCACTGTACCTCCAATTTCGGTAAGAATTACATCGTATTGATTTTTTTCTCCGAGCAGCATCATTCTGCGCTTGATCTCATCTGTAATATGTGGCACTACCTGCACTGTCTTCCCAAGGTAATCTCCTTCTCTTTCCCGGTTGATAACGGTCTGATAAATTCTTCCTGTCGTCACATTGTTTGCCTGGCTGGTATTGATACTTAAAAAACGTTCATAATGGCCGAGGTCCAGGTCTGTTTCAGCGCCATCTTCTGTCACAAAGCATTCACCATGTTCATACGGATTTAAAGTTCCCGGATCCACGTTGATGTATGGATCAAATTTTTGAATAGTCACTCTTAACCCTCTTGCTTGCAAGAGCTTCGCCAGCGAAGCAGCGATGATGCCCTTTCCAAGCGAAGAACTAACGCCACCGGTAACGAAAATGTATTTAGCCATTTTTAAATTTTGTTTTAAAAAATAAGATTGCCCATAACAACATGTTAAATTCAATTGTTGAAATGAACGCCTGTATAAAAAACTGACCGCGGAAGGTAAAATGAAATGAAAAAATCCGTGAGGTCGTGCAAACTTACACCTAATATTTTAGCCCAAAAAGTAATGGAGAGAATTTGTGGAAAAATTAAAAAATAGACTTTAATTCTCTAACCGAAACTGGTGCTTAATAAACAAACCCCGTCTGCCTGTGGCTTTAGGGCAGGAAATACTCAGGATTTTCATTTTCTTATTTGAAAATCACACTCCTTGGGAAAATATTCACGATGAATTTTTTCTTCTTAGAAAGTCGTTTGGGAGCAAGGCTTCACAGTAAACACACAAATATTGGAGGTTCTTATTCTATCAAAAAATTCTGACGGCAATATCTGCCAACATTTGACTGGTTGGGAAAATAAAAAACGGAAAATTTTATTAGGTTCTTCAACTTTTATTTAGGAATTCTTCATCCAACAGAAAATATTCAATAATACTTATTTTTAGAAAGATAGTTTCTTACATAATCATCCACTCCTTTTTCCAGCGAATAAAATGATTGGGAATAACCTGCTGCATGAAGCTTATGCATATCTGCTTCTGTAAAATATTGGTAAGTATTTCGAATATCTTCAGGCATATCTATATACTTAATTTGTGATTTTTTATCCAGGCCGGCAAAAGTAGCTTTCACAAGGCTATCGAATGTTCTTGCTGTTCCTGTACCAACATTATAGATTCCGGAGACAAAAGTATTTGGATCTTTTTTCCAACATTCCAGAAACCAAAAGCAAATTTTCAAAACATCTTTTACATAAATAAAATCCCTCAATTGTTCTCCGTCTTTGTATTCTTTTTTATGTGACTTAAAAAGTTTCACAAAACCATTTTTCATTATCTGATTATAAGAATGAAAAATAACGCTTGCCATTCTCGCCTTATGATATTCGTTAGGACCATAAACATTAAAAAATTTTAAACCAGCCCATGCAGGAGGAGCAGTGTCTTCCTGAACTTGCCGAAGAGCCCATTTATCAAATTCATTTTTGGAAACTCCATAAGGATTTAATGGCTTTAATTTTTCGATAATGGATTCATCATCCTTATAGCCTAATTCCCCTGCGCCATAAGTAGCCGCTGAAGAAGCGTACACAAGAGGAACCTTATTTTCACTACAATAATCCCAAACTTTTTTTGAATATTCCACATTCAGGCGCTTGTGTACAGAATAATCAAATTCAGTTGTATCCGTTCGTGCGCCGATATGAAAAATAAAATCTATGTTCGGATTTTGTGTCCGCAGCCAATCAAAAAACTTCTCTCTGTCTATTTTCTTTGAAAATATCTTTTTTTCAAGATTGGCTTCTTTTTCCAGGTGAGAAAAATCATCTACCAGGATTAAATTTTCATAGCCCTCATTATTTAAAAAGCCAACCAGGCAGCTACCGATAAACCCTGCAGCGCCCGTTACTACTATATTTGATAATTTGTCCATAATATTTTCAAATAAAATCGTTGAATTGATTTTTTCCAGGCTACTATTTTCAGATTCATGAGTTCCGATAGCTATCGGGAGTGTAATTCATGACTAATTTGTTTTCAAAAAGTTTCCTATCGCATTATCATATTTATCTTTCCAATCAGAGATATTTCCCCAACTTTCACTTTCTATCGTTATCTCACCTGGCGTAACGGTTCCCAGCTTTTCAAAAGGAATTTCTAATCCTTTTTCAAATTCACTTATTTTATCAGCCTTGACCGTTACCGCGACCCTGCCCTGAGCTTCGCCAAACCAATAAGCATCTTTACGAATTCCACTTATTTGTCCGTTTACCATAAATCCCAAATTTCGATTAAACCCGCTTTCTGCAAGTGTTACAAAAAGGCCGCCCTCAGAAATATCATGAGCAGAAAGAATCATTTTATTTTTAACTAGCGAACTAACGGTTTCGTGTAAACGAAATTCTTCTTCCAGGTTGAAATAAGGTGCCGGCGAATATTCAATCCCACAAACTTTATGCAGGTATTCGGAGCAATTAAAATCTTCAATATTTTTCCCCAACAAATAAATCACGTCCCCTTCATTTTTAAAGTCCAACGTCATCTTATTTTCAAAATCTTCCAAAAGCCCCACCATTCCTATAACCGGCGTAGGATACACCGGGCCGGATGGCGATTGATTATAAAAACTAACATTACCACCAGTAACAGGGGTATCAAATTTCAAACACGCTTCTGACATTCCTTTGATACTTTGTACAAACTGGTAGTAAACTTCGGGATCATAAGGATTTCCAAAATTCAAACAATTAGTAACGCCCAATGGAATCCCGCCGCTGCAAACAATATTTCTTGCAGCTTCACTAACCGCAATCATGCACCCAACAAAAGGATCAGCAAAAACATAAAGGCTGTTACAATCTGTTGTTAAGGCAAGCGCTTTTTTTGTTCCTCTCACGGCAACTACTGAGGCATCAGAAGGTGCGTTGGTATTGAGATTCGCGGTCCCTACCATACTATCATATTGCTCATAAATCCATTTTTTGGAAGCAATAGAAGGAAGCGAAATTAATTTTTCAGCAATGCTTCTTAAATCTTTTGGAACAGGAATTTTGGCAGCATCAAAAGCTTTTATTTTCTCAAAATATTCAGGCTCTCTATATTCTCTTTCATAAACGGGAGCGCCTCCGCCAAGAACTAAACTTTCCGCAGGTAATTCCGCCTCCAGCGTATCATTCATATAAAAACGAAGCATTTCTCCATTAGTAACTTCGCCTATTTGCCCGCAGGGTAAATCCCATTTTTCAAAGATATCTATCACTTCTTTTTCTCTTCCCTTCTGTACCGTTAAAAGCATTCTTTCCTGGCTTTCACTTAACAGCAATTCCCACGCTTTCATGCCTTTTTGCCGGGTAGGGACTTTCTCTAAATGAATGTTCATTCCAACACCCCCCTTGGCGCTGGTTTCAGCCGTAGAACAAATAATTCCGGCAGCGCCCATATCCTGCATTCCAACAACAGCGCCGGTCTGAATCACTTCAAGACACGCCTCTAATAATTTTTTTTCCTGGAAAGGATCACCCACCTGTACAGCAGGCAAATCTTCCGCACTGTTTTCTGTAATATCCGCCGAAGCAAACGCTGCTCCTCCCATTCCATCTTTTCCTGTTGCACTTCCCGCGATAAAAACAGGATTTCCTTCACCAACAGCAGTCGCACTTACCGTCTCGCCCAAACGCACGACACCCGCGCTCATCGCATTTACCAAAGGATTGGTATGATAACATTCCTCAAAATAAATTTCTCCTCCGACTGTGGGAACACCGAAACAATTTCCATAATGCCCGATTCCACTTACGACCCCACTTAACAAATGTTGTGTTTTTTCGTGCTCTATATTTCCAAAACGTAATGAATTTAAAGTTGCGATTGGCCTTGCTCCCATGGTAAAAATATCGCGGTGAATTCCACCTACGCCCGTTGCCGCGCCCTGAAAGGGCTCAATTGCCGACGGATGATTATGGCTTTCTATTTTGAAAACTACGCCAAGCCCATCGCCGATATCCATCAATCCCGCATTTTCTTCACCTGCTTTAACTAAAAGCTTAGAACCCTCCCTAGGCAAAGTTTTCAGCCATTTTATAGAATTTTTATAACTGCAATGCTCGCTCCACATCACCGAGTATGCACTTAGTTCTGTAAAATTAGGCACACGTCCCAGTAAATCAACAATTTTTTCAAATTCGTCTTTTTTGAGTCCGAGTTTTTCCGCTGTTTCAAATGTTATCTCCATAATTGTATTAAAAACAGCAAACTTACAATCTCTTATACTTTTATCAGAATATCAGATGTGATTATTTTAACTAACTTCCCACATTCAAAAAAATTGTCCGTTTGATTTACCTTTTATTTGTTCTTTATTGTGTGCTGTTCTGCTGGCTAATACCGCGAATTTCTTTTTTCAAAAAATCAGGTTTGCCTTCAAGACTGCTACTCACACTTTTCGTATTAAGAATATTCGTACTCATTGTAAGCAGCTATTTAAACCTTTATTATTTCCCCGTTTCTGATTCTGTTACACTTAACAAATTTGGGATTGACGAATACCATTTACTTTTTCAAAATCCCCATGAATATTTTGTAAATATTTTTCAGAGCAATTCTCCTGACGCTTATTCAAGGCTCTTAGACGATTCCCATTCTTACTGGAACAACCTGCGAACCAATTTGTTGATTAAAATGCTATCGATCTTCGATTTGCTCAGCTTTGGAGACTTTTTGATCAACACTCTTTTTTACAATTTTTTAGTTTTTTTTGGATTCATCGCTCTTTTCAGGGTTTTTATAAAAATTTTCCCAAAATGTTACTATTTGCTTATTGCGACTATTTTTATTTTTCCTTCTGCGTTTTTCTTCACAACTATGATTCAAAGGGACGGGCTGATTTTACTGTCAGTTTCCATGATCATTTACCATATGTTTTTTATTTTAAATGATCAGTTTTCTTCGAAGCGACTAGCGGTTATCGTGTTTTTTCTTCTCGTAATTTTTCTTTTACGAAACTTCGTGTTTATAGCATTGATACCGGCATTGTTAGCCTGGCTTATTGCGAATAAATTTCCTAAATATGCGTTCCTTTCATTTTTAGTTGTTTATGCATTGACTACAGTTTTATTTTTTTCTTCGGGCTATATTTCACCGCGCGCCAATCTCCCTCAATATGTTTCATCGCGGCAAACGAGTTTTATACGTATAGGCAAAGAGGGGAATTCTACTATCAGTATCAACCCCCTTTATCCCAATCTTAAGAGTTTTATCAACAACGCACCGCAGGCATTTAACCATGCTGTAATGCGCCCATACCTCTCCGAAGCGACAAGGATAGAATACATCCCGTTTGCATTGGAAGTGTTTATTATCGAATTAATATCTGTTGTTTTTTTATTTTATCATCAAAAAAAAATTCTTATTAATCCACTTACTTATTTTTTAGTTTTTTTTAGCTTCTCTATGCTATTAATTACAGGTTATACGGTACCCATTATCGGCGCAATCGTTAGGTATAGAAGCATCTATCTGCTTTTCTTAACTTTACCGATGCTTTGCTATACCGATTGGCAAAGAATAAAGAATAGTATTATCCTAAAAAGAAAAACAGCTAAACCGTAGGCTATTTCGTTGAAAGTGATCTAATTTTTCAGGGTTGGGAAACCTAATGTGCAACCAATTGCTCATCTCGACTTCGTTCGATTATTACTCACCTCTATTTCTTTACATTTATAGTATTAAGTACATTCATAAAAGCGAGTGATTAAAACCCGTAACGATAAATATAAAATTTAATTATTTGTTAGTTTACTGTTTCGTTACCCCACCCGTTTTAAACGACAATAATCATAAATAATTGATTTACATAATTATATAAAATTAAACCACATAAAAATAACAGATTAAATTTAATACTATATAATATAAAGTCTTAAAAAAAATAGAAAAAAGTTGGTTAAAATTTAAAAATCTGGAAAAAATATTGTTTTTTTGCACCTTAAAAATTTTAAAAATGCAATCATTACGACTAAATGCCCTTCATGACCTTTTCTCAAATGGCTGGAGCAAGGAAGTTCCTCCATCCAAAAAAATCACAAGTTTTTTTGGTGAGAATGTTTTTGATCTAAAAAAGGCCCGCGAATACTTAAGCGACGAGGCATATAAAAGCCTGCTTTCTTCCGTAAAGAATCAAACAAAGATAGATCGCCGAATGGGCGATCAAATTTCTTCTGCGTTAAAAAGCTGGGCTGAGTCGAAAAACGTTACTCATTATACCCATTGGTTTCAACCTCTCACCGGCGCTACCGCAGAAAAACACGATTCATTTTTTACTTTGAAAAGTGACGGGTCGGCAATCGAAGAATTTGACGGTGCTGCTTTAATACAGCAAGAGCCTGATGCATCTTCATTCCCAAGCGGTGGTATCAGGGCTACTTTCGAAGCACGTGGGTATACTGCATGGGATCCTTCTTCACCTCCGTTTATCATAGAAATGGGAAATGGAAAAACACTGTGCATACCGACTATATTTGTATCATACACCGGCGAATCTTTAGATGCCAAAACACCTTTACTGAAATCTACTGTGGCGCTGGAAAAAGCCGCTGTGGATGTGTGCCAGTATTTTGACAAAAATATTACCGGCGTAAAAGCAACACTGGGATGGGAACAGGAATATTTTGTGGTGGATGCAAAATTAGCCAACAGTCGTCCTGATATTATGATGACCGGGCGTACAGTATTCGGACACGCTCCTGCAAAAGGCCAGCAATTGGAAGATCATTATTTCGGCGCTATACCAGAAAGAGTCTATTCCTTCATGCGCGATTTTGAAAATGAATGTTACACCTTAGGTATTCCTTTAAAAACAAGGCATAACGAAGTTGCGCCATCTCAATTTGAATGCGCCCCGATTTTTGAGGAAGTAAACCTTGCGGTGGATCATAATACCTTAATGATGGATGTGATGACGAGAGTGGCTAAGAGGCACAATCTTACAGTACTACTACACGAAAAACCTTTTGCAAAAATAAATGGTAGCGGTAAGCATAATAACTGGAGCATGGCTACCAATACAGGCGTTAATTTACTTGGTCCCGGAAAAACTCCAAAGACTAATTTGATGTTCCTTGCTTTCTTTGTAAATACTATCAAAGCAGTACATGACCACGCAGCGCTACTAAGGGCCTCAATTGCAAGTGCGGGTAATGATCACAGGCTCGGAGCCAATGAAGCGCCGCCGGCTATTATTTCAATTTTTATCGGGAAATATTTGACAGATGTTTTGAATGAGGTTGAAAAGCGTGTTGGAAATAAATTTGATGAGCAGGATGAGGCCATGTTAAAACTGGATATTCATAAAAGTATCCCCGAACTGATGCTCGATAATACTGATAGAAATCGTACTTCTCCGTTTGCTTTCACAGGAAATAAGTTTGAATTCAGAGCTGTAGGTTCCTCAGAAAATTGTGCAGGTCCTATGACGGTTTTAAATACCATTATGGCTGAAACCCTTACTCAATTCAAACTTGACGTAGACGAACTGATTGAAAAAGGAGAAAAAAAAGAAATTGCTCTGATGCAAACGATTCAGAAATATATTGTGGAAAGTAAAAAGATCCTTTTTGAGGGAGATGGTTATAGCGCTGCATGGGAAAAAGAAGCTGCAAAAAGAGGCTTACCTAATGTAAAAACGACTCCTTTAGCACTGGATGCTTTTGTTACAAAAGATTCTGAGCATGTTTTTGAAAAGCATCTCATCTATTCCAAAAAAGAGCTGGAAGCACGCCATGAAATTCTACTGGAAAATTATACCAAAAAGATTCAGATAGAAGCAAGGATCATTGGAGATATGGCAAGCACCTACATATTACCGGCGGCAATCAAGTACCAGAATGTTTTGATAAAAAATATCAGGGGTCTTAAAGAAATTGGTTTTGATGAAAGCAATTACACAGCTCAGAAACTGATAGCCCAAAAGATATCAGAACATGTCAATGTAATTAACACGTGTGTAAAGGCAATGATCGAGGCAAGAAAAGTGGCTAATGAAATAACCGATTCAAGAGAAAAAGCGATTGCCTATTGTGATAATGTGAAAAAATATTTTGATGAGATAAGATATCACGTAGATAAACTTGAACTTTTGGTAGATGATGAATATTGGGAGTTGCCTAAATACCGCGAATTACTTTTTCTTCGTTAAGAATAGAAACCACATAAAAATTCAATGGACGGTATTAACCGTCCATTTTTTTTACGACATGCCTTTTATGTCACAGCTATGACTATTTTGATTTTTTTAACAAGTGTGGTTAAACTAAAAGGGCGGTTTTACATCTATGAATTAACTAAAAAATTAAAACCATGAAAAATTTATTCCTAGTTGTAATGGCAGGCTTCTTCTTCGTGATGAATACAAATGCGCAGGTATCCGGGAATGCTAACCCGAATAGAAAATTCCGATCAGATTCTTCGCATCATCACCGGGGACAAATGATGGAACAATTAAATTTAACTCCTGATCAAAAATCCCAGTTGAAATCGCTTCATGAAAGTAATAAGCAGCAAAGAGATGCCATAAAGAATGATGCAAGCCTTACCCAGGATCAAAAAAGAGCGAAAATGAAAGATTTGCAAAAATCACAATCTGAAAAATTCAATAGCATTTTGACAACTGATCAACTAGCAAAAAGGAATGCTTACATCCAAAAAATGAAAGCAAACAGAAAAATGAACGGGAAGCAATCGGGCTTTGGTAATCACAGGAAAGGTAACATGATGGCCGACCTGAATCTTACTCCTGATCAAAAATCACAAATGAAGGCGATGTACGAAAGTAATAAGCAACAAAGAGATGCCATAAAAAACGATGCGAGTTTAACGCAGGATCAAAAAAGAGCAAAAATGAAAGATTTGCAAAAATCACAATCTGATAAATTCAATAGTATTTTGACTCCCGATCAACAGGCCAAAAGAAACGCATATATGGAACAAAGAAAATCAGAAAGAAAAATGCAACCTGAAGATTCCGACAGGACAAACACTTCCCAGGCTCAATAAAATTAATACGTTCCGGATTCAAATAATTCCCTTTGAAGCTGTAAAATAAAACCGGCCACATTGTTGTGACCGGTTTTTATTTGTAACAACCCAATCGATTTATACCTCAACTGAATTTTTTGAAATTGCCTCATTTCTAAAAACCACTGTTCCATCAAATACGTCTACCAGTACTGGTTTTGTTTTATCAATAGTTCCACTTAACAATTTTTTGCTTAACTGGTTTACGATTTGTTTTTGTATCAATCTTTTTAACGGCCTTGCGCCAAACTGCGGATCAAATCCATTCTCTGCGAGATAATCCAGAGCATATTCAGTAAATTCAAGTTCTACACCACTTTTAGCAAGTTGTATTTTTAAATCATTCAATTGTATTCTGATTATTTCCTTGATATCATCACGCATTAGCGGCTCAAACATAATCACTTCGTCAATTCTGTTTAAAAACTCGGGACGGATGGTCTGTCTCAGAAGAGCCATTACTTCGTTTTTAGTACTTTCTACTACTTCCTCTTTGTTTTTCTCATTTACATTTTCAAAATTAGCCTGTATTATCTGGCTGCCCATATTGCTGGTCATAATAATAATGGTATTCTTGAAATTGACCACTCTTCCCTTGTTATCAGTCAATCTGCCGTCATCTAAAACCTGTAATAAAATATTAAAAACATCAGGATGGGCCTTCTCAATTTCATCCAATAACACTACGCTGTATGGTTTGCGTCTAACCGCTTCCGTTAGCTGACCTCCTTCATCATACCCTACATATCCCGGAGGCGCACCAACTAACCTGCTTACTGAATGTTTTTCCTGGTATTCACTCATGTCTATACGCGTCATCATACTATCATCATCGAACAAATAATCAGCCAAAGCCTTTGCTAATTCTGTTTTACCCACACCGGTAGTTCCCAAAAATATAAACGAACCGATCGGCTTGCGGGGATCATGCAAACCTGCACTACTTCTACGAACCGCATCAGCAACCGCTTCGATGGCTTCATCCTGGCCCACCACACGTTTGTGAAGCTCATCTTCGAGGTTGAGTAACTTTTCTTTTTCGCTCTGCAGCATTTTATTTACCGGTATTCCGGTCGCTTTAGCTACGCTTTCTGCAATATCCTCTGCATCCACTTCTTCCTTCAATAACCTTTTCTCGCTGATATCATCCAGTTCTACGGTATATTGAGCTATTAATTTTTCCTGGCTTTGCAACTTGCCATATCTGATTTCAGCTACCTTCCCATAGTCTCCCTCGCGCTCTGCTTTTTCAGCAGCCATCTTCAGATTTTCCATTTCAGCCTTTGCATTCTGTACTTTTTCTACCAGTTCTTTTTCCTGTTGCCACTTTGCTTTAAATGTATCGCGCTCTACCGAAAGGTTGGAGATTTCAGTATTCAGTTCTTTTAATTTTGCTTCGTCTTTTTCCCTTTTAATTGCTTCTCTTTCGATTTCCAATTGGCGGATTTGTCTTTCAAGATTGTCTAATCCTTCCGGCATCGAATTCATTTCAAGCCTCAGTTTGGCGGCACTTTCATCAATCAAATCAATTGCTTTATCAGGCAAAAAACGATCGGTAATATAACGGTTAGACAATTCCACAGCCGCAATAATTGCCTCATCTTTTATCCTAACATGGTGATGCGTTTCATAACGATCTTTCAATCCTCTTAAAATAGAAATCGCATCTTCCACATTCGGCTCATCGACCATTACCTTTTGAAACCTTCTTTCCAGTGCTTTATCTTTTTCAAAAAATTTCTGATATTCATTTAAAGTGGTTGCGCCAATTGCCCGCAACTCACCACGCGCCAATGCAGGCTTCAAAATATTGGCCGCATCCATTGCTCCATCACCGCCGCCTGCGCCCACCAAAGTGTGAATCTCATCAATAAACATTATGATTTCTCCATCGCTGTCGCCTACTTCTTTAATCACCGACTTTAATCTTTCCTCAAATTCTCCCTTATATTTTGCACCTGCAATCAAAAGCCCCATATCTAATGCAAAAATTATTTTTGATTTCAAATTCTCAGGAACGTCACCGCTGATGATTCTATTTGCCAAACCTTCTACTATGGCGGTTTTACCTACACCCGGTTCACCAACAAGTATTGGATTGTTTTTTGTTCTTCTCGATAAAATATGCAATGTCCTCCTTATCTCTTCATCGCGCCCGATAACAGGGTCGAGCTTATTGCTTCTTGCTAGCTCGTTTAGATTTTTAGCATATTTATTTAAAGCATTAAATTGTGTCTCCGAAGTCTGGGAAGAAACCGTAGAGCCTTTTTTCAAATCTTTTATTGCAGCAACCAGGCCCTTTTCGGTAAGGCCTGCATCCTTTAATATCTTAGCTGTATTATCATTTCCCTGTACGATGGCCAGCAATAAATGCTCTACGCTCACAAACTCATCACCGAAAGTTTTTAAACTCGCAGCCGAACGCAACATCACGTTATTAAGATCCCGGCTTATAACCTGTGCCGGCTCTCCCGAACTTATTTTAGGTAGTTTTTTTATACTTTCATCAACCTTATTTTCGACAAAAACGACATTCACATTATTTTTTTTCAAAAGAAAATCCACAGGGCTATCGTCATCTGTAAGCAAAGCTTTTAGTAAATGCTCTGTTTCGATATTTGGATTATTTTCATTAAAAGCAAGCTGCTGTGCTTTCTGAAAAATTTCCTGCGATTTTATGGTTAAATTATTAGGATTCATATAATTGATATAAGTTTAATTAATTTGAATATGAGTAACAAATATTAAACCAACAAAGTTTGCAGAAAATTTGTCGCAAATATCCCTTGACGGCTGACGCAAATTCAGTCTGAATAAAGTTCTCTGCTATTTTTTCAGTTTTACTTCCTTGCAATAGTAAAGTACTTTTGTAAATTCCATCATGATTCAAAAAGCTGACTATACTTCTTTTGTAAAAACCACCGCACAGTCTTTGGGTTTTGATTATTGCGGCATCGCCAAAGCTGTCAAACTCGATGAGGATGCCCGCCGTCTCGAAAACTGGCTGAATAAGGGTTTTAATGGAAAAATGGCTTATATGGAAAACTATTTCGATCTCAGAACGGATCCTTCAAAATTAGTTCCCGGCGCAAAATCTGTAATTACTTTATTGCTCAATTATTTCCCCATTCAACAACAAAATCCCGACGCGCCACAAATTTCAAAATATGCTTATGGAAATGATTATCATGAAGTGATTAAAAGTAAATTGAAAATATTTTTACAATCAATAAAAGAAAATATAGGCGAAGTAAATGGAAGGGGATTTACAGATAGCGCCCCGGTTTTGGAAAGAAGTTGGGCCGAAAAAAGCGGATTAGGCTGGGTTGGGAAAAATGGAAATTTGATCACCAAAGATCGCGGCTCATTTTTTTTTATTGCTACGTTAATTACCGATTTGGAATTAGAATCTGATAATCCTTTTATAAAAGACTATTGCGGCACTTGTACCAAATGTATTGATGCATGTCCGACTGACGCGATTCTTCCTGACAAAGTAATTGACGGAAGTAAATGTATTTCTTATTTCACCATCGAACTAAAGGATATGCTGATCCCGGAAGAAATGAAAGGTAAGTTTGAAAACAAAATGTTTGGCTGCGATATCTGCCAGGACGTTTGTCCGTGGAATCGCTTTTCAAAACCTAATCATGAAATTGAATTTACTCCTTTGAATGAAGTCCTGAACTTTTCTAAAAATGATTGGGAAGAATTAACCGAAGAATCTTTTAAAATTATTTTTAAAAAATCTCCTTTAAAACGATCAAAGTTTGAGGGAATAAAAAGGAATTTGAAATTTTTGGATTGAAAATAAAAAGTCTGACGGTCTCCGTCTGCCTTTTTATTTTCAATTAGATTTTAATCCGCCTTTAAGGGCTATGAACCATAATTGCGAAACAGAAATCTTCAATATTTGTTGATTTGCTGCAATGATTATTTAAGTCGGACTGAGACTGTCAATTATGAAATAGAAATCTCTAATATTAGTTTGCTTACTGGAATAAATTATTTAAGTCAGACGGAGGCCGTCAGACTTAAATAAGCATCCCTCAAAATACCAAACCGGCTTTCAATATCATTCTATTAAAACTAAATTCATATATGCTATTATAATCAAGAGGACAAGAGGAGGTACGGCATTCTAAACCAATTTTAGCCTTCATTTTTTTATAACTATATCCCAAACTGAATAACATAGACGATTTTTTGCACAAAGGGACCTGGTAGCCGAGTCCAATATCAGTATAAATACCACCCGTAAAATGATAGGTATCGTAATAAGAAATTTCTTTTCCCGGTTTATCTTTCATTGGAAAATTATATCCAATATCACCATAAATAAATCCTTTTTTTTCTTCGCCGAAAAACCATCTCCCGTCAAAAAATAAAGGAAGTGTTCGATAGCGATAATTATCTACTCCAATTCCGATTCCAGTAAACCAGTTTGAGAATTTAATGCCGTTTACCGTTTGAAACGCCGTGTTCACTTGGCTTTCACCGCCAACCATTGCAAATTGATTGATGGAGCGAAAGTGAATTTTACTTTTCTGTGCAGAAACAGAAATATTTACCAGGAAAGAAATTATCAGAATAAAAATTAAAGTTTTCATCGTTTTTTTATTTATTTGAGATTCCTATTTTACTTACCAGACGAATATTATTTTCATTAGCATAATCATATTGATATAAGCCATCTTTCGCCACTACCAGCGCGATATGATCGAGTGCGATTACATCATAAGTTTCAATGCCGGAAAACTGTTTTACTAATAGCAAATTGGAAACATCGGATGCATTATAAATTTTCAATCCATCGGCGCCATCACAGATGAATAAAAGGTTCCTATCTTTTGATAAGCCATGAGGATTAGTGAAATCATAATCTTTTACGAGTTTGGGATTAGTAAAACTATTCAGTTGCAATATTTCCAATTGGTTTGCATTTCCAAAACAGGATGTACCCGTGCGAAGCGTTACATAAGCATAGTTATCATCGGCAATAACCGGATCACAACTTTGCACATGAGAGAATTGCCCGACAAGCGCAGGACGATCTGCATTATTGATATTATAAACAAACATTCCATTTTGTGAGCCAATAAATAATTTATCCTTAAAAGGAAAAATAGTTTCTATACTTGAGCTGCTTACATTGATTTTATTACTATACGCCGGTTCATTTGGAACTGTAATATTAAACACATTCAAATCTGAATTTGAAACAGTGTACATTCTTTTGTCAACAATTGCGAACCTTGCCATAGAGCCACCCGTACCAATAGGAGACCCGGAATTCGTAGTACCCGAAGATGACGAAGATGAAGCAGCCATATAAAATTGCGGGCTATTAAAAACTATATTATTTCTTTCACAATTTTCAGTAATGGTAGTATCTCTTTTTATCCAGTCTGCAATTATTCTGGTCGTATCACCATAAAATCCGTTCCCGTAGGCACGATAAGGAAATACTCCCTCACTATATTTTTTCACAACCACATTCAGCGGATTACTGATATCCAGCGTTACTAAATCGGTATATAAATCTGCATACAAAGTATTCCCTTTCAGCGCCAAATCTTCATTGCCGGGTATAGCGATAAATGCAATATTATTGGGTGCACCAGGGTTCCGATTGTCTATTACATGAATTCCTTTGTCAATCTCATTCAGAAAAATATAACTTCCAAGCAAAACTATTTTTCCGGGATTTTCAACTTCCTGCGGTGCGCCGCTTTTGATACCAGCTTTTACCTGGGCGGTAGTTTTATACACAGGAATATAATACGAATAAGTATAGGTACGCTTGCAATTATCTTTTACGCAACTATTTAAAAAAATTGCGGAAAGAATTACAAAAAATAAAGTTGCAACGGCGGTAGATTTTTTTTTCATGATAAGTGTGTTTTCTCTTCTGACCACAGAAAGAGTGAAACCGTTGCATTGAAAAAATTATTTTTTTGGAAATAAAATTTCTGCACGTATTCCTATAAAACTAAAATGCTTATCCTGGTACAATCCTTTGCCGGCAAGCTTTGAAGCGCCATAATAAAAATACGGCCCAATGGTGACAGGAACTTTTTGCTTTGAAAATAAAGTTGCAGAAACGCCTGTGCTTAATCCCAACTGAGTTTTATTAAACAAGGAATTATCGTTGTAATAAGCTCCGGGATTCGATTTGAATTGCAATGCATTGCTGCTAATCAGTTGGGAAATATTTATTCCTGCCTGCCAATACAAAGGCAACGTTTTCCCATTATTCAATTGAAATTTAACCAAGACAGGAAGTTCGAGATAATGAAAATTGTTGCGATAAGAATTTGTACTATTAACTGCGTTAAATTGATAAGATGCAAGCCCGGTTGGTGCGCCGACTTTGTTTATCAAAGAAAAATATTTATAAGAAATACCCAATGATATTTTGCTTTTTGCAGAAATATTTTTTTCAATAAAAGCGCCCCCTATAAACGCAAAGGAATTTTCTATTGCCGAAGAGACATACGAAGAAGAATTGGAACCTGGGCCAGTTCCACCACTACCTGACGTAATAGGAGAGCTTTGTGAATAATTGGAGTTATTATTATTAATTCCTAAAATATCTTCTCCTATCAATGATTTTCCGCCCGAAAAAGTAACTCCAAATACCCAATGTCTTTTTGACTTATTCCCAGCCTGTTTTTTTAGAGACGAATCATTTTTTGCAATTATTTCTTTTGATATTTTTTCTGATTTTAATTGATTCAATAAACTATCTAAGGTGATTTTATTTTGAGTAGTATTTATCGAATCCGCATTTTTTTCTTCGTTTTCTATTTCAGAATTGCCAGGCTTTTTTACAGATAGGTTGTTTGCATTATTTAAAACCATTTCATTTTCTTCATTATTTGTTTGTTTGCCGTTAATCAAGGTTCCTTTACTATTTACACTTTTATTCTCAGAAGAATTCACAGCTTTTTCTTTTGATTTAAAAGTCTCTTCTTTCACTAATTTCCCGCGCTTTCTATTTATCCTGTTATCACCGGATTCACCGTGAAAACTTACAGATTGTTGAGACGCTCCAGTTTGAGATTTTTTAGCTGTAACGGTTTCTACATCGCGCTTTTCCGAATTATTCGCAGACGAAATGGCAGATTTATTTAAAGAAGAATCATAGTTATTTGCCTGTTTACTGTCGCTCTTTACAAGATTACTAACAGATTGGTTTTGTTGGTTATTTTTCCCTGAATTGAATAGCCAATAACCACCCGACAAAAGAAACAGGATTAAAAAGAACAGTATAAAAATCACTCTCCTGTCTTTACGTTTTTTCCCAATCCGTTTTTCAATATTTGTCCACACAGCATCTGATGGAGAAATTTTCAATTCGTCCAGTTTCTGCTGTACATTATTTTCAAAATTATTTTGTTCCATAATGGCCGTTTTTCTCTTTTAGTGAAAATTTTTCAATCCACTCAATTAACAAAATTCTTGCTCTCGCATATTGCGATCTCGATGTTCCTTCATTAATACCCAGCATCGACGCTATTTCCGTATGCTTATACCCTTCCACCGCATGCAGGTTGAAAATGGTTTGAAACCCGGTTGGCAATTGCCTTATCAACTCTGCCAATTCTTTTGTTTGTAAATCCACAGCCGGATTTTCTGTAGAAACAACATGGAGGGGCATTTCGTCATAAGAAAGATCATACCTGTATTTCTGATTTGTTTTTAAGTAATTTAACGCAGTGTTTACCATTATTTTCCTAATCCAGCCGCCCAATTCACCATCACCTTTAAATTGTTTTAACCTCGAAAAAACTTTTACAAAACCTTCCTGCAACACTTCCTCAGCGTCACTCATACTTTTGGTATATCTGAAACATACCCCGAGCATCAAAGGCGCAAAATGTTCATATAACTTTCGCTGAGCCTCCGGCTTTAGTTTCAGGCAATCCCTCAATAATTGATTATACTCCATCTGATGCATCGTTACTTTGACAACAGTTTAGTTCATTTCGTTGCATGGAAAATAATTTTTTTATTGAGCTACCTTTGCGTTCTCAAATTCTAAATTATCTCCACCGATATGAATCTCCAGGAAAAAGATCAAAAATATATCTGGCATCCTTATACTCATCAAAAAAGTATGCTGCCGGCAGTACCCATAGTAAAAGGAAAAAAATCTTTATTAATCGATGAAAATGGTCATAAATATATTGACGCCGTGAGTAGCTGGTGGGTAAATATCCACGGCCACGGTAATAAGTTTATTGCCAAAAAGGTCTATGAGCAGGCAAAGAACCTGGAACAAGTTATATTCACCGCCTTTACCCACGAGCCAGCCATAACACTCGCTGAAAAATTATTAAGCGTTTTGCCCGGCAATTTTTCAAAGATTTTTTATACCGATGACGGTTCAACTGCTACTGAAGTAGCTATTAAACTTTCACTGCAATACTGGAAAAACGTCGGCAATAACAGCAGGAGCAAAATTCTTGCATTTCATAATTCTTATCACGGCGATACTTTCGGCGCAATGAGTGTAAGCGAGCGGGGAATTTACACGGCTGCCTTCGAAGGCAAATTATTCGATGTTCTTTTTATTGATACGCCCAACAAAGAAAATATTGATCAATTAAAAAATGAGATTGAAAAGTACAAGGAGGAAATTGTTTGTTTTATTTACGAACCTTTATTACAGGGCGCGGGAGGTATGTTGATGTATCAACCCGATGATTTGAACGAATTACTGCGCTTTCTGAAAAATGAAAAAATTATTTGCATCGCTGATGAAGTACTTACAGGATTTTATCGAACCGGGAAATTCTTTGCAGGAGATTACATGGAAGAGAAAGCCGATATCATTTGTCTGAGCAAAGCCCTGACAGGCGGTACCATGGCATTAGGCGTTACAGCGTGTACACAAAGTATTTATGATGAATTTGTAAGCGATGATAAAACGAAAACGCTGTTTCACGGGCATTCATTCACCGCTAATCCACTTGCGTGCACTGCAGGAATCGCCAGCTTTGAACTGATTCAAAAAAAAGAATGTTTAAAAGGAATCGAAAATATCATTTCGCTTCATCAAAAATTTGCCAAAAAACTTCAGCACCTGGAACAAAAGAAATATATAAAAAACGTCCGTCAAACCGGCACTATTATCGCTTTTGAAATCTGCACCAGTGATAAAGACGATTACTTAAATAATGTAAGCAAGGAATTTACGCCTTTTTGTATGAAACATGGAGTCTATCTACGTTCTATGGGAAATACCATTTACATAATGCCTCCGTATTGCATCTCTTCAGGAGAACTAAAAAAAATTTATGAAGTGATCATTTCATTTATCAAAAGATAACCCATTAATGCTCTACGGCGTTTTTTAAGTCTGCAAGGGCCGCAACATATTGATCGCCGGAAAATTTATCTAAATAAATACCCTGAATTCGTTTCCAGGGATACCAACCAAACTGAGTATTGATATTCCACCTCAATTCAGTTTGATGGTCCGATTTAGGCGTAAGTACAAACTGGTAACTTACCTTTGTCGAAGATGAAGATTCAACGTTAACTTCTATTTCATTCCGGGTTGAATCAACTACTGTTAAGGTAATTTTTTTCCCTTTCATATCTGTTAATACCACAGAATTCAAATTGTTTGAGGACTGGTTTTTCACAACTGAGATGTCCTTATCTTTAAACGCAGGGTACCAATTTTTCCAGTTGTCGAAATCGATTATTTGACTTCTAACTTCATCGATAGAACCATTTATTTCAACAGATTTAGCGACTGTTACTTTTGAAGGAAGCAATAAGCTTAATAAAAAAATGACAACAAAAACAGTAATTAAAAATATAAGAAAAACTATTGCATTTTTCATTTTATTCCCATTTAAAAACTTTAACGGCAACAGCATAAACTACCACACCCCATATTAATAAAATAAGTATTTCCCATCTCTCATCCCATAAATTATTTCCGTTGAAAGCTACCTCCCGCAACGCATTATTCAGATGTGTGAGCGGCAATACCTGCGCCAACCATTGCAGCCACTTAGGGAAAACATCAATAGGGAAGAAAGTGCCACAAATCAAAAATTGAGGTAGCGTAATAATATTTGCCAATGGCGGAATCGTGTTATCGTTCTTAGCAATGCCGCTTACAACAAATCCCATTCCCATAAAAACTACCAGTCCAATAAAACTTAAAGCAAGTAATTCGATGAACGTTTCAAATCCATGAATCAATGTATAGTCAAAGAAATAATATCCGACCAGGATGATAACAATAGCGGTCAACATTTGGAATATCACCCTGCTAAACATTTCGCCCAGGATAATATACGTACGGCTGATAGGCGTTGCAAAAAAACGTTTTAAAACTAAAGTAGTCCGCAAACTAAAAAACATAAAGGCAATTCCAAAAACACCAGACGACAGTAATGCAAATCCCAACTGTCCTGGAAGAATAAAATCAATGGTTTTGTATTTGCGAATTACTGCAATATCCCTGGGAAAATTAAAATCAAAATCAGCATATACGAGCCTTCCCGGATATATTTTATTACTTACTTTATTAATCACGCTTTCGACAAGCGTTATAAACTGCGGCCACTTGTCATTGCTGGCGGTGGTGCTTTTTATTGTAAATATATAGGGAGGTGTTCCCTTAGGATTTTTTTGAATATTGATGATTCCCGCAAGTTTTCCCGTCTGTAAATCCTTTTCCAGTATGCTTTTATCGCTATATCTGATTATGCTCACACCACGGGTATTTTCTAACGCTTTATACAATTCATTGGTGGTGTCTGCTTTATTATCAACGGCAATTTTATAAGTTGTAAAACCACCGTTGTTGCCCATAAATGCAAATACTAAAATAAAAATGAGCGGAAAAGCAAACCCAAAAACCACTGAAGACGGACTTCTGAAAATGGCGCGTAAACTGGCTTTTGAAATCGCCAACATCGCCTGAACCTGACTATATTTCTTCATCTTAAAAACTATCTTTAATGCGGCAAAACTAACCGCCAAAAAAATAAAAGGACAAAATAATTTTTAAACCAAGACAAATGACGTATATTTGTACGACAAAAGACAGATTTATGAAAAAAATAAAGAAGTACAATGAAGTTGAAGAAAAACCTAGTATGGCTGAGGAATCAATGGCTATTTATGATTTGAAGAAAAATATTCCATCACTAAAAGATTTTACTTTTAATGATTTCAAAAAAATTGCTGACAAAGTAGATCTTACCCAAAAAGAATGGTCAGATATTCTTCATATTTCTGAAAGAACCTTGCAAAGATATGCGCATGATAATGGCTTTTTTAATACAGGTGTCATAGACCGTATTCTTCAAATAAATAAGGTCTTTGGGCGTGGCAAGGAAGTCTTTGGAAGCTATGAAAAATTTAACCTTTGGCTTCACGGTAATCCCTACATGCTGGAAGGGCAATTATCCATACATTCGCTTGCAAGTATAGAAGGCATTAATAAAGTACTTACTCAATTAGGAAGAATAGAACATGGAATATTAGCATGATAATTTACAGACTAACTACCGGAAACTTCGCAAAAGATATTTCCGGAACCGGAGCGAAACTAAACGGCGGACGCTGGAATCCA
>Ga0134126_10001647_pt1 | contig 28492 bp, 32 predicted proteins | sample KB31752_FD_96881 | JGI IMG/M metagenome (GOLD analysis project Ga0134126, IMG submission 96881) | Terrestrial soil microbial communities with excess Nitrogen fertilizer from Kellogg Biological Station, Michigan, USA - KB3-175-2 | ecosystem: Environmental > Terrestrial > Soil > Unclassified ... | reverse complement strand
TGCTCGCAGGCATCCGCGACCGCCTTTTCATCGATAAGTTCGAGCGGCCGGAAGCGGACGTTCATGTCCGTGACATAGGGGTGTTCGGCAGTCGGGGACATGGCAACCTCCGGAAGCGGCATTCGCTTAGCTAATTAGCATATTTGCTAATTGTCAATGATGCGCGCGCATGCGCGTTGCCTCTCCCGTTCACGGGAGAGGTTACGATACCTGAAAGATCTTGCCCGGATTGAGGATTCCCTCCGGATCGAGCGCGCGCTTGAGCGTGCGCATCAGCGCGACCTCCTCGGGCGTGCGCGAATAGGCGAGATAGTCGCGCTTCTCCAGGCCGATGCCGTGTTCGGCCGAGACCGAGCCGCCGCGGCTGCGCAGCGCGCCATAGACGATCTCTTCGACCGCGGGACGCGCGGTCGCGTCGCCGACGCCGGGGATCAGGTGCAGATTGCCGTCGCCCAGATGGCCGAACACCATCATCGTCGCCGCCGGCCAGTGCGCGCGCAGCGCGGCGCCGACATCGGCGATGTAGCCTTCCATCGCGTCGATCCCGAGACTGACGTCGAAGGTGAAGATCGGCGCGTTGCGCCCGACCTGGAGCACGTCGTCGCGCAGCGCCCAGATGGCGGCGCACTCGGCCTTCGACTTCGCGACGGTCGCGTCGGCGACCGTTCCGGCTTCCAGCTCGGCGGCGAGGACGCGCTCGAACCGTGCATTGTCCTCGTCTTCGTCCGCGCCGAGGGACTCCGCCAGCACATAGTAGGGATGCCCCGGCGCGAGCGGCGGGCGGCCCTTCGCCGGTGGGGTGGTGACGAGCGTATAGAAGTCGGCCCACATCACCTCGAAGGCGGAGAGCGTTCCGGCAAGGCCGGCCTCGAGGCTGCGCAGGATGCGCGGCAGATGCGCGAAGGTGTCGACGGCCAGGAGCGCGACCTGCTGGCTGCGGGGCTTGGGCCGCAGGCGCAGCACCGCGCGCGTCACGATGCCGAGCGTCCCCTCCGAGCCGATGAACAGCTGCTTGAGGTCGTAACCCGCATTGTTCTTCAGCAGATGATTGAGCGAGGACAGCACCGTGCCGTCCGCCAGCACCGCCTCGAGCCCGAGCACCAGTTCGCGCATCATGCCGTAGCGGATCACGCGGTTGCCGCCGGCATTGGTCGCGATATTGCCGCCGATGGTGGCCGAGCCGCGGGCACCGAGATCGAGCGGAAAGAACAGGCCCTTCGCTTCGGCCGCGTCGCAGACATTGGCCAGGATGCAGCCAGCCTCGACCGTCATGGTCGCTGCACCCTCGTCGATCGCCTCGATGCGGTTCATGCGTTCCAGCGACAGCGCGATGGCGCCGTCGGCATTGGCGCCGGCGACAAGGCCGGTGCGTCCGCCCCAAGCCACCACCGGCTGCCGGGCGCGATGACACAATTTCAGTACGGCGGAGACGTCCGCGGTCGATCTGGGCCGCACCAACGCGATGGGTTTGCCGAGCCGCGCGCCGCGCGGTGTGGCGATGGCATCGCCTTCGAGAACCTCACCCAGCAGCGCCTTCAGGTCCTGGACCAGCTCGCTCATCCTGCCGCCTCCCGTCGCGGGTTCGGGGCAGCATAGGCGTTATTCGCGGCTTTCGCTCTTCTTCCGGCTCACCATCTTCTTCAGCCACACCACCTGGCGGTGCCAGTGCTTGATCGGCTGGGCCGGATAGCCGCCGACGGTTTCGCCGGCGGCGACGTCCTGGGTCACGCCCGCGCGGGCCGCCAGGCGCGCACCGGCGCCGATGCTGAGATGGTCGGCGATGCCGGCCTGGCCGCCGATCATCACGCCGGGGCCGATGGTGGTCGAGCCGGCGATGCCGGCCTGCGCCACCACGATGCAGTACTGCCCCATGCGCACATTGTGCCCGACATGGATCAGACCGTCGAAGCGGCAGCCGCGTCCGATCTGGGTGTCGCCGATGGCGCCGCGGTCGACCACGCAATTGGCGCCGAACTCCACATCGTCCTCGACGATCACGCGGCCCAGCTGCGGCACGCGCAGCAGGCCCTTGTTCGACGGCACGAAGCTGAAGCCGGCATTGCCGATCGAAACGCCAGGCCCGAAGACCACGCGGTTGCCGATCAGCGCATGGGTGATCATGCAGTTGGGGCCGATCGCGCAGTCGTCGCCGATCTCCACGCCCTTGCCGATCACCACATTGGGACCGATGGCGCAGTTCTTTCCGATCCTGGCATTGGCGCGGATCTCGCCGCCCTGCGCGATCTGTGTGCCGGCGCCGATCTGGGCGCTCGGGTGCACGGGGAGAAGGGGCGCGAGACCCTCGACCAGTGGCGTGGGTGGATAGAACAGATGACCGACCTGGGCGAAGGCCAGCCTCGGATTGGCCGACAGCAGAAGCCAGGTGCCATTGTGCTCATGGGCGGCGAGCCTGCGGTCGGTGATCACCGCGCTGGCGCGGGTCCTGGCCAGGGCTCCGGCATATTTCGCATCGGAGAACAGGCTGATCTGTCCGGGCTCGGCGGTGTCGAGATTGGCCACGTCGTGGATCGCAAAGCCGGCCTGGGAGCTGTTGTCCATCTCCGCGCCGATATGGGCGGCGATTTCGCCAAGCGGAAATGGGCCCGCGCGCTCGAAGAAACGGTCGTCCGTCATGCTCGTCCGCTGTTCGCCTGTCCTTGCTTGGGCATCGCCCGAATGGGGAAAAAGCCACAACTTTCCGACCGCCGCAAGAAGCGGCGGCGCGCGTTAACGCTTTAGGATTTTTTGTGGCTTGCCAGTTTCTTCAGCGCGACCGTCTGGCGGTGCCATTCGCGCACCGGCATGGCGGGGTAGCCTCCGACCGTCTCGCCGGCCGCCACGTCGCGCGTGACGCCGGCCTTAGCGGCGAGCCGCGCCCCGGCGCCGACGGTCAGATGATCGCTGACGCCGACCTGTCCGCCCATCATCACATAGGGACCGATGGTGGTGGAGCCCGCGATGCCCACCTGGCCGGCGATCAGGCAGTGATGGCCGATCTTCACGTTGTGGGCGATGTGCACGAGGTTGTCGAACATCGTGCCGGCGCCGATCGCCGTGTCGCCGATAGCGCCGCGGTCGATGGCGCAATTGGCGCCGAACTCGACATCGTCCTCGATGATCACGCGGCCGAGCTGCGGCACGCGCAGCAGGCCCTTGCCGCTGGGCACGAAGCTGAAGCCCGCGCTGCCGATGGTGACGTTGGGCGCGAAGGTCACGCGATTGCCGATCAGGGCGAAGTGAATGACGCAATTGGCGCCGATCGCGCAGTCGTCGCCGATGACCACGCCGTGTCCGATGACGACATTTGGACCGATCAGGCAGCGATTGCCGATCCGTGCGCGGGCACCGATGGTCGCGCCGGAGCTCACCTGCGTTCCGGCGCCGACCGTCGCGCTTGGATGCACCGGCGTCAGCGGCTGCACGCCTTCGGTCAGCTTGTCCGGCGGATAGAACAGATGCCCGACCTGCGCGAAGGCCAGCCTCGGGTTCGGCGCATGGAGCAGCCAGGTGCCGTTGTGCTCATGGCTGGCGAGCTTGCGGTCGGTGATCACCACGCTGGCGCCGGTATGGGCAAAGGCGGGCGCGAATTTGGCGTCGCTAAAGACGGAAATGTCTCCCGCCGCCGCGCTCTCCAGCGCTGCGACGTCGCGGACCATGAAATCGGACGACGAATTGTTGTCCATCTCGGCGCCGATCAGGGCGGCGATCTGGCCGAGCGGAAACGGTCCAGCGCGCTCGAAAAATCTGTCGTCGGTCATGAGGGGGCCTTTTGCCGTCCGCCCATTGTAGCAGAAACGCCGCAAAGGACACCCCCGCGCCCGTATATTGGTAACCGAAGGCCCGGTTGCATGATCGCGCGGCGCTGGCTATTGGCGGTGCGCGCAGTCCGGAGCCGCATTTGCTCAACCCTTTCGCTCTTCTCTCCAGCCCGTACGGAATCGCCTATCTCGTCCTGATCGGCGTGTGCATCGTGCACGCGGTGCGCGCGGGCAACGTCTTTCCCTGGGTCTACATCATCATCTTCCTGCCGGGGATCGGGAGCCTCATCTATCTGTTCGCGATCATCGTTCCCGAACTATTTCGCAGCCGCGCCGCCGCCCGGTTCGCCCGGAGCACGCGCACCATCGCCGATCCGCACCGCTCGCTGCGCCAGGCGGCGCGGGCGCATGAGCTGGTCGGCTCCGTCGATTCCAAGCGCGCCCTGGCCGAGGAATATCTGTTGCGCGGCGCCTACAAGGACGCGGCCGACATCTACGCCGAAGCCGCCCAGGGCCAGTTCAAGGACGATCCCGCCCTGCTGCTCGGCCTGGCGCGGGCCCGGTTCCTGGCCGGCGACCCGGCGGCGGCACAGGCCGCCCTCGACACGCTCCAGGCCGCCGACCCGAGTTACGTCTCGGCCGATGCGCATCTGCTCTATGCCCGCGCGCTGGAAGGGCAGGACAAGACGGCCGACGCGCTGGCCGAATACCGCAGGCTCGTCGGCTATTATCCCGGCGAGGAGGCGCGCGCACGCTTCGCCATGCTGCTGGAGAAGACCGGTGCGCGCGACGAGGCGATGGATGTCTATCGCGAGATCGTCAAGCTGCTCGACGGCGCGCCCGCGCGCTACAAGAAGGCGCAGAAGGAATGGGGCGATATCGCCCGGCGCGCGCTGCGCTGACGAGGCTGCGGTTAATCGAATATTATCCCCGGCTTCCTAGGCTCCGAAACGGAAGCGGAGCGGAGACTGCGTCTTGCAGACCGGCACGGACACTCAGCCGAAGGGTGGCAAGATCGCGGACCCGCACGCCCTGCGGCATCCGACGCTGTCCTTTTATCTGGACAAGTGGAGAGAGCGCCGCGGCGAACGGCAGATGCCGGCGCGTCACGACATCCGCCTGTCCGACCTGAAGGCCTTCGCGAGCAACATGGTGATCGCCGAAGTCGTCGGCGACGGCGCGGATTTCCGCTTCAAGCTCATCGGCACCGCGGCGGCCGAATACTCCTTCAAGGGACAGACCGGCCGGACCGTCCGGGAAATCTACACCGGCGACCTCGCTGCGTTCGGCGAAGGCGTGCTCGACATCTATTCGACGGTCGCCGGCGCCGGGCACCCCGTCTATGCGCATGTCGACGCCTTTCGCTGGATCAACGACCTGCCGATGAATTTCGAGGCCGTGCACCTGCCGCTGTCGAACGACGGTTCGCGGGTCGACTTCATTCTCTCGGCCCTGGTGTGCGACTACGCATCCTAGCCGCGGGCTGCAGCGCGTGCGGCCACGAGAACCGCACCCGCTCCCATCCGCGCACCAACCCCGCCACCGTCAGCAGCAGATGCGCGATCGCCAGCGCATAGACGAACGACAGCAGCAGAATGACATGCTCGAACGCGCCGACGGCCCCTCCCAAGTGCGCAAAGTAGTAAAGGCTGGGCCGGACGGCCTCAAGCAGGCGCGGTGAGCGCCGTCTCGTATTCTTCCTGCATCTTCAGCCAGCGGCCCTCGACGTCGGCGAGCCGGCGCGCCGCATCGGCGCGCTTCTTGGAGACGGCGTTGCCCTTCTGCGGATCGCGCGTGAAGAGCAGGGGGTCGGCCAGCGCCTTGTCGAGCTTGGCGAGTTCGGCGGTCAGCTCGGCGATCTGGTGCTCGGCCGCCTCGACCTTGTCCTTGAGCGGCTTGAGCTGGCGCCGGCGCTCGGCGGCCTGGCGGCGTAGATCGTCCTTGGACTTCGCCGCCGCGACCGGAACGGCAATCGCGTCCGGCGCCGGTTCATCGGCGAGCAGGAAGCGGCGATAGTCGTCGAGATCGCCCTCGAACGGATTGACCTCGCCATTGGCAACCAGCAGCAGCCGGTCGGCGGTCGCCTCGATCAGCCTGCGGTCGTGGCTGACCAGCACCACCGCGCCGTCGAAATCGTTCAGCGCCGCCAGCAATTCGCCGCGCGCGTCGATGTCGAGATGGTTGGTCGGCTCGTCGAGGATGAGCAGGTTCGGCCGGTCGAGCGTCGCCAGCGCCAGCATCAGCCGCGCCCGCTCGCCGCCCGAGAGGTTGCCGACCAGCGTCAGCTGCTTGTCGGCGGAGAAGCCGAAGCCGCCGAGCTGGGTGCGCACCTGCTGCACCGTCAGCTTGGGGCGCAGATTCTGCAGCGTCTGGATCGGCGTGATGCCGCCCTGCAGCTCCTCGAGCTGGTGCTGTGCGAAATAGCCGGGCACGAGCTTCTTCGCCCGCACCATCTCGCCCGCCATCGGCTCGAGCTTGCCGGCCAGCAGCTTCGCCAGCGTCGACTTGCCGTTGCCGTTCTTGCCGAGCAGCGCGATGCGGTCGTCGGGATCGAAGCGCAGGGACAGCTTCGTCAGCACCGGCTTGCCGGGCGCATAGCCGACCGCGACGCGGTCCATCGCGATCAGCGGCGGGCTGGCCTCGATCGCCTGCGGCAGGCGGATCGGCGCCACATGCTCGTCGAGCGGGATGTCGATCTGCTCCATCTTCTCGATCATCTTGATGCGGCTCTGCGCCTGGCGCGCCTTCGTCGCCTTGGCGCGGAAGCGGTCGACGAAGCTCTGCAGATGGGCGCGACGCGTCTCCTGCTTCTTCTGGGCGGCGACGTCGAGCGCGCGCTGCAGCGCGCGGGTCTCCACGAAGGTGTCGTAATTGCCGGTATAGAGCTTCAGCTTGCCGTGTTCGAGATGCAGGATGAACTCGGCCGCCGTGTTGAGCAGGTCGCGATCGTGGCTGACGATCACCACCGTGCCGCGATAGCGCGCCAGGAAGTTCTCCAGCCACATCACGCCTTCGAGGTCGAGATAGTTCGTCGGCTCGTCGAGCAGCAAAAGGTCGGGTGCCGCGAACAGGATCGCCGCCAGCGCCACGCGCATGCGCCAGCCGCCGGAGAACTCGGCGCAGGGGCGCAACTGGTCGGGGGCCGAGAAGCCGAGGCCGGCCAGGATCTCGGCGGCGCGCGACGGCGCGGTATAGGCGTCGATCGCGTCCAGCCGGTGATAGATGTCGCCGAGCTTGTGCGCGTCGCTCTCATGCTCGGCCTGGGCGAGCAGCTGGGTGCGTTCGGGATCGGCGGCGAGCACGGTGTCGATCAGGCTCGTCTGCGTCCCCGGCGCCTCCTGCGCCACCGCGCCGACGCGCCAGGCGCTGGGCCAGCTCACCGCGCCGTCGTCGGGATGCAGCTGGCCGAGGATCGCCTTGAGCAGCGTCGATTTGCCCGCACCGTTGCGCCCGACCAGCCCGACGCGCCGCCCCGCGGGGAGACTGGCGGTCGCCCCGTTCAGGATGTCGCGGCCCGCGATGCGGACGATGAGATTGTCGATGCCGAGCATGGGGCGGGGCGTATAGCAGAACCCGGCAGCGTGCTCTAGCGTCGCGTCATGGACTCGAAGGCCTCGCCTGCACCGCTTTCCATCCTTGCCGCCTGGGCGGTCCATGCCTTCACGGCGAGCGGCGCCCTGCTGGCCTTCCTCGCCTACCGGGCGGTGCAGGCCGGCCAGTACCGGCTGGCACTGCTTTTCCTCGGTATCGCGCTGGTGGTCGACGGCGTCGACGGCACGCTGGCGCGGCTGGCTGGCGTCAAACAGCGCACGCCCGGCATCGACGGCACGATCCTGGACCTCGTCGTCGACTATCTGACCTATGTCTTCGTGCCCGCGATCCTGATCCATCGCGCCGGGCTCATCGCCGCGCCCTACGATTCGGTAGCGGTCGCGGCCATCCTGCTGTCGTCGCTCTATACCTTCGCGCGCACCGACATGAAGACGGCGGACAATTACTTCCGCGGCTTCCCCGCGCTGTGGAACATCGTCGCCTTCTATCTTGTCGTGCTTGCGCCCGGTCCTGCGGTGTCGGCGATCGCGGTCGCGGTCTTCGCGCTGCTGACCTTCGCCCCCATCGACTTCGTTCATCCCGTGCGCGTGCGCGCCCATCGGCCCTGGCTCGCCGGTCTGACCGCGATCTGGGGCATCGGCAGTTTCGCGTTGCTGGTTGCGGATTGGAGCGCGCCCTGGACGCGGCTCTGGCTGATCCTCTCGCTCGCCGGCGCCGGCGGCCTGCTGGCGGTGGGCGGGCTGCGCACCTGGCGCGGACCGTCGCGTTAGCGGCGGCCACGCTTGCTCTTTGCCGCTTCTCCGCTATAACCCGCGCACTTTTTCGAACCTTGCGGAGACCTCCATGGCCGTCGAGCGCACCCTGTCCATCATCAAGCCCGACGCGACGCGGCGGAACATCACCGGCGCGATCGTCGACCGCTTCGAGAAGGCGGGCCTGAAGGTCGTCGCCTCGCGCCGCATCCGCCTCAGCAAGGCGCAGGCCGAAGCGTTCTATGGCGTGCACCGCGAGCGGCCGTTCTTCGCCAGCCTGGTCAGCTTCATGACCTCCGGCCCGGTGGTCGTGCAGGTGCTCGAGGGCGAGAACGCCATCGCGAAGAACCGCGAAGTGATGGGCGCGACCAACCCCGCCAACGCCGCGGCCGGCACGATCCGCAAGGACTTCGCCGAATCGATCGAGGCCAATTCCGTCCACGGCTCCGACGCGCCCGAGACCGCGGCGCAGGAGATCGCATTCTTCTTCAGCGGACTGGATATCGTCCCGTGATCTAGTCATCACCTTCGCTCTGTGGGGGCGATTTTGTCGTAGCGATTTTGGCTCTAAACTCCTGAATTGGCGCCTTCCGTTTGCCGTATGCCACTGCTAGGGTTCAATCGAAATTCTCCCTCGGCAACCGTGGCAACTTCAGATCGCTTCCTCCCTACGGCATCGGCACATTCGATAGAAAGATGTGCTGCTACAATTAGTTTTGGCGAAGAAGTCCCCGAGAAGTTGTTTCGAAGCCTCTCGGAAAAGATGGCTCAAGCCGCTGCGCAAGCTGGGCTCAAGAAGCAGCCAATGATCGGATTTCGCTTTGACCTTAGTGGAGGAAACATCATACACCGCACTGAGGAATCCTCAGAAGGGGGACCCTCGACGTTTGCCAGTGTCGATCAGTCGGTGTCTCTGATGTTCGTGCCGAACCAAATTTCATGGAGCACCACACGATACGTTCGTTGGCGGCCGTTCATTGGGGCATTCGAAGAATATTTCTCGGATGTTTTGGCGTCTGTTTTGGATGTCCTAACGCCCAAGGGAATACGCCTGGAATATTTGGACAGATTTTTTTGGGGTGGCGCGTGGCCGACGTTCGACATCAGTCATTTGATCAAGAAAGAGTCTGGCTACGTATTGATGCGCGCCTTGAGAAGTCGTCGACAGTGGCATTCACACTCTGGTTGGTTTGATAAGCACCAATCTTTTCGCCGACTGACAAACGTCAACATAGATGTCACGGATGCCATCCAGGGGGCTGCTGGGCCGAAACCATCGGTCGGTATACTGACGGTATTGCAGGACGAGCTGAACATTGACGGCTATGGCTCTACCTCCCCAGACCTAGTTAATCTCAAATTCATTTTCGGGCGCTTCGAAGATTTGCATTTGGGCTTGAAAAACGTTCTCAGTGACATCATTGTAAGTGATATGGCAACCGAGATCGGCCTTAATTCCCCGCCATGATTGCTGATACAAACCAAACGACAATTACTGACGTTCTTGAGTCGCGGGAGCGAGCCCTCCGCAGTCGCGCAGCTATCGCGCGCGATTCAACGGGCCTATCTGCCGCCTACCAGCTTATGCAGATGATCGAGAAGGTGGAAATAAATCGGACATCCGACATCTACGGAAAGCTATTTATGGCGGTTGCTCAGCAAGCCGCGAGACCTTGGTATGAGTCGGATGCTTGGTTGACGTCAACGCTGCAAGTTATCCAATCGGTCCGTGGTGTCGGTGTTGGCTGGGACGGTGAGGACGCAACTCCGCCTCTAACGAAATCGCTAAACGCAGCCGAAATGCTCTCGGCGCTGCTGGTGAACATTCCGACTAAAAAACGTCCCCAACTCGACTTTGCAAGTGACGGCGCCCCGACGTTTGCTCGAAATACGAATGACTTCTATTTGCATTTGGTCGTTGAGCCATCGCCGACGGCCTCTAACGAAGAGTTGGCGAGATTGTCGTGGTATTCTGTTCGCGATGGTGAGAAGAGTTTTGAGGACGATGTCTCGTTCGATGGTCGCTCTTTGCCGCCAAAGCTTCGTGAGCTCTTCGTTCAGACATGACGTGCGAACGCTGTCGTGCGGCGCATGCCCATGCCGTCGATGACGAAAAAGCCGAACAATTTCGGAATGCTTCTGACCGGATTTGTGGATGTGAGAACTTCAGGCTCTCGGACCATTCTCCCGGCCCAGTAGCGGACGGTGAACTTCTGCATATGTTGGTGATGGACCCTCAATCAATCGTCGATGGTTGGCTTCATCCATCGAGGATCAAGAGGTTTACGACAAGCGGACAAAGCGTGCTCAGAGACGGCGCATCTGACGCTGAATTTGAATTGACGGCGGCTCAACTGCAAGCGAATGCTTATCGTGCAAGCAAGAAGACAAGACTTGCCGGTATACTGTCATTTCTGACAGCAAACGTCAGATACTGTATGACAGACCGACTGTTATGCGTCTTCGACACTGCAATGGAAGAGAAACCCAATCACGCAGATTTAATGTGTTCCGGATTAGGGCCGCTGTCGGAAGACTGGTCAAAAAACAAACGGAAAAAAGAGGAATACGAATACGCGCGCGAGGTAATAATTGCTCTGGGCCGAATGTTTAACTCGCCCGAGACATTCAGGAACGGAATGCTCGCAAAGTATGCGAACCCTGATACATAATGATCGTATCGCTGCCCAATTTGCGGGCGCATCAATGTTTGAGTTCGAGTTGATCCTAGGCGATTTCTCGACTTGAATTTCGTGCACGGACTGCTGGTTCAGGCATATGGTCCCCCTTGGGGGGAGGCGATTGTTCGGAGCAGGTCATGCAATCCAAAACCGTCGTCGTCACGGGCGGCACATCCGGCATCGGCGAGGTCGCGGCCATCCGGCTGGCGGAGAAGGGCGCGCGCATCGTGCTGGTCGCGCGCGACCAGGCCCGCGCCGACGCGACGCTGTCGAAGCTGAAGGCCGCGAACCCGTCCGCGGCCCATGCCGTGCACCTGGCCGACCTCTCCTCGATGTCCGAAATGAAGCGGGTCGCGGCGGAGATTGCGGCGGTCGAACCCAGGATCGACGTGCTGGTGAACAATGCCGGCGCCGTGTTCCTGTCGCGCCAGGTGAGCGTCGACGGGCTGGAGATGACCTTCGCCACCAACCACATGGCCTATTTCGTGGTGACGAACATCCTGCTGCCGAACCTCAAGGCGACGCCGGGTGGGCGCATCGTCTCCACCGCGTCGGATGCGCATCGCGGCGGTAAGATCGATTTCGGCGACCTGCAGCTCGCCAGGAAGTTCAGCGTGGCGCGCGCCTATGGCAATTCGAAGCTGATGAACATCCTGTTCACGCGCGAGCTGGCGAAGCGCTTGGACGGCACCGGCGTCACCGCGAACTGCCTGCACCCCGGCTTCGTCGGCACCAATTTCGGCCGCAACAACGCCAACAACGTCGCGATGCGGCTTCTTCACCGCGTCATCATGCAGTTCGGCATTTCGCCGGAAAAGGGCGCCAGGACCATCGTCCATCTCGCCGCGTCGCCCGACGTGGCGACGATCAGCGGCGAATACTTCTACAAGTGCAAGATCGCCACCCCGACCGACGCCGCGCAGGACGACGCCGATGCAAAACGGCTGTGGGATATTTCCGCCAAGATCGCGGGCGTGGGCTTCTGATGAGCAACGCGCGCAAGAAAGAGCTTCTGCGCGAGTATAAAGAGACGCCGCAGCGCGCGGGCGTCTTCGCGGTGCGTTGCGGCGATCGAAGCTGGGTGGGCACGTCGCGCAATCTCGACAAGCAGCAGAACTCGCTGTGGTTCCAGCTTCGCATGAACGGATTTCCAAACGCCGACGTGCAGAAGGCGTGGAAGGATGCCGGCGAAGCCGCCTTTGCCTACGAAGTTCTTGAAGAAGTGAAAGACGACAACGCGCTCATCATCGGCGAATTGCTGAAAGAGCGCGAAGCGGCGTGGCGCAAGGAAATGGGCGCCGAAAAATTGGTTGGTTGAATTCTATTCCGGTGCGGCAAGAAAATCGCTCGCCGTCTTGCCGGAATCCACCGCCGCTCTCCATGTGTGGGCCTCACCCGCGAAAATGCCGCCCATGATCGCCGGATCGTGCGCCATGATGTCTTTCGCATCGTCCAGGCTCTTTGCGCGCAGGAGGATCAGCCCGCCATTTGCGTCGAGCGGTCCCGCCTCGAACAGCTTGTGCGCGTCGCGCATCGACTTCCAGTAGAAGAAGTGTGGCCTGAGGCCTTGCCCGTCCATCGGCACACCAGTTTTCCAGGCGGGGCCCGCCGAATAGATGAGAACGTAGAATTTCTGCGCGCTCGCTGCATCCTCGGCGTGCGCCGGAAGTGCCCCCGAGGCTCCCAAAAAGCTCAGTGCAACGATGAGTCGGACGATACGCAGCATGAAGCTCCCTCGCTTTCGCGTCGCACAGAGCATCGCTAAACGAAAACCGCGCGTCCACCTTCCAGCTTCACTTTTCCTTGAGCGACCAGCTTCAGCGCCTGCGGATAGATCCGGTGTTCTTCCACCAGAATGCGCGCGGCCAGCGTTTCCGCCGTGTCGCCCGGCAGCACCGGCACGGCGGCCTGCGCGACGATCGGGCCGCTGTCCAGTTCGTGCACGATGAAATGCACCGTGCAGCCGCTTTCCCTCACGCCCGCGTCCAGCGCCTGCTGATGCACGCGGATGCCGGGGAATAACGGCAGCAGGGAGGGATGGATGTTCAGCAGCTTTCCTTCCCACGTCCGCGCGAACCATTCGGAATGGATACGCATGAAGCCGGCCTCGCAGACGATGCCGATATCCGCTGCGCGCAAGGCCGCGTCGAGCGCCGCGTCGAAGGCCTCGCGGCTGGCGAAATCCTGATGCGGAATAACGCGTGCGGGAATGCCCGCGTTCTGCGCCACGCAAAGGCCCGCGGCATTCTCCTTGTTGGATATAACCAGCGCGATCTCAGCCGGATAGTCCGGCGCCTTCGCGGCGTCGATCAGCGCCGCCAGGTTCGAGCCGCGGCCGGAGATCAGGATGGCGACCCGCTTCTTCGCCGTCACAGCGTCAGCGCGCCGCGATAGACGACCTTCGCCTCGCCGTCGCCGGCGACGAGCGCGCCGACGCGCCAGGCCTTGTCGCCGGCCTCCTGGAAGGCGTCGATGACGTGGCCGGAATGTTCCTCGTCGACGACGGCCATGAAGCCGAGGCCGCAATTGAAGGTGCGCAGCATCTCCGCCGGCGCGATGCCGGCGCTCCGCGCCAGCCAGCCGAACACCGGCGGCGGCGTCCAGCAATCCAGATCGATCGCCGCGTCGAGACCGTGGGGCAGGGCGCGCGGCAGGTTCTCGGTGATGCCGCCGCCGGTGATGTGCGCGAAGCCCTTCACGCCGCCGGCGCGGATCGCCTCCAGCCCGGCCTTCACATAGAGCCTGGTCGGCACCAGCAGCGCCTCGGCCAGCGAACGCGACGCATCGAACGGCGCCGGCGCGTCGTAGCGGGCGCCGGCGTCCGCCACGACGCGGCGCACCAGCGAATAGCCGTTGGAGTGCAGGCCGCTCGAGGCGACGCCGATCACCACGTCGCCTTCGCGCATCGCGCGCGTGTGCGGCAGGACATGGCCGCGTTCGACCGCGCCGACCGAAAATCCCGCCAGGTCGAAATCGCCCTTGGCGTAGAGCCCCGGCATCTCCGCCGTCTCGCCGCCGATCAGGGCGCAGCCGCACGCCTTGCAGGCCCGCGCGATGCCCTCGATCGCCGCCGCCGCCGCGTCGACGTCGAGCGCGCCGCTGGCATAGTAGTCGAGGAAGAACAGCGGCTCGGCGCCCTGCACGACGAGGTCGTTGACGCACATCGCGACGAGGTCCTGGCCGATCGTGTCGAAGCGGCCGGTCTCGATCGCGATCTTGACCTTGGTCCCGACCCCGTCGGTGGCGGCGACCAGCACCGGATCCTTGAACCCGGCCGCCTTCAGGTCGAACAGCCCGCCGAAGCCGCCGAGATCGGCGTCGGCGCCCGGCCGCCGCGTCGCCTTCGCCGCCGGCGCGATGCGCGCGACGAGGGCCTCGCCGGCGTCGATGTCGACACCGGCCTCGGCGTAAGTCATCCCATTGCGCTTGTCGCTCATCGGAATCGCGCCTGGACCTCGAAGCCTCGTTTAGGCAGGGCGCCGCGGACTCGCAAGCAAGGACATGCCGCTTTTCCACGCCCGCCAGGCGCTTTCGCGGGCAGGCCGCGCGCTTTATACTCGTCCGGCTCACACAAGGTTCCAAATGTCACAGGCATTTCACCGGCTGGCTCCCGTCCTGGCGCTGGCCTTCCTCGTCCTGTTGCCGGGCGCCGCCGGCGCGGTCGACCTGACCTATACCGTCAGCGGCATCCATGTGGACGCCACCGCGGCCTCGGCCAACGCCGCCCAGACCATCGCCATCGACCAGGGAAGGCCCAGGGCCTGGGACGTCCTCTTCAAGCGCCTTGCCAGGCCGGGCGACCAGGGCAAGGAGCCGAAGCTCGACGCCGAAACCATCCGCAAGCTGTCGCGCGGCTACACGGTGCACAACGAGAGGCGCTCGACCACGCGCTTCGTCGCCGACGTCACCTATACGTTCAGCCCCGAGGCCGTGGCGCGGGTGATGGCGACGATCTCGCCGTCCTACCGCGTGGCCACCAATGTGCGGCGCATCCTGCTGATCCCGATGTCGCCGACCTTCGACCGCACCTCGCCCTGGACGAGCGCCTTCTCCAGTCCGCGCTTCAGCGCCAGCGCGGTGCCCTTCGCGGTGCCGACCGGCGAGGCCCCCGATGTCGCGGCGCTCGGCCGCCTGCAATTCGACGCCACCAGCTGGGCCGATGTCGAGATCGTCGCCGCGCGCATCCATGCCACCGAGGCGGTGCTGGCGCTGGCCATCCCGCTGACCCAGGGCGGCACCTCGATGACCGACAAGATGACGGGCAAGGTCCAGGTCTGGCTCAGGCGCATCGGGGTCGCCGAGACGCCGATGAAGACCTCGGTCGACGTGCCGCTGATCAAGAACCCGGCCCAGACCTATCCGCTCGCCGCCGACGCCGCGGTGCACGCCATCGAGGTCATGTTCCAGCAGAAGCCGCCGGTCGAATTCGGCCCGCGCGGCATGCTGACCGCCGACGTCCATGTCGATTCGCTGCAGCAATGGGCGACGATCCAGAATTCCTTCGGCCTCGTCGCCAATGTCGTGGCGGTGCAGGTGACGGCGATGGACATCGGCCTGATCCGCATCAACCTGACCTATCAGGGCTCGACCGATCAGCTGCACGAGGCGCTGGCGCCGGTCGGCATCGCACTCGACAAGGAACCCGACGGCAGCTGGACGATGGCCTACGGGCCGCCGGACAAGCCGGTGCCGACGGCATCGACGCCGTGAGCAACCCGCTGCGCCAGGTGCCCAACATGCTGACCGCGGTGCGGACCGTGCTGGCGCCCCTGACCGCCTATCTGATCCTGCTCGACCGCAACCTCGCGGCGCTGTCGGTGTTCGCCTTCGCCGGCGCCAGCGACGCGCTCGACGGTTTCCTGGCGCGGCGCTTCGGGCTGGTGTCGCGCTTCGGCGAATATCTCGATCCGGCGGCCGACAAGCTCCTGATGCTGGCCTCCTTCGTGACGCTGACCGTGGTGCACCAGGTGCCGCTCTGGGTGACGGCGATCGTCATCGGCCGCGACGTCGCGGTGGTGCTGGGCGTGGTGCTGGCACGGGTGCTCGCCCTGCCGCTGAAGGTCGAGCCGCTGCTGATCGGCAAGGCGAACACGGTGGTGCAGGTCTGTTATGTGGCGCTGATGCTGCTGATGCTGACGCGGCATGTCGACGTGCCGGCGCTGGAGACGGCGGGCGCGGTGACTTCGGCGGTGTTCGCCATTGCATCCGGGCTCGCCTATGCCCAGCTACTGGTCAGGGCCATTGGGTTCAGGGCGGCGTGAGCGCTTGCGCTGGGCCGGCGGATAGGTCTTTAAGGGGCTCTAGCCGCCCCATCTGGCGGCGGAACCCGTTTCATCGGGGGAGAAGGAGAATGCCATGGGTGGCCTAAGTCTTTGGCACATCTTGCTGTTCGGCGCGATCGCGATCCTGCTTTTCGGCGGGCGCGGCAAGATTTCCGACATCATGGGCGACTTCGCCAAGGGCATCAAAAGCTTCCGTCAGGGGCTGAACGATCCCGAGGACGCCAAGACGATTCCCGGCTCGCCCACCCCGCCGCCCGCGTCCACGCCGAACAAGGACACGACGACCGTCGGCCACTAACCATGCTCGACCTGAGCTGGAGCCATATCTTCATCCTGCTGGTCGTCGCCCTGGTGGTGGTGGGACCGAAGGACCTGCCGCGCCTGATGCGCACGCTCGGCCAGTGGATGGGCAAGGCGCGGTCGATGGCCGACCAGTTCCGCAAGAGCTTCGACGACATGGCGCGCCAGGCCGAGCTCGACGAGCTTCGCAAGGAGATCGAGCAGCTGCGCACCGACCGGCCGCTCGCCGGCCTCGCGCAGGACATTCACCAGTCCATCGTGCCGGAAGACATGCGCGCCTCGCCGCTGGCGCCGCCGCCGCAATCGGTGGCGATCGAGCCGGCCGAAGCGCCTGCGCCTCCCGAACCGCCGCACGACATCCTTGATCCCGGCACGCTCCTCGATCAGCCGGTCGCCGCCGGCGATGTGCACCCGCCCGTGCCATGAGGCAGGCTTTCTCAAACTCCTCCGTCGTCATTGCCCGGCTTGTCCGGGCAACCCAATTTTGCCGCGAAAAAGAAAATTGCGTCGCCCGCATGAAGCGGGCGATGACAGATTTGGGTAAGGTGTTCGTTCTGGAAACGGCTTCGCCATGAACAAGCCGACCGACGACGACGAAGCGGCCATCGAGGCGACCAAGGCGCCTTTGATGGACCACCTGATCGAGCTGCGGCGCCGGCTGATCTGGTCGATCGTCGCCTTCGCCGCCGCCTTCATCCTGTGCTTTATCGAGGCCAGGCCGATCTACGGCTTTCTCACCGGGCCGCTCGCGCTCGCGCTGCCGCCGGGCCAGAGCCATCACCTCATCGCCACCGGCCTGGCCGAGACCTTCTTCACCTATGCCAAGCTCGGCGCCTTCGGCGGTATCTGCCTCGCCTTTCCGGTGATCGCGGCGCAGCTCTGGATGTTCGTGGCGCCGGGCCTCTATCGCCACGAACGCAACGCCTTCCTGCCGTTCCTGCTGGCGACGCCCTTCATGTTCGCGCTCGGCTTCTGCTTCGTGTTCTACATCATGCTGCCCAACGCGATCCGCTTCTTCGTCAGCTTCGACACCCAGGGCTCGGCGGCGACGCTGGGCATCCAGCTGCAGGCCCGCGTCAGCGAATATCTCGACTTCGTGATGACGCTCATCATCGCCTTCGGCTTGTGCTTCCAGCTTCCCGTGCTGCTGGCGCTGCTCGGCCGCGTCGGCATGGTCACCTCCGCCCAGCTGCGCGACCTGCGCCGCTACGCCATCGTCGGCATGACCGCGGTCGCGGCGCTTCTGACCCCGCCCGACGTGTTCTCGATGGTGAGCCTGCTGGTGCCGCTGGTGGCCCTCTACGAAGTCTCCGTCCTCCTGGTCTGGCTGATCGAACGGGATCGGAAGAAGAAAGACGCGGGGGCGAACACTTAACTTTCCTCCCCCGTGTTTACGGGGGAGGTGGCGAGCGCAGCGAGCCGGAGGGGGGCAGCGCCAGTGCCCGCCAAATGCCCTCCAGCACGACGTCGAGGTTCTTGTAGACGTCCAGGTTCGTCACCCGAACCACACGCCAGCCGCGCGCCCGCATGAACGCATCGCGCCTTTTGTCGTGGACGATTTTCTCCTCGGTCCCATGCGTGTCGCCGTCGACTTCGACGACAAGCCAGGCCGCGACGCAGGCGAAATCCGCGATATAGGGACCGATGGGATGCTGCCGCCGAAATCGGTTTTTGCCGTCGAACGATTTGCGTCGCAGCCGCGACCACAGGATGCGTTCGGCATCGGTCATGCGCCTACGAAGTTGCTTGGCGAATTTGCGCGATTTTCGTTCACCTGCTCGCATCACGCCGGCCCCCTCCGCCTCGCTTCGCTCGGCACCTCCCCCTTAACAACGGGGGAGGAAATTAGAGCGCAGCACTCCTGTTTTTCCTCCCCCGTGTTTGCGGGGGAGGGGGACCGCGAAGCGGTGGAGGGGGCGCCCCGCTTTACCTCGCAAAACCCCCATGCCATTACCGCGCCAGCAGGAGCGGTTCATGCACGACATCAGATTCATCCGCGAGCACACCGATGCGTTCGTCGCGGGCCTTTCGCGCCGCCCCGCCTATGCGGCGTCGGCGAAGGCGGAAGCGGCTGCGATCCTCGCGGCCGACGAGTCGCTGCGCGCGCTGCTGACCGACCTGCAGGCGAAACAGGCGCGGCGCAACGAGGCGTCCAAGCTGATCGGGCAGGCGAAGGCGAAGAAGGACGAGGCCGCCGCCGCCGCGCTGATGGCCGAGGTCGCCGGTCTCAAGGACGCGATCCAGGCGGGCGAATCGAAACAGCGCGAGATGGAGGAGACGGTCAAGACCCTTCTCGCCGTGCTGCCGAACCTGCCGGCCGACGACGTGCCGCCGGGCGAGGACGAGAACGCCAACGTTCCCGTCATGGCGCGCGACTACAAGGGCGTGCGCGTGCCGGCGTCGGGCATCAACGCGCCGAAGGAGCATTTCGAGCTTGGCGAGAAGCTCGGGATGATGGATTTCGAACGCGCCGCGAAAGTCTCCGGCGCGCGCTTCGTCTATCTCAAAGGTCCGCTCGCCCGCCTCAACCGCGCGCTCGCGAACTTCATGCTCGACAGCCACACGACGAAGTTCGGGTATGAAGAAGTTGTGCCGCCGATGATGGTGCGTCGTGAAGCAATGGTTGGAACCGGGCAACTTCCGAAGTTCATAGATGACCTTTATTCAACCAAGCCAAATTTTTCTGCGCAGGCACTCCAGGATTTAATAGTCGGAGTCCTTCCATTTCTGCTGAACAAACTCGCCGCGGCTGAAATCGGCAGCTTGCCACCCGACGAACAGGCGGGCGCGCTCGTTAAAGTTTTGGAGTCGGCAGGCTTAAGCGAATTTATGACGAACTTGGAAGAGCGGCTCGTGTCTAGGGACAATGCCGCTGGCGAGCGAGAAAGCGAACCTGCGCTTTGGCTCATCCCCACCGCCGAAGTGCCGCTGACCAATTACGTCAACGGCGAAATCCTCGCCGAGGCCGAACTGCCGATCCGCTTCACCGCCTACACGCCCTGCTTCCGCTCCGAAGCCGGCGCCGCCGGCAAGGACACGCGCGGCATGATCCGCATGCACCAGTTCGACAAGGTCGAGCTCGTCTCGATCGCGACGCCCGAACAATCCGACAAAGAGCACGAGCGCATGACCGACGCGGCGCAGGCGATCCTCAAAAGCCTCGACCTGCGCCACCGCGTCGTCACGCTGTGCGCCGGCGACATGGGGTTCTCGGCGAAGAAGACCTACGACATCGAAGTGTGGCTGCCGGGGCAGAACCGTTTCCGCGAGATCAGTTCCTGCTCGAACTGCGGCGACTTCCAGGCGCGGCGGATGAACACGCGCTATCGCGGCGAAGGCCCCCGCGAAGGCGGGGGCAAGAACAAGGGTCCGGTGCACACGCTGAACGGCTCCGGCCTCGCCATCGGCCGCACGCTGATCGCGATCCTGGAGAACTACCAGAACGCCGACGGCTCGATCACCATCCCCGACGCGCTCAAGCCCTATATGGGCGGGCTGGAGAAGATCGCGAAATGACTTTCCTCCCCCGTTGTTACGGGGGCTTCGTAGCGACAGCGTGCGAAGGCCGATTGAGCGTCAGCGAAATCGGCAGGGTGGCATCAAAAGCCCCTCGCGCATACGCTGCCGCTAGCGCCGCTCCGCTCGGCACCTCCCCCATAACAATGGGGGAGGAAAGGAAAACACGGTGACCGGAACGGAAAAACTCTTCTCCTACGGCACGCTGCGCGAGGCATCGGTGCAGCGCAAACTGTTCGGCCGTCTGGTCGCGGGCGTGCCGGACGCGGTGATGGGTTATCGGCTGGCAAAAGTCACCATCGCCGATCCCGACGCCATCGCCACCAGCGGCATGGCGGTGCACCTCATCATCGATCCGACCGGCAACCCCGAAGACTTTGTCGAAGGCCAGGTCCTGTCGCTGACGCCGGACGAGCTGCGCATCGCCGACGCTTACGAAGACGACGCCTACCGGCGCGTCCGGGCGCCGCTGCGCTCGGGCAACGGTTCTGCGTGGATCTATGTCCGCGCCTGACTGTCGCAGGGCCTTGAACGATCTCCTTTCGTTCCCATCTGCCGGAGGTTCTTTGAAATCTTGAATCCGGGCGGTTGCGGGCGGTTATCCACGACGATCGCGCCGCTGAATCAGCAACTTGTCGTCCGTTTCGCCTGTTCGAACCGCGAAATTCGCTTCCAATCGCAGCACAGCCCGTTAGGAAAGTCCCATGCGCATCCTGGTCACCAATGACGACGGCATCCACGCCCCCGGCCTGGCCGTGGCCGAGAAGATCGCCCGGGCCCTGTCCGACGATGTCTGGGTGGTGGCGCCCGAGACCGAGCAGTCCGGCGCCTCGCACTCGCTGACGCTGACCCTGCCGCTGCGCCTGCGCGAGATCGAGAAGAAGCGCTTCGCCGTCACCGGCACGCCGACCGATTGCGTGATGATGGCCTGCGCCCATGTGATGAAGGACAAGGCACCCGACCTCGTGCTCTCCGGCGTCAATCGCGGCTCCAACATCGCCGACGACGTCACCTATTCCGGCACCATCGCCGGCGCGATGGAGGGCTGCGCGCTCGGCATCAGGTCGATCGCGATGAGCCAGTCCTACGGCTTCACCGAAGGCGCCGAGATTCGCTGGGAATGCGGCGAGGTGCAGGGGCCGCCGCTGATCCGCAAGCTGGTGGAGATCGGCTGGCCGGACGACGTGCTGATGAACATCAACTTCCCCGATGCCGGGCCCGGCGAGGTGAAGGGCATCGACATCTGCTCCCAGGGCAAGCGCGACCTGCAGGCCGCGGCGCTCGACCGGCGCGTCGATGCGCGCGGCAATCCCTATTTCTGGATCGGCTTCAAGCGCGTGCGCTCCAATCCGCCGGAAGGCACCGACCTGCACGCGATCTATCACCGGCGCATCGCGGTGACGCCGCTGCATCTCAACCTAACCGAGTTCGAGGTGCTGAAGAAGATGAAGCAGAAACTGGGCCGCTTCCCGCCGGTGTGACGCGCGATGACCGATCCGCGCCAGATCCAGCTCATCATGGAGCTTCGCGGCCAGGGCATCTGCGACGCCCGCGTGCTCGACGCCATCGAACGCACGCCGCGCGAGGCGTTCGTCGAAGCGCCGTTCGAGCACGCCGCCTACAACAATTCGGCGCTGCCCATCGCCTGCGGCCAGACGATCAGCCAGCCCTTCATCGTCGCCTACATGACGCAGCATCTCGATGTCGGGCCGCAGATGCGCGTGCTCGAGATCGGCACCGGCTCGGGCTACCAGGCCGCCGTGCTGTCGCCGCTCTGCCGCCGCGTCTACACCATCGAGCGCCATAAGCCGCTGCTGCAGCAGGCGCAGGGTCGCTTTAAGGCGCTCAGGCTCGACAACGTCGTGACCAGGCTCGGCGACGGTTTCCGGGGCTGGCCGGAGCAGGCGCCGTTCGACCGCATCGTGCTGTCCTGCGCGGTCGAGGCGGTGCCGCCAATCCTTATCGAACAGTTAAAACCGGGCGGCATCTGCATCGCGCCGGTGGGGGCTGTTCCGAAATCGAACGGTTTCGGCCTGCCGGAAAGCTTTTCTCAACGATTGACGAAGATGATCCGAAACGAGACAGGCGTGACGGAAGAAGTCCTGATCCCGGTCTTGTTCGTCCCGATGCTTCCGGGACTGCCTTGAGATGCGAGAACGCACATGGTTCGGAACCTGACCCTCGAGCGCCTGGCCGCTCTCCTCGCCACCGTCATCTTCTGCGCGACCGGTCTTGCCGGCTGCGTCTCCGACAGCCCGCGGACCCATCTCGACTGGTTTCCCAAGGCCGATGCGCATCGCGTCGCCGAACACAGGCCGCCGCGGCGCGTCCACACCAGGCCGGTGCGAGTCGCGGCGCTCGATTGCCCGGTGCCGAAGGCAAGGGCCACGACGCCGGGCTGGTATGCCAACACCGCCAATCCGCCGCAGCCATCGAGCGTGCCCGCCACCTACGCGCCGGACTCCGCGGCGATCGCCTTCGCCTGGCCGCTCAACGGCCCCGTCATCGCCGATTACGGCACGACCGTCAGCGGCGAGCGCAATGTCGGAATCGACATCGCCGCGCCGTTCGGCACGCCGATCCGCGCCGCCGCCGCCGGCCAGATAAGCTATGCCGGCAACGAATTGCGCGGCTACGGCAATCTGGTGCTGATCAAGCACGACGACGGCTATGTCACGGCCTATGCCCATGCCGAGCGCATCGTGGTCAACCGCGGCGACATGGTGCAGAAGGGCCAGATCATCGGCTATGCCGGCCAGACCGGCGACGTCACCAGCCCGCAGCTCCACTTCGAAATCCGCAAGGGCGTGACGCCGGTCAATCCCCACTCGCTGCTCGTCGCGTCGCGCGCAAGCTAGAGCGGCTTTCCCAATTCGCCGGCGAGGTCCTGGATGAACTGCCAGGCGACGCGGCCGGAGCGGGCGCCGCGTCCGGCGGCCCAGGCGAGCGCCTTGGCGCGCAGCGCATCCTTCTCCACGCGCAACCCGAAATGCGCGGTATAGGCCTCGATCATCGCGAGATATTCGTCTTGGCCGCAATTGTGGAAGCCGAGCCACAATCCGAAACGATCCGACAGCGAGACCTTCTCCTCCACCGCTTCCGACGGGTTGATCGCGGTGGAGCGCTCGTTCTCCATCATGTCGCGCGGCATCAGGTGGCGCCGGTTGGACGTCGCGTAGAACAGGACGTTGTCCGGCCGACCTTCCAGCCCGCCTTCGAGCGCGGCCTTCAGCGACTTGTAGCTGGTATCGTCGTGATCGAAGGAAAGATCGTCGCAATAAAGCAGGTAGCGGCGCGCGTCGCCGCGCAGGATGCGCAGCAGCAGCGGCAGGCTCGCGATCTCCTCGCGATGGATCTCAACCAGCGCCAGGCGCGCCTTGGGCCTGGCGCCGCGGTTGACCTCGGCATGCACCGCCTTCACCAGCGAACTCTTTCCCATGCCGCGCGCGCCCCACAAAAGCGCGTTGTTCGCCGGCAAGCCCTGGGCGAAACGCCGCGTGTTCTCGAGCAGCGTGTCTCGCGACGCGTCGATGCCCTTGAGCAATGTCAGCGGGATGGCGGCGATCTTCTCGACCGCGATAAGGCCGCCATGGGCCGGTTCCCAGACGAAGGCGTCACCGCCCGCCGGCGGTCTGACCGCCAGCGCTGCAGGCGACAGGCGCTCCAGCGCCGACGCGATGCGTCTCAGAAGGACGGCGTCGGCCGCGCCGGGACGGGGTGTGGAGCGGTTCGCCATCGGCTAAATCCTTGATTTTCCATGGTTGCATTGAGGGAATGCGTAGTTATATTCCCGCCCGAAACGCCGTGCCCGCGCCGCGGCCGGGAAGGCTCTCCGGAAACATATGCAAGATCTTCTGACCAATCCGCTCGTCATGCTCATCCCGATGGGCCTGATCTTCTATTTTTTGGTCATGCGTCCGCAACAGCAGCAGGCCAAGCAACATCGCCTGGCGATCGACAATCTGCGCCGCGGCGACACGGTCGTCACGGCCGGCGGCGTGATCGGCCGCGTCGTCAAGGCTCCCTCGAAGGAAGACGCCGAGGTGACGGTCGAGATCTCCGACAACGTCCAGGTCAAGGTCGTGAAGGGCACGTTGTCCGAAGTGCGCGCCAAATCCCAGCCCGTCGACACCAAGTCCGACAAGGGCTGATCCGCGATGCTTCAGGTCGCCAACTGGGTTCGCGTCACCGTTGCGGCGATTCTCGTAGCGGGCATATTGATCGCACTGCCCAACGCACTGTCCGACAGCGTGCTCGCGAAATTTCCCTCGTGGATGCCGAGCCAGACCGTTTCGCTCGGTCTCGACCTGCAGGGCGGCTCGCACCTTCTGCTCGAGGTCGAGTTCGACCAGGTCACCAAGGACAAGCTCGAGTCGCTCACCGGGGACATCCGACGTCTCCTGCGCCGGGCTCACCCGCCGATCGGCTACAAGGTTCTTGAGCCGGGCGCAGATTCGATCGCGGTGCAGATCACCGATCCGTCGCGGCGCGACGAGGCCAAGCGCCTGATCGAGGGGCTCAATCCCACCATCGGCGGCGGCGTGCTGGCGATCGGCGCCAAGGCTTATGCCTTCAGCGACAACGGGCAGGGCCTGTTCACGCTGAAGATGACCGATGTCTACAAGCAGCAGACGAAGCAGGAGATCCTGGGCCAGTCGATCGAGGTCGTGCGCAAGCGCATCGACCAGCTCGGCACGCGCGAGCCGGCGATCGAACGGCAGGGCGAGGACCGCATCGTCGTCGAGGTGCCGGGTCTCGGCGATCCCCAGCGGCTGATCGATATTCTCGGCAAGACCGCGAAGATGAGCTTTCAACTGGTCGATGAGGCGGCCGACCGCGCCAACATGGGCAATCCCAAGGGGATTGCGCCGATCGGCGACGAGATCCTTCCGGTACTTGTCCGGCCGGGAGAGGTCAGTCGCAGTGTCGTGGTAGAGAAACGCATTTCAGTCGCGGGTGACCGTCTGGTCGACGCGCAACAGCAGTTCGACCAACAAAACGGTCAGCCTGTCGTCTCCTTCCGTTTCGATAGCATTGGCGCCAAGCAATTCGGCGATATCACCAAGGCCTATCCGCCAAAAACGCAGCGCTTTGCGGTGGTGCTCGACAAGCAGGTGATCACCGATCCGTTGATCAACGAAGCGATCCTCACCGGCTCCGGCATCATCAGCGGCAATTTCACCGTGCAGTCCTCCACCGATCTTGCGGTTCTACTACGGGCGGGCGCGCTCCCGGCGCCCCTCAAGGTGATCCAGCAGAACACGGTCGGTCCCGGCCTCGGCCAGGACCAGATCAGGGCCGGCCGCTATTCGGCGCTGGCGGGGCTGGTGCTCGTGGCCTTGTTCATGATTGCGCGCTATGGCCTCTTCGGTGTCTTCGCCGACCTCGCGCTGATGCTCAACATCATCCTGCTGTTGGCGGTGCTTACACTGTTCGGTGCGACGCTGACGCTGCCGGGCATCGCCGGCATCGTGCTGACCATGGGCATGGCGGTCGACGCCAATGTGCTGGTCTTTGAGCGAATACGGGAAGAGCAGCGCAATGGCCGCAGCATGCTGGCCTCGATCGATCAGGGCTTTACGCGCGCCCGCTCGACCATCTTCGACGCCAACTCGACCCATTTGATCGCCGCCCTGATCCTGTTCGAGCTCGGTTCCGGACCGGTGCGCGGCTTCGCGGTGACCCTCGCCGTGGGCGTCATTACCTCGTTCTTCACCGCCATGATGGTGACCCGCCTGATCGTCCTGATATGGCTCGGCTGGGCACGTCCCAAGCGCTTGACCATTTAGAGAAAAGGGCTGTAAGGCCGGAAAAATGCGGTAAAGTCCGGGCCAGACTCATGACGGGAGGATGGCTATGGCGGCCTTTTTTGGAAATCTGCGCAACACCGTGATCGCGGGCTTCGTGCTCACGGCAATCGTGCTTTGCATCCGTTATTCCTTCGGCAATCTGGACTTCGGAACGGAGGCTTTCTGGGCCTTCATCATCCGCTGGGCGCACATCATCTGCGGCGTGATGTGGATCGGCTTGCTCTGGTACTTCAATTTCGTGTCGACGCCGACCACGCCGAAGATTCCGGAGGAGCTGCGGCCCGCGCTCGGCAAATTCATCACGCCGGCGGCACTGTGGTGGTTCCGCTGGGGCGCGATGGGCACGATCCTGTTCGGCATCCTGCTCGCCGGGATGAATCATTATCTGGTGCAGGCCTACACGCTCGATATCGTCGGCGACCCGGGCGGTCCCTTCGCCACGCCCTCGTGGCTCCTGATCGGCATCGGCATGTGGTTCGGAACGATCATGTGGTTCAACGTCTGGTTCTTGATCTGGCCGAACCAGCAGAAGGCGCTCAACATCGACAACGCCTATCCCGACCTCGCGGCGCCGGCTAGGGCGGCGGCCGGCAAGACGTCCGGCATGTTCAGCCGCATCAACACGCTGCTCTCGATTCCCATGCTGTTCTGCATGGCGGCCGCGACGCACATGCCCTGAGGCCTGTGAGCCCGATACTTGCGACGGGCCGCCGGAGCGATCCGGCGGCTCTTTCGTTGGAGAGGCCATGAGCGTCGAGAGCGTCGCCGAACTTGTTCGGCGGTCCGATCCGGACCGCTACCTTTCGGCGCTGTTCGCGCCGGCGCAGGCACGGCCGCGTCTCCTCGCGCTTTACGCCTTCAATGTCGAGATCGCCCGCGTCGCCGACACGGTGCGCGAGCCGATGATGGGCGAGATCCGGCTCGAATGGTGGCGCGAGACCCTGGCGTCATCGCGGGCGGGCCGCCCGCGCGCCCACCCGGTTGCGCAGGCGTTGGCGGAACTGTTCGCTGCCGTCGCGCTTCCCATCGAACCGTTCGAGGCGATGATCACCGGCCGCGCCTTCGATTCATCTCCGGATGTCCTGGCCGACCGTGCCGCGGTGGAAGCCTATTGCGATGCGACGAGCGGAAATGTGATGCGGCTTGCGGGCGCCGTGCTCGGCGGCGTCGACGAGGATTTGTCGCGTGCGGCCGGCACTGCCTATGCGCTGGCCGGCATCCTGCGCTCGATTCCGCATCACGCGGCACGCCACAAATCGTTCCTGCCGGAAAGTCTGATGCAAAGCGTCGGACTGACGAAGGACGCACTGTTCGTGCGCCATGAGCGCGACCGCGTGAAGGCGATTGTGGCCCAGATGGCGCTTTGGGCAAACGAGCATCTGGCGATCGCGCGCGCATTTCGCCCCGGCGCAGCCAGGCTGCCGGCTTATCTGCCGACGTCGCTGGTGCCGCTCTTTCTCCGGCGGCTGACCCGGCGCGGCTTCGACCCGACGCGCCAGGCGCCTGACGTTCCGATACATCGGCGCCAGATACGCCTGCTTGCCGCGGCGATGCGCCGGCGCGTCTGACTATTCGGCCGCGGCAGGGATCCGGTTCAGCCACCGGTCGAGATCGGCCAACGCCCGCTGCGCCTGTGCGCGCTTGCGGTCCTTGGGGCGCGTCTTCGCCGGGGGATCGGGAAACAGCCCGAAATTCACGTTCATCGGCTGAAAGGTCTTTTCGTCGGCGCCGCCGGTGATGTGCGCGATGAGGGCGCCCAGCGCCGTGGTTGGCGGAGGCGGCGCTGCGTCGCGTCCTGCCAGCTCGGCGCTCGCGAACCGTCCGGCAAGAAGGCCGATGGCGGCGCTCTCGACATAGCCCTCGACACCGGTGACCTGGCCGGCGAAGCGCAGCGTCGGCCGCAGCTTCAACCGCAATTGGCCGTCGAGCAGGCGCGGCGAGTTGATGAAGGTGTTGCGATGCAATCCTCCAAGTCGCGCGAATGTCGCGTTCTCGAGGCCCGGGATCGTACGGAAGATGCGGCTCTGCTCGCCATGCTTCAGCTTGGTCTGGAAGCCGACCATGTTCCACAGCGTGCCCAGCGCATTGTCCTGGCGCAGCTGCACAACGGCATAGGGACGCTCGCTTCTGCGCGGATCGGAAAGCCCGACCGGCTTCATCGGCCCGAAGCGCAACGTCTCCGCGCCTCGCGATGCCATCACCTCGATCGGCAAACAGCCTTCGAAGTAGGGCGTCGAGGTCTCCCATTCCTTGAAGTCGGTCTTTTCGCCGGCCAGCAGCGCGGCGATGAACGCTTCGTACTGCTCGCGGTCGAGCGGGCAGTTGACGTAGTCCGCGCCGTCGCCCTTGTCGTAGCGCGACTGCATCCAGCAGATATCGAAGTCGACGCTGTCGTGGTTCACGATGGGCGCGATGGCGTCGAAGAACGACAGCGATTCCTCGCCCGTCAGCGCGCGAACGGCCTCCGCCAGCGACGGCGATGTCAGAGGACCGGTGGCGACGATCGTCGACGCCCAGCTTTCCGGCGGCAGGCCCGTGACTTCCTCGCGCACGATCTCGATGTTGGCGTGGCCGCCGAGCGCCGTCGTGACGGCCTGCGAGAACGGCACGCGGTCCACGGCCAGCGCGCCGCCGGCCGGAAGGCGGTGCGTGTCGGCGCAGTGCATGATCAGCGAGCCGGCGCGGCGCATCTCTTCGTGCAACAGGCCGACGGCATTGTTTTCGGCATCGTCCGAACGGAAGGAATTCGAGCAGACGAGCTCGGCAAGGTTGTCGGTGATGTGCGCTTCGGTCCCGCGCACGGGCCGCATCTCGTGCAGCACGACGGGCGTGCCGGCCTCC
>Ga0134126_10001646_pt1 | contig 28492 bp, 21 predicted proteins | sample KB31752_FD_96881 | JGI IMG/M metagenome (GOLD analysis project Ga0134126, IMG submission 96881) | Terrestrial soil microbial communities with excess Nitrogen fertilizer from Kellogg Biological Station, Michigan, USA - KB3-175-2 | ecosystem: Environmental > Terrestrial > Soil > Unclassified ... | reverse complement strand
CGGCCTCATTGCTCAATACGACAAAAGCATGTGCAAACCCCCGCGGGATAAAAAACTGCTTTTTATTTTCGTCAGACAATAATACGGAAAAATATTGTCCAAAAGTTGATGAATTTTTCCGTAAATCAACTGCGACGTCCAAAACTTCTCCTAATGAAACTCTTACCAGTTTCGATTGGGCATATTCGCCCTTTTGTAAGTGAAGGCCGCGTAACACCCCCCTGGTTGAAAACGATTGGTTATCCTGTACAAATTTTACTTCGTAACCTGCCGCCTCGTTAAATTTTTCCTCGTTATACGATTCAAAAAAATGGCCCCGCTCGTCACTAAATACCTTTGGGGTTAATATTATACAGCCATCAAGCGGAGTAGTTGTAACTACCATAATTTATCGTTCAATTAAAATCAATAGTTGTTTTACCGGTTTTCATACTGGTGGTCGTAGTACTTTTCATAAGCGCCGCTCGAGACATTGCTCAACCAACCAGTATTACCGAGGAACCAGTCGATCGTTTCCGAAAGACCCTCTTCAAATGTCACGGAGGGCTTCCAGCCGAATTCCCGCTTAATTTTGCTGGCATCGATAGCATAACGCCTGTCATGGCCGGGCCGGTCCTTTACGTAGGTGATAAGCTGTTCGCTGGTGCCGGGTTCCCTGCCGAGCTTCTCGTCCATTTGTTTACATAAAAGCATTACCAGGTCGATGTTTTTCCACTCGTTAAATCCGCCGATATTGTAGGTTGCGCCAACCTTTCCTTTATGGAACAGCAGGTCGATGGCGATAGCATGATCTTTAACATAAAGCCAGTCGCGGGTATATTTACCGTCGCCATATACCGGCAGCGGCTTGTTATTAATGATATTATTTATCATCAGCGGAATGAGCTTTTCGGGAAAATGGTGCGGCCCATAATTGTTTGAGCAGTTTGAAACAATTGTTCCGATGCCATAAGTATCATAATAAGCCCGGACGAAATGGTCGGAAGCAGCCTTGCTCGCACTATAGGGAGAATGAGGGTCATACCGGGTTTGTTCGGTAAATAAACCTTCGTTGCCTAATGCCCCGTAAACTTCATCGGTTGATATATGGTAAAACAAGTGGCCGCCATAATTTCCTTTCCACTTTTCTTTGGCCACCTCAAGCAAGCTGACAGTCCCGATAACATTGGTGTAAACAAAGTCAAGCGGGCTCAGTATCGATCTGTCGACGTGCGATTCTGCCGCCAGGTGTATAACATCAGTGACCCTATATTTGTCGAATACCGAGGCTACCAGGTCTTTGTCTTTTATATCGGCCTTCTCAAACACATAATTCGCACACTGTTTAACGTCGGCTAAATTTTCAAGATTGCCGGCATAAGTAAGCGCATCGAGATTGATGATAAGGTAATCCGGGTATTTATTTACAAAGCGACGAACCACATGTGAGCCAATAAACCCCGCACCGCCCGTAATAAGAATATTTTTCATGGTAAATGTTCAATAAATTAAAGGCCTCATTCTAAAAGAATATTCTCTTTTGATAAGAAATCCTTATAGGCCAATCTTATGCCTTCTTCCAATTCAACCTTGTGCCGCCAGCCCCTGCTGTGAAGCTTGCTTACATCCATCAGTTTCCGCGGCGTTCCATCGGGCCGCGTAACGTCAAAATTTATTTCGCCATCATAGCCAATAATCTTTTTTATAAGTAAAGCCAGATCACCGATGGATATGTCTTCACCTGCGCCGATGTTAACCAAACCCGGCTCATCGTAATTTTGCATGAGGTAATAGCAAGCATCTGCAAGGTCGTCTGCGAATAAAAACTCCCGCTTTGGCGATCCGGTACCCCAAATAGTTACCGAGGGGCTATTTTTTTCCCGGGCTTCGTGAAACCGCCTGATCAGCGCGGGCAATACATGCGAATTTTCAGGATGGTAATTATCATTATACCCATACAAATTGGTCGGCATTACGGATATGAAATTGCAGCCGTATTGATCTCTGTAAGCATCGCACATTTTTATACCCGCAATTTTCGCTATGGCATAAGGTTCGTTTGTGGGCTCAAGAGGGCCGGTGAGCAAATACTCTTCTTTTAAAGGCTGGGGCGCCAGCTTCGGATAAATACAGCTGGAGCCTAAAAACATGAGTTTTTTTACGCCGTTTAAATAAGCCTGGTGTATGATGTTGTTTTGAATCTGCAAGTTATCATACAGAAATTCGGCGCGATAAGTGTTGTTAGCAACAATACCGCCAACTTTGGCAGCTGCTATAAACACGTAGTCGGGTTTTTCCTGTTCAAAAAAATCTGCTGTTTGCTGCTGATTTCGCAAATCAAGCGCCGCCGAAGTGCGGACAACAAAATTTGTAAATCCTTCCCTTTCCAATTTGCGGCGTATGGCCGATCCTACCATCCCGCGATGACCCGCGATATAAATTTTGGACGATCTATTCATTTACGCTTTTTACAAAAAAAATATCTTTGCGGGTAAAAATATGAAAAAAATTCAGGGAAAAAGCATTGTTTATTTAAATTCACGCTGCTATAGGGTTTATTTACCAACGCGGCTTTCAGGCAAATTAGAGAAACAGGTGCAATTAAAAAACTAAATATAAAAGATTATATTTGCTAATATCGCACTTGCAAAGCCTGCATTATTTATATGGTTTCAAAACTTTCCTCTGACGAAGTACTGCATTTTCTTATTATTGTTACCGTTACCCTGGTATTGGCCCGCGTTTTAGGGGAAATTTGCCGAAAATATAAACAGGCTGCAATTATAGGCGAAATTGTTGCAGGCATAATTCTTGGGCCTACTATTTTAGGTACTTTTTCACCACATCTTTTCCACGATATTTATACCTCTGCGCCAAAAGCATATGGCGCATTTGACGGCCTGGCGAATGTGGGGATTATCTTATTGATGTTTATCGCCGGCTTTGAGGTGGATTTAAAACAGATAAGGCGCGATGGCAAACAAGCCACTGCAATAAGTTTAACGGGAATTATTTTCCCTTTTGCCATCGGCTTTGGGGCGGCATGGTTTTTTTATGAACGCATATTTTCACAAGGCAGCAGCAACCAGTTTATAACATCATTATTTTTCGGTACAGCTTTATCACTAACAGCGCTTTCGGTTATCACTAAAATATTGATGGATCTTGATATCCTCAAAACCAAAATTGGTAACCTGATACTAACGGCGGCGATGATAGATGATTTTTTGGGCTGGATTTTATTCTCTATAATTATTCAGATGATGCATTCCGGCAAAGGTGAGGGCTCATATATTGCGGTATTGCTGGTTGTCGGTTTTGCTGCAGTTATGCTAACCGCCGGGCGGTGGATTGTTAACAAGTTGCTTTTTGCGGCCCACAAGAATCTTAAAATGGGCCGGGTGATTACGTTAGGAATATGTTTATGCTTTATTGGAGCGATAATAACAGAATATTTAGGTGTGAGAGGTGTATTCGGTGCATTTTTGATGGGAATAGCAATTGGAGATTCTGAATATTTTTCTGAACGTCATAAATTAGTACTACACCAGTTTACAGTTAATATTATTGCACCGCTGTTTTTCGCGTCAATAGGGCTGAGGCTAAATTTCGTTGCGAACTTTGATCTGCAGGTAGTGGCTATCATAGTCGCTATAGCGTTTATCGCAAAACTGCTCGGGACGATAATTGGCGGGCGCATAAGCGGTATGAATAAAAATGAATCAATGGCTATTGCATTTGGTATGAATGCCCGCGGCACCCAGGAAATTGTACTCGGTTTATTGGCTCTACAGGTTAAAATCATTGACGAAAAAGTTTTTGAAGGCTTGGTAGTAATGACAATGGTTAGCATTATCGTATCGGGGCCTGTCATGAAACATTATTTTTTAAAGGATTATAAAGACCCGGTTACAGCTGATTTGTACCAGGTTTCAACCGAAGATTGAAGCTAAACTTTGGCGTGCAGGATTTTTAATGCTGCAAACCAAACAATAATCACTAATCACCGTTGTTACAACTTAATACCTTTAATTTTTAAACTTAATACCCCATGAACAAGCTTAATTTTATTCTCCCCCTTGCCATATCGTTAATGCTCTCGCCGGCCTGCGAGGCACAAAGCAACGGCGGCGTCCGCAATGTAACTTTTAAAATTAATACTGAAACAGGGAAAAGGCCGATTAGCCCGTATATATACGGTGTTAATGACTTTAGATTTCCGATGGATGCAATTGCAGACATAAATATCCCGAACCGCCGCCTGGGAGGCGGCAATTTCTCCACATACAATTGGGAAAACAATTTTGTCACGCTTTCCCCGCCAAGCACCCAGGGACACGGTTTTCAGAACTCGGATAGATTTGTACACGAATTGCCGCCCGCAGAACAGCAAAAGCCCGCAGTTATTGTGGACAACTTTTTGAATCAAAACCTGCAGCACAATATGGCATCATTAGTAACCATCCCGATGATGAGTTACCTGCCAAAAGACGATGAGGGTGTTGTGAACGGCAACGAAGCGCCGCCATCGCGTCGTTTTGCACTGATAAAGCCCTTCAAAAATGGGCCATTGTCGCTAACGCCCGATAAGAACGACAATTATGTATATACGGATGAATTCGTTCATTATTTAGTTACAAAGTATGGCGGGGCGGATTCGAAAAGGGGTATAAGATTTTATGACCTTGACAATGAACCGGAGTACTGGCAGTATGGGCATAAATTATTGCATCCCGAACGGCCCACAGGCCCTGAACTTATAGAGAAATCCATTGAAACAGCAGAAGCAATAAAAAGTCAGGACCGTCATGCATTAATATTTGCGCTTAGTTACGGCGGCTTGAGGGCTCACTGGAATTTTCAAAACGATCCTGGTTATAATCGCGTAAAAAACCAATATCCCACTTATACCGCCTGGTTTCTTAAATCTCTGAAAGATGCTTCGAACAAAGCGGGTTATGACCTGATCGACGTGGTTGATCTCCATTATTATAGCAAAGCCGAGGGAATATCGTCCAGCGGAAATGTTGAGACGGTAGATAAAGGATCAAATGACAGGGGCGTGGCTGTTGCGCGGATGAACGCGCCGCTTGCGCTTTGGGATAGTACAGCTGTTGAAAAAAGCGTATATGAAAACGAAAACAATGGAAGGCCGCTTAATGTGATTCAAGGCCTTCAAAATACCGTGGATCGTTATTACCCCGGATTAAAAATTGCCATCAGCGAGTACAATTTTGGAGGTTGGAACGATATATCCGGCGCGATAGCGGAAGCAGATTTTTTGGGTATTGCAGCAAAATACCGGGTGTTTTGGGCTTCGTTATGGAATACGTGCCCGGGGGGTAAAGACGCTTTGCCGGCCTACCAACTGGCGGGAATAAAAATGTTCAGGAATTATGATGGAAAGCTTTCAACTTTTGGCGACACCTATGTAAATTCACGGAACGAAATTAACAACAAACTGGATCACTCCTCTTCTATTTATGCATCATATACCGAAAAAAACAAACTGCACCTAATTGTAATTAACAAAGAAGAAGCACCGATTGAGGGAAAGTTTAATATAAAAAGCACCGTAAACTATAAAAGAGCCAGGGTTTGGATATTAACAAATAAAAGCGTCCAAATTGAAACGGCAGCGCCGGTCGACAAGGTTGAAAACAACAGTTTCAGCTATTCCATTCCGCCGTTTTCGATAATCCATATTGTTCTTGAAGGACAATAAATGCGGGAGGCCTCTGCAGCTCTAGAGGCCTCGCAAATTGCTGGCACACATTTCACCGTTCAATATGATTGATACTTAAGCGTTTCAGGAAGCGGCAGCCTTGTCTTATTTTAATTTTATCACTATTGCGTGCCCATTCAGATTGTGAATGACAAATCGGTCATCCATTCCTTTTTGGTCATTAACGTAGCTGGTGATACCGTTGCAGGTATGAAAACCATAATCATCATATACAATTACACCGCCAACAATTAACCTGTCCCAAATCCAATCGACGATATCCTTTGCCGATTCATAAACATCGACGTCAATATGGCAAAATCCGAATTTTTCACCGGCGGGGACAAGATGCTGTGTATCATCAGGAAAAATGCCCTTTAACACCTTATATTTGTCATACTTTCCCTTTAACAAAGTCTCAACAATTTCCTGGCTTGTATCTGCGTGCTCGCCACCTGTATAAAACTTGTCCTTATCGGTGGCTTTGGCAACGCCTGCAAACGTATCGGCAATGTAAAATGTACTTTTGGATTTTAATAAAGCTAATTTTTTTCCGATGATAGCGGCAGTGCCGCCTTTCCATACGCCTACCTCAAGCAAACTTGCGGTGTTATCAAATTTTTGTACTTTTTCAACAATCTCCCATAACTCAAAGCAACGATAAATATCAACCAGCGTATTGTTTCTTATCAAATCATATTCTGCTTTGAATTCGGCGTCTCCGAGCCAGGGAGCGTAATTAGCAGCCGGCGTAGCTACTCCATACTGAAAATCGTCTATCTTAAATTGTGTACTGCCATTATACCGCGGTCTTTTAACAACATGGAAGCCTGTTTTTGAAAAAATAGTATTAAATACTTTCTGTACCTTGGGATTTTTGAGGATCTTCCGCATATTTTATTTTAATGAATATATATTATATAAACTTCCATTTTTTCGCTCTCCCAAAGGTACGATTTTCCCCACGCTTTTAAAATCCTTTGGTAATTTTTCAGATCGACGAATCCGGAAATTCTATTTATCGTTTGCCGGCTCACCCTTAGCCCCTCGACCAGATGGCTAAGGTATTAAATCCCAGCCGCTTCTTTACCATTCCTACACACACCAGGTTTTGAACGGAAACAGATATTGCTATGGCAACAGAGGCGCCCAATACGCCGTTTGTTTTAATCAGGATATAGTTTAAAATGACACAAAGCACGCCGCCCATAAACTGAATATTGCGCATATCCTTTTCGTGACCGCTCATCATAAGCAAAAGCGTTACCGAACCAGTTAATACGTTTACATATTGGCCTAACGAAAGAATTACAAGCATGGGGGCCCCCTCAACAAAACCGGGGCCAAATAAGGACATGATCGCATTCGGGAAGCACATTATTATCAATACCATCGGCGTTGCAAAAAGCACCATAATACGTGTTGAATTAATGGCATAACGTTTCAAATTTTCGCTTTTGCCCTGTTTATATAAGCTTGCAAATTTGGGGGCGCTTACAAGGTTAATAGCCACCAGGATAAAGGTGATGAGCATTGAAGTTCGTTGGGCAACCGCCAACTGGGCTAGTTGCTTTTGCGGGCAAAATATCCCCGCTATAAATTGGCCGCCCCACTGCATCCCCAATGAAAAAATTGCCGAAGCCCACATTGCGTAGCTACTTTTCCATAAGCCGTCGGGGTGCTTTACTTCTTCGGCCGGATTGCCTCGTGGAACGCTTTTACTCCATAAAAACAGCGTTAATAAAAGGGTGACGGCCGAACAGATAAAGTACAGTTTAGCCAATTCAACCGAATTTCCCGGCCTTAAGATCAAGGTTAAAATACACACGGATACCGGCACCATGATGTTTTGAATAAAAACGGAAAACAGTACCTTATTTAGTCCCTGGAACGCAAACGAAAAAAGGGTGTATGATGCAAACAATGGCGTGGACAAAAGCATCCAAAACAAGGTCCCTGAGATATATTCCTTATGAAAAACATCCCTTGCAACAAATACATGGAACATGACCAGTACAGTTGTAATCACAGCAGAAAAAATAAACGTCTTTTTGGCGACGTGACTCACAATTGACTTCACCGTTTTCCATTTTTCCTCATTTCCGTAAATGCTGACATATTTAATCAACAAATTATCTCCGCCCATCCGGACAAACATTGACAAAACAGTTATTACGGCAAAGCATAAAAAAAAACCGCCGGAATCAAAAGGGCCCAGCTGGCGAGCGACAACCAGGTTCATTAAAAATGACGAAATTGCTCCCCCAACCCTTATGATAATTGCTAAAAGAGAATCAACGATGAGTTCCTTTTTGTTTCCTGAATAAAGCCTTTGTTTAACATAACTCAATTTCAGAAATTTGCTCATATTGTTAAGGCTGTTGTTTAGTATAGTAAACTGGCATTGTTATCCAGTTAGACCAGATGTGGCCCTATGCTATGTTAAAATTGTTTTTTTGCTTTCTCTAAAGGTAAAAATAAACACTATAAAAAGTGCAAAGTGCAGGGGCTCTAACATTAGCAGCCCGATAAACGCGAACAATACAAGCAAGGCATAACGCGAGTTGGATGTTAACGTTTTAACGGCCTTGAACATAAAAATCAGGTAAAGTAACAGGTAAAAAATCCCATAACAATAAAGAATACTTATTATTGAATTTGTAATTCCGCCATTGTAAGATTCTTTTGAAGTATTTAGCGCATCTGTAGTGATTTTATAATAGTTAGTAAAGTCCTGTCCATGCCCCGTCCAAAGATTATTTTTCGACGCTAAAAAGCCGTAGTACAAATCCTGGTAACGGGTGTTAACACTGGTGTCTGTTGATAGATTTCTCTTGAAAATTGCCCCCACCAGCAATTCAATATCGGAACTGTATGAATACACGAAGTCGAAAATGGCGAAAAGGGGCAAACCCACCACAATGGCAAGTGCAGGCAGCTTTTCTGTAAACTGCTTATCCGACCCGGAGAGAAAAAACTTAGCGACAAGCAACAGCAAAAACACCGTGATACCTCCCATTGAAAGCGTCGATATCGCAGCCGCTACGTACCAAAAAATGCCCTTTTTTTGTTTTAAATAAAATACCTTAATGATGTAAACCGTAGTAATCATAACGCCATAAACGCCGGGTTCCCAAAATATGCTTTGATTACGATAAAACTTATATTTTTCAAAGTCGGCGCTCCTGGCGTAAGCAAGCCCAAAAAGCGTTTGAAACTGGTCTCCCGTAATTGTATTTTTCGCGCCAACGTTAACCAAAAGACCGGGGAGTATATTCATAATGATAAACGTTGCTGCCGAAAGCTTAATCAAAAATTCGAATACGCTAACTAATTTGGAGAAAAATGCCTCATTGGTATCAAAAAAAGTCGTTACATAAATAGAGAAAATGAAAAGAATAACAAATTTTAAGACAATGGTTCCGTTATCCTGAAAAATCAAAGACTCGCCTCGTAAAACTATCAGTACTAAAAAAAATGATCCCAAGACCAGAATGTTTCGGATTGATGGCGCCGACGCTTTTAATCTTTTCCTCGACAGCAAAAAACAACCTGCGAGAATAACCGTAAAAAGGATATAAAAATAGGTGGCCGTTCCGATGGTGATAATGGCGCCCCCGCTTATAAATAAAAATAAAAATATGATTATTTTGTGTATCATGCCATTTTAAATGAGTCTATTATTGCCTTGTTTTCAACCTTACGACCCTTAATTAAATTATAAAGCATCCAAAAAGGAATAATAGCAAAGTTTATGTTTTTATACTTCCGGGCAAGGTATGTCCAATTTCTGGCTGAATAATAACGTGAGAAATCTGATTGGACGCCGCCTGTTGAAGCGCTTATTTTGTGCAGCAACGAAATATCGGGCGTGTAAAAAAGTTTGATCTTTTTCTTTCGCAATTCCTTCGAAAAAACATAATCGTCATAATAAACAAAAAGGTGCTCCCACATCCTTATCCCGCTGCTCATTAATACATTCATTTTTAACATGAAGGAGCAGGTAGGTGAGTAAGATACCCTAAACAACGATTTTCCGGTAAGCTTATCCTTCTTATTGTGCCCCCAATGCCTCGCGCTTCCTTTCAGGTATGACAATGTACCTCCCGCGTACCATATTTTGCCCTCCGGCCTATAGTAAAACATTTTTGGCACCAATGCATCAATAAACGGATATTTATCAAAAAACTCCAGGTGCTTTTCGAGAAAATCATCATTAACAATTATATCATTATTTAAAAACAGGATAAATTCCGCGTTCTGTTTGGCTGCAAAGTAATCAATACCCTGGTTATTGGCCGCAGCCACGCCGATATTTTTATCATTCCGTAGAAAATGATAATCGAACCTGGCATGTTGCTTTATATAAGCTTCACAAAATGTGTTTTTTACGTCATTCTCAATAAATAATATCTCAAACCCGTTTTGGGTTTGATTGTTAAAGCTTATTATAAAGTCTTCAAGAACATCGTCCGATTTATATAAAACTGTTACAATTCCAATGATTCCAGCCATATTCAATTATTTATACAAGCCTTTCGCCTTCATTTCAGTCAATGATTGATCATAAAGGCTTGCCTGAACCTCCTGCTGATTAACCCAATCCGCAAATTTCGATATCCCTGTTAAAAAATCAACTCTGGGAATAAAACCCAGATCTCTTTGAATTTTTGTTAAATCGGCAAAGTTGTGCCGTATATCGCCCAACCGGTAATTGCCGCTTACACTGATATCTATTTCACTGTTATATTTTTCTCTAAGTGTTTGTGCAACTGTTAGCACATCTGTTGGCAAACCGGAACCAACATTGTAAACATTATAATTTGCTTCATCTTTTTCAATGCCTAAAATTGTTGCGTGTACCACATCGTCGATGTAAACAAAGTCCCTGCTTTCCTTGCCGTCTTCGAATATATTAATATTCTTACCATTTTTTATCAACGTTGAAAAAATGGAAAGTATACCTGTATACGGATTTGATAGAGACTGGCCAGGGCAATAAACGTTTTGATACCTGAACGCTGTTGCAGGAATTTTGAGTGCTTTACACACCGTCAGCACCATTTGTTCCTGGTTTTGCTTAGTTATGCCGTAAATCGAACTGGGGTGAATTTTTGAATCCTCGTCAGTGGCCACCACTTCTGCATTTTCGCCCGACAGGGGGCACTTAATTTCAAAATCGCCCTTTGCCATGTCGCTTTCGCTCCTGGCTTCCGGGTAAAAAAAGTTACCATCGGAACCTCTATATTTTCCTTCGCCATAAATTGCCCTGCTGGATGCAATAACAACCTTTTTTATGTTTAGGGATTTATCATTTGTCAGCAGGTTCAAAAGTATGGCCGTCCCGTCGATATTGACTTTGCAATACTTTTCTATCTCGTACATCGACTGCCCGGTGCCTGTTTCCGCCGCCAGGTGAACAACCACATCCTGATCTCTTAAGGCATTCTGCCAATCCTCAACTACCGTTACATCTCCATGCAAAAACTCAGCCTCGCCGATGATGGATTGATACAAGCCCGATTTAACAGGATCTTCTCCGTGAATTTGACGGGAAAGGTTATCCAAAACGGTGACACTGTAGCCCTTGCTGATTAAAGAATGGCATAGATTTGACCCTATGAAACCTGCACCGCCCGTGATAAGAACATTCATGGTAATTAACTAATATTTATTTAATACTGCAGCCATTTTGAAAGATCCCGGCCGACTAATTTTTGAAGATCCGTGATATCAGATCTATAATATTCTATCAATCGCCTGCGCGTATCGGCACTCAATTTTTCACTCTGAAGGTTATAAGCGTATATTTTATTTTTTGCCGACTCAAAGAATCTTTGTCTGAAATCCGTCGGTAAGATCGCCTTAATAGTTCGCTTTAATAACGAGGGGCTCAATACCATGTTATTTATCCATTTATGCTTAGGTCTTCCTGATACATTAAATCTATCCTCCAGGGAGAATTTAAAATAGGGATCGATTTGTAGAAACTCACATAAGTCCTTCATCAGCCCTACGCTATCATTTAACAGGTCTTCAAAGAAATATATCTTCACATGCTTAAACTCATCAAGATAAGCCTTAACCTGCTTGTAATATAATCCTCTGTCAAGATAAAAAAAGTCAGTGCTCCAATTCTGTTGTTTTCGCTCTTCTTCGCGCTCAATCGCTTCCTCAAATGTCAGCGGCTCAACCAAGTCACGCACGTTCATCATATATTGTGAAAAAGCCCGGTCGGCCGGATTCCTCAATATCATCACAATACGGATGTCATCATAGCCCGGGATATATTTTTTTAAATTATTGATGACATTTTCATACATATAAAGGTATATAGCTGTTGCTTCCCCTTTGACCATGTCGCCTTTTTCCTTCGTGTTGAACAGGTTTTTATACTCCGTAAAATCTAACACCACGTCATCAGCAACTTTATATGAAGGCTTGTTTTGGGCAAAACAGAAAAAGCATGGCTCCTTCACTGCAGAAAAAAAGACCTGGGGGTGTTGTTTCAAATAATAGTAAAGCGATGTTGTTCCACCTTTCGCAGCACCCACAATGAGGAAATCAGGAGTATTCATTTTTGTTAAATTACTTTGAATATTCAAGGCTGCTAAACTCGCCCGAAAGCAATTTCTCCGTATTTTCTATACTGTTTGAAAATAATTTCATATTGATTGACTGCAATGTTTCGTCATCCAAACCCACACTTGATTTATAAAACTTTCTATTTAAAAATGAATTAATCCGGATTTTAGACTTAGACATGATATGCGACGGAATTATCTTCCTTGTAATTTTTTTAATAATATTGTCGGCATTTAACATCCTTTTTATTGGCACAATGAATGCCGCCACTGACTGGGAACTATTTTCAGCTTCTACAGAAGATGGGAATTTGCCTTTTTCTATGCCGGTAAATTCCGAAAGTTTTTCTTTAAATCCGTCGCAATCCTTCTTAAGGTCCTCTTCAAATTGAAGTATTAAAATTTTAGACCTATCAGGGAAATACTTAAAATAATTGCTTAAATGTACATCGTATAAACTATCGGTATATATCTTTCCTATTTTGTCGTCTAAAACTTTATCTTTTGAATAGTTTAGGGCTAACCTGTCCATTATTGTTTCAAAAGGTTCTGAGACAAGCCCATCGCGTTTTAAATGAAGATAATGAGAGAACGAGCGCTTCGCGGGATTTCTTAAAACAATTAAGAACTTTGTATCGGGGCTTAGCGATTCATAGATGTTCTTGAGCGCCGTCTCGCTGGAGAGGTAATATGGCGTAAATTCCGAAATTACCTTTTCACCATTGAAATTTGAAAAGTATTTGTTCGAATACCATTTCAGGCCATTTTTGAAACTCTTTTCATTCGAAAAAAAACCGGGCTCCTTGAAATCGGAAACATAAATATCCGGGTGGCCTTTGCAAACAGCATACAACGTAGTAGTTCCGCACTTGGGCTGGCCTAAACAAATAAGATTTGGAAGAATTACACTCATTATTTTCTCCGGTATCCAAATTAAATTCTTTTCTTACTGTGCCTGTAAAGCTCAATGGCTTAGCTTTTTTATAAAAACGGACTACTTAGATATTGAGCAATCCCCGATATGACTATAAAATTGCATCGCAAGCCGTTGAATCTCAGCGGATTTCTGCAACAGCCCGGGAAAGGCAACAAGGTACTAATTTCCCAGGCCATCGGTTTATTTTGCCCCGAATTAACTTTGCTTTACCCGGTTGTTCTTTTTGAAAGCTTTACTAAGGGCCTTTGATACAAAGTTTTTCTTGCCTTTATCCTCTTCATAGTAGCCGTAGCCATAACCGTAGCCGTAACCATAACCATAGCCGTAGCCATAGCCATAACCGTAGCCGTAACCATTTTTAACTGCTATATCGTTAACTACTATGCTGATCTTTTTCATCTTTTCCTCTTCATACAATTGTTGAGGAATATTTAGCTGATCTTTCAGGGTATAGTTTTGCCGTACGATATACAGTGTCATGTCGGCGAAACGGCTCATTAATTGTGCATCGGTAACCAAGCCGATAGGGGGCGCGTCAATTATGATAAAGTCAAATTCCTGCCTCAATTGTTTCAACATATCATCAGCGCGTTCGTCCAAAATCAATTCCGCGGGGTTCGGAGGTATCGGCCCTGACGAAATCAGAAACAAGTTATCATTCAATTTGGACTTTGTAATAATAGATGAAAGCGACATTTCGGTAGAAATGATGTAGTTGGAAAAGCCATTGGTGTTTTCAATCCCAAAATACCCGGAAAGCTTAGGCTTGCGAAGGTCAAGCTCCATTAAGAGAACTTTTTTGCCCGAGATTGCCAATATACCTGCCAGGTTGACCGTTGTAAATGATTTTCCTTCGCCCGACATACTTGACGTAACCAAAATCACCTTTTCATTGGCCCGGTTTATGAAAAATTGCAAATTGGTACGTAAAGACCTGAACTGTTCCGCTATTGCCGATCGCCCGGTGTCCAAAACAACCATATTATTCCCAGACTTGTTATGGCTAATTTCGCCGATTACCGGTACGGTAGTATTTTTTGTAACATCATCCCGCACAAGTATCTTGCTGTTTAACAAGTCTTTCACAAACACTCTGCCTACGGGAAAGAGAAACCCTAATAAAATAGAAACAGCCGCCACTACCACGATGTTAGGGCTATAGGGCTTATAATCTGACTTTGGAGGATCGATAACAGTTGCAATGGAAAGGTTAGATGTTTTTGATATCTCGGTTTCTTCCTTGGTTTGCAGCAAGTAGGTATACAATGTTTGCTTGATTGCTTCAGTCCTCGAAAGATCCAGGTATATTTTTTCCTTTGGCGGCACGTTTGTAATTTGGTTCAAAAACTGGTTGGTTTTGCCTCTTAGCTGCTGATCTGTAATTTGGAGCGTTTTTTGAGTTGTGAGCAAATTCTTGATCATGTCTTTCCTCAAAGTAGCAATCCGGTCCTCCAGGTTCTCCATGAAAGGATTATCCTTTGTTACCGATAACAACTGCCTGTCGCGTTCAACCAGCAACTGATTGTAGTTGTTGATCAGCGCAACTAAAACAAGGTCATTTGGCAGTACCGAAACAGGTACCACTGTTTTGTTTTTGTTCTCATCTTTTAAATACTCGAGCAATGATTGAACAATGCTTAATTGTGTTTCATTTTTTGCCAGCTGATCGGTATATGCGCTTGTGTTTTCTATCAACACTTTGCCTTGCTCGGTTAAGTCGCCGATGAGTTTATTATTTTGCTTAAAGTTTTGGATATTCGTCTCAACGCCACCCAACTCTTTACCTACAATCTTCAATCGGCGGTCTATAAAGCTCACCGTACTGTCTGCCACCTGGTTTTTTAACTGGACGTTTTGTCTCTGGTAGTTTAATGTTAAAGTTTTTAAAATATCTTCACCTTCCCTGGGAATCGGATAGTCAAAAACCATGTTTATGGTGGTTACCGTAGTGCTTGTAGTGGTGATAGACAATATCTGCTGCAGCTCATAAACCCGCTGGTCAACCGATTCGATATCAAAACGGTAATCATACTTTCCAAAATCAAATGCAGGGTTTTTAGTTACTTGTATTATTCCTACGCCCACTACCTTGATATAGGCGCCGTACCTGAATGTCCCGTCCTTTCTTTCGGTGCTATTGTCGGGGTATGTAACCTTATAAGCAATTTCGAAGTGATTTTTATCAACTTGCGAGAAGTAGAATTTTGTGGTCATGATGGTATCAACCGGCTTAATCACTTTTACAATGATTGGGTTCCTGTTGATTTCCAGGTCTGTAATTAAACGCTGCTGATAATATATAACATTCAGGTTCATGTCGCGCACGGTTTTTGCCATCAAATGGCGTGTTTGAAGAACCTGCACCTCGTTATCTACGTTATTCTTAAGGTCTAACAAAGAACTTATATCTAAAAGCGAACTGCTTGAACTGGCAATTGAGCTTGCATTACTGCTTCCGTTATCAATCAGCAAGGTTGATACGATATTATAGGCAGGCGCCTTATAATACATAAAAAGTACCCCAAAAATGCCGAACACCCCTAAACTAAGTATAAATACCCACCAATTTGCCTTCAGCTTTCCAAGAAAGCCCTTTAAATCGAAGATTTGTTCTTCGTCTTCTTTTAAAGCTTTGCCATTTATATTAGAATTTTTAACCATAAAAATTTAAAATTTTATAAGATACTTTATTTAAAACGCAATATGAGCAATATACCTGTTATAACTGAAGCGGCAATAGTAATAATCCGCGTTTGCTGCGCATCAGCCTGAACTGCTTTCGACTTGTTTGGCTCAACATAAACCACATCGTTTTGCTTAAGATAAAAATATGGCGACCTAAACAAATCAGAGCTATTCAAATTTAACCTGAATAACTCTTTCTTGCCGTTATTCTCTCTGATGAGCAAAACGTTTTCACGGCGGCCGTAAATAGTCAAGTCGCCGGCCATACCCAAAGCGTCAAGTATGGAAATCTTCTCGTTAGGGACGGTGAATGAGGAGGGATGAGCGACCTCGCCTATAACGGTTATTTTAAAATTGGCAAAACGCAGTTGTACGTCGGGATCTTTGTAATATTTAGAGGCCCGGCTTTTTATCAATGCCTTTGCCTGGTAGGACGTTAAACCGGCCACTTTAACCGCGCCGATTATCGGCAAGGTAATGTCGCCGTTTTTATCGACCAGTAAGCCAGGCACTAGTTCGGGAGTTCCCATGTTAGAGCTGGCAACCGGTACAGCTGCCGCCTGGTTTACCGGGGCTGAAGTATTGGGGTCAATCGTAACAATTGTGACGGACAAAATATCATCAGGTATAATTACCGGGTCGGTATAGGGGGCATCAACTATCATTTTCTCTTTGGTACTATCTGGTATGTCCTTAAAGTAAGGAACATTCTTGGTAGCTGCGCACGAAGCAAAGATGATGGCTATACAAAAAGCCACTACACCTGTTGCTAAATATTGCCTGTATTGTCTCATTTTTTATACTTGTTTTAATTATTAACTATGTATGGTACCAGCTGCTACCGTTTCGTTGGTGGTTTCATCAACGAGTATTAACGATCCTGTGATCCGGTTTCTTCTATATTCATCAAAAATCAATGGTCTTGTGGTGCGCATCCTTACACGTGCCATATCATTCATCTTAATATCGCTATCCTGGTCCATTCGCTGCATAGTATTGATATCAATTTTATAGATCACTTCTTTTATAATAGCCATAACTTCGTTGGTTGCGCTCTTCAAATAATATTTAGCGCCCGGCCTGGGTCCTTTTTGAGCCATCCAGCACATTAACACGTCTATGTCCTGCCCTACTTCGGGCTGATTATTATTTTTTACGATCATGTCGCCGCGTGTAACGTCAATATTATCTTCGAGCACGATTGAAACAGACATTGGCGGAAATGCTTCGTCAACCGGCCCTGAGAACGTATCTATCGATTTTATTTTAGACGTTAACCCCGATGGAAGAATGGTCACGTTATCTCCACGCCTGAAAATACCCCCTGCCACCCTGCCGGCGTATCCGCGGTAATCATGATACTCATCCGCATGCGGGCGGATAACGGTTTGCACAGGAAACCGCGCGTCCAAATGATTCTGATCGCTGCCGATGTTTATCGTTTCTAAAGTATCCAAAAGGCTTGCGCCGCGATACCAGGGCATATTCTCAGAGCGGTCGACCACGTTGTCGCCGTCCAGCGCGCTTATCGGAATGTATCGTATATCTTTGATGTCAAGCTTGCTGGCAAACTCGTGATATTGCTCTACTACCCTGTTATACTTATCTTCAGAATAGTCTATCAGGTCCATTTTGTTTACACAGACAATTATATGGGGGATTTTTAGCAATGAAGCAATAAAAGAATGCCGGCAGGTTTGTTCAATTACGCCATGCCTGGCATCAATAAGCAGCAATGCCAGGTTAGCAGTAGAAGCGCCCGTCACCATATTGCGGGTATACTGAATATGACCGGGCGTATCGGCAATGATGAATTTGCGTTTCGGAGTTGCAAAATACCTGTAAGCTACATCGATGGTTATACCTTGTTCACGCTCTGAGCGCAATCCGTCAGTAAGCAGCGAAAGATCCACGTGCTGAAGGCCTTTTCTTTCGCTCGACTGTTTTACAGCTGCTATCTGATCTTCAAAAATTGATTTCGAATCATACAGTAAACGCCCGATAAGAGTACTTTTCCCATCATCCACACTTCCGGCAGTTGTAAAACGCAATAGTTCCATATTATTCGGGTTGCAATATATTGATATTATTTTAAATTACTTCTATTTATTTACCCCCGGGATCGGCCGGGTGTTTCAATTTCAAGCATTAAATACTTAAAAATAACCCTGTTTTTTCCTGTCTTCCATGGATGTATCCGACCTTTTATCATCGCTCCGGTTGCCTCTTTCGGTACTGCGGGTAGCTGAAACCTCCATTACAATTTTTTCAAGCGTATCGGCATCGGATTCTATTCCACCGGTAATGGTGATATCACCTAATGTACGGAAGCGCATGTATTTTAATTCTATTTTCTCACCATCGCGTAAAACCAGGAATTCGGAATTAGGCAGCCATGAACCGTCGCGATATATTGCTTCGCGATGGTGTGCAAAATATAACGACGGAATTTGAATATTTTCCTGTAAAATATAGTTCCATACGTCCATTTCGGTCCAGTTGCTTATTGGGAATACCCTGAAATGCTCGCCCATTCTTTTGCGGCCATTAAAAATGTTCCATAGCTCGGGGCGCTGGTTTTTGGGGTCCCACTGTCCGAACTCATCCCTGTGGGAAAAAAAGCGTTCTTTTGCCCTCGCTTTTTCTTCGTCGCGTCGCGCGCCACCAATTGCCGCATCAATTTTATGCTGTTCGATGGTATCAAGCAACGACACTATCTGTAACTCGTTGCGGCTGGCATTAATACCCTGTTCTTCAACCGCTCTTCCTTTATTTATCGATTCCTGCACCGAGCCGACTATCAATTGTATCCCCAAATCGGCAACAAGGCGATCCCTGAATTCTATCGTTTCGGCAAAGTTATGGCCCGTATCGATATGTATAAGCGGCATAGGGATTTTCGCGGGCCAGAAGGCTTTTCGCGCAAGATGAGTGACCACAATTGAGTCTTTTCCGCCGGAAAATAAAATAGCGGGGCGGTCAAATTGTGCAACTACTTCCCTGATCACATATATCGCTTCTGATTCAAGTTCCTGCAGATGGGTGAGATAATATTTATTGTACATATAGTTAATTAAACTAACTTAATTTTTGGTAATATACTTGCTAAGATCAAATTTACAGAATGTTCCAAAGATTGATTAGCTGTGTCAATATATATGTCGGGAGATGAGGGTGGTTCAAAGGGGGAGCTGATTCCCGTAAAGTTACTTATTTCGCCGCTTCTGGCCTTTTTATACAAACCCTTAACATCCCTCTGCTCACAAACTTCAAGCGGTGTGTCAACAAAAATCTCGTAAAACGATTCGCCCAGCAAATTTCGGAGCGATTGACGCTCGCGCCGGAAAGGCGTAATAAATGTGGCAATTACCACCAGCCCCGCATCGCACATAAGTTTGGCTACCTCGCCTATCCGCCTCACATTCTCAATCCTGTCTTCTTCTGTAAAAGTAAGCCCTTTATTTAATCCATTCCTTATATTGTCTCCATCAAGAATAAAAGTCTTGATTCCCTGGTGAAATAACTCCTGTTCAACATGATTTGCCAGTGTACTTTTGCCCGAGCCCGACAAGCCGGTAAACCACAGGCAAGCGGCTTTGTGGCCATTGCCCAGCTCGCGCTCAAGCCGCGTTATTTTATATGAATGTTCTATTATGTGGAGTTTCTCTTTCATTAAAACTTTCTTAGTTTATTATAGCACGATAAGCGGGAATAGCCTCTCCCTGTAAAATAAAAACTCCAATTATTAATTAAATATTATCAATAGTTTTATATATAAACATATATGTTTTGATAGCCTTCAGTAGGGGCCGGCGACTACAAACCAGGGGTTCAACATATTTTCTTTATTGTATTTAAGATCCCTGCCTGTTTCATAATTGTAAACCCTGCAGTCAGAATAGTGTGCCACGGCATGCCCGGCCGCGGTATCCCATTCCATTGTTGGGGCAAGGCGAGGGTATATATGCGCCTTCCGCTCGGCCACCAGGCACAACTTGAGTGAGCTTCCCGCGCTTATCAAATCGATATTGCCAAGTTCTTCCTCCTTTTGACTCACAAATTCCTCGGTCTCCCTGGTGGAATGCGACCTGCTTGCGACAATAGTGTATATCGTTGGATATTGACTGTCTGCCAGGGATTCGGATTTTTCAACAATCTTTATCAAATCATCCTCACAAAAATCCGGGTCAACCTTCATTTTGTAGCTACCTATACCGGCCGCTGCATAATACAATACGCCGGTAACGGGAACATAAACCACACCAATAACCGGTGTATCGTGGGCTATCAACGCTATATTTACGGTAAACTCGCCATTCTTATTTATAAACTCCTTTGTTCCGTCGAGCGGATCGATCAACCAGAACAATTCCCATTTCGAACGATCCTCATAAGGTATAGTCTTCCCCTCCTCGCTCAGAACAGGCAGGCCTGATTTTTTTAGCCCTTCTAAAATGATGAGATGCGAATTTTTATCCGCTTTAGTTAGCGGTGATTTATCCGCCTTAATTTCTATAACCAGTTCCTCATCATATATCTTCAAAATCTCTTTTCCGGCCCTAATCGCTGAAAGAATAGCTAATTGTAAATTTGTATCCATAGGTTAGAAACATTTTCTATCAATTATTGTAAATACACAGCTAAAATATAAAAAAAATTGTAAAAAATATAAAATTCTACATTTATACTTAAAAATTTAACATTACAAGCAGCCATTTATTAACATTAACTTCGTTTTTCGTAACAAACTTTTATTATGCCTGGCCCATGGTACCGCCAAAATTCATTGGGAAACCCGATGGCTCATGCTGTATCTTTATGCGGCCATTTGCCGTCTCGAACTTTTCCAGGTTGTCTTCCAGCGCGGTTAACAAACGCTTGGCATGTTCTGGTGTTAAAACAATCCTCGACTTTACTTTAGCCTTCGGCACACCCGGCATAACCCTTATAAAATCAAGCACGAACTCCGAGCTTGAATGGGTAATGATCGCCAGGTTTGAATAGATCCCTTCCGCAATTTCTTCAGAAAGCTCAATATTCAGCTGATTTTCGTTTTGTTCTTCCATTCTGCTAAATTAACAAAGCCCAAGCACTTACCGAAAGCTTTTTTAAATTTGCGGGCTCCTCTTTACCACGAGCCTATAGCCGCCCGTCAACTATTTCACGATTCAAAACCCCCTTTGTATCAAAAATCACTGTTTTTTTATTAATAAGGTTGCTTAGATCAATCGTCATAAATTCATTGTGCGAAACCGCTAATATTATTGCGTCATAAATACTGCTATTATTCCCTTTTGCTCTGCTTATATCATTCAATAATTCTATGCCGTATTCTCCCCGCACCTCATTTTTGTTGGCATAGGGGTCATAAATATCAACTTCTAGGCCAAATTGCTTTAGCTCGTTATAAATATCGATAACTTGCGAATTGCGGGTATCCGGGCAGTTCTCTTTAAAGGTGATGCCCAGTATCAGGGCCTTGCAACCATCTATACTATGCCCCTTTTTTACCATTAGTTTAATTACCTTATTGGCAACAAAAATGCCCATGTTACTATTAACTCTCCTGCCGGATAAGATCACTTCCGGGTGGTAACCCAAAGATTCTGCCTTATGCGCCAGGTAATAAGGATCCACGCCGATACAATGGCCGCCAACCAGGCCTGGTTTATATTTTAAAAAGTTCCATTTGGTGGCAGCTGCCGCCAAAACGTCGTTAGTATCGATGCCTACCAGGTCAAAGATCAGCGCAAGCTCATTAACGAAAGAGATGTTGATGTCACGTTGCGCATTCTCGATTGCTTTCGAAGCCTCGGCTATTTTTATGCTTTGCGCTTTGTAAGTACCAGCCTCAATTATTGAACCGTACAACCGGTCGACAAATTCGGCTGCCGCCGGCGTGGAGCCTGATGTTACCTTGACTATTTTTGTAAGCGTATTTATTTTATCGCCGGGATTTATTCTTTCGGGGGAATATCCGCAGAAGAAGTCGACATTGAACCTGAGGCTCGATTGCGCTTCCAGCACAGGTACACAATCCTCTTCTGTGCAGCCCGGATAAACGGTTGATTCAAAAATTACAATGTCAGACTTTTTGAGCGCCTTTCCCACCAGCTCCGATGCGTACAACAGCGATTTAAGATCGGGCGATTTAAAATGATCGACGGGGGTCGGCACCGTAATAATAAAAACATTGCATGAGTTCAGGTCGCCTGCTTCGGTTGACAAATACAATCCAAACCGGCCGGTCGATTTCAGAACGGCGTTCAGATCGTCAATATTCGCCTCGTTGGTAACATCCTTTCCCCGCCCTATCTCATCTATCCGCTTTGTGTTTATATCGAAGCCTAAAACTTCATATTTTTTGGCAAATTCGATGGCTAAAGGCAGCCCTACATAACCAAGGCCTATAACTGCAATTTTAATATTTTCCCGATCGAATTTGTCCATCCTTCTTTATATTCCGGGTGCAATCTAAAACTATTATTAATGCGCTCATATACCAACTTGTTGGTATTTTGGGCAAGGTCCTTAAACAGCAAAGCCTTCCATTACAGAAGGCTTTGCTGTTATCAATCAATTTTGTTATACTTCTACCTCTTCAGCTTTTGAAGCCATCAGGCGGTCAAACTCTTCCTGCGAACCCACGCGTATATTTTCATACTCGCGCAAACCGGTTCCGGATGGGATAAGGTGGCCAACGATAACGTTTTCTTTCAAGCCAAGCATCAGGTCTTTTTTACCTGCTATTGCTGCCTCGTTCAGTACTTTTGTAGTTTCCTGGAACGATGCCGCCGAAATAAACGATTTTGTGCCTAACGACGCCCTGGTGATACCTTGCAGTATCGGGCTTGATGTGGCAGCGATGGCATCGCGTACTTCAACCAATTTTAAATCTTTACGTTTTAAAATAGAGTTTTCGTCGCGCAGCCGTCTTACCGAAACGATCTGGCCTGATTTTAGCGTGGCCGAATCTCCCGGGTCAGTAACTACCTTCTTATCAAATATCTCGTCGTTCTCAAGCATAAAGTCCCAGCTATCAACCGCTTCCCTTTCAAGGAAACGAGTATCGCCTGCGTCCTCAATAGCTACCTTTTGCATCATCTGGTGTACGATCACTTCAAAATGCTTATCGTTGATCTTCACGCCCTGCAAACGGTATACCTCCTGTATGCCGTTAACCAGGTATTCCTGCACAGCAGCCGGACCTTTTATAGCAAGGATGTCGGCAGGGGATATTGAACCGTCAGACAAAGGCATACCAGCTTTCACAAAGTCGTTATCCTGTACCAGGATGTGTTTTGACAATGGAACAAGGTACTTTTTAACCTGGCCGTCCTTTGATTCAATGGTGATCTCACGATTACCGCGTTTCACACCGCCTAAAGTTACAACACCGTCAATTTCCGTAACTACCGCCGGATTTGACGGGTTGCGGGCTTCGAACAATTCAGTAACCCGGGGCAAACCGCCTGTAATATCGCGGGTCTTTCCGGTTGAGCGCGGGATCTTAGCGATAACCTGCCCTGTTTGCAATTTTTCGCCTTCATCAACGGCAATGTGCGCGCCCACAGGGATGTTATATCCTTTTATCACAGCGCCTTTTGCATCGGCAACCTGGATAACCGGGTTTTTGGTTTTATCCCTTGTATCAATGATAACCTTCTCGCGGTGGCCTGTTTGCTCGTCTGATTCTTCCCGGAAAGTAATACCTTCCAAAACAGCTTCAAATTTGGCAACGCCGGCAAATTCTGAAATGATGACGGCGTTATATGGATCCCATGAACAAATCCTGTCGCCCCTGCTTATCTTGCTGCCATCTTTCACATACAGGTATGCGCCATACGGAATGTTATTGGTAACAATTACCTTATTGGTTGATTGCTCAACGATGCGGAACTCGCCCGAACGGCCTAATACCACATCGACAGTACCTTCTTCAGTTTTATACTCAACCGTACGAACGTTCTCGAATTCTATAATGCCGTCAAACCTTGCGTTGATCTGTGATTCGGCCGCAATATTCGAAGCGGTACCACCCACGTGAAATGTACGCAATGTTAACTGTGTACCCGGCTCGCCGATTGACTGCGCGGCGATTACGCCCACAGCCTCGCCTTTTTGCACGCGTTTACCGCTTGCAAGGTTACGGCCGTAGCATAAAGCACAAACACCGCGTTTGCTTTCGCAGGTTAATACCGAACGTATTTCGATACCTTCCAGCGGAGAATTTTCTATGTTTTTAGCTATCTCTTCCGTTATATCCTGGCCAGCTGATACTAAAAGCTCATTGGTGATCGGGTCAAGTACATCATGAAGCGAGGTACGGCCTAATATACGGTCATACAGCGGCTCAACTATATCCTCGTTATCTTTAAGGGCAGTTGTAAAAATACCCCTCAAAGTACCGCAATCCACTTCGCCAACGATCATGTCCTGCGCAACGTCATGTAAACGACGGGTCAGGTAGCCCGCATCAGCAGTTTTTAACGCTGTATCTGCCAAACCTTTTCGGGCGCCGTGGGTAGAGATAAAGTATTCCAATACCGACAGGCCTTCTTTAAAGTTGGAAAGGATAGGGTTCTCGATAATTTCACCACCCGATCCTGATTTTTGAGGTTTGGCCATCAAACCACGCATACCTGCAAGCTGACGGATCTGCTCTTTTGAACCACGGGCGCCTGAATCCAGCATCATATATACCGAATTGAAGCCCTGGTTGTCGGTCGACAAGATTTCCATCACGTTCGCAGTTAAGCGATTGTTAATGCGGGTCCAAATATCGATGATCTGGTTATAACGCTCGTTGTTGGTTATAAAGCCCATGTTATAGTTACCCATAACATCGTCAACTTCTTTAGATGCCTGCTCAATCAGTTTTACCTTTTCGGCGGGGATATTCAAATCTTTCAAGTTGAACGACAAACCGCCGCGGAAGGCCATCTGGAACCCTAATTCTTTAATATCATCAAGGAATTGCGCAGCGCGGGCCATGCCGGTAATTTTCACAACCTCGCCAATAATATCGCGCAGTGATTTTTTGGTAAGCAACTCGTTGATATAACCTACTTCAACCGGAACATGCTGGTTAAACAATACGCGGCCAACGGTAGTATCAATAATTTTGTTTACGATACTTCCATCTCTTTCCTTAATATTTGCCTTCACTTTAATAAAGGCGTGCAGGTCGAGTTTCTTCTCGTTGTAAGCTATAATAACTTCTTCCGAAGAGTAAAAGGTTAAACCTTCGCCTTTTACTACATGGCCAGGCTCGGTTTTGCGGCCTTTGGTTATGTAATACAAGCCAAGCACCATGTCCTGCGAAGGCACTGTAATTGGCGTTCCGTTTGCAGGGTTTAATATATTATGCGAGGCAAGCATTAAAACCTGTGCCTCCAAAATTGCAGCATTACCAAGCGGTACGTGTACGGCCATCTGGTCACCGTCGAAGTCGGCGTTGAACGCAGTACAGGTTAAGGGGTGCAACTGGATAGCCTTGCCTTCAACCAGCTTTGGCTGGAAGGCCTGGATACCTAAACGGTGCAGCGTTGGCGCACGGTTTAGTAACACAGGGTGGCCTTTCAGTACGTTCTCTAATATATCCCAAACTAAGGGATCCTTGCGGTCGACTATCTTTTTCGCAGACTTTACTGTTTTAACCACACCACGCTCAATCATTTTGCGGATGATAAATGGCTTAAACAATTCGGCAGCCATATCCTTTGGCAAACCGCACTCGTGCAGTTTAAGGTTAGGGCCTACAACAATTACCGAACGGGCCGAATAATCCACACGTTTACCCAATAAGTTTTGACGGAAACGGCCTTGTTTGCCTTTCAGGATATCTGAAAGTGATTTCAAAGCGCGGTTACCTTCAGTTTTTACTGCGTTTACTTTACGTGAGTTATCAAATAACGAATCCACAGCTTCCTGCAGCATGCGTTTTTCGTTACGCAAAATTACCTCAGGCGCTTTTATCTCTATCAATCGTTTTAAACGGTTGTTGCGGATAATTACACGACGGTAAAGGTCATTTAAATCTGATGTTGCAAATCGGCCGCCTTCCAAAGGAACTAAGGGGCGCAATTCAGGGGGGATAACCGGAACGATCTTAACGATCATCCACTCAGGGTTATTCTCAATCCTTGTTTTTGCATCCCGGAATGCCTCAACAACCTGTAAGCGTTTTAAAGCTTCGTTTTTACGCTGCTGCGATGTTTCGTTAGCAGCCTGGTGACGCAAGCTGAAAGAAAGTTCGTCAAGGTCAAGGCGTTTTAACAACTCCTCTAATGCTTCGGCGCCCATTTTGGCCACAAATTTTTGCGGGTCTTTGTCGTCCAGGTACTGGTTTTCTTTTGGCAGCGTATCCAATACGTCCAGGTACTCCTCTTCTGTAAGGAAATCCATTGTATTAATACCATCGCCTTCCTTTATGCCAGGCTGGATAACCACGTATCTTTCATAATAAATGATCAGGTCGAGCCTTTTTGTAGGCAAGCCCAATAAATAGCCGATCTTGTTCGGCAACGAACGGAAATACCAGATGTGCGCAACCGGAACCACCAGGTTAATGTGGCCCATACGCTCGCGGCGCACCTTTTTCTCGGTTACCTCAACACCGCAGCGGTCGCAAACTATACCCTTGTAACGGATACGTTTGTATTTACCGCAATGGCACTCATAATCTTTAACCGGACCAAAAATACGTTCGCAGAATAAACCATCGCGCTCAGGCTTGTAGGTCCTGTAGTTAATGGTCTCCGGTTTCAAAACTTCACCGCTCGAACGCTCCAGAATAGATTCAGGCGAAGCTAAACTGATGGTAATGGTGGTGAAATTACTTTTGATTTTATTATCCTTTTTGTAAGACATAGTCTCCTTTGTTTTTTAGTTGTTGAAAGGTTGTAAAGTTGTAATGTTGAAATGTTGAAGCGCTAACTTTACAACATTTCAACCTTTCAACATTACAACAAAACCTTATTCTAACGTTATATCTAAACCTAAGCCTCTTAATTCATGAACCAGTACGTTGAATGATTCAGGAACTGATGGTGTTGGCAGGTTTTCGCCTTTAACAATAGCCTCGTAGGTTTTGGCACGGCCGATAACATCATCCGATTTAACGGTTAATATTTCCTGCAGTATGTTTGATGCGCCGAATGCTTCCAACGCCCAAACCTCCATCTCACCAAAACGCTGACCACCGAATTGTGCTTTACCACCCAATGGCTGTTGTGTAATTAACGAGTATGGCCCTATTGAACGTGCGTGCATCTTATCGTCAACCATGTGGCCCAGTTTCAGCATGTAGATAATACCCACGGTCGTTTGCTGGTCAAAGCGGTCGCCGGTTAAGCCATTGTATAAATAAGTACGGCCTGATTCGGGTAAGTTGGCCTTTTTAACCCACTCTTCCACTTCATCATGGCTTGCACCATCAAAAATTGGCGTAGCGAATTTAATGCCCAGCTCTTTACCGGCCCATCCCAATACGGTTTCGTATATCTGGCCCAGGTTCATACGCGAAGGTACGCCCAGCGGGTTCAGTACAATATCAACAGGCGTTCCGTCTTCAAGGAAAGGCATATCCTCGTCACGTACAATACGCGCAACAATACCTTTGTTGCCGTGGCGGCCGGCCATTTTATCACCCACTTTAAGCTTGCGCTTTTTAGCGATGTAAACCTTAGCCATTTGCACGATGCCCGAAGGAAGCTCATCACCTACACTGATTGCGAATTTATCACGACGGTAAGCGCCCAATTCTTCATTAACCTTGATGTTATAGTTATGAAGCAGGGTTTTTATCTGGTCGTTTTTATCGTCGTCAGTTGTCCACTTGGTTGGGTTAATGTTTTCGTAATTAAGATCAACCAGTATTTTTTGGGTGAATTTAACACCTTTTGGTACCTGCAGCTCCTTGTAAACATTGTAAACACCCTGTGAGGTTTTCCCGTTCACAATCTCGAACAGCTTATCGATCAAAGTATTCTTAAGCTCCTTAACCGCTTTCTCATGCTTGGTATCAAGTTTTTCAAGCTGCGATTTTTCTTCGGCTTTTGAAGTCTTTTTGGCACGGCTGAACAATTTGGTGTCAATTACCACACCGGCGATAGACGGCGGCGTTTTAAGCGATGCGTCTTTAACATCACCGGCTTTGTCACCAAATATGGCGCGTAACAATTTCTCTTCAGGCGAAGGGTCAGACTCTCCTTTTGGAGTGATCTTACCGATCAATATATCGCCTTCCTTAACTTCGGCGCCTACACGGATAATTCCGTCCTCGTCCAAATCCTTGGTGGCTTCTTCCGATACGTTCGGGATATCCGGTGTCAATTCTTCTTCGCCGCGTTTAGTATCGCGCACTTCCAGCTCAAATTCTTCAACGTGAAGCGAAGTGAATATATCCTGCGACACCACACGTTCAGAAATTACTATCGCATCCTCAAAGTTATAACCCTGCCATGGCATGAAAGCCACTTTAAGGTTACGGCCCAGGGCAAGTTCGCCGTCCTGTGTTGCATATCCTTCGCAAAGCACCTGTCCTTTTTCAACACGCTGGCCTTTTTTAACAATAGGCTT
>Ga0134126_10001645_pt1 | contig 28519 bp, 20 predicted proteins | sample KB31752_FD_96881 | JGI IMG/M metagenome (GOLD analysis project Ga0134126, IMG submission 96881) | Terrestrial soil microbial communities with excess Nitrogen fertilizer from Kellogg Biological Station, Michigan, USA - KB3-175-2 | ecosystem: Environmental > Terrestrial > Soil > Unclassified ... | reverse complement strand
GGTCGCTCCGCGTGGCTTTCGTGAGCGTCGCTAAGTCTCGCACAACCCTGGCGCAAGCTTCGAATCGGTCTTGCGGTCGGCGCCGGCGGCGGTTGCGCCAGCGCCAACGTTGATCCGCGGCCGCTGATCGCTTGGGCCTCGCATTTATCGACGTAGATGTTGCGTATGGCCGCGATTTTCGCTCCGCGATCTCAAGCTCCGCGAAAGCATAGGCAGCGTCGTGAAGTCAATTATATTGGAAATGTAAATGACCATGCCCATACGCGCAGTTACGTAAGTGAAGCTGTATCCTCATGTAGAATATTACGTCAACGCGAATGACGTTACGTAAGCAATAATGTCGAAATATCGTGGTAACGTCTTAGAAATACGCCCAGCGTAATCTTGCCTCATTCGAATAAGTCTGTATCCGATACGGACGGCGGTGAAGGCTTGTCGGTGATTCGCGCGCGGATTCGTCGGCTGAACGGTGAGCGCTCTGGGGGTTCGCAATGACGTCATTCATTAGTGCGCTGTCGAATGCGCAGATCGCCAATCTTTCCACCACGACGATGGCGTCTCTAAAAACCACCGACATCGCCGCCATGACGGTTTCGCAGATCGCCTCGCTCAGCGGCTCGCAAATTAGCGCGTTGACCACCACCGCCGAATCCGAGCTGTCGACGAGCCAGATCACCGGCTTTTCGAGCCAGGCCGCGCCGTCGCTGTCGATGGCGATGATCCTGGCGCTCGCCAACACCCAGGTCGACGCCATGAGCGCCACGGTGCTCGGCTCGCTGACCTCGACGAATGTCAACGCGCTGACCAGCGCCGAGCTCCAGGGCCTTTCGGCGGGTCAGCTCAGCGGCTTCAGCACCGCCCAAGTCTCCGCCATGACGACGACGACGCTGGGCAATCTCGGCGGCACGCTGCTCGCCCGCTTCAACGCCGCCCAGTCCAAAGCGCTGTCGACGACGCAGCTCAACACGATGACGACGACGGCGCTCGGCGCCCTCAACGTCGCCAATTTCGCCACATCCCAGGTCTCGGGGTTGACCAGCACCACGCTCAACGCCCTTTCCACCACGCAGATCGGCGAGTTCAACAGCGCCCAGGCCTCCGCGCTCTCCACCTCGGCGCTCTCCAACCTGACCTCGACCAATCTCCAGGCGCTGACCAAGACCGGCATCGCCGGCATCGCCTCGACCAACATTGGCCAGTTGACGACGACGACGCTGGGCAATTTCTCGACCACCCAGCTCGGCGAGTTCACGACGGTGCAGGTCAAGGGCCTGACGACGGCGCAACTCAACAGCGGCTCGACCACCGTCGTCAACGCGCTCAACGCCGCCAGCCTCTCTTCGACGCAGATCTCGGGGCTGACGACGACGGCGCTCAACAGTTTCACCACCTCGCAGCTCGCGGCGCTAACCAGCGCCGCCGTCAGCGCGCTCAACGCCGCCGACGTCAACGCGCTGACCACCACCAACATTCAGGCGCTGTCCACCACCGCTGACAACGGCTTGACGACGACGACGGTCGGCGGCCTGACGACGACGGCGCTTGGCAATCTCTCGACCACCGAGCTTGGCCATCTCAGCGCCGCGCAGGCGCAGGCGCTCACCTCGTCGCAGATCAACACCGCCTCGACCACCGTGCTCAACGCGCTCGACGCGGCCAATCTGTCGACGACGCAGGTTGGCGCGCTGACGACGACGACGCTCAACGCGCTGTCGACGACGCAGCTTGGGGCGCTGACCAGCAAGCAGGCGGCGGCGCTGTCGGCGACCGAGATCGGCGGCCTGACGACGACCAACGCCCATGCGCTGACCGCCTCGGCGCTCACCGGCGTCACCACCACCGCGCTCGGCGCGCTGACGACGTCCGCACTCGGCAATCTGGCGACGACGCAATTGTCCGCCCTCACCGCCGCGCAGGTGAAGGGTCTGACGACGTCGCAGATCAACACCGTCCCGACCACTGTGCTCAACGCGCTCAACGCCGCGAGTCTGTCGACGACGCAGGTCTCCGGCCTGACGACGACGACGCTCGGCGCGCTGACGACGACCCAGCTCGGCGTCGTTGCCGCCGCGCAGGCGGCGGCGATCTCTTCCACCGACCTCAACGCCATGACCTCGACCAACGCGCAAGCGTTGACCACCAGCGCCGTCTCCGGCCTCTCCGCCAGCGCGCTTTCCGGCGCGACGACGACGGCGCTCGCCAACCTCGCCGCGACCCAGGTCGCGGCGCTGACCACCATGCAGGTGCAGAGCCTGACGACGACGCAGCTCAATGCGGCCAGCACCACGGTGCTCGGCGAGCTCAACTCCGCGCGGCTGTCGAGCGCGCAGATTTCCGGCTTGACGACGACGACGCTCAACGCGCTGACCACCTCGCAAGTGGCGGCGCTGAGCAATCGGCAGACGGTGGCGCTGTCGTCGACCGACCTCAGCGGCCTCACCTCGACCAACCTGCACGCCATCGGAACCTCGGCGCTCGCCGGCATCACCACCGCCGCGCTCGCCGGCGCGACGACGACGGCGCTCGGCAACCTTGCCGCCACTCAGCTCGGCGCGCTTACCTCGGCGCAAGTGCAGGGGCTCGGCTCGACGCAACTCAACACCGTCGCCACCACGACGCTCAACGCCCTCAACGCCGGCTATCTGTCCTCGGCGCAGGTCGGCAATCTGACCACCACCACCGCCAACGCCCTCACCTCGACGCAGTTCGCCGCCTTCACCAGCAAGCAGACCTCGGGTCTCAGCTCGACCGAGGTTAACGCGCTGACGACGACCAATCTTCAGGCGCTGACCACCTCGGCGCTGGCCGGCGTCGCCGCTGCGGTGGTCTCCGCGCTGACGACGACGGCGCTCAACGGCATGACGACGTCGCAGGTCGCAGCGCTGACCACGAGCCAGGCCGACAGCCTGTCTTCGACGCAGCTCGCGGGCGTGACGACGACGCAGCTTGGCGCGCTCAACGCTTCGCGCTTCACCTCCGCCCAGCTCGGCGCGCTGACCTCGACGACGCTCAACGCGCTGACCGCCGCGCAAGTTTCGACGCTGACCAGCAAGGAGGTCGCCGGCCTGTCCTCGACCGAGCTTAACGCGCTGACCTCGACCAATGTCCAGGCGCTCACCACTTCGGCGCTGACCGGGCTAACCTCGACGGCGCTCGCCGGCGCGACGACGACGGCGCTTGGCAATATGACCTCGACCCAGCTTGGCGCGCTGACCACCAACCAGGTCGCGGGCTTGACCACCGCGCAACTGACCACCGTGGCGACGACGACGCTCAACGCGCTCAACGCGGCGCGGCTGTCGAGCGCGCAGGTCGGCGGCTTGACGACCACCGCCGCCAATGCGCTGACGACGACGCAAATGGCGGCGCTCACCAACAAGCAGACCTCGGGCCTCACCTCCACCGAACTCAACGGGCTAAGCTCGACCAACCTCCAGGCGCTGACCACTTCGGCGCTCGGCGGCGTCACCTCGACAGTCATGGGCCTGCTCGCCTCGACGGCGCTCAACGCCATGACGGTGACGCAAGTGGCGGCGCTCAACACCTCGCAGCTTGACGCCTTGTCGGCGACGCAACTGGGCGCGCTGACGACGACCAATCTCGCCGCCGTGTCGACGGCGAGGCTGACCAGCGCCCAGCTCGGCGCCGTCACTTCGACGACGCTCGACGCGCTGTCGACGACGCAGGTTTCCGCGTTGACCAGCAAGGAAGTCGCCGGCCTAACCGCCGCCGAGCTCAACACGCTAAGCTCGACCAACGCGCAGGCGCTCACCACCGCCGCGCTGACCGGCCTGACCTCGGCCGCGCTCTCCGGCGCCACCACCACCGCGCTTGGCTATCTGACCTCAGGTCAACTCGGCGCGCTGACCACCAACCAAGTCGAGGCGCTGACCAGCACGCAACTGACAACCTTCACGACGACGACGCTCAACGCCCTCAACGCGGCGCGGCTGTCGAGCGCGCAGCTCGGCGGCTTGACGACCACGGCCGCCAACGCGCTGACGACGACGCAAATGGCGGCGCTGTCCAGCAAGCAGACGTCTGGCCTCAACGCCACCGAGATCAACGGGCTGAGCTCGACCAACCTGCAAGCGTTGACCAATTCGGCGCTCGGCGGCGTCACCTCCACCGTCATCGGCCAGCTTGCCTCGACGGCGCTTAACGCGCTGACGACCTCGCAGGTGACGGCGCTCAACACCTCGCAGCTCGACGCCCTGTCGGCGACGCAGTTCGGCGGGATGAGCACGACCAACCTCGCCGCCGTCGCCTCGGCCCGGCTCACCTCGACGCAGATCGGCGCGCTGACCTCGACGACGCTCAACACGCTGACGACGACGCAAGTCTCGGCGCTGACCAGCAAGGAGGTCGTCGGCCTCACCGCCGTCGAGCTCAATGCGCTGAGTTCGACCAACGCGCAGGCGCTCACCACCGCCGCGCTCGCCGGACTCAGCACGACGGCGCTCTCCGGCGCCACCACCACCGCGCTCGGCTATTTGAACACGGCGCAACTCGGCGCGCTCACCACCAACCAAGTCGCGGCGCTGACGACTTCGCAACTGACGGCGGTGACGACGACCGTGCTCAACGCGCTGAACGCCGCACGGCTGTCGAGCGCCCAGCTCGGCGGCCTGACGACCACCGCCGCCAATCTGCTGACGACGACGCAGCTCGCCGCCCTCGCCAGCAAGCAGACGTCTGGCCTAAACTCGACCGAAATCAACGGGCTAACCTCAACCAACCTCCAGGCGCTCACCACTTCCGCCCTCGGCGGCGTCACCTCTACTGTCATCGGCGTGCTGACTTCAACGGCGCTCAACGCGCTGACGACGACGCAGGTCGCCGCTCTCAACACATCGCAGCTTGACGCCCTGTCGGCGACGCAGCTTGGCGGCATGACGACGACCAACCTCGCCGCGGTGGCGGCGGCCAGGCTCGCCTCGGCGCAAATCAGCGCCCTGAGTTCGACGACGCTTAACGCGCTGACGACGACGCAACTCTTGACGCTGACCAGCAAGGAGGTCGCCGGCCTGTCGTCGAGCGAGTTCAACGCGCTGACTTCGACCAATGTTCAGGTGCTCACCACTTCGGCGCTGACGGGCTTGACTTCGACGGCGCTCTCCGGCGCGACGACGACGGCGCTCGGCTCCATGACCTCGATCCAGCTCGGCGCGCTCAGCACCAACCAGGTCGAGGCGCTGACAACCTCGCAACTGACCGCTGTGTCGACGACGGCGCTCAACGCCCTCAACGCCTCGCGTTTCTCGAGCGCACAGCTCGGCGGCTTGACGACCACCGCCGCCAATGCGCTGACGACGACGCAAATGGCAGCGCTGACCAGCAAGCAGACCTCAGGCCTCACCGCTGCCGAACTTAATGGGCTCGGCTCGACCAACCTGCAAGCGCTGACGACTTCCGCCCTCGGCGGCGTCACTTCCACGGTCATGGGCGCGCTGACCTCAACGGCGCTCAACGGGCTGAACACGGCGCAAGTGGCGGCGCTCAGCACCTCGCAGCTCGACGCCCTATCGGCGACGCAGCTCGGCGGCCTGACGACGACCAACCTGGCGGTCGTCGCGGCGGCCAGGTTCACTTCAACGCAAATCGGCGCGCTGACCTCGACCACGCTCAACGCGCTGTCGACGACGCAGGCTTCCGCGTTGACCAGCAAGGAGGTCGTCGGCCTCACCGCCGTCGAGCTCAACGCGCTGAGTTCGACCAACGCGCAGGCGCTCAGCGCTACTGCGCTCGCCGGCCTCAGCATGACCGCGCTCTCGGGCGCGACCACCACCGCGCTCGGTTATATGACCTCGACGCAGCTCGGCGCGATGACCACCAACCAGATCCAGGCGCTGACCGCCTCGCAACTCAACACCGTCGCGACGACGACGCTCAACGCCCTCAACGCGGCGCGGCTACCGAGTGTGCAGCTCGGCGGCTTGACGACCACGGCCGCCAACGCGCTGACGACGACGCAAATGGCGGCGCTGTCCAGCAAGCAGACGTCTGGCCTCAACGCCACCGAGATCAACGGACTAGCCTCCGCCAACATCCAGGCGCTCACCACTTCCGCGCTCGGCGGCGTCACCTCCGCCGTCATGGGTGTGTTGACCTCGACGGCGCTCAACGCGCTGACGACCTCGCAAGTCGCAGCGCTCAACACTTCGCAGCTTGACGCCCTGTCGGCGACGCAGCTCGGCGGGTTGAGCACGACCAACCTCGCCGCCGTCGCGACGGCGAAGCTGAGCTCGACCCAAATCGGCGCGTTGACCTCGACGACGCTCAACGCGCTGTCGACGACGCAGGCCGCCGCGCTGACCAGCAAGGAGGTCGTCGGCCTCACCTCGGCCGAGCTTAATTCGCTGACCTCGTCCAATCTCCAGGCGCTGGCGATTTCCTCGCTGGGCGGGCTGACGACGGCCGCGATCTCCGGCGCGACCACCACCGCGCTCGCCGCCTTCTCCTCGACTCAGCTTGGCGCGCTGTCGGCCGGCCAGATCCAGGGCCTGACGACGACGCAGCTCAATACGGCGTCGACCACCGTGTTGAACGCACTGAATGCCGCCAGGTTCTCGACCACGCAGGCGGCGGGCTTCACCTCGACTGCGGCGCTGGGGTTGACCTCGACGCAATTCGGCGCGCTGACCTCAGCCGAAACCGGCGCGCTGTCGACCACCGTGCTCAACGCCCTCGGCTCGACGGACATGCAGGCGCTGACCGCGACCGCACTCAACGGCCTCAACGCCACGACGATCTCCGGTCTGACCACGACCGCGCTTGGCAATCTGAGCACGACGCAGATCGGCGGCTTGGCGACGTCGCAGGTGCAAGGCCTGACAGCCTCGCAACTCGGCCTCGTCAGCACCACCGCGCTCGGCGCCCTCAACGCCGCCAAACTCTCGGTGACCCAGGTTGGCGGCCTGACGACGACGACCTTGCTGAACCTCACCTCCACCCAGTACGGCGCGCTGTCGAGCAGCGGCGTCACGGCGCTGAGCGCCAACGACCTCAACGCCCTGACCTCGACCGACGTCCAGGCGCTGTCGGCCACCGGGGCGCTCGGCTTGACGACGACGGCGCTGTCGGGGGCGACGACCACCGCGCTCGGCAATTTCACAACCACGCAGCTTGGCGCGCTGACCACCACGCAGGTGCAGAGCCTGTCGGCCTCGCAGCTTGGCTTCCTCAGCTCGACGTCGCTCGACGCGCTCACCGGCTCCAAGCTGTCCTCGATGCAAATCGGCGGCCTGACCACCACCGCGCTCAACGCGCTGTCGACGACGCAGCTTGCCAGCTTCTCAAGCGCACAGCTCACCGGCCTCAGCGCCTCTGGGGTCGGCGGCATGGGCTCGACCAGCCTGCAAGCGCTGACCACTACGGCGATCGGCGGCCTGTCGACGGCGACGCTCGGCGGTTTGACGACGACCGCGCTCAGCGCCTTCTCGACCTCGCAACTGGGCGCCCTGTCGACAGCGCAGATCGACAGTCTGTCGGCCGGCCAGCTCAACGCCGCGACGTCGACGGTGCTCAACGCGCTCAACGCCGCGCGCCTCAACGCCACGCAAGTTGGCGGTCTGTCGACGACGGCGATCAACGAGTTGACGAGCTCGCAGGTCTCGTCGCTGACCTCGGCCGAGGCCGGCGCGCTATCGGCCGCCGACGTCAACGCGATGACCTCGACCAACCTCCAGGCGCTGACCAGCTCCGCGCTCGACGGGCTGACGACTTCCAGCCTGTCGGGGGCGACCACGACGGCGCTCAGCAACTTCACCACGACGCAGCTCGCCTCGCTGTCGACTGGCCAGGTGCAGTCGCTCGGCGCCTCGCAGCTCGGCGCGGTGACGACGACGGCGCTCGGCGCGCTCAACGCCGCCAGCCTGTCGAGCACGCAGCTCGGCGGCCTGACGACGACGACGCTCAACACCCTGACGGCGACGCAGCTTGGCGAGCTCGCCTCCAGCCAACTCTCCGGGCTCAGCGCCGCCGATGTCAACGCGCTGACCACCACCAACCTGCAAGCGCTGGGCGCGCCGGCGATCGCCGGCCTGTCGACCGGCATCGTCTCGGGTCTGACGACGACGGCGCTTGGCAACTTGAGCGCCGATCAGATCGGCGCGCTGAGCGGCGCGCAGATCGGCAACCTCAACTCCACGCAACTCAATACGGCCACCACAACCGTACTGCATGAGCTCGACGTGTCGCAGCTTACGACCAACCAGGTCGCTGGCCTGACGACGACGACGATCTCCGCCCTCACTACGACGCAGGGCCAATCGCTGACGGTTCCGCAGGTGGAGGCGATGAACAACGCGCAGATCGCGGCGTATCAGACGCTCGTCGGCTGAGCCGCGGCCCCCGGCGCCGCGCGGCGCCGGGGGTGTTTACCTATCAAGCGTGCGTGTTCGAGCGTTAAACCGCCTCATGTGAAGACGAGGCGACACGGGAGATCAACATGCTGCAACACAACCAATTCGACGGGCAGGCCCTCGTTTCCCCCGCCGAGCTGGAGAGTTACGGCTTCTACCAGAACTGGAGCGCCGGCGATCTGCTAGCCCACGCCGAGCGCTTCAACGCCGAGGGCGCCTCGGGCCTCGCCGTCGCGCTGTACAAGAACTGGATCGCCTGCAATCCCGGTCACGGGTTCCTGCACGCGGCCTATTTCAACTATTCGTTCTCGCTCGCCAAGGCCGGCGACCGGCTCGGCGCCATCGCGGCGGCGCGCGAGTGCCAGCGGCTGCGGCCGGATTTCTTCCCGATCTACGTCAATCTCGGGCGCCTTCTGGAGGACGCCGGCCAACTCGGCGAGGCGATCGAGCAATGGCGCGCGATGGTCGAGCGACTGCCCCAGATCCGCGGCGAGATCGTGCGCAACAAGCTGACGGCGCTCGAACAGATGGCGCGCGTGCTGGAGGCGCACAATATCGACGGTCCCGCCGAGGAGGCGATGCGGCTGTCGCTCGACATCAGCGTGCATCAACCCGCGGTCATCCAGCATTACATCGCCATTCGCCAGCGCCAGTGCAAATGGCCGGCGGTGCAGGGCTGGGACGGCGTGGCGACGGAGGCGCTGATGGCCGGCGTGTCGCCGCTGTCGATCGCCAATCTGTCCAACGATCCGCTGTTCCAACTGGCGCGCGCGGCGACCTATTACCGCGAGCTTATCGGCCCGCGTCCCGGGCCGGTCGAGATCGCGGCCCCGGCGCCGGCGGCCGAACGCCAGCCGGGGCGGCTGCGCATCGGCTACGTCTCCTCGGATTTGCGCGAGCACGCCGTCGGCTTCGCCATGACCGACGTGCTGGAGACTCACGATAAGAGCGAATTCGAGATCTTCGCCTATTATTGCGGCATCTCGCGCGACGACGGCATCAAACAGCGCTGCCGCGCCGCCGTCGATCATTGGCTCGACATCAACGATCTCACCGACGAGGAGGCGGCGCGGCGCATCCGCGACGACGAGATCGACATTCTCGTCGACCTCAACGGCTTCACCAAGAGCGCGCGCACCAAGGTGTTTGCGTTGCGCCCGGCGCCGGTGATCGTCAACTGGTTTGGCTTTCCCGGCGCCATGGGCTCGCCCGACCATCATTATCTGATCGCCGATCCGCGCATCGTCCCCCCCGAGGCGGAGCGCTATTATAGCGAGAAAGTGGTGCGGCTGTCCTGCTACCAACCCAACGACCGCAAGCGCATCGTCGCGCAGCCGCCGGGCCGCGCCGAGGAGGGGTTGCCGGAGGAGGCTTTCGTGTTCTGTTGCCTCAACGGCACACAGAAGTTCACGCCGGTGATGTTCGCCAGTTGGTTGGCGATCCTGGCCGCCGTGCCCGACAGCGTGCTGTGGCTGTTCGGCGGCGCCGGCGACACCAACGATCGCCTGCGCGCCATCGCCAGCGAAGCCCATGTCGCGCCGGAGCGACTGATTTTCGCCGAGAAGAAGGCCAACCCGCATCACGTCGCCCGCTACGCGCTGGCCGACCTGTTCCTCGACAGCTTCCCCTACGGCTCGCACACCACCGCCGCCGACGCGCTGTGGATGGGACTGCCGGTGCTCACTTATCCCGGCCGCAGCTTCGCCTCGCGGGTCTGCGCCAGCCTCGTCCATGCGGCGGGGATCGGCGAACTCGCCTGCGCCTCGCGCGAGCAATATGTCGCCACCGCCATCGCACTGGCGCATAATCGCGGTGCGCTCGCGCATCTCCAGCAGCGGCTCGCCAACAACAGGGACAAGTGCCGTCTGTTCGACACCCCGAAGCTGGTGGCGGAACTGGAAGACGCGCTGCGCGCCATGCATGCCGATTACCAGGCCGGCCGGCTGCCGATCCCCAATCTCGACAATATCGCCATTTATCACGAGATCGGCGTCGCCTTGAGCGCTGGCGAGCTCGACGATGAGGCCTATCTCAGCGTCTACAGCCACGAGATGGCGCGCCGCGATGCGATCAGTCCGCTGCGAGCCGATGGGCGGGCCTGGGGCGGCCGGGGTTGAAGAAAACCGTTCCCGGCTGAGCTTTTTTCTTAAAGCCGCTTGCATATTTCGCAGCGCGATGTATTTTATTGCTGTGCGGCGCCTGTCGTCGCATATGCCCTCCTTGGGCGTTTCCTCCCTTGACTCGAGGCCGCTGTCGTCTGATGGCGGCCTCCTTTTATTTGGGCGTTGGGTATTTGCGCGTTTGCCGGCCCCTGAACCGGGCGCTAGAAGGCCGGTCATGATCCCGGATGCTCTCATTTTCCTGGCGCCGGCGCTGATGCGGAGCCTTTAGCAACATGGCGAGCGCCGTCGAGACGGTCGCCGTCGGCGACGACGAGGCCGGCATGCGGCTCGACCGCTGGCTGCGCCGACGTTACCCGAGTCTGCCGCAATCCCACATCAACAAGATCGTGCGCAAGGGCGAGATCCGCGTCGCCGGCCGGCGCGCCGAGGTCTCGACGCGGCTTGAAGCCGGACAGGAGGTGCGGGTGCCGCCGCTCGACCTGCCGGCGGCGCAGCCCGCCCCGGCCGCCAACCCGCAAGACGCCGCCTTCCTGCGCTCGCTCATCCTGTTTGAGGATCGCGACGTGCTGGTGCTCAACAAGCCCTGGGGGCTGCCGACGCAGGGCGGTTCCGGCGTCAAGCGCCATGTCGACGGCATGCTGGCGGCGCTCGCCGGCCCCAACGGCGAGCGGCCGGTTCTCGTCCACCGGCTCGACCGCGACACCTGCGGCGTGCTGCTATGCGCGAAATCGCGCAAGATTGCCGCCGATCTCGGCGCCCTGTTCCGGGCGCGCGCGACCAAGAAGATCTACTGGGCGCTGGTCGAGGGTTGCCCGAAGCCGGAGAACGGCCGCATCTCGCTGTTTCTCGCCAAGGGCGAGGGCATGGGCGACGCGAGGGGCGGCAAGCCTGGAGACCACGCCGAGCGCGAGCGCATGCGGGTGGTGCGCCACGGCGACCCCGACGCGCAGCATTCGGTGACGCTTTACGCCACCGTCGACAAGGTGCGGCCGCGTCTGGCCTGGCTGTCGCTGCGACCGATCACCGGCCGCACGCATCAGTTGCGCGCCCATTGCGAGGCGATCGGCCATCCCATCGTCGGCGATCCCAAATACAACCGCCGTCCCGCCAGCGACCCCGCCCGCAACGATCCCTTGCGCGCCGTGCCGCCGGGCCTGGAGCCGAAGCTGCACCTGATGGCGCGCCGGCTCGTCGTGCCGAACCCGCGCGGCGGCATCATCGACGTCACCGCGCCGCTGCCGCCGCACATGCGGGCCGCCTTCGACATGTTCGGCTTCATCGCCCCGGCGCGCGACCCGATCGAGGAGGCGCCCGATGAGTGACAGGGCGATCAAGCGCTTCTACTCGACCGCTGGCGCCGGGGAGGTCGAGGGCGGTTTCGCCGTGCTGCTCGACGGCCGCATCGCCCGCACGCCGGCCAAGCGCAAGCTGGTCGCGCCGACGCGCACACTCGCCGAGGCGATCGCCGCCGAATGGGCGGCGCAGGGCGAAATCATCGAGCCCTTGTCGATGCCGCTGACCCGCCTCGCGGATTCCGCGCTCGACGGCGTCGCCGAGGCGTTGGAAGCGACGATCGCCGAGATCGGATCTTACGCCGGCAGCGATCTCGTCTGCTATCGCGTGCCGGAGCCGGAAGCCCTGGCGGCGCGGCAGGCAGTGGCGCTGGACACGCTGCTCGCCTTCGCTGAGCAGACGCTGGGCGCGCGTTTCGTGCTTGCCTGCGGCATCACCCATGTCGCGCAGCCGGAGTCTTCGCTGCAAGCGGTGCGCGCGGCGATCCCACGCGAACCGTTCGCGGTGACGGCGCTGCATGCGCTGACCAGCCTCTCGGGCTCGGCGCTGCTGGCGCTGGCGCTGGCGCGCCAGGCGATAGCGGTCGAGGCGGCGTGGGCGGCCGCCCATGTCGATGAGGATTTCCAGATCGAGCGCTGGGGCGCCGACGAGGAAGCGATGCGCCGCCGTGAGGCGCGCGGCCGCGAATTCGCCGCCGCCGCCCGTGCGCTGGCGGCGCTGCGGAGCTAATTCGAGGGCGGCCCCCCGCCAAACCAAGCTGCGGCGCAAGGCGGGTCAGCGCTCGGGCTTACGCGACTTGCGCCACCTCGGCGTCGGTCTCCCGCACCGCGCCCGGCCAGGTCGTCTGGTAGAGCTCCTCGGGGCCGTTCCAGTCGAGATGCGTCATCACCGTCGCGCCGACGGGATAATCCCACCAGTCCGACCAGGCGGCGAGCGTTCCCTCCTGGCGCGGTGGGCCGCCGCCATGCAGGCGCACATAGGCGAAACCGTCGCGTTCGCGCAGCGCTCCCTTGACGATGCGCAGGAACTCCAGCTTGGCGAGATTAGGCGATTGCGGACTGTCGCGGCCGACCGAGACCACGCGGGCCACGCCCGCGAGGTCGCAACGATCAAGCATCTGTTCGCGCGTCAGGTGGGGAAACGCCATCTCAGGCTCCGGTCGTGATTGACGTGCGGGGTGTCTCAGCGGCGGCGGGCGAAAAGACGGAAGGCTGATGACCTTTCTTAGACCAGGAGGCGCCGCCGCCGCCTTATCCCTTTCTCCGATCTTGCCGCCGGTTTCGGGGCCGTGGCGCGCATGCTAGAAGCGGCCCGATTTTCGCCACGATAAGCGGAGCCCGCGCTTTGAAGGACATTCTCGCCCGCCTCGACGAACGCCGGGAGATGGCGCGGCTCGGCGGTGGCCAGCATCGCATCGACGCCCAGCACGCCAAGGGCAAGCTAACGGCGCGCGAGCGCGTCGAACTGCTGCTCGACCATGATTCCTTCGAGGAGTTCGACATGTTCGTCGAGCATCGCTGCGCCGATTTCGGCATGCAGCGCGAGCATGTGCCGGGCGACGGCGTCGTCACCGGCTGGGGCACCGTCAACGGCCGCACGGTTTATGTCTTCGCTAAGGACTTCACGGTGTTCGGCGGCTCGCTCAGCGAGGAGCACGCGCGCAAAATCACCAAAATCCAGGACATGGCGCTCAAGAATCGCGCCCCCATCGTCGGCTTGTTCGACGCCGGCGGGGCGCGCATCCAGGAGGGCGTGGCGGCGCTCGGCGGCTATGGCGAGGTGTTCCAGCGCAATGTGCTGGCCTCCGGCGTCATCCCGCAGATTTCGGTGATTATGGGCCCGTGCGCCGGGGGCGACGTCTATTCGCCGGCGATGACCGATTTCATCTTCATGGTGCGCGACACCTCTTATATGTTCGTCACCGGCCCCGACGTGGTGAAGACCGTCACCAACGAGACCGTGACCGCCGAGGAACTCGGCGGCGCGCAAGTCCACACCACCCGCTCCTCGATCGCCGACCGCGCCTATGACAACGACGTCGAGGCTTTGTTGCAGATGCGCCGGCTGATCGACTTCCTGCCGGCCTCCAATCTGGAAGCGGCGCCGAAGCTGCCCACCTTCGACGATCCCGACCGCATCGACCTGTCGCTCGACACGCTGGTGCCCGACAATCCCAACAAGCCCTACGATATCAAGGAGCTGATCGGAAAGATCGCTGACGAGGGCGATTTCTTCGAGATCCAGGGCGCGCACGCCAGGAACATCGTCACCGGCTTTGCCCGCATCGAGGGCTCGACGGTGGGAATCGTCGCCAACCAGCCGCTTGCGCTGGCCGGCGTGCTCGACAGCGACGCCTCGCGCAAAGCGGCGCGCTTCGTGCGCTTCTGCGATTGCTTCAACCTGCCCATCGTCACGTTCGTCGATGTCCCCGGCTTTCTGCCGGGAACCGCGCAGGAATATGGCGGCCTCATCAAGCACGGCGCCAAGCTGCTGTTTGCCTATGCCGAGGCGACGGTGCCGAAAGTGACGATCATCACCCGCAAGGCGTTCGGCGGCGCCTATGACGTGATGGCCTCCAAGCACTTGCGCGGCGACATCAATTTCGCCTGGCCGACGGCGCAGATCGCGGTGATGGGAGCCAAGGGCGCGGTCGAGATCATCTTCCGTCGCGAGATCAACGATCCCGAGAAGATCGCGCTGCGCACGCAGGAATACGAGGACCGTTTCCTGTCGCCGTTCGTGGCCGCCGAGCGCGGCTATATCGACGAGGTCATCATGCCGCACGCCACCCGCAAGCGGCTATCTCGGGTGCTGGCGATGCTGCGCAACAAGAAGCTGGAAAACCCCTGGAAGAAGCACGAAAACATTCCGCTGTGAGGGGGCCTCGCCGCGCCGCTATGGCGGCGCGGCGCTCCACCGCCGCAGCGCCTCGACCTCGCTGTCGCGCAACTCATGGCCGCCGTCGTGCCATTCGAGCGTCAGTTCGGCCCCCTGCCGGCGCCAGAACTCGGCGAGCGCCAGCGTCTCGTCCGGCGGGCAGACGGAATCGCGCCGGCCCGCCGTGACGAGAACGCGGGTCGCCGCAAGCCGGGGATCGTCGGCTGGCCGCCACGGGATCAGCGGGTGCATCAGCGCTACGTCGTCGAACAAGCCCGGCGCGGCGAAGACGACGGACGCCAGAATGTTGGCGCCGTTGGAATAGCCGAAGCCGACGACCCGGCGTCCGGCCGCGCGCGCCTTGTGCGCTTCGACGAAGCCCGCCATCGCCTCGGTGCGGCGCGCGAGGTCGGCGAAATCGTAAACGCCTTCCGCCTGGCGGCGAAAGAACCGCCGCGCGCCATTTTCGCTGACGTCGCCGCGCGGCGCGACGATCTCGGCGTCCGGCCATATATCGCGGGCGAGCGGCAGCAATTGCCGCTCGTCGCCGCCGGTGCCGTGAAAAGCGAACACCAGCGCGCCTTCGCCCGGCAGCGTGGCGTAGTTGTAGGCGTCGAGGCTCATGGCGTGCTCCTTCAATCGGGGATCGGCGGCAGGAACTTCTCCAGCCGTTGGCGCAAGTGGGCGTGTTGTTTCGGCAGTTGCAACGCTTGGCCGAGATGGGCGGTGTCTTCGTCGCGGTCGAAGCCGGGCTCATTGGTGGCGACCTCGAACAGCACGCCGCCGGGGGTGCGGAAATAGATCGCCCAGAAGTAATCGCGGTCGATCACCGGCGTCACTTGATAGCCGGTGTCGATCAGCGCCTTGCGCACCTCCAGTTGCGCCGCGCGATCGGCGACGGCGAAGGCGATGTGATGTACGGAGCCCGCGCCCTGGCGCGCCGGCGCGGTGTTCGGCAGCGTCTCGATATCGATGACGTCGGCGCCGTTGCCATTGGCGAGCGCGAAGCGGCGCACGCCGTCGGCCTTGTCGACCTGCTCATAGCCCATGAACTTGAGCAATTCGGCGGTCGCGCCGTCGTCGTGCAGCCGCAGCGACGCCGAATGGAAGCCGCGGATCGCGTGGTCTCCCGCGATGCCGCCTTTCGCCCAGCCCGGCCGCGCGTCGCTCTTGGTTTCAACCAAGGCGAAGCCGTCGCCGTCGGGGCCGGAGAAATGCAGCCGGCGCGCGCCGAACGCCTCGTCGCTCTTCAGCCCGTCGACGCCCTGGCGCTCCAGCCGCTCGATCCAGAACGGCAGCGCGCCCTCGGGGACGGAAAACACCGTCTCGCCGACCTCGCCGACGCCGGGGCGTCCGCGCGCGATGTCGGGGAACGGGAAATAGGTCATCACCCCGCCGGGGCGGCCGAGTTCGTCGCCGTAGTAGAGATGATAGACGTCGGGGGCGTCGAAATTAACCGTCTTCTTCACGCGGCGCAGCCCCAGCGTGCGGGTGAAGAAGGCGTTGTTCTCAGACGCGGAGCCGCTGAGCGAGGTTACGTGGTGCAGGCCGCGGATCTGGGTGATGTCGCTCATGGTGCGAACTCCTGGGTTCGCTGCCAAAGATAAGGTTTCGGCGCCGCGGGAGTAGGCGGCGCCGGCGCGATTGACCATTGCGCGTTATGCAATAATCTGGCGCCATCGTTGCGGAGGCGCCATGAGCGGCCAACTCGAACGCATGCGGGTGTTTGTCTCGGTGGCGGAACTGCGCAGCTTCGCGGCGGCGGCGCGGCGGCTGCAAATGTCGACCTCCGCGGTCACCCGCCATGTCGGCGAACTCGAACGTGAACTCGGCGCGCAATTGCTAATGCGCACGACACGGCGCGTCTCGCTGACGCGGCCGGGCGAAGACTACGCCAAGGCAGCGAAGAGCATCCTCGACGAGGTTGAGACCGCCAACGCCCGCGCCCAACAGACGCAGGGGGCGCTGAGCGGCGAGCTTCGCATCAGCGCGCCGCTGTCGCTGGGCATCAGGCTGCTGCCGCCGGCCCTGGCGCGGTTTCGCGCCGCCCATCCGGCGCTGCGCCTGTCGCTCAACTTGACCGACCGCTTCGTCGACGTCGTCGGCGAGGGTTTCGATATGGCTTTGCGCGTCTCCGGGCCGCCGGCGGACAAATCGACGATCTGGCGCAAGATCTGCGTCGTGCCGCGCCTGCTGGTCGCCTCGCCCGGCTATCTGCGCGCGCGCCGGCCGCCGCGCGCGCCGCGCGATCTCGCCGATCACGCTTGCATCGGCTACACCAACCTCGCCACGCCCGACCGCTGGACGTTCACGCATGCGCCGTCAAAGCAACGCCAGAGCGTGCGCCTGAGCTTCGGTTTTGCCTGCGACAACGGCGACGTGGCGGCGGAAATGGCGGCGCTCGGCGAGGGCATCGCGCTGCTGCCGCGCTTCCTTGTCGCCAAGAACCTGGAGGCGGGGACACTGACGCCCCTGCTGCCTGCCTGGAGCGCGCCGGAAATCTGGCTCACCGCCTTTTTCCCGCCCTATGAAGCGCTGCCGGGGCGAGTCGAGGCCTTCGCGCGCTTCGTCGAGCGGTGGATTGCGGCCGAACCGTCGATGCTGACGGAATTGCAGTGACATGATATGCAAAGCCCAATTTTCACACTCATAAAATTGCGCAATGCGTATCGTGTCTCCCCAATCTCCAGTCGCGCGACGGCGCTCTTCTTATTGCCTGACCAGTTGCACGTAGAATTCGAGTTGCCCTCGAACGGGCGGCGCTATTTTCCGCAGTTTCAAATTGACCGAAAAACGATCGGAGATCCAGGCGATGAGTTCGGCGAAACTGTCATGCTCAAACACCCAGGAGTGACAGTCAATATAGGCCCCGGCGTTCCAGTCCGCGATCGCCCTGCTCAGCGTAAGCGCGTCGTGGAGGCGCGGCGCCTGAGAAACGTCTCGGCCGGCCCAGATGTCGGCGGATTCGACCTTCGCGGCGTTGCAGAAATGATCGCTGACCTGGTCCAACCCCGGTCGGGCGTAGCGCTCGATATGGGCTGCTTCGATCCAAGCCCTTGGCGTCGTTCGCCGAAAGTGGTCGAAGGTGTAGCGTCGGTCCGGGATCACCAAGGCGAGCACGCCGCGCGGCGACAAAGCGGCGCAGCAATCGGAAAGCCAACCCACGAGATTGGGCACGTGCTCGATGACGTGTGAGGCGACAATGCAATCGAAGCGATTGTCGCCGATCGCCGCCTTCGACAGACTTCCATCTTCCGAGACAAAATCGATCTGAACGATCTTGTCCTTGTGAATGACAGGGTTGTCTTGATATTTGGCTATCAACTGCTCCGTGGAGCAATGATCCAAATAGAAGGTTTGCCAATCTGTCGACTTCGCGACAACTGGTCGATCTAAGGGTCCGATCTCCAAGATTTTACGATTCTTCAATTCTACGCCTTGCAGAGCGATCATCCTGAAATCTCTGCCTATGCGACCAGAGCTTGCGTGGCCTGGAAGCATCTCTACCAATCTCTTTGCGATATTGGTGGGCATATGTGCTCCGTTAGCAAAGTTGCGGTGACATGATAAGCAAAGCCCGATTTCCGCGTTCACGAAATTGCGCCATGCGTATAATGTCCGCGTAACCCCGATGTCACGGCAATCCCGCACCGCTTCGCGGCGGTTGAGGCCGCGCGTGTCGCCGTCGCGGCCCCTGCATTGGCAGGATGGGCAGTTCGCCGAGACAGGTTTTGGCGCCCAACGTCCTGAAATCGCGCCCTCGCGGACTGTCCCTTGCGCGCGCCGTCGGCTAGAGTTTCGGGCATGGCCCGCAAGTCCAAATCCGCCGACCTGGAAGCCGCCCGCGCCGACCACGCGCGCCTCGGCGCCGAGATCGCCGAGCACGACCGGCGCTACCACCAGGACGATGCGCCAACCGTCTCCGACGCCGACTATGACGCGCTGCGCCGCCAATACGAGGCCCTCGAACAGGCCCATCCCGAACTCGTCGACGCCCAGTCGGCGAAAGTCGGCGCCGCGCCGTCGGAAAAATTCGCCAAAGTCCGCCATAGCGTGCCGATGCTGTCGCTCGGCAATATCTTCGCCGATGACGAGGTCGCCGAGTTTTGCGCCCGGGTGCGCCGGTTCCTCGGCATGGCGGAAGAGGCGCCGCTCGCCGTCGTCGCCGAGCCGAAGATCGACGGGCTCTCTTGCGCGCTCACCTATGAACGGGGCGAACTCGTGCGCGCCGCAACCCGCGGCGACGGCTTCGAGGGCGAGGACGTCACCGCCAACGTGCTGACGGTGGCGGCGATCCCGAAGCGCCTCGACGGCGCGCCGGCGCTCCTGGAGGTGCGCGGCGAGGTTTATCTCGCGCACGAGGATTTCGAGCGCATCAATCAACGTCAGGCTGCCGCCGGCAAGCCGACCTTCGCCAATCCCCGCAATTCCGCGGCGGGTTCGCTGCGCCAGCTCGATGCGCGCGTCACCGCCGAGCGGCCGCTGAAGTTCTTCGCCTACGCCTGGGGGGAGATCAGCGCGCCGTTTGCCGACACGCAGGCCGGGGCGCTGGCGGCGTTCGGTCGCTTCGGCCTGCCGGTCAATCCGCTGACGCGCCTGTGCCAGACGGCTGAGGAGATGCTCGCCCAATACCGCGCCATCGAGGCGCAACGCGCCACGCTCGGCTACGACATCGACGGCGTCGTCTACAAGGTCGACGATCTCGCGCTGCAACGCCGGCTCGGCGTCGTCTCGCGCAGCCCGCGTTGGGCGGTGGCGCACAAATTCCCGGCCGAGCGCGCGACTACGCGCGTCGAAGCGATCGAGATCCAGGTCGGGCGCACCGGCGCGCTGACGCCGGTGGCCAAGCTGCATCCGGTCACCGTCGGCGGCGTCGTGGTGTCGAATGCGACGCTGCACAACGAGGACGAGATCGCCCGGCTCGACGTGCGCGTCGGCGACACGGTGTGCATACAGCGCGCCGGCGATGTCATTCCGCAGGTCATCGAAGTGCTGCGCGACGCGGCGCATGAGGCGCGGCCGAGATTCACCTTTCCCGAAGTGTGCCCGCGCTGCGGCTCGGCGGCGCTGCGCGAGATCGATGAGAAAACCGGCAAGGCGGACGTCGTGCGGCGCTGCACCGGGCGGCTCGTCTGCCCGGCGCAGGCGATCGAGGGCCTCAAGCATTTCGCCTCGCGCAACGCCTTCGACATCGAGGGGCTTGGCGACAAGCAGATCGAGCTGTTCTACATCAGGGACCGCATCCGGACCGCCGCCGACATTTTCACGCTTGCCGAACGCGACGGCGACGGCGCGCCGCCGCTGAAGGACTGGGACGGCTTCGGCGAGACCTCGGCGCGCAACCTGTTCGCGGCCATCGACGCGCGTCGGCGCGTCGACTTCAACCGATTCCTCTATGCGCTCGGCGTCCGTCATGTCGGCGAGACCAACGCGCGCCGCCTCGCCCGCCACTTCGGCGATCTTGAGAGCCTGCGCGCGGCCATCGCCAGCGACGGCGGCGGCGCGCTTTCCGGCATCGATGGCATTGGCCCGGCGGTGGTCGAATCGCTGGTCGATTTCTTCGCCGAGCCGCACAATGCGTCCGCGCTCGACCGGCTGCTCGCGCAAATCAGCATCGCGCCGATGCCGGCGCAGGCGGCGGGCCACCCCCTTGCCGGCAAGACCGTCGTCTTCACCGGCGGCCTGGAGCGCATGTCGCGCGACGAGGCCAAGGCGCTCGCCGAACGGCTCGGCGCCAAGGTGTCGGGCTCGATCTCGGCCAAGACCGACCTCGTCGTCGCCGGCCCTGGCGCGGGCTCGAAGCTCGCCAAGGCGCGCGAACTCGGCGTCGAGACCATCGACGAGGAAGAATGGCTGAAGCGCGCCGCCGAGTGAGATGGCCGAAGAGGCCAACGCCGTCGTCGAATCGATGAAGCAGCAGATCCATCGCCTCGCCGACGCGGCCGGCCAATTCAAGCTCGCCGCCGAGGCCGCCGCCGCGCCTTAAGGGGGAATTGACTGGCCTTCGTCCGGCCTTCGCCCTATGCCGGGCGAAGGCTAGTCTCGCGTGTAGGAAACGGGTGTTTTGCAGGGCATGACGCAGGGCGCGGCGGAATTCGTCGTCCGGCCCGCCGAGATCAGCGATCTCGACGCGATCTTCGCCTTGGAGTGCGCGTCGTTCGAGGGCGATCGGCTGTCGCTGCGCGCGCTGCGGCGTTTTCTTGGCGCCGCGCAGCGTCCGTTGCTGGTCGCTCGCTCCGCCGGCCGCGTCATCGGCTATGTCGTGATCTCGCTGACGCCGCATGCGGGCTCGGCGCGCGTCTATTCGCTGGCGGTCGCCGCCGCACAGGCGCGTCGCGGCGTCGGGCGCGAATTGCTGCGCGCCGCCGAGCGCTACGCGCGCGCCCACGGCCGCAGCGCGCTGCGGCTGGAGGCGCGTTACGACAACGCGCCGGCGATCGCGCTTTACGAGAAGCTCGGCTATCGCCATTTCGGCCGTTATCCCGGCTATTACGCCGACGGCGCCGAGGCGCTGCGCTTCGAGAAGCCGCTCGCCGGTTGAGGGTGCGAAAATAATCGTCGCCGCCCCCGGCGCCGGCTTGCCTTCGCGGCGCGCCGCTCTCATCTTCCGCTCGCGGCGAATCAGGCGCCGAAATCTTCGCTTTGGCCCCCTTTCGCGGCGGCCGAGGAGCCGGCCGTAAGAAATGCGCAAAACGCCGCGACAGGACGCCTCGCGCTTGGGCCGGCCGCGTAGGTTGGAGGCGTGAGGCGATGACCGGATGGGTCGTTCTCGTCGATCAGCCGCGCGATTTTCCCAACGCCGAGACGCCGCACAAGGTGATCACGACCAGCGACTATCTGGCGCGGCCGAAGCTGTTCTCCGGCCCGGGCCGGCCGAAGATCATCAACCTGTCGCGCTCCTACAACTACCAGTCCAAGGGCTATTACGCCTCGCTGCTCGCCGAGGCGCGCGGCCACCGCGTCATCCCGACGGTCGAGACCATGCTGGAGCTGCGCGAGCCGAAGCTCTATCAGCAATCGCTGCCCGATTTGCAGGAGGCGCTGACCTCGGCGGCGCGCAAGGCGCGCGCGCCGGAAAGCGCGCCCTTCGAGCTGCTGTTTTGCTTCGGCCTGTCGCGCGACCCGCGCTTCGAGGCGTTCGGCCGCTTGCTGTTCGACTGGTATCGCTGCCCGGCGCTGGAGGTGTCGCTAACGCCGGGCAAGACCTGGACGATCGAGCGCATCCGGGCGCGTCCGCTCGCCAAGCTCGGGGCTGAGGACGCGGCCTTCTTCCGCGAGGCGCTGCACCGCCACAGCGAGCGCGACTGGCGCTCGCCGCGCGCCCGCGCGCCGGCCAAATATTCGCTCGCCGTGCTCTACGACCCACAGGAGAAGCTGCCGCCGTCCTCGGTCGAAACTTTGCGCTATTTCCAGAAATTCGCCGAGCGCCACTCCGTCGAGGTCGAATTGTTGACCCGCAAGCAGCTCGCCGAGCTTGCCGAATACGACGGCCTGTTCATCCGCGCCACCACCTCGATCGACAATTACACCTACCGCTTCGCCCGCCGCGCGCTTCAAGAGGGCATGCCGGTGATCGACGACCCCGCCTCGATGATCCGCTGCACCAACAAGGTCTACCTGCACGAACTCATGCAGGCGCGCGGCGTGCCGAGCCCGCGCACGCTGATGCTGGCCGAGGACGAGGGCCTGAAGCGCGCCGAGGCGGCGCTCGGCTATCCGATGGTGATTAAGATTCCCGACGGCTCGTTCTCGCGCGGCGTCCATAAGGTCGAAAGCTTCGCGGAGCTGAAGGCGCTGGCGGGCAAGCTGTTCGAGGACACCGACCTGTTGATCGCACAGGAGTTCATGCCGACCGATTTCGATTGGCGCGTCGGTGTGCTCGACGGCGAGCCGCTGTTCGTCTGCCAATATCAGATGGCGCGCGGCCATTGGCAGATTATCAAGCATGGCCCGAACGGGGCGGAGGAAGGCGGCTTTCGCACACTCGGGCTCGCCGAGGCGCCGCCGCGGGTGATCGAGACGGCGCTGTTGGCGGCGCGCGCCATTGGCGCCGGGCTCTACGGCGTCGACCTTAAGCAGACCGGCGATGCGGTCGCCGTCATCGAGGTCAACGACAATCCCAATGTCGAGCACGGCGTCGAGGATCTGGTCGCCAAGGACGAATTGTGGCTGCGGCTGCTGCGCTGGTTCATCAAGCGCATCGACGCCTGAGCGCAGATCTTGGATGCGTGAGCGCAAACCCTGTCATTTCGCCAGTTCCTCCGCCTCGCTGCGGACGATGTCGCGCAAAGTCACCAGCATCTTCTCGAAAGTCTCCAGCTCCGCCTCGGCGACGCGGCCAAGGGTCTTGCGGATCACGTCGTGCTGAATGGCGATGGCGCGCACGGCGGCCTCGCGGCCGGGCGCGGTCAGGTGAATCTCATATTGCCGGCGGTCGCTGGCGGTCGAGCGGCGCTCGACCAGGCCGGCCGATTCCAGACGGTCGAGCAAGCCGGAAATATTGCCCTTGGTGACATAGAGCCGCTCGGCGAGCGCCTGCTGGCTGACGCCCTCCTCCTCGGTCAAGGTTGTCAACACGTCGCATTGCGGCACCGACAGACCGATCTCGCGCAGCCGCTCCGACACCGCCGCGCCGAGCCGCGATTCCAGGCGGATGAGACGGAACCACACCCTGATCGCCACATCGTCCGCGCGCGCGCCGTGCATTGCGTTCTCCGTCGGGCTTGGCGCTCTCCATCGAGCCGGTTGAGGCTTCTAGCGAGGCCGGCGCCATGCGGCAAATGAAGCGATTGCCAAGGCCGGCGGCGTCGGGCATTTTGCCCCCGACCGTCGGCCGCGTTGGCGGCCAAAGGAGGTTGTTCATGCTGGGCCAGATGCAGGATTGGCCGCTGGTCATTCACAAGATCATCGATTTCGCCGGTGTGCAACACGGCGACCAGGAGGTGGTCTCGCGGCTCGTCGAAGGCCCGATCCATCGCATCGGCTATCGCGATCTGCGCGCCCGCGCGCTGAAAGTCGCCCAGCGCCTCGCGCGCGATGGCGTCAAGCTCGGCGACCGCGTCGCCACGCTGGCCTGGAACACTTCGCGCCATCTCGAAGTCTGGTACGGCATCACCGGCATTGGCGCGATCTACCACACCGTCAATCCGCGGCTGTTTGCCGATCAGATCGCCTGGATCGTCAACGACGCGGGCGACCGCATGCTGTTTACGGACCTGACCTTCCTGCCGATCCTGGAAGGCATCGCCGACAAGCTGCCGGGCATCGAGCGCTTCGTCGTGCTTACCGACGCCGCGCATATGCCGGCCACCAAGCTGCGCAATGCCGTCGCTTATGAGGAATGGCTCGCCGAGGCCGACGGCGATTTCCGCTGGGCGGATTTCGAGGAAAACACCGCCGCCGGGCTTTGCTACACCTCGGGCACGACTGGCAATCCGAAGGGCGTGCTCTATTCGCACCGCTCCAACGTGCTGCATTCGCTGATTTCGACCGGGCTTGAGGCGCTGCCGATGGCGCCGAACACCTCGTGTATGCCAGTGGTGCCGATGTTCCACGCCAATTCCTGGGGCCTAGCCTTCTCCTGCCCGATGAAGGGCGCGAAAATGGTGCTGCCGGGCGCGAAACTCGACGGCGCCTCGATCTACGAGTTGTTGGAGACGGAGAAGGTTGATTTCACTGCCGCCGTGCCGACGGTGTGGCTGATGCTGCTCTCCTATCTGCAAAAAGAGCACAAGAAGCTCACGACGCTGAAGGTCGTCGTCATCGGCGGCTCGGCCTGCCCGCCGGACATGATCCGCGCCTTCGAACGGGAATACGGCGTCGAGGTGCGCCACGCCTGGGGCATGACCGAGATGAGCCCGATCGGCTCGGTGTGCTACATCAAGCCGGCGGCGCAGACCGATTCCTACGAGGACGTGCTGAAGCTCAAGACCAAGCAGGGCTTCGCGCCGTTCGGCGTCGAGATGAGGATCGTCGACGACGCCAATAAGCAGCTACCCTGGGACGGCAAGACCTTCGGCCGGCTCAAGGTTTCCGGGCCGGCGGTGGCGAAGGCTTATTTCAAGGGCGAGGGCGGCCAGATTCTCGACGAGGACGGCTTCTTCGACACCGGCGACGTCGCCACCATCGACGCCAACGGCTACATGCAGATCACCGACCGCGCCAAGGACGTGATCAAATCCGGCGGCGAGTGGATTTCTTCGATCGACATCGAGAACTTCGCCGTCGGTCATCCCGATGTCGCCGAGGCTGCGGTGATCGGCGTGCCGCACAGCAAATGGGACGAGCGGCCGCTGCTGGTCATCGTCGCCAAGGAGGGTCGCAAACCGACGCCGGAAGACCTGTTCGCGTTCCTGCGGCCGAACATCGCCAAATGGTGGATGCCCGACGACATGCAAATCGTCGCCGAGATCCCGCATACCGCCACCGGCAAGATCAACAAGTTGAAACTGCGTGAGGCGTTCAAGGACTATCGGTTGCCGGGGCAATAGGGCGGCGCCGCGGCGACGCCCTGTCGCCCGCTTACGACCGCGTCGTCGTCTTGATCGGCACGCTGGCCTTGATCGCGTTGGAGTAGGGGCAGATGGTGTGGGAAGTCTCGGTGAGGTTCTTTGCCTCGGCCTCGGCCATGCCGGGCAGGTAGACGTCGAGCGCGGCGGTGATGCCGAAGCCGCCTTCCGAACGCGGACCGATGCCGATCTCCGCCGTCACCGTCGTCCCCTCGGGAACCCTGGTTTTGAGCTGCTGTGCGGCGACGCGCATGGCGCCGAGGTAGCAGGCGGAATAGCCGAGCGCGAACAGCTTCTCCGGGTTGGCGCCGTCGCCGCCGGGGCCGCCGAGTTCCTTCGGCACGACGAGTTGCAGGGCGAGGGTGCCGTCGGTCAGCGAGGTTTTACCGTCGCGGCCGCCGCCCGTGGCGGTGGCGGAGGTTTTGTACTTGGCGTCGACAGGCATGGCGAACTCCTTGGCCGTTGCGTAGGGCGCGAGGCGCCCGGGGCCAACCTGGCGCGCAGTTTTGCGGTTTTCAAGTCATAACATCGTGTACGATATTATCGCTTACGATATACGGCGACCCGCAGCCCGCCCAACCGCTTGCGATTAAATCGCGCGCGACTAACATAGTTCCATGACCGCCCAAGATTCCATAGCTGAGGACGCCGCCGCGCCGCCGATCCCCGATCTCGACGATCTCCTGTGCTTCGCCGTCTACGCGACCGGCTTCGCCTTCAACCGCATCTATCGCAAGCCGCTGGCGCGGCTCGGCCTCACCTACCCGCAATTCCTGGTGATGACGGCGCTGTGGGGCGAGGACGGGGTCGCCGTCGGCGCGCTCGGCGACAGACTGGCGCTCGACACCAGCACGCTGACGCCGTTGTTGAAGCGGCTCGAAGGCATGGGGCTGGTTGCGCGCCGGCGCGACGAGGCGGACGAGCGGCGGGTGATCGTCAGCCTCACCGCGCCGGGATCGGCGATGCGCGCCGAACTCGGCCAGATCATGCGCTGCATCCTCGACGCCAGCGACCTCACGCCAGAGGCTTTCGTCAAGCTGACGCACGACATCCAGACGCTGCGGCGCAATTTGGAGCGCGCGGCGGCGGCCTAAATCGCCCGGCGCCGTGTGCGCCGGCTTTGACGAGGCGCAAGCCTTCGCCTTTTTGATGCAACGCGCTTCCTCGACAAACCGTCTTCGCAACGGCAAAATAGGCAATTGCAGGGCGCAGGGAGCAAAAGGTGTTCGGGCTCGAAAATCTCGCCGAGATCATAACGTTGCGCGCCGGCGCCGACGCGGAGAGTTCCTACACGCGCTCGCTGCTCGATAAAGGCGTCGCGCGCTGCGCCAAGAAATTCGGCGAGGAGGCGACGGAGGCGATCATCGCCGCGGTGGCCGAGGACGACGCGGCGCTGATCGCCGAAGCCGCCGACGTGCTCTATCACCTCGTCGTCATGTTGCAGGCGCGAAAGACGCCGCTCGCCTCGGTGATGGCCGAGCTTGAGCGGCGCACTGCGCAGAGCGGGCACGCGGAAAAAGCTTCGAGGCCGAAATGAACGCCGTGCCCGCAAATCTCGCCGCCGCCTCGCCGTTCCGCCACTTCAGCCGCGACGAATGGGCGCAACTGCGCGCCGACACGCCGCTGACGCTCAACATCGAGGATCTGCGCAAGCTGCAATCCAATCACGATCCGATCTCGATCGACGAGGTAATCGCGATTTATCTGCCGCTGTCGCGCCTGCTGGCGCTCTATGTCGCGGCGACGCAAGGGTTGTTCAAGGCGACGCAGCGCTTCCTCGGCGCCGACGACGGCAAGGTGCCCTACATCATCGGCGTCGCGGGATCGGTGGCGGTCGGCAAGTCCACCACCGCGCGCGTGTTGCAGGCGATGCTGTCGCGCTGGCCCAACACGCCGAAAGTGCAACTCGTCACCACCGACGGCTTCCTGCACAACAACGCCAAGCTGATCGCCGACGGCTTGATGGAGCGCAAGGGCTTTCCGGAGAGCTACGACGGCACGGCGGTCATCAATTTCCTCGCCGCGGTGAAGGCGGGCGAGCGCAATGTGCGGGCGCCGGTCTACAGCCATCTCGTCTATGACGTGGTGCCCGGCGAATCCGTCATCGTCGATCGGCCCGACATCCTCATCGTCGAAGGCCTCAACGTCTTGCTGCCGAACCGGCTCTATCGAGACGGACGCGAGGCGCCGTTCGTCTCCGATTTCTTCGATTTCTCGGTGTTCCTCGACGCCAGCGAGGAACTACTGGAGAAATGGTACGTCGAGCGCTTCATGCGGCTGCGCGACACCGCGTTCCGCGATCCGCGCTCGTTCTTCAAGAAATTCGCCGAACTCGACGACGTCGCTGCGGAAGCCACGGCGCGCGACATCTGGCGGCGCATCAATCTCGTCAACCTGCGCGAGAACATCCTGCCGACAAGGCCGCGCGCCAGCCTGCGCCTCATCAAGGGGGCGAGCCACCGCATCGAGCAAGTTGCTCTGCGCAAGCTGTGAGATCCGCCATGTGGCTGCGCCTGCTGGCGCTTTTGGCGCTTCTCGCGCTTGCGCCGCCCGCCTTCGCCAGCGCTTGCGGCGGCGTCGATCTCTCCGCCGACGCCTCGATCAAACCGGATTGGCGGGCGCACGCCGACGCGCTGGTCAATGGCGAAGGGCTGTTGTGGCGCGTCGACAAGCCCGACCTGGCGCCGTCCTACCTTTATGGCACGATGCACTCGACCGTCGACGGCCCGATGCGGCTCGCCCGCCAGGCCGCCCCTTATGCCGAGCAGGCGCGCGTCATCGCCACCGAACTCGGCGATCTCGACCCGGCCAAGAAGATCGAGATCGGCGCAACGATGCTGCGCGCGGCGCTCTCGCCGGACGCCGACACGTTCGCCGGCCTCATCGAGGGGCAGGACGCCAAGCGCGTCGAGGCCATGCTGGCGGCCAAGGGCACGCCGGCGGTGATGGCGCATCACCTGAAACTCTGGCTGCTGACGGTCGCCGCCTCGCTGCCGAAATGCGAACTGGAGGGGCAGGCGGAGAATCGGCCGGAGGTCGATCAATCCTTCGCCGAGATCGGCGCCGCGCATCACATCCCGGTCGTCGGGCTGGAGACGGTCGACGAGCAGATGCGCGTCCTCGCGGCGATCACGCCGGCGCTCGCGGCGGCGCAGTTGAAGGCGATGGCGCGCGGCGGCGGCCTCGCCGACGGCGGCTATGCGACGCTGCTGTCGCTCTATGACCAGAAGAAGCCGGCGGCGGCGCTGGCGGTGCTCGACGCCGCGCCCGGCGTCAGCGCCGAGGAGCGCGCGGCGTCGGCCGAACTGATGCGCCGCCTGCTCGCCGACCGCAACGATGTCATGGCCGCGCGCGC
>Ga0134126_10001644_pt1 | contig 28526 bp, 28 predicted proteins | sample KB31752_FD_96881 | JGI IMG/M metagenome (GOLD analysis project Ga0134126, IMG submission 96881) | Terrestrial soil microbial communities with excess Nitrogen fertilizer from Kellogg Biological Station, Michigan, USA - KB3-175-2 | ecosystem: Environmental > Terrestrial > Soil > Unclassified ... | reverse complement strand
CGTGCAACTACCGTATAAAGCGCTGCCGGGACTATATACCTGAGATGGGCGTATCGGCAATGGTAAGCGTCGTAGCCTGCGTATATACTCGGTCTCTGTTCGGCGGCCGGATAGATCAGAGCCCTGCCGCCACTTCGATCATGGTGATCAGCTGGCCACGGACGGTCACGGCTTGCGGGCGACCGCGCCGTAGATGTTGAGGTGCTGTGGCGGAATCGGCCTGCTGCCGTCCGGCCGCCAATGCGCCACATCGACCAGACCCGGCTCCAGTAGTTCGAATCCGGTGAGCAATTCGGCGATCTGGACGCGACTGCGCGGGATGAACGGCGCCGTCGCGTCGTTGTACACCCGAGAGTTGTTCAGCACCTTGATGTTGAAGTCATAGGTGGCGTGCGACAGCACCAAGTGGCTGCCGGGCGCCATCGCCTCGCAGAAGGTGGCCACGATCCCGGCCGGATCAGCTGTGTCCGGGATGAAGTGCAGGATCGCCATGAGCAGCAACACGACCGGGCGGTCGAAGTCGATCACATCGCGCAGTTGCGGGTCGGCCAGTATCCGCTCCGGCTCGCGCAGGTCCCCGGCGAGCACGGTGGTGCGTTCGGGGCGGCGGCGAGACAGCAGGGCGCGGCTGTGCGCGAGCACCACCGGGTCGTTGTCAACGCAGACCACGTGGGCGTCCGGCGCGACGGCGTGCGCGGCCTCGTCGCTGTTGCCCATCGTCGGAAAGCCGGTACCGATATCGAGGAACTGACGGGCCCCGCGCTCGGCCAGAGCGCGCACCGCGCGGCCGAGGAAGGCGCGATTCTCCCGGCAGGCCTGGGTCACCTCCGGGGCGTTCGCTATGGCGCGTTCGGCGACGATCCGGTCCGCGGCGAAATGGTCCTTGCCGCCAAGCCAGTAGTCATACACCCGCGCGGGATGCGCCTTCGTGGTGTCCGTGTCGTACCACTGCTCCGAAGTACCTCTGCCTGCCAAGTTCCGCCCCTCCCCTGGGGTTCACAGTGGTCGCTGACTGTCCCGCCGGGCATGGCGAAGCCGCCGCGGCAAGCCGGTCGCTGGTGAATTCTAGGTGAATCGCTGCGCAGCGTAGCCGTTTCCGCACTGAACGCAAGAGCGTTCGAGCGAAGCGTCTGCAATTGCAGCGGCCGATCAAGTGTTCGACCACTTCTTGACTCGCTGAGCAGCCACTCCCCTTGGGCCGGGATGGCTGGCGGGCCTGGCGCGTTAGGCCTCGACGACGAACGCGACGACTTTGCCGCCCTCGGGCCGCAGCCGGATGCGCCAATCTGCGGTCAGCGCCTCGACCAGCGAGAGCCCGCGGTGGTGCTCGTCGTCCTCGCCGGCTTGGCAGACCACTGGCAGGTCACAGGCTCCGTCGCTGACCTCGCACTCGATCCGCCCCGCCGCGATCGCGACCTCGACGGTGACCGGCCCCGCGCCGTGCAGCACCGCGTTGGTCACCAGCTCGCTGAAGGCGACGGCCGCGCAGTAGCAGGCCTCCTCCCCCAGGCCGCGGTCGGCGATCCAGGCCTCCAGCCAGATGCGGGCCATCCGGGCGTGCACCGGCTGGGCAGGGAACTGCCAGCGCGCGGTGGCGCGCGGCGGGTACTCGGCCGAGGTGCGCGGTTCCGGCAGGGCGCTGGTCTCAGGCGCCTCCGACCCGGGGCTCCAGCCCGGCAGAGCCGGGGTCCACGCGGAATGGTCCGTTTCCGCCGCCGCTGCCGATCTCATCGGGCTGCCACCTTAGGTCCCGCTCGTCGTGTCCTGATCCTGATGCTTCGCGTACTGTTCCGGCGCGCGTTACGCGGCCTGCACGGAATGCTACGAAGCGTTCACGCGATTGCCGATGCAAATTGCACTACTGCAACTCTTTCAGGTGAATACGCGGTAGTCCGCTCACCCTGGGCCTCCTGAGACGTCAGGATCGGCGCCGTGTTGACGCAGTCTCAAACGGCGCGGTGCCGAAGGGTGCGGGCGTGATGCCCGGCCGCTACCCCACTGTGCGTCGCAGACGCCTGGCCGGCGAGCTCAAGCGGCTGCGGATCGCGGCCGGGCTCACCGGCGAGCAGGTGGCCGAGCGGCTCGCGCCGCTGGGCCGGTGGTCGGCCTCGAAGGTCTCCCGGATCGAGACCGGACAGGTCGCGGTGCACCATGGCGACGTCGCCGACCTGCTGGACCTCTACGGCCTGGCGGACGGACCCGCCCGCGGCGAGCTGATCGAGATCGCCCGGGAGAGCGGCAAGCGCGGCTGGTGGCAGTCGTACCGCGATGTGCTGCCCGGCCACATCACGCCGATCCTCGACTTCGAGGCGGAGACCTCGGCGATGCGGTTCATGCACAACCAGCTGGTTCCCGGGCTGCTGCAGACCCCGGACTACGCGAGGGCACTGATCCGCAGCTGCCGGCCAGAGGCCCCGGCCGAAGAGGTGGACCGGCTGGTGGAGTTGCGGCTGGACCGGCAGAAGCTGCTGGAGCGCGCGGACCCGCCGCAGTTATGGGTGATCCTCGACGAGGCGGCGATACGCCGTCCGGTGGGCGGCGTGCAGGCGATGCGCAGCCAACTGAACCGCTTGCTTGAGCGCGCCGTGGACCCAGGCACGGTCGTGCAGGTGATCCCGTTCACGGCCGGGGAGCACACCGGGCTCGACATGCCGTTCACGATCCTGTCCTTCCCGGGAGACGACGACCCCGATGTCGTCTACCTGGAGCAGCACACCACCGCGTGCTACGTCGAGGACGAAGGTGACGTAAAGCTGTATAACGTATATTTCGATCATCTGCGGGCCTCGGCACTCGGCCCGCGTGAGTCACGCACCCTGATCAACGAGGTAACCAAGGAGTTGACATGAATGACGAAACCCGCACCGGCGCCGAAGCAGTCGGCGCCGCCAACCATGCGCACGCCCCGAGTTCCGGCAAGTACGCCATCGACCTGTCCGGCGCACAGTGGCGGATCAGCAGCCACAGCAGCGGCAGCGGCAGCTGCGTGGAACTGGCCGCGCTCGCGGCCGGGCACGTCGCGGTCCGCGACTCGACCGACCGTTCCCGGCCCGCGCTGGTCTTCGACGCGGCCGAGTGGCAGGCCTTCGTGGCCGGGATGGCCGACGGTCAGTTCGGCGACCTCGGATAGCGATTGACGGCTCGTCACACAACGCCGGTCACGCCGGCGCTAAGGACGAGCTGAATGGGGCAAGCGGGCGAAAGAGAGCAAGCGGACACAGCACCCTGATGGCGCGCCTCCAGGGGCCGGGTGACGCGCCGGAGCTTGTTGATCGCTTGACCCTACGTGCCCTCGCGCCGTGCCGCCGGAGCATGCGAAGCTGTCGCTATGACGACGGCATTGATCACCGGCGGCACGGCCGGCATCGGCAAGGCCTTCGCCGCCGAGTTCGCTGGCTCGGGGCACCACCTGGTGCTGGTGGCCCGCGACTCGGCGCGCTTGGACGCCGTCGCCGAGGAGCTGCGTGGGCGCGGGGCCGCGCAAGTCGAGACGGTTTCCGCGGACCTGTCCACGACCGAGGGCTGCGCGAAGGTCGAGGCGCGCCTGCGGGGTTTGGGGACTTCAGACGACACGCCGCCCATCGACATCCTCGTCAACAATGCCGGCTTCGGGATAGGTCACGGCTTCCTGAAGAGCAGCGTGGAGGAAGAAGAGACACTGCTGGACGTGCATATCCGCGCCACAATGCGCCTCACGCACGCGGCTTTGCCCGGGATGATCGAGCGCGGTCGTGGTGCGGTAATCAATGTGGCTTCGGTCGCTGCGTTCGCGCCGCGCGGTACGTACAGTGCGGCAAAGGCATGGATCGTCACCTTCAGCGAGAGCGTCGCCGCGGAGGTGCGCGGTAGCGGGGTTCGCTGCATGGCGCTGTGCCCCGGCTTCACGCACACGGAGTTTCATCAGCGCGCGGAGATTGACACTGGCGACATTCCCGGCTGGATGTGGCTGAACGCGGACGACGTGGTGAAGACGGCGCTGCGTGATCTGCGGCGTGGCGTACCTGTGAGCATTCCGGGGGCGCAGTACAAGGCGCTTACCGCGGCGTCGCGTTACGTACCGCGCGCCATCACGACCCGCGTCAGCCGCGGCATGTCGAAGCGGTGGTAGCGGTGGACAGCCGGACGTTGAAGATCGAGACCGCGAGCCGCCTTGTCACCGACGTGACGCGGCACGTCGCAGAGGCCTGTCGCGGCCGCGGCGACGGCCTGGTGAACCTGTTCGTGCCGCACGCGACCTGCGGGCTCGCGCTGATCGAGACCGGTTCGGGTACCGAGGACGACCTGGCCGGCATCCTCGACGATGTCCTGCCGCCGGTCGACCGATACCGGCACCGCCACGGCTCGACCGGTCACGGCCGCGATCACGTGCTGCCCGCGTTCATCAGCCCTTCGCTGTCGATTCCGGTGCTCGGCGGGGAGCCTCAACTCGGCACGTGGCAGAGCGTCGTGATCGTGGATTCGAACACCGACAACCGGACGCGCACGCTGCGCATTTCGTTCCTCGCCGGGTAGGTTTGGCATCGTCGTACCGAATCCACGGGGAGTGACGATGTACCCTGACGTGCTTGCCTCAGCGCGCTCGGCAGTCGGCAGCGAACGCGAGGTGCTGGAGGCGTCTTTGGACCTCCAGCGAGCGGTGATGAAGCGTAAGGCCGCCGGATTGCCCGCGCCACAGGCACGGCGCAGCTTCGTCCCGTCCGCGACGACGATCGCCGGGTTGCTCAAGCATCTCGCGATCGTCGAGAACGTCTGGTTCGAGCAGATCCTGGCGCAGCAACCGGCGCAGCTGCCTGATCCTGACTCCACCTTCGCGGTCGCAGCGCAGGAGACCGTCGAGGACCTGCTCACGGCGTATGACGCGGCCTGCGCCCGATCGCGGGAGATCGCGGCGAAATTCGAACTCGACTACGCGGTCCCGCAAGAGCAGCTCGGCCAGGTCTCGCTGCGCTGGATCTATACGCACATGATCGAGGAGACAGCCCGACACGCCGGACATGCCGATATTCTGCGTGAGCTCACCGATGGCGCGACCGGTTTGATCGGCTGACTGAACTCCGCGATCATCGGTCGGCCGGAATCATGCGGCCGGTTCGCGTAGGTATTGCGGGGGAACGGTGGCCGTGAGCCACACACCGTTGCCCGTGACGCGGAACGTGTGCCCTTGCGCGGCCATCGCCGCCGCATCGACGCTGAGGACGATCGGCCTGCCGCGCCGCCCGCCGACCGCATGCGCCGTCGCGAGATCCGCCGAAAGGTGAACGTCGTGCCGGGACATCGGCAGCAGGCCGCTGAGTCTGATTTCGGCCAGAAATCCGTCGGCGGTGCCGTGGTAAAGCAGCTCGGGCGGCGCGGCGTCGGCGTACCCGAGTTCAACGTCGATCGAATGCCCCTGCCGGGCCCGGATCCGCGTGCCGGTCTCGTCGAATTCGAACCGGCGCTTGTTGTTGTGGTCGACCACGGTTCGCAGGGCCGCGCGGTCGAAGCGCACCCCGCGCCGGGCGGAGGCGGCGATGAGGTCGTCCACCGCCGCCCAGCCGGCCGAGTCGACGGCCAGGCCGATGCCCGCCGGGTCGTGACGCAGGCGAAGTGAGATCCACTTGGAGAGCCGTACGAGTTGCTTGTCGCTCATATTCATGTCGGCTCATTAATACGCCCCGGCGCGACCCGGCCACCACCGGTTATGCACGCCGGTTAAGCACGAGCGCTCAGGACGCGGGCACCTCGTATTCGGCCATCAGCTGCGCGCGGGCGATCGTGTGGAAGAACAGGTTGAAGCCGATGGCCGCGGGAGAAGCGTCGGCGTCGACCTCAAGCGGCTCGTCCAGCGCGTGCACGGTGAAGATGTAGCGATGACGCTTCGGCGCGGCCAACGGCGCGGGGCCGTCGTATCGCCGGGTACCGTAGTCGTTGCGGACGTGAAAGCCCCCGGGCAGTTTGTCGTCGCCGGAACCGGCGTCCTGCGGCAGCTCGGAGACGTGGGCGGGCAGGTTGACCACGACCCAGTGCCAGAAGCCGCTGCCCGTCGGGGCGTCCGGATCCAGCACGGTGACGACGTAGCCCTCGGTGTTGTCCGGCGCGCCGTACCAGCGCAGGTGCGGCGAGCTGTTTCCACCGGTCAGCCCGAATCCGTTAAACACATGGGCCTCGGCGATGGTGCCGCCCTCGGCGATGTCGTCGCTGGTCAGGTGGAAGGCGGGCTGCTGCGGAAGGAAGTCGTACGGGTTGGGCGCGCGCTCGACCATCGGGTCGGTCCTCTCTCGGCTACTGACTTGGGGACGCGGACGTCCGCCGGGCGCCCGCGCCTTCGAGGGAACCCTAATGCCCCGGACGGGGGCGAAGAAAAAACTTGAACGTTGAAATATTTGTGCCTAGGCTGCCGTTGCAACACCGTGGAAGTCGAACCGCCTGGGCGAAGGAGCCGCGAGCATGTCCTCAGTCACCTCGGTCGCCGAGCGTCATCCCTGCTTCGAGCCGTCGCCGGCGTCGCGCGAGCCCACGACCACTGAGGCGGTTCCGGCTGCCGCGGTGCGTACCAGCGTGCGCGTGCCGCTGCGGTTCCCAGATGGCTGGGAGACCGTGGCCGATGTCTTCACTTTCACCGGTTTGGCGGACGGCAAGGAGCACGTGGCGCTCGGGCTCGGCAATTACGCGACGACCGCGGCGCCGCTAGTGCGGCCGCACTCCGAGTGCCTGACCGGCGACGTGTTCGGCTCCCAGCGCTGCGACTGCGGTCCGCAGCTGCGTGAAGCCGCCGAGCGCATCGCCGAGGCTGGCGGCTACCTGCTGTACCTGCGTCAAGAGGGCCGAGGCATCGGCCTGTACGCGAAGCTGGACGCGTACGCGCTCCAGGACCAAGGGCTCGACACGTACGAAGCGAACCGCGCTCTAGGCCACGGCGACGACGAGCGCGACTACACGGCCGCAGCACAAATGCTGCACACACTCGGCGCGGACCGCATCCGGCTGCTGAGCAACAACCCCGATAAGGCGCTCCAGCTCGACGCCATGGGTATTGACATCGTTGAGCAGTTGCCGACCGGCGTGCACGTGTCCGCCTCCAACCTGCGCTATCTCCAGGCGAAGGTCTCGCACACGCACCACTCTCTCGAACTGCCCGCGTGACGGAACAGCTTGATCGAGGCAAGGACGAAGGGAGAGGCGACGGCGATGAGTGAGACCAGCACTAACGACGCGAGCACCGTTGAGAGCGTGACAACCGAGGCGACGACGGGCCGGCAGACCGACCGCATGCCGGCGATCTACCTCAGCCACGGCGCCCCGCCGCTCGCGGACGATCCGATCTGGCCGGGTCAGCTGGCCGACTGGTCGAAGCACCTGCCGCGGCCGAAGTCGGTGCTGATGGTCTCGGCGCACTGGGAGGACGCGCCGCTCGCCCTCGGCGCCACGACGACGATCCCGCTGGTGTACGACTTCTGGGGCTTCCCGCAGCATTACTACGAGGTCACGTATGCGGCCCCCGGTGCGCCGCAGCTGGCCGACAGCGTGCGCAAGCTGCTTCGCGGCGCCGGCACCCCGGTTCAGGACGTGCCGGACCGCGGCCTCGACCACGGTGCTTACGTGCCGCTGGTCGAGATGTATCCGGATGCTGACATCCCGGTCCTGCAGATCTCGATGCCAACGCTCGATCCGCAGCGGCTACTGCAGATCGGGCGCAAGCTCGCGCCGCTGCGCGACGAGGGCGTGCTGATCGTGGGCAGCGGCTTCTTCACACACAACCTGCGCGCGTTGAGCCACGGCGGCGCGGTCTCCTCGGTCATGGCCGAGTTCGACGACTGGGGCAAGCGCGCGCTCGCCGCGCAGGACATCGACGCGCTGCTCGACTTCGAGAACAAGGCCCCGGCCGGCCGCTTCGCCCACCCGCGCACCGAGCACTTCGCGCCACTGTTCGTGACGCTGGGCGCGTCCGCGGACGAGCTGTCCACTCAGCGCAGCGTCATCGACGGGTTCTGGATGGGCTTGGCCAAGCGTTCGGTGCAGGTCGGCTGAGCTCGCTCAACCGAGACCGCCCCAAGGCGAGAGCCGGGGCCGATAGGGTTATTCAGTTCACCGCGACCGGTTCGGCGCCGGTGGCGGCGAGCAGCTGATCGTAGGTGGTCGGGAAGACGGTGTGCGGATGCCCGGCCGCCGCCCAGATCTCGTCGTAGCCGGCCAACGTCTCATCAATGAGGGACCTGATCCGCGCGGGATGGCCGACCGGCGCGACGCCGCCGATGACCTGTCCGGTGTGCTGGCGGACGAATTCGGCGCTCGCGCGCGACAACTTCGACACGCCGACGTGCGCGGCGAGCTTACCGGTGTCCACGCGATGCGCGCCGCTGGTGAGCACGAGCAGGGGCGTACCGGCGGCGTCGAAGATCAGGCTGTTGGCGATGGCCGCCACCGGGCAGCCGATCTGCTCGGCGGCGGCAACCGCCGTCGGCGCGGTTTCAGGCAGCACGCGCACTCGCGGTTCGATTCCGGCCATGCGCAGCGCCGCCTCGACGGCGCGTACGTTCGGATGGTTGGCGATCTCGTCCATGGCGCGATCCTAACCGCGCAGCGGAGACCGATCAGCGGCTTTTCGGCGGCACGCAGGCTCAGCGCGCAGGCCACGCACTGATCATGTGTTAATCAGAGGCCGAGTTCCTGCGCGGCAGCCGGGTCGCTGTCCCGGAGGAACTGCACGCAGCGCTGCGCCTCGTCCTGCTCGCCGATCTCCTCCGCGGCCCGCGCCAAGGCGCCGAGTGCGCGCAGGAAACCGCGGTTCGGGGCGTGCTCCCACGGGATCGGGCCGTGCCCCTTCCAGCCGTTGCGCCGCAGCGCGTCGAGCCCGCGGTGGTAGCCGGTACGCGCGAAGGCGTAGGCCTGGACCGGCTCGGCCTCATGCAGCGCGCGCTCGGCGAGGACGGCCCAAGCCAGCGAGGACGACGGGTGATCGGCGGCGACCTTCACCGGGTCCGCTCCGCCTGCCAACTGCCCGGCCGGGGCCGGGTCCTCGGACAGCAGGGTCGGCGGCGGTCCGCCGAGCAGGTTCTCGTGAGCCGTCATGACGGCATGTTTATCACGTTTCGGTCGCGATGCGTTCGCTCTGCGCGAGCAGGACGCCACAGAACTCGGAACCGGAGTCACGATGAAACCATGAACCGATTCGCCGGTCTGGGCTGGTTTGTCGCGTTGGGTCTGCTGGCCCTGCTGCTCGCGCCCGTCGTGGTGCTGGCCGGAGATCCGGTGCTGCACCGGCACCGGCGCGGCGGCGACATCTTGCGCGGACGAGGCGGCTGGCTCGCGGCGCAGAATTACCGGCGTAACCTCGCGATGTTCCGATTCAGCATGCATCCGATCGTCATCGCGCTGACCGCGCCCGCACGCTGGGCTCGGCCGCGGCTGTGGGCGCTGCGCCGACGCGTGCGATGGGCCCTGCGCAGCCGCGCCGCACGGCGGCGTGGCTGGGATGGCCTCAACGAACGCCTGTTCCCGGACGACCCGGGCCTGAGCGGGGTGCGCGAACCGCGGCGTCCTAACCCGATGCCGCCCGCGGACGCGGTGGCACTGCGGGAGCCGACCGAGTACTAGGCCCCCTGACACGGCCTCAGCATGCGACTGACGGAAACCGGCTCAGCACGCTGCGCATCAGAAGTCGATCACCGTGACAGAATTCGATCACGGCGAGCGATAATCCCTGATCCCAGCAGGCAATCGCACGTTTCGATAGTTCTTTCGCGGGCATCCGCTGGCATGGCCGGATACGCAACGACCCGCAGCTCCGCAGGACGCATCGTGGAGCTCGCCGCCATCGTCATCGCGGCGATCATCGTGCTGCACATCATCTTCGTTCTCGTCGGCGCGAACGGTGGCAACAGCATCGTGAGCACGGACGCGGACTGGGCGAGCACGCTGGCCGCATGGTTCAGGGATCTGTTCACCCCGTCGAACTACAAGCTCGCCGTAGTCATCAACTACGGGCTGGCCGCACTGTTCTACTTGGCCATCGGACGCATCATCGCGACGCTGGTCAACCGGGTCTGATCCCTCATTCAACGCCCCGTTGGACCCACCGCCTACGAAGCACAGTCCCGTCGGATACAACTGAACCGATAAAGTCCCGAGCGTGACCGATTCAACGCAGGATCTCGCGACCGCTCCGGCTTCTGCGCAGCACCGGACCCCGGCATCGAGCATCACGGATTTCGCCGCGGGCCCGGTGCTGCTGCTCGGCGCGCTGGAGCTTGAGCGCACACGGGCCGGATGGCTGCCGCGCCGCCTGCCGGCGTGGACGCGGCCGCAGTATCCGGAGCAGGGCGTCGAGGACATGGTCGTGCAACCCTCCGGCGTGCGCCTCGCCTTCTGCACCAGCGCCGACTCGTTCGAACTCGATGTGCTCACCACACAGGCGCTTTGGCCCGGCGACGCGATCACCGGTGGCGTCGGCGGATTCGACTTGGTCGTCGACGGCGCGGTGCGGGCTGCTGGAGCGACGCAGATCCTCGGCGATCTGGAGGTCCGCGACACGACCGGAGCGATCGTCGAGCGCAGAGCTGGCCGGGTCGGGACAGTGCGCTTCGACCGGCTCGGTGACGCGCCCAAGCAGATCGAGCTCTGGCTGCCGCACCACACCCGCGTGGATCTGGTCGAGCTACGCGCCGACGCCGCGATCGAACCCCCGGCGGCAGCCGGCGGCAGCGAGCTTCGCTGGGTGCACCATGGCAGTTCGATAAGCCATTGCCACGCCGCCGAGCGGCCCACCGAGATCTGGCCGGCTCTAGCGGCCCGGCGCGCGGGGGTGGAGGTGGTGAACCTCGGTTTCGGCGGTCACGCTCAGCTCGATCCGTTCACCGCCCGCGCCATCAGGGACCTGCCGGCCGATCTGATCAGCCTCAAGATCGGCATCAACATCGTGAACGCCGACTCATTGCGGCTGCGTGCCTTCATACCGGCCGTGCACGGCTTCCTGGACACGGTCCGGGAGGGGCACCCTGACACGCCGCTGCTGGTCATCTCGCCCATCATCTGCCCACCGGTCGAGGACCGTCCGGGGCCGACGGTCGACGATCCGCAGCGCCCTGACTTGTGGTTCATCTCGCTCTCGGACCCGGCCGAAACCGCGCTCGGCAGGCTCAGCCTCGGGCTGATCCGCGAGACGCTGGCCCGGGTGGTCAAGGAGCGCTCGGCGCAGGATCCGAATCTGCACTACCTGGACGGCAGGCTGCTGTTCGGCGCCGACGACCTCCCGGACCTGCCCGACAACCTGCACCCGAACGCGGCCGGATACCGGCGGATGGGCGAACGCTTCGCAGATCTCGTGTTCGGGGACGGCGGCGTGTTCGCGCCTCACGTCGATGCGCTGCGCCGAGGCTGACCAACTGGCTGCGCGTGCCGCTCCTGCGCTTCAAGGAGGTCTGCCCGGGATCGAATCAGCCTTCGCTGATGCCCGCCAGGTACTCTCTCCAGCCGCCGTACTCGGTTACGTCAAACGCGGCCGCCGGTACCTCACCTTGCAGAGCAAACCCGAGGACGTCGCTGCCGTCCGCCAAGGCGAGCCGACCGAAGCCGAGGGGCGCTGGAACCGTGTCGAGCAGCGCTCCGACCGCACGGTGGTCGAGCTGCCAGACCTCAACTGCGATTCCGGCCTGCGGTCCATCGCCGGTTCGCGCGAGGCCTGGGCGCGCAATCCCGTCCCCAGGCAGTCGATACAGCCGGTAACCGGGTGCGGTGCGCGTCCGGGAGTGCAGGCGCGCGCCGAGTGAGAGCAACTGTCCGTTGAGCGGGAGGCCGGACAGATGCGCGCCGGCGACGGCGAGCAGCGTTTCACCGGCCGGCGTCGCAGGCTTTTGCGTTTCCTCTCCTGTCCAGCGAGCGCCGAGATCGAACAGTTGAATGTCGTGGAACGCGGGCGCGATCAGTTGCACGCCGAACGGGAGACCGTCCGTGCGCGTGCCGGCGGGCAGCGCGATCGCGCAGAGGTCGAGCAGGTTGACGAAGTTCGTGAACGTGCCGAGCCGCGCGTTCACGCCGACCGGATCGGCGGCAACCTCGGCGTGGGTGGGATGGCCGGGTGTCGTCGGCAGCAGGATCGCGTCGGCCGTGGCCCAGAGGTCTTGCGTGGCGCGGCCCAGTTCGGCGAGCCGGTCGAATCCGGCGAACGCATCGAGTCCAGAGACGTTCCCCGCGCCGCGCAACACAGCACGAACCGCCGGGTCCAAGTCGGGGTGATCAATGCCGCCAGCGCCCAGCTTCGCGCGGATCGCGTTCCAGCGCTCGGCGATCCACGGCCCCTGATACAGCAACGCGGCCACTTCGAGGAAAGGCGTCGGATCAAAGGCCACGATCTGCTGCGCGACCGTGCCCGCGTAGGCCAGCGCCCTGTCCCACGCCTCGCGATGCACCGGATCGAGATTGGGCAGCTTGTCAGGCACCGCGATCACCCGCGGCTCGATCGGGACGAGTGGCTGGTACGCCGGAAGTGGCCTCGAGTACGGGTCCTGATGATCGAATCCGGCCAGGACACGCAGCGCGGCGCGAGCCTCGGCGACCGAGCGCGTGAAGACGCTGACGCAGTCGAGCGATCGGCAGGCCGGAATCAACCCCGTCGTCGAGACGAGCCCACGTGTCGGCTTGAACCCGACGATGCCGTTGAACGCGGCGGGCACACGGCCGGATCCTGCGGTATCGGTGCCGAGCGCCAACGGCACCAGGCCGAGCGCGACGGCGACTGCGCTGCCGCTGCTGCTTCCGCCCGAGATGTGTGCCGGATGACCGACCGCGTGGCAGGCACCGTAGGGGCTTCGGGTCCCGACAAGTCCGGTGGCGAACTGATCGAGGTTGGTTTTGCCGACCGGGACCGCGCCCGCGTCGATGAGCCGCCGCACCGCGGTTGCGTGGCGCGCAGCCGGCGCCGAGTCGGCAAGCGGCGCGAAGGCGGCGCTGGTCGGCTCCCCCGCGATGTCGAGATTGTCTTTGACCGCGAAGTGAACTCCCGCCAGCGGGCCATCGTCAGGAGCCTGCGTCGCCAGCTCCTTCACGCGCTCGGGCGCAAGCAGGCGGGTCCACACTGGCTGGCCTGCGGGCCTTAGGTCGTGCGTCACTTTCGTGCCCCTCGCTCGGCCCAGCGCTGACGCTCCTGCGCGAACGCCGCGACCCGGCGCTCGGTGAACTCCTGTGCCTCGTGCGACATAGGAGCGTCCGGGGCCGGTAGGGCGCCGAGATCCAAGCTAGTCTGGCGCATCGTCAGCTCCCTGCTTCCCTCGGCGACCTGCGCGCGCAGGGTGGTCAGCTCGTCATGGCTCACCGGCTCGAACCTCAGCACATCGAAGGTCCGCAACAGCCACGGATCGGGATGCCGCTTACCCGGTTCGTCGGCCGGCGGCTTGCGCCAGACGGGAACGGTGCGCCCGACGAGCTGGTATCCGCCCGGCCCTTCCATGCCGTACACGCACAGATACGCGCCGCCGATGCCGACCGCGTTCTCCGGCGTCCACGTACGCGGCGGATCGTACTTTGTCGTCACCAGCCGATGCGCCGGATCAAGCGGCACGGCCACGGGCGCGCCGAGGTACACATCGCCGAGCCCGACGACGAGATACGACGCCGCCCTGACGATCTCGAAAACCTCCTCGCGCGTCGCCAGGCCATTGACCCGGCGAATGAACTCGACGTTGTCCGGGCACCATGGCGCGTCGGGCCGCACGCCGCGCTGATAGCGCCGCATCGCCTCGTGCGCGTCGGGATCGTCGAAGCAGATCGGCAGCGTGACCTCGCGCACGTCGAGCCGGATGCCGCGCGGATCGGGCACCGCGACCCAAGCGCGTGCGACCTCAGCCGCGAGTTCCTCGGCCGGCTGGTTCCCGGCGTCGAACCCCAGCAGCAGAGATCTGACTCCCTCGACGACTTCGGTGATCGATGGCAGGTTTCGGTGACGCAGCTCCCGGGCGAGCAGGTGTATCCGAGCACGAACGGTCAGGTCCAAGCGCGGCGGCCCGGCTTCAACGAGCACGTGATGGTCGCCGCTGTGCCGGACGGTGAGTTCCGGGCGCTCTGCGGTCGCGGGAATCCGCACCAACGCCTCGGGGCGTTCGTGGGTGGCGACGGACGTGGTGACCGGTTCGGCGGTCCTCTCGACCATGTGGCCCAAGTGAGCGAGTACGGCCGTTCGTTCAGCTAGCGCCTCGGCGGCCTGCATTGGCGTGACGGGCTCAAGCGACACTCGATCCCCGGGCCGGAACTGGCCGAGCTTCCACAGGTCGGCGCGAATGACTGCGGCCGGGACCACAAAGCCGCCGAGGCTGGGCCCGTCCGGTCCGACGATCACGGGAGTGTCGCCGGAAACCATGATTCCGCCGATGGGGTAAGCGGAATCGTGGATGTTGCACGGGTGCAGTCCGGCCTCCCCGCCATCTGCCCGAGCAAAACGAACTGGCGGCCCGGCTAGGCGGATGCCGGTTCGATCGCTGCGATGGTCAACACGCCACTCGGCCCCGAACAAATCGGCGAGCGCATCGTCGGCGAAGTACTCGGGTGCACCATGCGGGCCCGGGATAACGCGCAGCCGCCAGGTATCAGTGAGCTGCGGCACGAGCGGTCCACAGTCGGCCGGGCTGCCGCAGTTCTCTTCGCGGCCAAGGGAAAGCAGGTCACCGGACGCCAGCGCGCGGCCAGATGCGCCGCCGAAGCGCCCCAGTAGGAAGGTGGCTCGGCTACCGAGCACGCGCGACACGTCGAATCCGCCGCGCACGGCGAGATAGCCGCGCAGCCCTGCCGGACCGCACGGGCCGAAGTCGAGCACGTCACCCGGAAGCGCCGTCACCGGCACGCCCGCCTGCAATCGCCGTCCCGCCAAGCGCGCCGACTGGCTGGCCCCGGTGACCGCGACGAGCGCCCGATCCCGGAACAATACGCTTGGGCCTGTTAATACTGCCTCCATCGCCGCGGCGCCGGGATCATTCCCCACGGCCAGGTTGGCCAGAGCGCACGCGTAATCGTCGAAGGCTCCTGATGGTGGCACGCCGACACCCCAAAGCCCGCGCCGGCCTCGCAAGTCCTGCACGGTGGTCTGCGTTCCCGGCTCAAGGATCTCGATCGTCCGGCCGCGCGCCGGGCCGGTTCCCACCTCCCTTGGTGGTGTGAGCGTCCTGCCACGAGGTGACGCCGCATACGTCAGCAGGCTCACGGCGCGGCCCAGCCGGTGAGCTGAATCGGCGTGGGGTTGTAGCCGTTGCACGGGTTGTTCAGCTGCGGGCAGTTGGAGACGAGCACGAGCAGGTCGCGTTCCGCCCGCAGCTCGACATACTTGCCCGGTGCGGAGACTCCGTCCGCAAAGGTGAGCCCGCCCTGCGGCGTCAACGGCACATTCATGAAGAAGTTGACATTGTGCGTCAGGTCTCGCTTTTCCAGCCCTCTGCCCCACTCGATCGCCTGCCGCAGAAACGTCGCGCGACAAGCATGCTGATACCGAGTGTGCCCGCCATACCGCACAACGTTGCTCTCCTGCGAACAGGCACCGCCGATCGTGTCGTGCCGGCCGCAGGTGTCCTCGACGATCGTGGCGAGCGCCTCGGCGTTGACCGTGCGCAGCACCGATCCCGTCGTCAGATAGACCGCGCCCTGTTCGCGGATCGTGTCGACGGCGCTGTACCGATTGGCGTAGTCGCGCGCGTCGTAGAAGAGCGTGTCCGCCGCCTGATTCCCTTCCAGGTCGGTGATCCGGACCGCGCCGCCGATCGGAATCTCGCCGATCCAGCCGTCGCCGGCGCCGACGGTCAGGTCGAACAACAACTCGGTCTTGGTCACAGCAGGCTGCCTTCCGTGACGGCGAGCGCTCGAGCGGATTCGGCGCGGAAGGTGCGGCTCGCGTCGTCGCCGCCGGGTGCGGCGACTTCTTGGGCACTCACGCTTACGCCTGCGGGCCGCCAACCTTCGGCAGGGTCGAGCGGATGTGGGGAGGTCGAGAGCACGACCAGCAGGTCCTGCTCGGCGCGCAGGGTGACCCAGTCCCCTGCGACAGCGTGTCCGGGCACGAATGCGAGCGTGCCGCGCGCATCTGCGGCCGGCGCCACCTTAGTGAACCAATTGATGCTGGCATGCAGATCGCGCGCGCCGAGTCCGTGCTTCCACAGCTCGTCGAGCAGCCCGGCCCGCGCGCTGCGCCGCCAGCCGTTGCCGTGCGCGGCGTAGGAGGACGCGCCGTGTCGCTGCTCGATGTGCACCTCGAGGCTGTGGCCAGTGATCGCGTCATGCCAGTCGAGGCTGGAGCCGGTGACCGAGGCCAGCGCGCGGCCCATGTCGGACATCAGCACCATCGGCGCGGCGATGCGCGCGGACATCTGGGCTTTGAGCGTGTCAGGGATGTTGAGGCGGTCCAAGGGATTGTCGGCGGCATAGATGAGCATTGATACGTTGGCGCCGTCGCCCAGGCACGTCAGCGTCAGCGCCCTGTGACGTCGCAGCCGCAGCGAATCAGCTGCACCGCCAGGGATCTCAAAGCCGCGCGTCACTCCGCTCCCTCCAACGCCGCATCACCGAGGACCATCGACGACGCGGCGAGTGACGTCTGTGCACGTGAGGCGTTGCCCCCGCGGTACATGCCCCAGCCGATGACGCCGACGGCGCCGCAGAACAGCAGCGCGAAGTACTTCAGGTACCAGTGTCCGCCAGCCGGGTCGTAGACCTCGGAGCGCGGCCAGCCCATGTTGACCACCATGAACGCGCCGTAGACCACCGCCAGAGCGTTGACGGGCAACCCGAAGCGGCCGAGCGAGAACCGGCCGGCTCCGGACTGCGGCAGCCCGCGCAGGCGACGCAGCAGGAGCGGAACGGTCACCAGCAGATAGGCGCAGTACACGATCACGACCGCGACGCTCGTCAGCGCGGTGAACAGTTGCGCCTGCCCGACGTTCACGCCGAGCACGGCGATCGCCACGGCCCCGACGATGACGGTCGGCAGCACCGGAGTCGCGGTGCGCGGGGAAACACGGGCCAGGCGCCTGGATCCGGGCAGCGCGCCGTCTCGCGCCATCGAGTACATCAGCCGCGACGCAGCAGTCTGAATCGCCAGCGTGCACACGCAGATCGCGATCGCGACGTCCACGAGCAACGCCTTGCCGGGTCCGGTGCCGAGCCTGCTGGTCACGACATAGGGCAGGCCTCCGGTGGCGAGGTTTCCGTCGGTCAGCGACGGCGCAGCCATCAGCGCTGCGACAAGAAGCAGCGCTCCGCCGATGCCCGAGGCACCCAGTGCGCGCAGGATCGCGCGGGGCGCGGTCTTCCGCGGCGAGCGGGTCTCTTCGCTCAGCTCGCCGGCGCTGTCGAACCCGTACATGACGTACGCCGCCATCAGCGCCGAAACCAGGAAGGGCCAGACGTATGCGCCGTGGCCCGCAGCGCCCTCCGTGTGCAGCACGACCCCCGGCCCGCGCTTGGCGTGCGCGAACAGCAGCGCGATCAACGCCGCGACGCCGACCAGTTCGCAGGACACGCCGATGCTGTTGATGAGCGACATGACCCGCACGCCGATCGCCGACACCGCCGTGGTCAGCGCGATCAGGATGGCGCCGAGCAGGACGGCGTTGGTCGCGCCGGTGCGGGCCGTCAGGGTCGGGTCGCCGCCGACCAACTGGAAGCCGGACCAGACCGAAGGCAGCACCACCTGGAGCGCGATCGCCGCGGCCGAGACGCTCACGATCTGCCCGATCAGCATCGTCCAGCCGGCGAAGTGGCCGGTCAGTCCGGTGGACAGCCGCCGGGACCACTGATACACGCAGCCTGATATCGGGTAGCGGGCGGCGAGTTCCGCGAAGCAGAGCGCCACCAGGAACTGCCCGGCGAACACCAGCGGCCAGGTCCAGACGAAGGCCGGGCCGCCGAAGGAGTAGCCGAAGGAGAACAGCTGAAAGACCGTGGTCAGGATCGAGACGAAGGAGAAGCCGGCGGCGAAGGAGGCATAGGAGCCGAGCCTGCGGCGCAGCTGCTGCGGATAGCCGAAGCCGGCGAGGTCTTCGGCGTCGTGGACGTCGGAGGCGCCGGACGCCGGGACACCGCCGGGCGGCTGGAGGGAGACGGTCGCGGTCACGGCGTTCGCCTTTCTGGGCACGGAAGGGGGAAAGGTGCGCAGGCGTGCGTCATGGCGCGCTCGCGGCGAGGAAGGGAGTGCTCGGCGACGACGCGTCACCGGCGACGCGGAGCCGAGTATCAAGCGCTTGTGAAGGGGTGAGTACTGCGGATGCTGTCACGGCACGCTCCGGGACCGGGATCCGGCATGCCGGATCGACCTGGCCTCCCGGGCTTTTCTCCCGCCGTGGAGCGACAACCGCCGCGACGGGCGCGGTGTGCCGCCTGCGTCTCTCGGACCAGTCCCGAACGCGACGGCGTACCGTGCTCCGGCGGAACCCTAGACGCGCCCCGCCTGGCTAGCGGGTCGTGAGTGAGCAAAGCGCCGGTGCGTCACCGGCGTCGAACGAGTCTGTTACCGCAATGTCAATCCCAGTTCACAGGTAAACGGGAGTGATGCGCGTTCACAGTGCGAAATGCGTATGGGGTAACTGGTGCAAGCCGGTAGCATTCCCTACCATGCCCACCTCTGCCACCTCGCCAACAGCAGAGATACCTGAACCGTCCGCCCAATCCGCTATCGCATCGAGCGCCGCGTCCACCACGGCCGTTGCAGACGCGCCCGGCCAGCCGCGCCGCGCGTTTTCCCGATTCGCGATCGACACTCGGCCGCTGCGGCACCCGGCGTATCGGCGCCTGTGGACATCGAACGTCGTCACGAGCGTAGGCAGCCAGCTGACCGCGGTCGCGGTGCCGAAGCAGATCTATGACGTGACCGGCTCGTCGACCTGGATCGGCATCGCGAGCTTCGCCGCGCTCGCGCCGCTGGTGGTTTTCGGGCTGTGGGGCGGGGCCGTCGCCGACGCGGTGGACCGGCGCAAGCTGCTGCTCACGACGAATGTGGGTATCGCCGTGACGTCGATCGGGTTCTGGGCGCAAGCGGCCGTGGGTCTGCACTCGGTATGGCCGCTGATCGTGCTGCTCGCCGTGCAGCAGGGCTTGTTCGGGATCAACTCGGCGGCGCGCGGCGCGGCCATTCCCCGGCTCGTGCCGCAGGAGGAGGTGCCGGCCGCCAACTCCCTGGGCGCGACGGTCATGCTCGCGGGCGCGCTTTTCGGCCCGATGGTGGCCGGGGCGCTGATCCCGATCATCGGCCTGCCGACGCTCTACCTGCTCGACGCGGTCGGGCTGACCGCGACGCTGTGGGCGGTCTACCGGCTGCCCGCGCTGCCCCCGCTCACGGCCGGGCGCTCCCCCGCTGTGAAGACTGAGGGCTCCTCAGGCAGCGGCTCGCCGGGCTACGGCTCGCCGATCGAGGCCCGCCGCACCGGCTGGGCGCAGGTGGCTGACGGATTCCGCTTCGTCGCGGCGAACCGCCTGCTGCTCAACTCCTTCGTGGTCGACCTGATCGCGATGGTGTTCGGGATGCCGCGCGCGCTCTTCCCGCAGCTGGCTGCCACGACGTACGCCTCGAACCACCTCGCCCTCGGGCTGCTGTTCGCCGCGATGCCGGCCGGCGCTCTGGTCGGCGGGCTGCTTTCCGGGACGTACACGCGCCTAGGCCGACACGGCGCGATGACGATCGGCGCGGTCGCGGCGTGGGGTCTGGCGATGATCGGGCTCGGCCTGTCCGGTTCGATCCTGCTGGCCTGCCTCTTCCTGGCGCTCGGCGGCGTGGCGGACTTCGTCTCGATGGTCTTTCGCGGCTCGATCCTGCAGATGGCGGCGCCGGATGAGATGCGCGGGCGGATGCAGGGCGTCTTCACCGTGGTCGTGGCGGGCGGCCCGCGCCTGGCGGATCTGGTGCACGGCATCGCCGGCGCCGCGCTCGGCACGAAGGCCGCGGTCGCCGGCGGCGGGCTCGCAGTTGTGGTCGGCGTAGTGATTCTCGCCACTTTTTCGCCCTCATATTGGCGTTACCACGCCAATTCATAGGGTTATCACGCCACGTCAGATCCGCGCGCCCGCTCTGACCTGGTGAAACGATTGTAAGAATTACCCCGGAACCGTCCCGGAAAACACTTCGTTCTGTCATGGTGGTGGGAGTGCACCACTCAGCACCGCTTTTTCCGAGTGATCACTTTATGTCCGATGTTTTTCGAATAAGGCCTCGGACGTCAGCATCCTGCCGTCCAATCGAATAGTCCGCCGTCTTTTTGTACAACAGCACGTTCCGCAACGCGCGCGACACTCGCTGTTCGACCCCGGGAGACACCGAGTGACCGCACTCGCGCGCTGGTGCCATCGGCACCGCCTGGCCGTAGTCCTGCTCTGGATCGCGCTGCTGCTCGGTCTGGGCGCGGCCGCGGTGGTCTCCGGCAGCAAGTACTCGAGTTCGTTCTCACTGAAGGACACCGACTCGGCAAAGGCGAACCAGCTGCTGAGTGCCGAATTCCCGGGGCAGAACGGTGACGCGGCCACCGTCGTGTGGCACGACTCGGCCGGTTCGGTCCGCTCGGCGGCTGTCGAGTCGCGGGTCGGCGCGGCGCTCGGTTCGATAGCGCGGATGCCTGGTGTGATCCAAGTGACGAGCCCTTACACCGGCGGCGGTAACGGTCAGGTGAGTGCGGACGGGCACACCGCGTACGCCTCGGTTCAGCTCGACGGCGGCAAGGCGGCGCCCTCCGCCGCTCAGCTACGCACGCTGGTGCAGACCGCGCAGCAGGCCTCGACCGGCGGCCTAGCGGTCGAAGTCGGCGGCTCGGCGGTGCAGGGCACCGAGCAGAGCCCGGATTCGAACAGCGAACTGGTCGGCGTCATCGCGGCCGCGGTCGTGCTGTTCGCGGTCTTCGGCTCGCTGTTCGCGATGGCGCTGCCGATCCTGACCGGCGTCGCCGGCGTCGGCGGCGGCATCCTGGCGATCGGATTGCTCAGCCACGCGATGAACGTCGCGGACTTCGCCCCCACGCTCGGCGCGCTGATCGGGCTCGGCGTCGGGATCGACTACGCGCTGTTCATCGTCACCCGGTTCCGCTGCGCGCTGCGCTCCGGGCTGCCGGTCGGCGAGGCGATCGGCACGGCCGTGAACACCTCCGGCCGCGCGGTGCTGTTCGCGGGCGCGACGGTGTGCATCGCGCTGCTCGGGATGATGGTGCTCGGACTCGGCTTCCTCGACGGCGTCGCGCTCGCCGCCTCGGTGACCGTCGCGTTCACCGTGCTGGCCTCGCTCACCCTGCTGCCCGCGACGCTCGGCCTGCTCGGGCTGCGCGTGTTCGGCAGGCGGGAGCGGCGGCGGCTGGCACTGGGCGGCTGGTCCGAAGACACGCACGGCACCGAGGACAAGCGCGGCTGGTGGCGGCGCTGGGCCGGCTCCGTCGAGCGGCGGCCGCGGCTGATGAGCCTGCTCGCGCTGGCGCTCATGGTGATACTCGCGGTGCCGGTACTCTCGCTGCGGCTCGGAGCGTCCGACTCCGGCAACGATCCGGCCGGCACGACGACCCGCAAGGCGTACGACCTGATGGCCGAGGGCTTCGGCCCGGGCGTGAACGGCCCGCTGACGCTGGTGGCCGACCTCTCCTCGACGAGCGGGAGCGCAGCGTCGAGCCAGACCGCGCTCGCGCACGACACAGCGTCCGTTAACAGCACGGCGTCCGTTAACAGCACAGCGTCCATTAAGAGCACGGCCCTCGCGAACCTGGTCGTCGCGCTGGAGAAGACACCCGGCGTCGCCGCGGTCGACCTCGGGGCGCAGTCGGCGGACGGCCGCGTCGAAGTGATCAACGTGGTGCCGACCAGCTCGCCGGAATCGAAGCAGACCACGAATCTCATCAGCACGCTACGACAGCGGGTGATCCCCCAGGCCGAGGCCGGCAGTGGCCTGAAGGTCTACGTCGGCGGGCTCACCGCGGTCTACGCGGACTTCGCCTCGGTGCTCGGCGGCAAGCTGCCGCTGTTCGTCGGGCTGATCGCCGCGCTCGGTTTCCTGCTGCTGGTGGTCGCCTTCCGCTGCCTGCTGGTGCCGCTGACCGCGGCGGTGATGAACCTGATCGCCGCGGCCGCCTCCTTCGGCGTGGTCACCGGGTTCTTCGAGTGGGGCTGGGGCTCGGACAAGCTGGGCATGGGTGGGGCGGGGCCGGTCGAGGCGTTCCTGCCGGTGATGATGGTGGCCATCCTCTTCGGCCTGTCGATGGACTATCAGGTCTTCCTGGTCTCCCGGATGCACGAGGAATGGGTGCGGCACCGGGACAACGCCCGCGCGGTGAAGATCGGCCAGGTGGAGACCGCGCGGGTGATCACCGCGGCGGCCACGATCATGATCTGCGTGTTCTGCGCCTTCGCCTTCGGCAGCCAGCGGGTGATCGGCGAGTTCGGCATCGGCCTGGCCACGGCGGTGGCGCTGGACGCCTTCGTGCTGCGAACCGTGCTGGTCCCGGCGGTCATGCACCTGTTCGGCCGGGCGAACTGGTGGCTGCCGGCCTGGCTGGACCGGATCCTGCCGCACCTGCACGTCGAAAGTGACCCACATCACATCGCGCTCCCGGCGCAGCGCCGCAGGCCGCGCGTTGGAGTTATCGCCAACGGTCCGGCGCCCGCCGCCAGCTACGACTGAACCAGGGCAGCATGGCGGCCGTGGCGCGCGGGTCAGCCCGTCCGCCACTGTAGAAACCGACGAATGTCCGACGCACCGTGTCGACCTGAACACGGACCGTTCGCGGCGCCCGCGGCCACCGTCAGGAAGATTTAGCGTTCGGCGTGGTTCGCCGATCTGCCGGATCGGGCATCATCTTGCCCTCCACCAGCACAGTTCGGCACCGATCCGGCTCGCGTCGAGGGCACCGCGCCCCGGCGTGGGCCAAGCGCGTGCCGGGGCGCTGGGGGACGATGCCCCGTCCCACTCGCGATCGGAGCACCCGCCGTGGCCTCTATCGAAGCCGAGGGCCAGGTCGAGCTCGCCGACCTGGGCGAACTTGCCGACAGCCCGTACGCCAACCCCGAACTGCTGCCCGTACCGGTGGCCAAGCGCACCTGGTCCCTCTACAACTACGCGGCGCTGTGGATCGGCATGTCGCACAACCTGGTCACCTACACCCTGGCCGCAAGCCTGATCGCCGCCGGGATGAACCCGGTGCAGGCGCTGATCACCATCGCCCTGGGCAACCTCATCGTCCTGATACCGATGCTGCTCAACAGCCACGCCGGCACCAAATACGGCATCCCGTTCCCGGTCTTCGCCCGCGCCTTCTACGGCATCCGCGGCGCGAACCTGGCCGCGCTGCTGCGCGCGCTGGTGGCCTGCGGCTGGTTCGGCATCCAGACCTGGATCGGCGGCGAGGGCATCAGCGTCGTGGCCGGAAAGCTGTTCGGCTCCTGGTGGATCAACGCCTCGTCGGTGCTCGGTCAGCCTTGGACGCTGTGGCTCGCCTTCGCGATCTTCTGGGTGATCCAGATGGCGATCATCTGGCGCGGCATGGACACGCTGCGCCGCTTCGAGAACTGGGCCGCGCCCTTCGTGCTCATCGTCTTCCTCGCCGTCCTCGGCTGGGTGATCTACCGCGCCAACGGCGTCGGCGCATTGCTCTCGCAGCCGGCCACGCTCGGCTGGGGCGGGCGGTTCTGGCCGGTGTTCTGGCCCTCGCTGATGGCGATGATCGCGTTCTGGGCGACGCTCTCGCTCAACATGCCGGACTTCACCCGCTTCTCCCGCTCCCAGCGCGGCCAGGCCTGGGGACAGGTGATCGGCCTGCCGACCACGATGACCTTCTTCTCGCTGATCGCGGTGATGATCTCCTCCGGCACCGCGATCATCTACGGCAAGGCGATCTGGGACCCGACCCAGTTGGCGGCGAAGTTCTCCAACCCGTTCGTGGTGGTGCTCGGACTGGTCACCCTTCTGGTGGCGACCGTCTCGGTGAACGTGGCGGCGAACGTGGTCAGCCCGTCCTACGACTTCTCCAACCTCGCGCCCAAGGTGATCTCGCGCCGGGCCGGCGGGCTGATCGCCGGGGTGATCGGCGTGCTGCTCATGCCGTGGAAGCTGCTGAGCGACCCGCACGTCTACATCTTCGCCTGGCTGGACTTCTACGGCGGCGTGCTGGGCGCGGTGGCCGGGGTGCTGGTCGCAGGGTACTGGTTCATCCGGCGCACCCGGCTGGACCCGGCCGACCTGTACCGGCGCGGCGGCAAGTACTGGTTCTCAGCGGGCTGGAGCTGGCCGGCGGTGGCCGCGACCGTGGTCGGCGCGGTGCTCGCGGTCGGCGGGGCGAACACGGCGCCGGGCACCTCGGGGCCGTTCCCGGCGAACGGCCTGATCCCGTTCCTCAAGCCGCTGTACTCCTACAGCTGGGCAGTGGGCTTCGGCGCCGGCCTCGTGCTCTATCTGGCACTGGCGGCGATTCCGGGACGCGCCGGGGTCGCGGCGCGGCCCGCGGTGGCGACGCAGCAGTGACGAGCTTTTCATGTAATGAGTGCGGACTGTATCGAAGGGCGTGGTGAGGGTGTCAGAGATCGTGCGGGCGGCGCTGGTCCAGCAGAAGTGGACCGGCGAGAAGAAGACCATGATCGAGAACGCGGTGGCGCACGTGCAGGCGGCCGCGGCGCAGGGCGCGCAGGTCGTCTGTCTCCAGGAGCTGTTCTACGGCCCCTACTTCTGCCAGGTCCAGGAACCGGAATACTTCTCCTACACCGAGGCGATCCCGCACGGCCCGACCACCCGGCTGATGCAGGAGGTGGCCCGGGAGAACGGCGTGGTGCTGATCGTGCCGATGTACGAGCACGAACAGCCCGGCGTCTACTACAACACCGCGGCCGTGATCGACGCGGACGGCACGTACCTCGGCAAGCACCGCAAGAACCACATCCCGCAGGTGCGCGGGTTCTGGGAGAAGTTCTACTTCCGGCCCGGCAACCTCGGCTACCCGATCTTCGACACCGCGGTCGGCCGGATCGGGGTGTACATCTGCTACGAGCGGCATTTCCCCGAGGGCTGGCGAGCGCTCGGCCTGGCCGGCGCGCGCATCGTATTCAACCCCTCGGCGACCAGCAGGGGCCTGTCGCAGTACCTCTGGCGGCTGGAGCAGCCGGCCGCCGCGGTAGCCAACGAGTACTTCGTCGGCGCGATCAACCGGGTCGGCGTCGAGCCCTTAGGCGACAACGACTTCTACGGCCAGACCTACTTCGTGGATCCGCGCGGGCAGTTGGTCGGCGAGGCCGCGTCGGACACCGAGGAGGAGGTCATCGTCCGTGACCTGGACATGGACCAGCTTCAGGAGGTCCGCGACCTGTGGGCCTTTTACCGGGACCGGCGCCCGGACACCTACGGACCGCTGACCGAAGCCTGACGCGAAGGAGCTGAAATGAGCATCCTGATCCGTGGCGGCACGGTCGTGTCCGCCACCGGTTCCGTGCTCGCCGACGTCCTCGTCGACGGCGAGAGCGTCGTGGCGCTGGCCGTGCCGAACAGCCCGCTGGCCGACTCGTGGAGCGCGGTCGCGGGCACGGTGATCGACGCGACCGGGAAGTACGTGATCCCCGGCGGCATCGACGTGCACACGCACATGGAGCTGCCCTTCGGCGGCACCTTCGCCTCGGACACCTTCGAGACCGGGACGATCGCGGCGGCCTGGGGCGGCACCACCACAATCGTGGACTTCGCGGTGCAGAGCAAAGGCGCTTCGCTGCTCGCCGGGATCGAGGCCTGGCACGGCAAGGCGGACGGCAACTGCGCGATCGACTACGGCTTCCACGCGATCGTCTCGGACGTGAACGAGGCCGCGCTCAAGGAGATGGACGCCGCGGTCGAGGCCGGGGTGACCAGCTTCAAGATGTTCATGGCCTACCCGGGCGTGTTCTACTCGACCGACGGCGAGATCTTCCTGGCCATGCAGAAGGCGCGGGCCAACGGCGCGGTCATCATGATGCACGCCGAGAACGGCATCGCGATCGACCAGCTCGTCGCGCAGGCGCTGGCCGAGGGCCGCACCGACCCGGTGTACCACGGACTGACCCGCCCGCCGGAACTGGAGGGCGAGGCCACCAGCCGTGCGATCCAGCTGGCCAAGGTGACCGGCGCGCCACTGTACATCGTGCACCTGACCGCGTCACAGGCCCTTGATGCGGTGACCGAGGCGCGCGACGGCGGGCAGAACGTCTTCGCCGAGACGTGTCCGCAGTACCTGTATCTGGCCCTTGATGATCTGGCCAAGCCGGACTTCGAAGGCGCCAAGTACGTCGCCTCGCCGCCGTTGCGGCCGCGCGAGCACGGCGAGTCGCTGTGGAAGGGCCTGCGCACCAACGATCTGTCGGTCATCTCCACGGACCACTGCCCGTTCTGCTTCAAGGACCAGAAGGAGCTGGGCCGCGGCGACTTCTCCAAGATCCCGAACGGCATGCCGGGCGTCGAGCATCGCATGGACCTGATCTACCAGAGCGTGGCCGCGGGGAAGATCAGCAAGGAGCGGTGGGTCGAGCTGTGCTCCACCACCCCGGCGCGGATGTTCGGGCTCTACGGCCGCAAGGGCGTGATCGCACCCGGCGCGGACGCCGACATCGTGGTCTACGACCCGAACGCGCATCAGACCATCAGCGCCACGACGCATCACATGAACGTCGACTACTCGGCGTATGAGGGCATGGAGATCACCGGCCGGGTCGAGACGGTGCTCTCGCGCGGGTCGGTTGTCATCCGCGACGGCGCCTTCCATGGCAAGCCGGGCCACGGGCGGTTCGTGCGCCGCGGCCTGTCCCAGTACCTGATCTGAGGGAGCAATCGTGGAATTCGGCGTCGTCCTTCAGACGGATCCACCGGCCACCAGGCTGATCGACACGATGCGGCAGGCCGAACAGCTCGGCTTCGGCTACGGCTGGACCTTCGACTCCACGGTGCTGTGGCAGGAGCCGTTCGTCATCTACTCGCGGATCCTCGCCGCGACCGAGCGGCTGCGCGTCGGGCCGCTGGTGACCAATCCGGGCACCCGCGACTGGTCAGTGCTCGCGTCCCTGTTCGCGACGCTCAACGACATGTACGGCAACCGCACCGTCTGCGCGATCGGCCGGGGCGACTCGGCGCTGCGCGTGGTCGGCCGCAAGCCGGAGAGCCTGGCGACGGTCGGCGAGTGCATGCGCGTGGTCAAGGATCTGGCCGAGGGGCGGGAAACCCAGCTCAACGGCGTGATGGTGAAGATTCCCTGGGTACGCGGCGGCCGGCTGCCGATGTGGATGGCGGCGTACGGGCCCAAGGCGCTCAAGCTGGTCGGCGAGCAGGCGGACGGCTTCGTGCTGCAATGCGCGGACCCCGACATCGCGCGCTGGACCATCGGCAGCGTACGCGAGGCGGCGAAGGCGGTCGGGCGCGATCCGGACGGCATCACCATCTGCGTCTCAGCGCCCGCATACGTCGGCGAGGATCTGGACCACGCCCGCGAACAGACGCGGTGGTTCGGCGGGATGGTGGGCAACCACGTCGCGGACCTGGTGGCCCGCTATGGCGCGGACGGCCCGGTTCCCAAGGCCCTGACCGACTACATCAAGGGCCGGGACGGTTACGACTACTCGCACCACGGCCGGGCCGGCAATCCGTCGACCGAGTTCGTCCCGGACGAGATCGTGGACCGCTTCTGCCTGCTCGGCCCGTCCTCCGCGCACCGCGACCGCCTCGCGGAGCTGGCCGAGCTGGGTGTCAGCCAGTTCGCGCTGTACCTGATGCACGATCAGCCCGAGCAGACGCTCTGGGCGTACGGCGAGGATGTGATCCCCGCGCTGCGATGACAGGAGCGCTGTGTTGGCGGGCGCTGCGATGAAGTGCGGCTACGGCGTCAACCCGGCCGCGCGCCGTGCGGCGGCTGTGACCGGGTTGTCGTCGGGAGACCAGGCGATCTCCCAGTAGTTGCCCTCAGGGTCGGCGAAGTAGGCGTCGCGCCCGTCGAAGAACTCGGGTTTGGTCGGCGGCTTGGTCAGCGTGCCGCCCGCCTGTTCGGCGCGCGCGGCCAGCTCGTCGACCTGTTCGGGCGATTCGACGGTGATGATGACGGCGAAGCGGATGCCGCCGCGGTCGGTTTGCGGCCGCGCGTTGGCGTCTCGGGCCAGCTTGTCGGTCGGGAACAGGGCCAGTAGCGCGCCGCGCAGCTCGAAGACCGCGAAGTCGGCCGAGTCGAAGGTCAGCGGCCAGCCCAGGTCGCGGTAGAAGGTGCGCTCGCCCTCGATATCAGTCACCCCGAGGGTGATCACGTTTGCTAAGGGTGCTGACATGGCGCCGACTCCTTCGGGTCAGGTGCGCGATGGGCTCACTGCGTCGCCGCACCGCCGGGGACCGTGCCGAGGGCGGGCAGCACCACAGCTCCGGGCAGGAGGGTGAGGGCGGATCCGGGCAGCCAGAGCTTGGAGCCACGGATGCCGGAGCCGACCACGACGCGGGGCGCGGCCGCGACCGCCTCGTCGATGAGGATCGGCCAGTCGGCGGGCAGTCCGACCGCAGTGATGCCGCCGTACTCCATGCCGGTGAGCTCGACCGCCTCGTCCATCGGCGCGAAGGAGATCTTGCGGGCGCCGAGGTG
>Ga0134126_10001643_pt1 | contig 28526 bp, 28 predicted proteins | sample KB31752_FD_96881 | JGI IMG/M metagenome (GOLD analysis project Ga0134126, IMG submission 96881) | Terrestrial soil microbial communities with excess Nitrogen fertilizer from Kellogg Biological Station, Michigan, USA - KB3-175-2 | ecosystem: Environmental > Terrestrial > Soil > Unclassified ... | reverse complement strand
CCTCGCGATGGAGCTGGAGCGGATCGCGCTCCACGACGAGTATTTCGTCGAGAAGAAGCTCTATCCCAATGTCGATTTCTATTCCGGCATCATCCTGAGGGCGATGGGCTTCCCCACCTCGATGTTCACCGTGCTCTTCGCCATCGCGCGCACCGTCGGCTGGGTCGCGCAGTGGAACGAGATGATCGAGGACCCCAATGCCAAGATCGGCCGGCCGCGCCAGCTCTATACCGGCCAGACGATGCGGCATTACGTGCCGCTGAAGCAGCGTGGCTAGCCCTGGCCGCATCGGGCGTGCGCCCGAGAGCGCGTCGCCGCGCTGCTATGTGGCGAGCCTCCTCTGGCCCGTGCGCCTCGCGCGCCCGGCGAACGACAATCGCGTCGCCTGGACGATGACCAGCCTCTTCTCGCTCGCGGCAAGCGCGGCGCTGCTTGGCGCGGCGGTCTGGGCGATCGTCACCTGACCTGCCTCGCGGGCGGGGCTGGACGCGCCGCACCGCCCTCGCCTAGCATCGCTCTCAAAATCGAGCGATGGGGAGCGAGGCCGGAATGATCATCGACTGCCACGGGCACTACACCACGGCGCCGAAGCAGCTGGAGGCTTGGCGGCAGCGCCAGATTGCGGCACTGCAGGACAAGTCGCACAGCCCGGCCAAGGACTCGCTCGGCATCAGCGACGACGAGATCCGCGAAAGCCTCGAGACCGCGCAGCTGAAGCTGCAGCGCGAGCGCGGCACCGACCTCACCATCTTCTCGCCGCGCGCGGCCGGCATGGCACATCACATCGGCGACGCCACAACGAGCCGCGACTGGTCCGAGCATTGCAACGACCTCGTGCATCGCGCCTGCACGCTCTTTCCGAAGAATTTCGTCGGGGTCTGCCAGCTGCCGCAATCGCCGGGCGTTCCGCCGCAAAACTGCGTCGAGGAGCTGGAGCGCTGCGTCACCGAGCTGGGATTTATCGGCTGCAATCTCAACCCCGACCCGTCGGGCGGCTATTGGAAGGACCCGCCGCTCACGGATCGCTGGTGGTATCCACTCTACGAGAAGATGGTCGAGCTCGACGTGCCGGCGATGGTGCATGTCAGCTCGTCCTGCAACCCGGCCTTCCATTTTACGGGCGCCCATTACATCAACGGCGACACCACGGCCTTCATGCAGTTCCTCACCTCGGACCTGTTCAAGGACTTCCCGACGCTCAAATTCATCATTCCGCATGGCGGCGGCGCGGTGCCCTATCATTGGGGGCGCTATCGCGGTCTGGCACAGGATATGAAGAAGCCGCCGCTCAAGGAGCTGCTGCTGAAGAACGTCTTCTTCGATACCTGCGTCTACCACCAGCCCGGCATCGACCTGCTGACCAGGGTGATCCCGGTCGAGAACATCCTCTTCGCCTCGGAGATGGTCGGAGCGGTGCGCGGCATCGACCCCGAGACCGGCCAGTATTTCGACGACACCAAGCGCTATATCGAGGCCGCGCCCGGTCTCAAGGCCGCCGATCGCGAAAAGATCTTCGCCGGCAATGCGCGCCGGGTGTTCAGCCGGCTACGCGCCTAGGCCCAGGACCCGAGCGAGGAAAAGCGCTAGCGCCCCTTCCCCCGCATCTTGCGCCGCGCCGCCGCCCCGGCGAGGAAGGCGTCCATCATCCGCTTGGGCTCATCGGTCGCGAAAGCCTCGGCAAAAGTGTCGATGCCGCGTTCGATAGCCTCGGACATCGGCAGCTCCTCCCAGTCGCGGATAAGCCGCTTCTGCAGGCGGATGGCCTGCGGTCCGCAGGCGAGAATGGCGCCGACCAACTCATCGACCGCCGCATCGAGCTGCGCCGCCGGAACGCTCCATTCGACGAGGCCCCAGCGCTCCGCTTCGCGTGCATCGATCGTCTCGGCCGTGAGCAGCAGCCGCCGCGTCCGACCCCAGCCAATGAGGCTCGGCAGCAACGCCGCCTCGATCACCGAGGGAATGCCGACGCGCACCTCGGGCATGCCGAAGCGGGCATGCTCGCTGGCAATGCGCAGATCGCAGGCCGCAGCGACCTCGAGGCCGGCGCCCAGCGCATAGCCGTGGATGCGCGCGATCACCGGCACCGGCAGCTTGCGCAGCGCCTCGCAGGCGCGATGGAGCGCGGTAATGAAAGGAGCGGCGCCACCCCGGTCGAGCGCCGCCATGTCGCGGATATCGGCACCGCCGATGAAGGCACGCTCGCCGGCGCCGGTCAGCACCAACGCGCGCAGCGCGCTATCGCCCGCCAGCCCCTCCACCAACCGGGCCATCTCCTCCATCATCCCGCGGTTCAGGATGTTGAGCTTGCCGGGATGATCGATGGTGAGCCGGGCGATACGGCCGGCTGCGCCGCGTTCCTCGAAGCCGAGCTCGAGGCGCGGCGCAGCGCCCGCTTCAGTCACGTTGGATCAGCTCGATCTTGTAGCCGTCGGGATCCTCGATGAAGGCGATCACCGTGGTGCCGAACTTCACCGGGCCTGCGGGTCGCGTGATCTTGACCCCTTCCTTGCCGAGCCGCTCACAGGCCGCATAGACGTCAGGAACTGCGATGGCGAGATGGCCGAAGGCGCTGCCCAGCGTATAGGGGTCCTTCTGGTCCCAATTGTGGGTGAGCTCGATCACCGTGCTGTGCTCCTCCGGCCCGTAGCCGACGAAGGCAAGGGTGTAGCGGCCTTCGGGTACTTCGCGCCGGCGCAGGACCTGCATGCCGAGCAGCCGCGAGTAGAAATCGACCGAGCGGTCGAGATCGAAGACGCGCAGCATGGTATGCAGCATCCGCCCCTTGGCGGTCACGGAGGCGGTTGACTTGCTGGCGGTTGCGGTGCTCATCGGGTTCCTCCTCTCCGGTTGTTCCATGTGTCTTATCAGGCGGCGCTCGCTGCAGAGCCGCGCTGCCGCTCGGCGATCAGCGACAGCACGAGATCGGCGGCGCGGCGGCTCGGGCTCAGCTCACCCAATCCCAGCGCCCTGAGCGCCTCGCGACAGGCCTCGATCTGTGCCCGGCGCTTTTTCTCGTCGGCAAGCAGCTCGCCAATGGCGTCGGCAAGGCGGGCCGGTGTGCAGTCTTTCTGGATCAGCTCCGGCACGGCTTCGCGCTTAAGGATGAGGTTGAGCAGGTGCACATGGCGGACCCTGACGATGCGCCGCAGCAGGGCATGGGTCAATGGGTTGAGCCGGTAGGCCACCACCGCCGGCACGCCGGCAAGCGCCAGTTCGAGCGCCACGGTGCCCGAGGCGGCGAGAGCGGCGTTGCTGGCGGCAAAAGCATCGTATTTCTCGCGCTCGCCGCTGACCACGATGGTGGGCGCCGCCCAGCCCCGTACCGCCGCGCCGACAATGGCGGCGACCGTCTCGGTGGTCGGCACCACCACGCGCAGGCCGGGGTGACGGACGGCAAGCTCGGCCACGGCTCCGCCAAAGGGCACCAGCAGACGACCGACCTCGCCGCGCCGGCTTCCTGGCAGCACCGTCAGCACGGGGGCTTCCGGCGATATGCCGTGCCGGCGGCGAAAGGCGGCGCCATCGCCATGATCGGCCCCCCCCTCGATCACGGGATGGCCGACATAGCTGCAGGCGAGGCCGACCGCGGTGAAATAAGGTGGCTCGAAGGGCAGCAGGACCATCAGGTGATCGTACCAACGCGCCATGCGCCGCGCCCGCCCGCCGCGCCAGGCCCAGACCATCGGCGCGACATAATGGATGAGCAGGAGATCGCGCTCACCCGCCTCGCGCAGGCGCTGCGCCACGCGCCAGGTGAAGCCGGAGCTGTCGATCGTCACCACTGCCTGCGGCTTCCGCCGCCGGATATCGGCCACCGTCTCCCTGACCCGGCGCAGGATGAGACGCGCGCGCGGCAGCACCTCGGCAACGCCCATCACCGCCAGCTCATGCAGCGGCACCAGGCTTTCGAGGCCCTGCTCGGCCATGCGCTCGCCGCCGATCCCTGCAAAGCGGATGGCCTCGCCGGTCCGCTCCTTGAGCGCCGCCATCAGCCGGCCGCCGAGCGCATCGCCCGAGGGCTCGCCGGCGATGAGGTAGAGCAGCGGCGCGTCCGCGCTCATGTCGCCGTCACGCCGGCGACGAAAATCCCGGCACGGTCGGCGGCGGCCACGAGCTCGGCCCGGTCGATGAGGATCGTCGAGCCCGCGTCGACCGCGACACCGCGCAGGCCTGCCGCGACCGCGGCGGCAATGGTGCGCGGACCGATCGTCGGCAGGTCGGCGCGCCGCTCTTGCCCGGGCTTTGCGCCCTTCACCAGCACGCCGCCCGGTCCCTCCCGACGGAGCGCGCGGCAGCGCTCGATCAAGGCATCGGTCCCTTCGATCGCCTCGACCCCCAGTACCAGCCCCTGCTGCACGACCACGGCCTGGCCGATATCGAGCGCGCCCAACGCCCGGATGATGCGGAACCCCTGCGCAATGTCCTGCCGCGCCTGCTCGTCCGGGGCATGCCGGCCGAGCGGGCCTTCCGGCGCCACCGCGGAGCCAAGGATGCTCTCGACGCCGACCACCCGGAAACCTTCGACTTCCTCGAGCTCGTGGATCACCGCCTTCAGCAGGCCGTCATCGCCCAGCGCGCGGTAGCCGATACGGGCGAAGAATTTGGCAGCGTGCCAGTCGGGCCGGAGCTGGAGCACGGAAGGCCGCTTTACGCCGCCGACCATCACCAGCTCGGCCACACCATTCTCGCGCAGGATGCGCAGCGCCTCGCCGGCCGCGCCGAGGCGCACCCAGGCATGCGGCACGCCGGCGGCAATCGCGGGATCGGCCGAGCCTTCGAAGCCGAGGACGAAAAACGGACGGTTGGTGGCGCGGCAGGCTTCGATGACGCGCAGCGGCAGCTCGCCGGCGCCGGCGAGAATGCCGAGCTTCGCTCCGCTAGCCACCATTGCTCTTCGGCTGGACGAAGCCTCGCGCATTGTCGGCGCGCATGAAGGCGATGATATCGCTCACCGGATTCACGTGGCCGAAACGGGCGGCGACGGCATCGACGCGCTCACCCAGCGTGCCATTGCCATCCTCGAACAGCATCTGGTAGGAGCCGCGCAGCGACTGGATGTCCTCACGCGAGAAGCCGCGCCGCTGCAGCCCAACCATGTTGAGACCGGCGAGCCGCGCACGGTCACCCATCACCAGCCCGTACGGGATAACGTCGCGTTCGACACCGGTGAGGCCCCCGACATAAGCGTGCTGGCCGATGCGGACGAATTGATGAACCGCCGAGAGGCCGCCGAAAGCGGCATGGTCGCCGACCACGACATGGCCGGCCAGCGGCACGCTGTTGGCGATGATGATGTGGTTGCCGAGCTGGCAGTCGTGACCGACATGGGCGTTCGCCATGAACAAGCACCGATCGCCGATGCGGGTGACCATCCCACCGCCGGACGTGCCGGGATTCATGGTCACGTATTCGCGAATGATGTTGCGCTTACCAATTACCAGCGACGAGTCCTCGCCGGCATATTTGAGGTCCTGCGGCGGCTGGCCGATCGAGGCGAAGGGAAAGATCCGCGTGCCCTCGCCGATGCTGGTGCGCCCCGCGACGATCACATGCGAAAGCAGCTCGACGCCCTCGCCGAGGACGACCTTGGCGCCGACATGGCAGTAGGGACCGACAACCGCAGTGGCGGCAATCTCGGCGCCCGGTTCGATGATGGCTGTCGGATGAATTTGCGCCACGGGCTCAGCGGTCCCGGATCATCGCGGCGAAGGTCGCCTCGGCCATGAGCTTGCCGGCAACGATGGCGCTGCCTTCGAATTTCCAGACCGCGCCGCGGTTCTGCTTGCGCACCACCTTGACCTGGAGCTGGTCGCCCGGAAAAACCGGATGGCGGAAGCGGGCGCTGTCGACGCTCATGAAATAGACAAGCTTTCCTTCGAATTCCCGGCCGAGCGTATGCACGACCAGCACGGCCGCGGTCTGGGCCATCGCCTCGATCATCAGCACGCCCGGCATGACCGGATGCTGAGGAAAGTGACCCTGGAAATAGGATTCGTTGATCGACACGTTCTTGATGCCGACCGCACTCTCGCCGCTCACCACATCCACTACCCGATCGATCATCAGGAAAGGGTAGCGATGCGGGATCATCTCCAGAATCCGCTTGATGTCGATCTCGGCGGTAATGCCGGGCTGAGTCGTATCCATGCTTCTAGGCGCCCTTCTTGCTCGCCAACCGCTGCAGGACCGCGACCTGACGGAAGAACTCCTTGATCGGCACCGCGGGATAGCCCATCACCGTCTCGCCCGGCGCCACGTCGCGCATGATGCCTGCCTGCGCGGCAATACGGGCGCCGCTGCCGATCGTCAGATGGCCGGCCAGGCCACCCTGCCCGCCGACCATGACGTGATCGCCGAGCCGCGTGCTGCCGGAGATCCCGACTTGCGCGACCAGCACGCAACCGCGCCCGATCTGCACGTTGTGCCCGATTTGCACGAGATTATCAATCATCGTGCCGGCGCCGATGACGGTATCGGGACCGGCGCCGCGGTCGACAGTACTGTTGGCGCCGATTTCGACATCGTCGCCGATGATGACGCGCCCAAGCTGCGGGAGCTTGATGAAGCCTGCGGGATCGAGAGCGAAGCCGAAGCCGTCCTGGCCGATGCGCACGCCGGGATACAGCCGTACCCGCGCTCCGATCAGCGCATGGCTGACGCTGACATTGGCACCGAGCCGGACATCGTCGGCGAGCACCGTCCCGGCGCCGATGACGCAATTGGCGCCGATGACGCAGCGCTTGCCGATCTCGACCTTGGCTCCGATCACCGCGTTGGCCTCGACCGACGTGCCCTCCCCGAGCCGGGCCGTCGGGTCGATGACGGCGCTGGCGGCGACGCCCGGGACCGGTGGTGGTTCCGGATAGAAGGCCTGGGCTGCGACAGCATAGGCGCGATAGGGCTGCTCGGTGAGCAGCAGCGTCGTTCCGGCCGGGGCCGATCCGGCAAGAGCCGGCTGCACGAAGACCGCACCGGCTCCGGTCCGGCGGAACGCATCGATATATTTGCGGTTGTCGAGGAAGCTCAGCTCTTCCGGCCCGGCGGTCTCCAGCGCCGCGACGTCGCCCAGCCTGAGATCCGCCTTGCCCGCCCCGCCGACTGCCGCGCCGGTGCGCCGCGCGATCTCCGCTACCGTGAAGGGACCGGCAACGTTGAAGAAGCGCGGATCGGCCACAGCCGCCGCTCCCCGTCTTACTTCTTCGCGGGCGGCGGCGGCTGCACGCCCGCATCGAGCTTCGGCAAAGTGACCGGCACCGAGGGAAGCTTCTTGTCGAGCCGCACGATCGCCTCGCTGGTGACGTCCATCCCTTCCGGCTCGTAGACCACCGCCTGCTTCTCGAGCACGAGATTGGCCCTGCGCTCCTTGACGATGTCCGCCACCACCTCGAGCGCGGCGACCTTGACCTTGTTCATCGCCTCGTTGAGGCTCTGCTGCAGCGCCTGGCGCTTGGCCTGGACCGACTTGCCAAGTTTGTCGTAGCGCTGCTGCAGCTCGCGCGCGCGAAGATTGTAGGCATCGGGAGCCATCACCGTGCGCTGCCGCTCGAGCTCTTGGCCGCCCTTCTGCAACTCGTCCTCCTGGCTGGCCACTTCCTTGGAATAAACACTGTATTGCTGGTTGAGCGCCGCCTGCACCTGCTTGGCCGCCTTGGCCTGCTGCAGGATCTGGGCCATGTCGACGATGAGGATCACCGGCGGGGGTAAGGTCGGCTGCTGCGCACGCGCAGCGGCGACCGGTGCGAAGGCCGCAACAAGGAGGAGAAAGGCGCCGAGCGAGCGGCGCGGGGAGAACGACGTCATCAGAACCTCGTGCCGAAATTCACGCGAAAGAACTGGGTCTTATCAAAAGATTCACGCCGTACCGGGACGGCGATATCCACCCGGATCGGCCCGAGCGGCGATTTCCACGATACGCCGGTGCCGACGGAGACGCGCAGGAAATGCGAGTCGGCAATATCGCCCTGCTCGTCGTTGCCGTAGAGCGTGCCGAGGTCGCTGAAGACATAGCCGTTGATCCCAAGTTCTTCCGGCAAGCCCAGCGGATAGGACATGGAGACGGTCCCGGTATAATAGAAGTTGCCGCCCAGCGCATCATTGGTGGTGACGTCCCGCGGGCCGATACCGCCGACCTTGAAGCCGCGCAGGTTGTCGCCGCCGACGAAGAAGCGGTCTTCGATACGGACCGTGTCGTTGATTCCGTGGATATAGCCGGTCTCCGCTCCGAGGCTCAGCACGTAGCTCGGCGCCACCGGATAATAATAGCCGACGGTGAAGATGCCGCGGCCATAGCGCACATCGCCGCCGAGCCCGGCGAGATCGGTCGCGAGCTGAGCGAAATAGCCGGAGGTCGGATTGAGGCGGTTGTCGCGCTTGTCGTAGAGCAGCACCTGGCCGACCATCGAGGTGTTGCGCGTGCCCGCCTCTTCCTGGATGAAGCGCGAGGCGGTAGTCGCGATATTGTTGATGGTGTCCTTGCGGACCGTATATTTGAGCGTCTGCCGCAGCGGCTCGGTGATCTGGTAGCCCACGCGAAGCGTGGTGCCGACCGTGAACTGATCGAATTGACCGATGAGCTGGTTGTCCTGATTGATGACGAAGACGTCGAAGCCCGCCGCGAGGTTGCGCTCGAGGAAGTAAGGCTCGGTAAAGCTGAGGTCGACCTGCTCGGTACGCTGCGCGATCGTCGTGCCGATGCGCAGGTCCTGGCCGCGCCCGAGCAGGTTGCTCTCGTGGATCGAGATGTCGCCGAGCACGCCGTCCGTTGTGGAGAAGCCTACGCCGACCGAAAATTCGCCGGTCGACTGCTCCTGGACATTGACGCCGATCACCGTCTTGTCGGGCGTGCTGCCGGGATTGGTGGTGATGTCGACCTTCTTGAAGTAACCGAGATTCTTGATCCGCTGCTCCGAGCGATGCAGCCGGGACGTGTTGAACGCGTCACCTTCGACGAGCATCATCTCGCGGCGAATCACCTTATCGAGCGTGCGGACATTGCCTGTGATGTCGATGCGCTCGACATAGACCCGCGGCCCCTCCTTGACGTCGAAAGTCGTGTCGATGGTATGCGTCTCGAGATTGCGCTTGACCCGAGGGTCGATTTCGATGAAGGCGTAGCCGCGATTGCCGAGCGCATCGGTAAGCGCGGAAATCGACTTGTCCACCTGATCGGCGTTGTACCAGTCGCCCGTGTGCACGGTCAGCAGCGGCTTCAGTTCGGCGGTCGGCACTTTCTTGATGGAGTTATTGAGGTCGATCTTGCCGAACTTGTAGCGCTCGCCTTCCTCGATCGTGAACGTGATCAGAAAGCCGTCACGCTGAGGCGTGAGCTCTGCAACGGCCGAGACCACGCGGAAATCGGCATACCCCTCCGAGAGGTAGAACTTGCGCAGTAGCTCGCGGTCGTAGGTGAGCCGGTCTGGATCGTAGTTGTCGCTGGTGCTGAAGAAGCGGTACCAGCGTGATTCCTTGGTCGAGATCACTTCGCGCAGGCGGCTCGCATCGAATACATGGTTGCCGACGAAATTGATGCTGCGGATGCCCGTGGTCGGTCCTTCGTCGATCTCGTAGACGAGGTCGACGCGGTTCTGGGGGAGCGGGATGATCTTCGGCTCGACCCGGGCGGCGAAGCGGCTGTTGCGGCGGTAGAGGTCGAGAATGCGCTTGACGTCGCTCTGCACCTTGGTCCGGGTGTAGACGGTACGGGGCTTGAGCTGAATCTCCTGGGTGAGCGTGGAGTCGCTGAGCTTGCGATTGCCTTCGAAGGCGATCCGGTTGATCACCGGATTTTCGACCACGCGCACGACCAGCGCATTGCCTTCGCGGCGCAGAGTCACATCGGCGAAAAGGCCGGTGGCGAACAGGCTCTTCAGCGACTGGTCGATCTTGTCGGGGTCGAAGGGATCGCCCGGCTGCACCTTCATGTAGGTGCGCACCGTCTCGGGCTCGACCCGCTGCGTCCCTTCAACGCGGATCTCGGCGATAGTGCCTCCCGAAGGCACCTGAGCGGCACATTCCTGCACCGGGAGCACGGCCATTCCGGTCGCGCCTGCAACACCGACGCAAACCGCTGCAACCGCAAAGTTCCGCCGCAACACTCCCCCCGCCTAAGAAACGCCGCCGGCCCCCCGGCTTCAGTTGATGCGCCCGCTTACGAGCTCCAGGATTTGGAGATCCGCACCAGATCGTTCCATGTGGCGAAAACCATCAACATGAGCACCAAGGCCAGCCCCAGACGGAAGCCATATTCCTGCGCACGTTGGCTGAGCGGCTTTCCACGAATGGCTTCAGCGGCATAGAACAGCAGGTGTCCGCCGTCAAGGACGGGAATGGGGAAGAGGTTGATCAGGCCGAGATTGATCGACAGCATGGCGGCAAAGCCGAGCAGCGGGATGAAACCCTCCTGCGCGACAACGCCCGACAGCTGGAAGATGCCGATCGGGCCGCTGAGCCCGTCCCTCGAGCGCAGACCAATGATCATCTGCCACACCGCCTTCATCGTGGCCGTGGTGAGATACCAGGCGTCTCCGGCGGCGTACCAGACCGCAGCGGCCGGATTGCGCCGTACAAAATCGACGCCCTTGCGGCCAATGCCGAGTCGCGCAATCTGATGCGTGAAGCCGAGACGGTCGGACTCGGTAACCACCTTGGGCGTCACATGGAGGTCGAGGTCCTGCGCGCCGCGCCGCACCACGATGTCGAGCGGGGTGCCGGTGTTCACCTCGACGATGCGCTGGATTTCCTCGAAGCTGTCGATGGTCTGGCCGTCGATCGAGACGACGACGTCGCCGGGCTTGATCCCGGCCGCCTCGGCGGCGCTTCCCGGCAGCACCTGCCCGACATCGGGCCGGGAGAACTGCTGGCCTCGCACGGCGATGATGACCGCCAGTAGCAGGATCGCCAGGATGAAATTGGCGATCGGCCCGGCGGAGACCACGGCGACGCGCTGCAGTAAGGGCTTATGGTGGAAGGAGACCGCCTTCTCGGCCTCCGTCATGTCGCGTATCTGCTCGCCGGGCATCGAAGCGGGGTCGGCATCGCCGAACATTTTGACATAGCCGCCGAGCGGCACCGCGCTCACCTTCCAGCGCGTGCCGGCGCGATCATTCCAGCCGAAGAGCTCGGGGCCGAAGCCGATCGAGAAGGTCTCGATCCGGACGCCGTTACGCCGCGCGACCAGGTAATGCCCGAGTTCGTGCACGAACACGAGCACGGTCAGCACCAGCAGGAAAGCAACGAGGTGGCCGAGGCCACCGGTCAACCAGAGCATGAGCGGACATCCATCCTTTCGCGGGGAGCCGGACAATCAGAGGTCACAGGCAGAGTGTACCCCGTTTTTGGCAACAATGTGGATAGCCCCGGACCCGAACTACCATAGAAGCGGGCTTCTCCCCGTAGCCAAGGCGAGCAGCCCGGCCAGAATCGAGGCCGCCAGCAGGCCGTCGACCCGGTCAAGGAGGCCGCCATGGCCCGGAATCAAGGCGCTCGCGTCCTTCACGCCGAAATGGCGCTTGGCCGCAGATTCCGCAAGGTCCCCCAGCTGGGCCGCGACACCGAGCAGCAGGCTCAGCCCGATCAGCAGGAGCGGGCTCCCGCTCTCTGCCAGCCATCCCGCGATCCAGCCGGCCAGCCCGGCGCTCGCCACCCCACCGGCGAAGCCCGCCCAGGTCTTGTTGGGGCTGAAGCGCGGCGCGAGTTTGGGGCCGCCGATGGTGCGGCCGCAGACATAAGCGGCCGTGTCATTGGCCCAAACGACCGCCAATAACCAGAGCGCCGTGTCGCGCCCCGCCTCCGGAAGCGCCGCCAGGACCATGAAGGCCGCCGTGCCAACCGCCAGCCAGAGCGTGCCTCCCGCCGCCCAGAGTGGCTCGGCCCCACCAGCCAACGCCGCGCCGAACACCACGACGGCACCGCCGGCGGCAACCAGACCGCCGACGCTCAAGCCGCCGTCCGCCGCGGCCGCGACCGCGGCCAGACCCGTGGCGACAACCGCGATGCCGGCGGGGCCAAATCCGCCCCGCCCCACCAGCCGCGCCCATTCCCACCCCATGAGGGCAACCGCGATCAGCACCAGCCCCGCGAGCCAGGCCCCGCCATACCAGACGGCAGCCAGCGCCGGCGGCCCGAGAACGGCCGCCGAGACCACCCGCAACAGGAGCGGGCTTGGCCTATTTCGATCCAACGGAGGCGCCGTAGCGGCGTTCGCGGCCGTGGTATTCGCGTAGCGCCTTTTCCAGCTCGACCTCGCCGAAATCCGGCCACAGCGTCTGGGTGAAGACCAGTTCGGCATAAGCCGTCTGCCACAGCAGGAAGTTGCTCATGCGCTGCTCGCCGCTGGTGCGGATGACGAGATCGGGATCGGGCACGCCTGCGGTGAGCAGGTAGCGCTCGAACAGCGCCTCATCGACTTGCTCCGGGGCGAGCCGGCCATCGCGCACCGCAGCGGCGATGGCGCGAGCCGCGGCCGCGATCTCGGCGCGCGCGCCATAGGAGAGGGCAACCGTGAGAGTGAGGCCCGGATTCCCGCCGGTGAGCGATTCCGCTTTGTCGATCAGGCTGACGATATCGGGAGCCAGGCGCGCACGATCGCCGATGATGCGGACGCGCACACCGTTGGCGTGCAGTTCGGCGATCTCGGCGCGGATATAGTGACGCAGCAGCCCCATGAGATCGTCGACCTCATCAACCGGGCGCTTCCAATTTTCCGAGGAAAAGCCGAACAGGGTCAGATAGGCGATGCCGTGCGCCGCCGCGGCTTTCACCGTGCGGCGCACCGCCTCGGCGCCGCGGCGATGACCGGCGATCCGCGGCAAGCCCCGCGCCTTCGCCCAGCGGCCATTGCCATCCATGATGATGGCAACATGGGCGGGCGGCGGCGGCGCTGGCGCGGGCGGGACGGTCTCCATGGCTCAGACCTGAAGGATCTCCTTGTCCTTCTGCGCGAGCAGCGTGTCGACCTTCTTGATCGTTTCGTCGGTCAGCGACTGGATTTCCTTGTCGAACTTGCGGTGCTGATCCTGGGTGAGCTTGTGGTCCTTTTCCTGCTTCTTCAGGAGATCCATGCCGTCGCGCCGCACGTTTCGCACCGAGACGCGCGCCTGCTCGGCGTATTTGGCGGCGACCTTGGTCAACTCCTTGCGCCGCTCCTCGTTAAGGTCGGGGATGGGCACGCGGATGGTCTGCCCTTCGGTCTGCGGGTTGAGGCCGAGGCCCGCCTCGCGGATCGCCTTTTCGGTCGCCTTCACATTGCCGCGGTCCCAGACCTGGACGATGATGAGGCGCGGCTCCGGCACGCTGACCGTGCCGACCTGGCTCAGCGGCATGGGGTTGCCATAGGCTTCGACCATCACGGGATCGAGCAGGCTGGCCGAAGCGCGCCCCGTGCGCAGGCCCGCGAACTCCTTGCGCAACGACTCGAGAGCGCCTTCCATCCGGCGCTTGAGGTCCCTGATGATCGGTTCTTCGCTCATGACGCCACTCTCACTCCGTGATGATCGTGAAGCGCCCTCGACCCGTCACGACGTCGGCGAAGCCGCCGTCGTGATGGATCGAGAAGACCAGAATCGGGATGCGGTTCTCTCGCGCCAGCGAGATCGCCGCCGCATCCATGACCTGCAGATCGCGCGACAGGACGTCGAGATAGCTGAGCCGGTCATAGCGCTCGGCCTTGGGATCCTTATGCGGATCGGCCGAATAGACGCCGTCGACCTTGGTCGCCTTGAGGAGGGCGTCGCAATCCATCTCCGAGGCGCGCAGCGCCGCGGCGGTATCGGTGGTGAAGAAGGGGTTGCCGGTGCCGGCGGCGAAAATTACCACCCTGCCCTTCTCCATGTGGCGAATGGCGCGGCGGCGGATATAGGGCTCGCAGACCGCCTGCATGGTGATCGCCGAGAGCACCCGCGTCACCACCCCTTGCCGCTCCAGCGCGCTTTGCAGCGCCAGCGAATTGATGACGGTGGCGAGCATCCCCATGTAGTCGGCCGTCGCGCGCTCCATCCCCTGCGCCGCGCCGGCAAGCCCGCGAAAGATGTTGCCGCCGCCGATCACGACGCAGATCTCGGCGCCAAGCGCATGGACCGATTTCACCTCGGCCGCTATGCGCGAGATGATCTTGGGATCGAGGCCGTGCCCCTGATCGCCCATGAGCGCCTCGCCCGAAAGCTTCAGCAGCACGCGGCGGTAGCGCAGGGTGTCGCTGTGGCTGTTCGGTTCCGCTGACATGGGCGCTTCGGGCTCTTCTTTCGGCGGGACATGATACACGACGCCCCGCCTTTCGTCTCCTTTGGCTCAGAGCCTAGCGCAGCTTCACCGCCGCCGCGACCTCGGCGGCAAAATCGCCCTGCTCCCGGGCAATGCCCTCGCCGAGTGCAAATCGGACGAACCCGGTGACCTTGACGGGCGCACCCACCTCTTTGGCCGCGGCCTCGATCACCTTGGAAATCCGGCTCTCCCCGTCGACGACGTAAATCTGCTCGAGCAGTACGACGTCCTCGTAGAACTTGCGCAGCCGGCCTTCGACCATTTTCTCGATGATCGCCTCCGGCTTGCCGCTAGCGCGCGACTGTTCGCGCAATACGTCGCGCTCGCGGTCAAGCGCCGCCTTGTCGACCGAGGCGACATCAAGATAGTCGGGCTTAGCGGCCGCGACGTGCATGGCGAGCTGCTTGCCGAGGGCGGCGAGCTTCTCGGCATCGCCGGTCGATTCCAGGGCCACCAGCACGCCGATCTTCCCGAGGCCCGGCGCCAGCGCATTGTGGATATAGGAGAGCACCACGCCGTTCTTCACCTCGAGCCGGCGCGCGCGACGGAGCGCCAAGTTCTCGCCGATGGTGGCAATCATGTGGGTGAGCTCGTCGCCGGCGGTGCGGCCGGTACCCGGAAAGGCTGCCGCCCGCAGCTTCTCGATGTCGTCGCCCGTCTTGAGCGCAAGCTCGGTCGCGGTCCGCACGAAGTGCTGGAAGGCGTCGTTGCGCGCGACGAAATCTGTCTCAGCATTGACCTCGACCACGGCGCCGACCTTGCCTTGCGTCGCCACCCCGACGAGCCCCTCGGCGGCGACCCGCCCCGCCTTCTTGGCCGCGGCGCTGAGCCCCTTCTTGCGCAGCCAGTCGACGGCGCCTTCGAGATCGCCCTGCGTCTCGCCCAGCGCGCGCTTGCAATCCATCATCCCGGCGCCGGTCTTCTAGCGCAGCTCCTTGACCAGCGCAGCGGTGATTTCGGCCATGATGCGTCTCTCTTTCCCAGGTTGTCCTAAACGAACGGCGGCGCAAGCCGCCGCCGTTCCCAATCGACCGACGGCGCGGCTCAGGCCGTCGCCTGCTCCTCCGATCCGGCCTCCGCGGTCTCGGCGGGTGGCCGTTCGGCAGGAAGCTCCGCCTGCTCGCCGAGATCGGCACCGGTTCCGGCGAGCTCGGCCTGCAGCCCGTCGAGCACCGCACCGGAAACCAGCTCGCAATAGAGATGGACCGCGCGCATGGCATCGTCATTGCCCGGAATCGGGAAGGCGATGCCGTCCGGGGAAGAGTTGCTGTCGAGCACCGCCACTACCGGAATCTTGAGCTTGTTCGCCTCCTGTACGGCGATCGCTTCCTTGTTGGTGTCGATGATGAAGAGAACGTCGGGCAGGCCGCCCATCTCCTTGATGCCGCCGAGCGCGCTCTCGAGCTTGTCGCGGTCGCGGGTCAGCTCCAGAAGCTCGCGCTTGGTAAGGCCCGAGCTCGGCTGATTGATCCGCTCGTCGAGCTCCTTGAGGCGCCGGATCGACTGCGAAATGGTCTTAAAATTGGTCAACATGCCGCCGAGCCAGCGATGATTGACATAATACTGGCCGCAACGCTTGGCGGCATCGGCGATCGCCTCTTGCGCCTGTCGCTTGGTGCCGACGAAGAGCACCCGGCCGCCTTGCGCCGCGACGTCGCGCACCGCCTGGAGGGCGCGATGCAGCATTGGCACCGTCTGCTCGAGATCGATGATATGAACGCCGTTGCGCGTGCCGAAGATGTAGGGACCCATCTTCGGGTTCCAGCGACGCGTGTGATGACCGAAATGAACGCCGGCTTCGAGCAGCTGGCGCATGGTAAAATCAGGTACCGCCATTCGTTCCTTCTCCGGTTGAGCCGCCGCGGGGGATCATCGGCCGAAGCCGACACCGGAGCGGCTGCTTTCGCCAGGGCGAAAACATCCGCGTCCCCGCGTGAGGGTTTGCGTAAGAGCGCCTCTAGATAGGGCCCCGAGGGGGATTTGGCAAGCCCGAAGGGAACGCTCCCCTAAGTCGGCGAAGATGGCCTGCGCCAGGGGATTACTGCGCCGGCAGCTTGGTAGCCCGCACCATACGCTTGTCCGGGTCGCTGTCGCTCGCAAGATGATGCGCATCCAGGCACTTAGCCTGCGCGGCTGAGGCAACGCTTAAACTGAAGTCGATCTGGTTGGTCGACCCGCCCACTTTATCCAACAGGTTGGAGCAACTGTGCTGGCCGCTGGCCCCACCATTGAGGGCGAGCACCGCCGTCCCCTCTTGGTCGGCAAAGGGATGCGCCACCACCATCGACCCGCCGACCGCCGCCCCAAGCAACGTCATAACGGCTGCGGCGAGGAGCATCATCTGCCGACGATGGACACCTGCGGTGCGCGGTGCCGGCTTCGGCGCAGCCGCCGGCATGCGCGGCGGTGCCGGAGCCGCCGTCTTCTTGCTGGCATCGGGGTCACTGAGGTCGAGCGCCGCCTTCTGCTGGATGCGCTCCGCGACCTCTTCCGGAGCAAGGAGGAATTGCAGGCCGGCCTCGCCCTCGCGCTGCCAGACCACCTTGGCACCGAGCTCGTCGAGCTGTTTCAGCACCAACGTCAGCTCGTCGCCGGTCGCGACCGGAGCGTCGAAACGGATGCGGGCGCCACCGGCCGACAGGTCGACGATCATTCCCTCGAAGCGCTGGCCGCGCACCTCGACGGTCGCCGCCCAAAGCAGCCGCTTGCGCTCGAAGCGCCGCCGCTCCTTCAGCCGTTCGCCGAAATCGCTGACCTGCTTGACCAGGTCCTTCGCATCGGTGATCCGATCATCATCGGGCATGCGCTGATCCTCGCCGGCCGGGTAGCGGCCGCTGTCAAAGCAGCGCACGGTAGCCTGTAATTCTTACCGATTGCCATCAAAACTTGCAGCATCCGCCGGAAATCGCAGGGGATTATTCTAAAATCTCAACATAATTCGCAAAATAGACCGGGGTATTTTTAACAATATTTTGCGATAATTCTCCCGATTACTTCTTCATCTCTGCGCGCTTGACCTCAACCAACCGCAGCTCCTTGCCGGCACTGCGCGTCACCCCCAGCAGATTCGCCGGCTGCTGCACCACCACCCGATGCCAGACACCCCGCGGCACGACGCAGGCATTGTTCGCCCGAAGGCTGATGGTCCGCTCGGAGTCGCCCACCTCGACGACGATGTCGACGGCGCCCGAGAGCAGGTAGTAGACGGCATCGCCATTGGGATGCTTCTCCCAATTCGCCCAGTCCCGTGCCTGGGCGGCGGTCCACACCAGCCGCCCCTCGGCAAGCTCGGGACGGCTGGCAAAGCGCGTCCAGAAATCGGTTCCCGCCTCCACCGGCAGCGCACCGCCACGATCCTGGAGCTGCACATAAGTGCTGCCCAGGTCGAACACGATCTTTCGCTTGGCCTCGGCCATGCCTCCCCCTCCGCTCAGACATCATGCACGTCGAGAATCCCCGGCAGCGATTTCACCGCCGCGCGCACCCGGGGACTGATCTTGAAGCCGCCGGGCAGCAGGATCTCGACCTCGCGCGACGGCGGGACGGGCACCACGACCGTAACCCGGCCGCGGCCGCCCAACTCGCGCTGCATCAGCCCGCGCAGGGGCGTGAGCGCATCGCTCTCGCCGAGGAACACCTTGAGCCCGGCAGCCGCATGGGCGACGACCCCGTCCAGCAGCTCGACGCGCTGTGCGGTCAAGCGGAGCGTCTCCTCCTCTGCCCGGACATCGACGTGTATCAGCAGCGGCTGACCGCTGTCGAGCAGCGGGCGCGCCTGACCCAGCACCTCGGAGAACATCATCACCTCGAAGACGCCGCTCGCGTCCGACATCTGCACGAAGGCGAAGCGGCTGCCGCGGGCGGAGGTGCGTTCCTTGCGGCCAATGACGACACCGGCCAGCTTGAAGCGGCTCGGCCCACCAACGGTCAGCCGCGCCGCCAGATCGGCGAGGCGCACCACGCCGACGCGTTCCAGGCTCTTGCCGTAGGCGTCGAGCGGATGGCTCGAGAGATAGAAGCCGATCGCGTCGAATTCCTGCTGCAGCCGCTCGATCGGTGGCCAGTCCTGGACTACGGGAAGCGCCGGGCCGCGGACCGCCGATTGATCGCCATCGCCGAAGAGGTTCACCTGCTGGCTTTCGCGCTCGCTCGCCGCCGCCGCCGCGTGGCGCAGCAGCATCTCGCAAGCCGCGAAAGTCTGCGCCCGATTGCGGTTCAACACCTCGAAGGCGCCGGCCTTGGCGAGGCACTCGAACTGGCGCCGGTTGAAGCTCTTGACGTCGAGACGGCGAGCCAGATCGAAGAGGTCGCGGAAGGGTCCGCGAGCCTTGCGCTCCTCGACGAGTTGGCGCATCGCCTGCGCGCCGACGCCTTTGACCGCCGCGAGAGCGTAGCGGATTGCCATGCCCTGAGGCGTCGTTTCGACCGCGAACTCGACATCGGAGCGATTGATGTCGGGCGGCAGCACCTTGATGCCGAGCCGGTCGCACTCGCCGCGGAAGACGTTGAGCTTGTCGGTATTGCCAAGATCCAGCGTCATCAGCGCCGCCAGGAACTCGACCGGATGATTGGCCTTCAGATAGGCGGTGTGATAGGCGACCAGCGCATAGGCGGCGGCATGCGATTTGTTGAAGCCGTAGCCGGCGAATTTCGCGACCTGCTCGAAGATATGCTCGGCCACCCGTTCAGCAACACCGCGCCCGACGGCACCTTCGATGAAGGCTTTGCGCTGCGCCTCCATCTCCGCCTTGATTTTCTTGCCCATGGCGCGGCGCAGCAGATCGGCGCCGCCCAGCGAATAGCCGCTGAGCACCTGGGCGATCTGCATCACCTGCTCCTGGTAGATCATGATCCCGTGCGTCTCGACGAGGATCGGCTCCAGCGACGGGTGCAGATAGTCGGGACGTTCCTCGCCGTGCTTCACCGCGATATAGCGCGGGATATTCTCCATCGGTCCGGGACGATAGAGCGCAACGACGGCGATGATGTCCTCGAAGCGGTCGGGCCGGAGCTTGCGCAGCATGTCGCGCATCCCCGTGCCTTCGAGCTGGAACACGCCGACCGTATCGCCGCGCCCCAGAAGCTCGTAACAGGGCCGATCATCGAACGGAAGGGTTGCCAGATCGAGATCGACGCCCCGCGCGCGCAACAGGTCGAGCGCGCGCGCCAGCACGGTCAGCGTCTTCAATCCCAGGAAATCGAACTTCACCAGCCCGGCGAGCTCGACAAATTTGAGATTGAACTGCGTCACCGGCATGTCGGAGCGCGGGTCGCGGTAGAGCGGCACGAGCTCGTCGAGGGATCGATCGCCGATGACCACGCCGGCAGCATGCGTCGAGGCGTGGCGGTAGAGGCCTTCGAGCTTCAGCGCGATGGCGATGAGTCGCGCAACGCTCTCGTCGGCGTCACGCAGCTGCTGAAGCTGCGGCTCGCCTTCGATCGCTTCTTTGAGCTTGATCGGGTTGGCCGGATTGTTGGGCACGAGCTTGCACAGCCGATCCACCTGCCCATAGGGCATCTCCAGCACGCGGCCGACATCGCGCAACACGGCACGCGCCTGCAGCGTACCGAAAGTGATGATCTGCGCCACGCGGTCGCGGCCGTACTTCTCCTGCACGTGCCGGATCACCTCGTCGCGCCGGTCCTGGCAGAAATCGATGTCGAAGTCCGGCATCGACACGCGCTCGGGATTAAGGAAGCGCTCGAACAGCAGACCGAAGCGCAGCGGATCGAGATCGGTGATGGTGAGCGCCCAAGCGACCACCGAACCGGCGCCCGAGCCGCGGCCGGGCCCTACCGGAATGCCCTGGCTCTTCGCCCACTGGATAAATTCGGCGACGATCAGGAAGTAGCCGGCGAAGCCCATCTTGACGATGACTTCGAGCTCGAAGGCGAGCCGCGCGCGATAAGGTTCGGCCACCGCCTGCCGCGCTGTCGGATCCATCTCCGGCTGGAACAGCTGGGCGGCGAGGCGGCGGTCGAGCCCCTCCTGCGCCATGGCCCGAAGTTCCTCCAGCTCGCTGCGTCCGGTGACGGTATCGAAGGGCGGCAGGATCGGCTTGCGCGATTGCGGCATGTAGGCGCAACGCCGAGCGATCACCAGCGTATTGTCGATCGCCTCGGGCACGTCGGCGAACAGCAGGCGCATCGCCGCCGGCGACTTGAAATGATGATGGGGCGTGAGCCGCCGACGGTTCTGCTCGCCCACGACCGTGCCCCCGGCGATGCAGAGCAGCACGTCGTGCGCCTCATAGAATTCGGCATCGGCAAAGAACACGCCGTTGGTGGCGACCAGCGGCAGGCCGTGACGATAGGCAAGATCGATCAGCGCCGGCTCGATCCGGTCCTCGCCCGCAAGCCCATGGCGCATCAGCTCCACATAGAGCCGTCCGGGGAAAAGCGCGGCGAGTCGCAGCAGTGTCGATTCGGCAGCCTCTGCCTGTCCCTCAAGCAGCAGGCGGCCGACCGGCCCCGCAGGACCGCCGGTCAGCAGCAGCAATCCTTCGCTTCTTCCCTCCAGCGCTCCGATATCGACCTGCGGCGGCTCCCCGCCTTCGGTCTCGAGAAAGGACTTGCTGACGAGCTTGAGCAGATTGCGGTAGCCCTGCTCGCTCTGCACCAGCAGGATGATCGAGTCGGGCGGCGGGGCCGGCCCGGTCTTGAGGACACGTCCGGCACCATTTGCTTCGCCGGGGGCCCGCCTCAGGCCGAATTCGCAGCCGATGATCGGCTGCACCCCTCCGTCGCTCGCTGCCTGGGCAAATTCGAGCGCACCGAAGAGATTGCCACTGTCGGTGATCGCGAGCGCCGGCATCGAATGGCGCTTGGCGAGTCCGACCAGCTCCTTGGCCTTGATCGCGCCGGCGGAAAGCGAATACGCCGAATGGGCACGAAGATGAACAAAATCGGCATGGGGCATGGCTTTCACCATGGCATATGGCCGGTGCGGCGCAAGCGGATTTTCGTACGCGACGAGCGGAGCCGACTCAATCCGCCCCCAGGACGTGGGAGCGCGTTTCGCTGCGCTCGACGACCACACCATCCTCGAGCGACAGGATTCGGTCCATGCGCCGCGCCAGGCCGAGATTGTGCGTCGCGATGATCGCAGCAAGCCCGGTGCGGCGGACGATGTCGATGAGCGCCGCCATCACGTCTTCGGCCGTGTGCACGTCGAGATTGCCAGTCGGCTCGTCGCCGAGCAGGATGCGCGGCGCGTTGGCGAGTGCGCGCACGACCGCGACGCGCTGCTGCTCGCCACCGGAAAGCCGCGCCGGACGATGGTCGGCACGGGCGCCAAGCCCGACCATGGTCAGCAGCTCCAGCGCCCGCTGGCGTGCCTTGGATTTGCTCAGCCCGGCGATCATTTGCGGCAGCATCACATTCTCGAGCGCCGAGAATTCCGGCAGGAGATGATGAAACTGGTAGACGAAGCCGAGCTGAGCGCGGCGGATCTCGGTGCGCTGGCTATCCGACATCCCGCCGCAGCTCCGGCCGCCCAGCAGCACTTCGCCATCATCCGGCCGCTCGAGCAGTCCTGCCGTATGCAGCAAGGTCGACTTGCCCGCGCCCGAAGGCCCGACCAGCGCGGCGATCTCGCCCGGGCGGAGCGCCAGCGACACGCCGCGCAGTACCGGCAGCGGCGTCCCCGCCTGCCGGTAGGTGCGAACGACTCCCCGCAGCTCCAGCACGGAATCCTGCTGCGCGTCACTCATACCTGAGCGCCTCGACCGGATCGAGCCGCGCCGCGCGCCAGGAAGGATAGACCGTCGCCAGGAAGGAAAGGCCGAAGGCCATCCCCAGCACCGTCACGACTTCCTGCGGATCGATGCGCGCAGGGATCTGCGTCAGGAAATAGATCTCCGCATTGAAGAGATTCGTGCCGATGATCCGTTGCACGAATTCGCGGATCTGCTCGATATGCGTCGTGAAGGCGATCCCGAGTACGAAACCCAGCAGCGTCCCAGCCACGCCGATGCTGGCGCCGCTCAGCATGAAAATGCGTAGGATCATGCCGCGCGTCGCCCCCATGGTGCGCAGGATGGCGATATCGCGCGTCTTGTCCTTCACCAGCATGATCATGCTGGAGATGATGTTGAATGCCGCCACCAGGATGATCAGCGACAGGATGATGAACATGACGTTGCGCTCGACCTCGACCGCGCCGAAGAAGGCCGAGTTGCTCTGCTGCCAATCATAGACCCGATAGTTGCTCCCGAGCTTCTGCACTATCTGGTAGCCGATGGCGCGGGCGTGGTCGGGATTGTCGACGAAGACCTGCAGCGTGTTGACCGCCTTCGGCATCTGAAAGAAGAGCTGTGCGGCCGGCAACGGCATGAAGATGATGCTGCTGTCGTATTCGTACATGCCGACGCTGAAGGTGCCGGCGACATGATAGGTCTTCACCTGCAGCATGGTGCCGAAAGCGGTGGTTCGGCCGTTGGGCGAGATCAGTGTCACCTTGTCGCCGGCATGAACGCCGAGCTTGAAGGCGAGCTTGTCTCCGAGCAGGACATTGTCGCCGCCGAATTGCTGCAACTCGCCGGGAGCGACGTGGCTCGCTAGCAGCCGCTCGCTCTTCATGTCGGCCTCGGCCATGCCGCGTACCATGACGCCGGTGGAACGGCCATTTGCGGAAGCGAGCATCTGCCCTTCGATCAGCGGATGGACGGCAACCACGCCGGGGGTCGCCTTCACACGCGCGGCAAGCGCGTCGAAGTCGGGGATCGGCCCCTGGGCGGAATAGATGCCGAGATGGCCGTTAAGCCCGAGAATGCGGTTCAACAGCTCGACGCGGAAGCCGTTCATCACCGACATGACGATGATGAGCGTCGCGACGCCAAGCGTGATGCCCAACAGCGAGAAGATCGCAATGACCGAGATGAAGCCTTCCTGCCGGCGGGCACGCAGGTAGCGGAACGCCACCATGCGCTCGAACGCGTCGAATGCCATCACTTCCCTCCGAGAAGCGTCAACGCCTCGTCGGGGGCAAGCTCCCGTCGCTCGCCGGTCTTGCGCGTCTTGAACTCGACGATGCCCCTGTCGAGGCCGCGCGGGCCGACCACCAGCTGATAAGGAAGACCGATCAGGTCCATGGCGGCGAACTTCGCGCCGGGTGAATCGTCGCGGTCGTCATAGAGCACGTCGATCCCCGCCCGCACGAGCCGGGCATGAAGATCATCCGCGGCGGCAACGCAGCGCGCATCGCCGCCGCGGAGATTGATCAGCCCTACCCTGAAGGGCGCAACGCTCTCCGGCCAGATGATTCCCGCATCGTCGTGGCTCGCCTCGATGATCGCGCCGACAAGGCGCGAGACGCCGATGCCGTAGGAGCCCATCTCGACCGCAATCTGCTCCCCGCCCGATCCGGCGACGAGCGCGTTCATCGGCTTCGAGTACTTGGTGCCGAAATAGAAGATCTGGCCGACCTCGATGCCGCGCGCCTGACGGCGGCGGGCTTCGGGCACCTGCGCCTCAAATTCGGCCCGATCGTGCTTCTCGTCGGTGGCCGCGTACCAGCCGGCGATATAGTCCTGCACGCTGGGCGAGGCCGGATCGATGTCGCCCTCGTCGAGATTCACGACGTCGCTGTCGAAGTAGAGCTCGCTCTCGCCGGTATCGGCCTGCACGTGGAACTCGTGGCTGAGATCGCCGCCGATCGGGCCGGTATCGGCGCGTACCGGGATCGGCGTCAGCCCCATCCGCTTGAAGGTCTTCATATAGGCGACGAACATCTTGAAATAGGCGGTGACCGCCGCCGGCTTGTCGATGTCGAAGGAATAGGCGTCCTTCATCAGGAATTCGCGCCCACGCATCACGCCGAAGCGTGGCCGTACCTCGTCGCGGAACTTCCACTGGATGTGGTAGAGGTTCTTCGGCAGGTCGCGATAGCTGCGGATACTGCCGCGGAAGATGTCGGTGATCAGTTCCTCGTTGGTCGGACCATAAAGCATGGCGCGTTCGTGCCGGTCGGTGATGCGCAGCATCTCCTTGCCGTAATCCTCGTAGCGCCCGCTCTCCTGCCAAAGCTCGGCCGGCTGGATCGTCGGCATCAGCACCTCGAGCGCACCCGCCGCGTCCTGCTCCTCGCGGACGATCTGCTCGACCTTCTTCAGCACGCGCAGGCCCAGCGGCAGCCACGAATAGATGCCGGCGCTCGATTGACGGATCATGCCGGCGCGCAGCATCAGCCGGTGCGAGACGATCTGCGCCTCGCTCGGATTCTCGCGCAGCAAGGGAAGGAAATAGGCGGAAAGACGCATGGGACCTCGCGGCAGCCGCAACGGCGCGGCGGACTCTAGGGAAGCCGGCGCCGACTGTCCATGCGCGCGCCCGCCGCCTTGCACGCTGACAGCATCATCGCCCGGTCGTTCTCGGAGATCGGCTGGCCGTTGAAATAGGCCTGGCCATCATGGATGGTCACCAGCCCGATCACCGCCTTGCCGTGAAAGAGCGAGGATTGGGCGGGAATGCCGAAGCGCTTCTGCAGATTGACGCTGATCTCGATCGGGAAGTCGTCGAGCTTGAGCGCCGGCGCGCCGCTCGGCAGGTCGGCGGGCGCCACCGGTCGGCCTTCTGCGTCGACCCCGGGGGTGTAATCCGCGCCGGGCACGCCGGCTTCGGCGCCGGCCAAGCCCGGACAGAGGTCGGACGAGATGACGATGCGCCCGTCCTTCGAGACCGAGACGCCGCCCGGCGGGGGTGGCGGCAGCGGGGGCACCGTCTGGTCGAGGCCCGGCGGCGGCGTCACCGGGTTCTGCGCCGCAGCCGGGAGGGCGGCGAGCAGCGCCAGTGCGATTAGGGTCGGACGGAGCATCATCGGATACTAGGAGCCTAGCCGCCGGTGGCAAAGCAGGCCATCATCCGGCCGGCAGAGCCTGGGGGGAACATGCTCGAGCGCTATTTCCGGCTGAGCGAGAACGGCACGACACTGCGCACCGAGCTGGTGGCCGGCCTCACGACCTTCCTGACCATGGCCTACATCATGTTCGTCAACCCGGCCATTCTTGGCGATGCCGGGATGGACCGCGGCGCCGTCTTCGTCGCCACGTGCCTGGGATCTGCGATTGGCACGCTGGTGATGGCGCTTTACGCCAACTACCCGCTGGCGCTCGCACCTGGCATGGGCCTCAACGCCTATTTCACCTACGGCGTGGTCAAGGGCATGCACTATTCCTGGCAGGTGGCGCTCGGCGCCGTGTTCCTGTCGGGGCTGCTGTTCCTGGTCCTGAGCGTCACCAGAGTTCGCGGCTGGATCGCCGATGCCATCCCGCAATCGCAAAAAATGGCGATTTCCGCCGGCATCGGCCTCTTTCTCGGCATCATCGCGCTGAAGAATGCAGGCATCGTCATCGGCAACCCCGATACCTTGGTGACGCTCGGCAATCTCAAGGCGCCCTCGGCGGTGCTCGCCGCTCTCGGGTTTCTGGCCATGGTCGCCCTCGACGCGAGGCGCGTGCCGGGCGCCATCATCATTGCCGTGCTCGGCACCACTGCCGCGGGAGTTCTATTTGGCATCTCGCCTTTTCGAGGCGTCCTGGCTCTGCCTCCCAGCTTGGCCCCGACCTTCCTTCAGCTCGATCTCGCCGGCACCTTGCAGCTCGGCCTCGTCACCATCGTCTTCGCCTTCTTCTTCGTCGATCTCTTCGACAATACCGGAACCTTGGTGGGCGTCGCCTATCGCGCCGGCCTTATCGACCGCGAAGGCAGGATCCCGCGCCTTGGTCGGGCTTTCCTGGCCGACAGCATCGCCACCATCGCCGGGTCGCTGCTCGGCACCTCGACGGTGACGAGCTACATCGAGAGCGCCGCCGGGGTCCGTGCCGGCGGCCGCACCGGCCTGGTCGGGCTTGTGGTAGCGGGCCTCTTCCTGGCGAGCCTGTTCCTAGCGCCGCTGGCCGGCACCGTGCCCGGCTATGCCACCGCGCCGGCGCTTTTCTTCGTCGCCTGCCTCATGACGCGCGGGCTTGCGGAGATCGATTGGGAGGATGTGACCGAATATGCCCCGGCCGTGGTGACTGCGCTAACCATGCCGCTCACCTTCTCCATCGCCGATGGCATCGCCTTTGGTTTTATCAGCTACGCCGCGGTGAAGCTTCTCGCCGGACGACCCGCAGAGGCGAGGCCGGCGGTGATCGTTCTCGGTGCGCTTTTCCTGCTCAAATTCGCGGTGCTCTGAGCCGCCTCTTTTTTTCCACCGCGCGCGGCTCGTATTGCGCAAAATTTAGATGACGACCCTGTGGGACTTGCGTACACTCGCCCTCGCCTGAAATCGTCACGCGCAAGAGTGCGATAAGGCCCAGGTTTAGGGAGGATTTGCCGTTAAGCAACGGTCGGGGGAGACGGACCTCAACACAAGCCCCACTGCTTAGCAGCAGCAAGCTCCGGCAAGATCAGACCTCTGATCTTGCCTTATTTTTTGGCCGCACGCCGCGATGGCTGGCCGGCGCTCGCTTTCCGCGCGAGGCTCGGCTGCACGGCTCCCTGCCACGGTGGGCTGAGCGCCGAGATCGTCTGGTATACTGGACACCAGTCCTGATGCGCGCCCTCGAGATAGCCGAGGCTCATCAGGAACTCGCCGACGATCTCACCGCCGGTAAAGCGAAAATTCTGCTTGAACAGCTTCACCCATTCCGCCTTCGGTCGCGGGTGATGGGCGTCGAGCCAGGCGGCGAAGGAGCCATGGCTCTCGCGGATCGCCAGCAGACGCCGGGCATTCTCGATCACCGCATCGATCTTGAGGCGATTGCGAATGATGCGCGCATCGGCCATCAGCCGGCCGCGGTCGCGCGCGCTGAACCGCGCCACCTTGTCGACGTCGAAGCCGGCAAAGGCCTCGATAAAGGCCGCGCGCTTCGTCAGGATGGTGAGCCAGGAGAGGCCCGCTTGATTGATCTCCAGCGCCAGCCGCTCGAACAGCACGCGGTCGTCGCGCGAGGGGAAGCCGTATTCGAGATCGTGGTAGGGCCCGTGGAACGGGTGACCCGGCGCAGCCTGGCAATATGTCGTGCTCATGAGGGGCGGAACGAGATCAGGTTGGAATTGACCAGGAAATAGAAGCCGACCCAGATCACCGCGGCGATCGCGGTGGTGATCCCGACCTTGAGCCAGAGCCGGGGATTGGCCGGAGCACCGGCGGCGTGGCCGACATCGCCGGGCGCGAGCGGCCGGACACCGAACGGCAGCACCGCGAAGAGCACCACCCACCAGATGATGATGAAGGCGGCGATCGCCTCGAACCAGTTCATCGCACCCGCAGCCTCTTCCTGCCCCTACACCTGCTCCAATTCCACGAGCGTACCGCAGAAGTCCTTTGGATGCAGGAACAGCACCGGCTTGTCATGCGCGCCGATCCGTGGCTCGCCGTCGCCGAGGACGCGCGCCCCTTCGGCCTTCAGCCGGTCGCGCGCCGCGATGATGTCCTCGACCTCGTAGCACATATGGTGCATGCCGCCATCGGGATTGCGCTCGAGGAACTTGCGCACCGGAGAGTCGGCGCCGAAGGGCTCCAGCAGCTCGATCTTGGTGTTGTCCAGGCTGACGAAGACCACGGTGACGCCATGCGGCGGCAGGGTCACGGGCTCCGACACGGTCGCACCGAGCCGGTCGCGATAGACCGCCGACGCCTTGCGCACATCGGGCACGACGATGGCGACGTGGTTCAGCCTGCCGATCATGATCCGCTCCTCTTAGAGGCGCACCAGATGTACTTCGGTCACCGGCTTCTTTCCATGCCAGGCGCGCAGCGACCGCCGCACCGCGAGCCGCGCCGCCTCGCGCAGCGCCGCGTCGTCGCGTCGCTCACCCGGCCCCAGGTCGTCGATCGCCTGGGCGACGCGTTGGCGCAGCTCGCCGGTGAGCGCCGCATCCTCCTCCTCGTCGCCGAGCCCGTGCACCGTGACCTGCGGTGGCGCCTGCAGCTTGCCGTCCCGGTCGACGACGATGGTCGCGAGTGCCGCGCCGTTGAAGGTCATGCGCTGACGCGACCGGAGCGCCTCGGCGCCCACCGGCAGCAGCCGCTTACCGTCGACCACGAGCCTGCCGGTCTGCACCTCGCCCAGGACGGCCGCCGGTCCCGGCGCCAGCCTCACCACCTCGCCGTTGCGCGTCACCAGCGATTGCGGCACCTGGCATTGCTCGGCGAGCCGCGCCTGCGCCATCAGGTGACGGGTCTCGCCGTGCACCGGGATCGCTATCCGCGGCCGCACCATCTGGTACATGCGCGTGAGTTCGTCCTGCGCCGGATGACCCGAGACATGGACGAAATGATCATG